>JACXTT010008060.1_pt1 | contig 14682 bp, 11 predicted proteins | sample 9270951 | NCBI WGS metagenome assembly JACXTT01 (sample SAMN15532306, study PRJNA645909) | rock metagenome | isolation source: weathered quartz diorite | place: Puerto Rico | collected 2017-06-21
AAGAGCGCCGGTCCGGCGACTGCCGCGCCACTGTCGGCGAGCGCATCGATCGATGCGACGCCGAATCGGACGTCCGGATTGGAGACCACGATCACATCCGCACGGCACGCGCGGCGTCCCGCGTTGATGGCGGCGGCGTAGCCTACGTTTTGGCGCGACACGATCACGGCGTCCGCGGCTCCGCGCAGCGCTGCCTCTTCCGCGGGATCGACGCTGTTGTCGACCACCACCACCCGCAGCGGCCGCGCAGTGGCCGCGCGCGCGGTGCGGATGGCTTCGAGAGCGAGCGCGGCGGAGCGGTAGTTGACGACCAGCAGCGCGATGGAAGTCATCAGCGCGGGGCCACCGCCTCGACCGGCGACTCCGCCCAGCGATGGTCGATGGCGATCAAGCCGATCTCGTAGCGGTCGCCGGTGATGGAGAAGGCCGGATGGACGTCGCGGCGGTCGAAGACGCTGAGCGCGTTCTCGTCGCCGGCGTAGGCGATGATGGAGTATTCGCCGCGCGTGAGCGGCACATTGCGGAGCTGCACCACCAGCTCGTATTCGTGGCGGCCGGCCAGCGGCGCGCGGCCATCGGCATGCGTGCCGATGGCGAAGCATTGCAGGTCGTCGGCGGCGCGATGGACGCCGACGATGACGTGCACCGGTTGCGCGGCGTCGTCAGAGTGAATGCGCAGGAGAACGTGCACGTCCTCGCCGCGCGCGAAGGCGTCGCGCGGCCGGCCGCTGCGGTCTTCCACTACGATCTCGCGGAAGCGCACCGGCGTCGGCGGCCGCTCGTGCTCCGGCTCTCCCTCGCTGGCCGGCCGCTCCCGATCGCGCTGCAGGAGGAAGGTCTCGTACTCGTGCGTCACGTCGAGCGTCGGGCCGTAGCGCATCACCCGCCCGTGATCGAGCCAGAGCGTGCGGCGGCAGATGGTGTTGACGTGATAGAGCGCGTGCGAGCAGAAGAGGATGGTCTTCCCCTCCTCCTGGAACTCGCGGATCTTGTCCACGCACTTTTTCTGAAAGTGCCCGTCGCCGACGGCCAGCGCCTCGTCGATGACCAGGATGTCCGGGTTGGCGTTCACCGCCACCGAGAAGGCCAGGCGCATGTACATCCCCGAGGAGTACGTCTTCACCGGACGGTCGAGAAAGGTGCCAAGCTCGGAGAACTCCAGGATGGCCGGCAGCCGCGCCTTCACTTCGGCCGGAGAAAGGCCGAGGATGGCGGCGTTGAGCGCGGCGTTGTCACGGCCGGTGAACTCGGGATGGAAGCCCGTTCCCAGCTCGAGGATGGAGGCGATGGAGCCGTGCGACTCCAGCGTGCCGCCGCTCGGCCGCGTCACGCCGCAGAGAAGCTTGAGCAGCGTGCTCTTGCCCGCGCCGTTCTGTCCGACGATGCCGATGGTCTCGCCGCGCTCGACTTCAAAGGTGACGTCCTGCAGGGCCGGGAACACGGTGTGGCGCGGCCGCCGGGTGATCATCTCGATCAGGCGATCGACGGGACGCGGATAGAGCTCGTAGTGCTTGGTCAGCTCGGCCGCGCGGACGGCGATGGTCATCGGCTCGTATTGTACGGTCCAAAATGGATGTGGCGGGCCTCGAGGGCCCGCCACGGGAAATGACGACCGGTGAAGAGATTACGGGTGACTGGTGCCGCCGCGCGACGGACGCTTGCGCGCTCCGGGCGGGGCCGGGGTGACGCCGTTGGCATTAGCCACACGCACCTTCTGACTGAGCGTGACCTCGCCGCCGAGCGCGTTATGGATGGTGACGGCGACATCGAACACGCCCGCGCCGGTGAACTTGTGATTGATCAGCAGACCGCCGCCGACGGGGCTACCGTCTCTGAAGTTCCAGTCGTAGGTATGCGCCGAACAATTGAGCGGATAGCCTTTGGAGATGACGTAGAAGCTGACCGTCTCGCTGTCCTTACAGTCGATGCCGCCCGGCTTGCAGGTGCTTTCGAGACCCGACCATGTAAAGTCGAGGTTTTGCGCCGTGGGCGCAGGGCACTGGGGTTGATCAGCGACCACGTGCACGGGAATGGGGATCGTCACCGGCGAAGGTGTGCCGGCGTTACTCACGGTGAGGTTGACGGTGAAGTCACCGGGCCCCGTGAAGGTGAACGCCGGATTGGGGCTGGTAGAGGTGGCGCCGTTCGGTCCCGACCACGAGTAGGAGGCGATGGCGCAGCCTTCCTGGTAGTTGGTGAGATCAACATAGAAGTTGATCGGCGCACCGGCATTGCACGCTCCGCCCGGACGGCAGTTTGCGTTGGTGCTGGAGTAGCCGGGCGAGAGATTCTGTGCTGTGAGCGCCGGGCAGGTCTGCGTCGGTACGTTGCCGACCTTCACGTTGATGTAGGTGGTGGCGCTCTGCACGCCGTTGTTGACGGTCAGTCCGACCGTGTAGTTCCCGTTCGCGGTGTACTTATGCGTCGGAGCGGGATCGGTCGACAGGCCGCCGTCTCCGAACGACCAGGCGTAACCATGCGTGGTGCAGCCGATGCTGTAGCCATTCTGCCCGTGCGCGTCGAAGGCGATCAACTCATTCGGCAGGCAGGAGCCGTAGTTCGCTGAGCAGAGCGAAGTACCGCCGATGTAGCCGATGTAGAAGCTGGTGGAGGCCAGCGTTCCGCATTGCGGATTGCCGGGGTTGGGAGGCGTTGGAGTGGGAGGAGTGGGAGTGGGCGGAGTGGGAGTCGGCTGCGGCGTGCCGACATACACCGTGGTGGTGATCGTGGCCGGGCTGCCCATGCCGCCCGTCAGGATCAAAGTCACGGGGAAGTTGCCGCTCGTCGTGTATGCGTGCGACGGAGTGGAACTGGTGGAGTGAGCCGAACCGTCACCAAAATCCCAATCGTATGTATCGCACGAACCTCTGGACCAACCGATGGCGTACGTCGTGAAGTTGATCGTCTCGCCGACGCTACAGACGCTGTATTTGTCCTGGCAGCCGGTGGTCACCCCGCCATAGCCGATGGTGGTGTTGGCGGCCGTCGGCGCGCTGGCGCAGAGCGGCTGCGCCAGCGTGATGTTAAGCGACTGCGGCGTGAAGGCGCCGATGGCGTTCTCCACGGTGAGGCTAATGGTGTACGCGCCGGGTCCGGGGAAGCTCGGCGTATACGTCGCGAACTGCGCGCCCTGGCCGGTCTGCGGGGCCACCGTGCCGGCGCCGGTCGCCGTCCAGCGATAAGTCCATGCCGGATTGGCCGGCGTGAAGACAAACGAGCAGGGGGAGCCGAGGTTCTTACATCCGTTCGGGTCGCTCTGGGCGAGCGTTCCGGACGGGCCGGTGAGACTCGTCACTGTCTGCGTCTGCGTGGCGAAGCTGGCACAGGTGGTCGCCGACCCGACCTGGACGGTCAGGCGAACCTGTTTGCCGGTGGCGTCGAACCTCGACTTCGGCACGGAGAACGTCGTCGGGTTGCCGAGCGAGCCTGGGCCGGTTTTGTTGAGATTGGCGCTCGTGCCGTCGTTGTTCAGAAGGTCCCATGTATATGTGGCCGAGGTCCCTCCCTGACCCGGAAGGTCGGCCGTGGTGGTCGTCGTTCGGATCGCCGCGGCGAACAGGACGTTTGCCGGAATGTTGGGATCAGGCACCGGATCCTTGATGTCCACCGTATACGGCCTGACGTTGTATTTGATGTTCGTCAGGCTGTACGGCGCCTCCGTCGAATTCAACGGGAAGCTGGGAGGGCCGCCATTGGGACCGTAGTGCGCGGTGAAATTCACCGTGCGACCGCCGCACGCGCCGACCGAGAAGGTGTCGGTGGGAAGCGACGGCGGCTGGGCCGTCCCGGCGATGTTCCAGTTGTCCCAATGCCCTTCCACCGCGCCGTCGGACGCATCGACCCACATGTCGCTGCTGACGATGGGCGCGGGCGAGCTGACGTCGGATTGGGTGAAAAGAAGCTCGGGGTGGCCGCCGATGGCGATGCGCGGCACCGCCGGCTGGATCTTCACCTGCACGCTGTCGAACTCATTGGCGTCGACGGTTGCCGTGGCCACCTTTGTCACCGGTCCATTGGTGAAGGAGGAGGCTGTAAGACCACCGAACTGATAAACGATGTCGGGGTCATTGGCCGCCTTCGGATAAGTCGCCGTATCGCCGGAGAACGTCCAGTTGACGGGCGGAGGCACGCTCGAGGTGGTGGTGCTGGTGAAGGTGATCTTGTCGCCGTAATAGGGTCCGGCGCCGCTGCTTTGTGCGTTCGGATTGACCGCGGCGCCGACCTTTTTCACGCTGGGGACGATCGTATCGTTGCCGCGCAGCTCATAGACGTCGCCGAGGCCCACGGCGGCGACGATGAGATAGTATTTCCCGCCGCTCTTGAAGATCTCCGCGTCGCCCAATCCGGTTCCGTCAACGCCGGACATTTCCGGATGCGTATATCCAGGTGTCGGGTTTCTGTAGTAGTAGTTGAGAAAGTACTCGCTCGGCATACCGGCCGGAACGGGCTGCGCGGAGCCCACGTTCAAAGGAACTTCGGTCAGCGTCGTTCCGGCGAACTTGTACAGCCGCAGATTGGCGCCGAGCGCCGGCACGAACTCCTGGCCGAAGATGGCGATGTAGCCGGCACCGACGCGCACTGTCGGCTGATTGCCGTACGTCTTCAACGTCGGGGCGCTGATGTCGGTGAGCCTGGTGTAGACCCCGTTCGAGTCGGGTGTGAGGACGGTCAGAGTGGCTGTCGTTCCCGTTCCGGCGAATGAAACGGCATAGAGATTCGTCCCGTCTGTAGCGACCGAGTAATAGATCGGACAGGTGCCGCCGTTCGGGCAGGGAGGGGCGAACTCCTGAAGGAAGGTGCCATTGATGATGCCGTCCGGCGAGTAGATGCGCAATTTCCCGTTGGTCTCGACCGTGGCCAGGCGGCCGTTGGCCGGCTTGGCAAAACTCCTGATGACGATCGGGATATTCGGCCGCTTGTCATGCGCCAGCGTGTTGGTGTCGCCGACATACCAGACGTTCGACGCGGCGCCGGAACTGTCGGAGATGATCACGTAGTAACTCGTTCCGGACTTCACGCTCATGACGGTGAGCGCCGGGAAATCGGTGCTGCTGGGAACCACCTGGAACTTGCTTTCCATCGCGCTGAAGCCGGTGTTTCCTGCGACGTAGCCGCCATCCTTGAGGATGCCCCAGCCGAACCGCTCGTACGCCGGATAGACGTAACCGCGGTCGTCGTAGTCGAAGCCGAAGAGGCGATCCTGGCCGTCTGTGTTGAAGATCTGCCACCCGCTGTCCTCGGCGTAGAAGTACTGATCGAACTTCAGGACTGTTTCGGGGATGTCGCGGTTGCTGTAAGGAAACCGGCTCGGAATGGTGGTGACGGGAATCATGGCCTCGCCGGCGTTCAGACGGTTGAAGAAGCTGGGGAGGTCATACACGATCAGCGTGCTGCCGACGATCATGTAGATGCGGTTCTTCTCGGGAACGATACGCAGGGTGCGGGCGCGCAGGGTGCGCTCCGGCCACTGGAAGTCACGGCTAATCTGCGAATCGTGATAGCGCCCGACGAACGTCTTGATCGGATCGCTGTATGGCGCGGTGAGCAGCCCCAACTTGAGACCCGTGCATGCCGGCGAGGTGGCGGGACATGGGACCGGCGTGTTCGGGGTTTTCGACGGATTCGGCCATCCTTGCCCCATGGCCGGCGCAACCGCCGCGAGAGCGGCGCAGATGAACAGCGAGAATCTGATCGAACGATTCACTTTCCTTCCCCCAGACCCACCGTAGAGTTTTTTTCGACGAAATGTGGAGCGAACGAGATCAACAGGAAACGAAGGTTATTTTACTTAGTTGGACCATGAGTGTCGAGAAGAAATTGGACCCAAAACACGAAAAAGGCGGGCCGGAAAACCGGCCCGCCTTTGAGGCTACTACGAGATGACCAGTACTACGGGTTCTGCACCGGAGGCTGTGTCGGAGTACCGCAACCGGCACCCGGGCTGAGCGGCGGCGGGCAGATGAGCTGTCCAGCGGTCAGCGGGGTGGCCGGGTTGATGTGGGCCTGCGGGGCGATGGTGGTACCCGCAGCCGGTGCCGGCGTGCAGCCGTTGCCAAGCCATGCCGCGTCGAAATCGACCGACAGGCGGTTGGCGCCGACAGCGCCGAACATCGAGATGATGACCCAGTTCTGGCTTGTGGTACGCGAGCCGCGGTTAGGCGGCACGTTGGCCGCGACGCTGCCGAAACCGACGCGCGACGCAGTGTAAACGGGCAGCTGCGTGCCAGAGCTGCCCGTGGCATTGTTGCTGAGGTTCAGGTACATCCAGCCGCCGAGGTCCGCGGTTCCCAGCGGAGGGAATTGGCTGCCGGCGGTGGAATTACGCGAAGTCTCAGGCAGCGGGGGAACGCCACCCGGTCCGCAAGGCGAGCAGTTGGTCGAGCTGCCGAAGCCGAACGAGTTCTCGTGCTCGTCGAAGCGGACGATGCTGGTGACCAGAAGAGCGGAGTTCTGGGTGACGTTGCAGGCTGCGCTGCCGGTGGTCACGCCTTCACGCCAGATCTTGTAGTCGGTAGCGAAGCCCGCGGTTCCGCCCTGGATGTAACGGGCAGCCCACTGGCTGGGGAGCGGCTGGCGGCGGTCGATGTTGCCCGGCGTGGTCGCCGTGTAACGATCGTAGAAGGTGAACGGCAGGTTGGTGCCTGGCGTCGAGCCGGAGAGACCACCCTCAGGAATGGCGCGGATATGCACCAACGGGTTGCCACCGGCGTCAAAGGAGGCCGCGGTGCCGGAGCCGGCCGGCGTCGGACCGAGCTGCTGGTAATCGCCGATCAGCGTGTTGTCATAGAGGATAGCGGCCGTTCCGCCGGAGTAGTAGGTCGAGTCGGTCGGGAGCTGCGTCGAGCAGTACGACGCAACGTCGATCGTCACGTATCCAATGGCGCGGGCGCCGTGATTGCCACCAACCGCGGCCGAACCGCAGCTCACGGTGGAGGTCACGTACGGAGCGCCAACGGTCAACGCGTTCTTCACCGCGGCGACCAGGTCGGCGGGCAGAGTGCCCGGCAGGCCGGCGCAGGAGTTGCGCACGTCGGCCGAACCGCCACCGAGGTTGAAGTTCGGGTTGGACGTGTTGTTAAACGGGGTCGAGCCGGTCGCGCCGCCGGTAGCGGTGCCCGGAACGGTACCGATGCTGGTGCCGGCCGGAGTGCCCGGAACGACGATGCCGCGCACGATCACGTCGAACAGGTTGATGCCCTGAACGTCATAACCGGTCAGGAAGATGTTGAAGTCGAGGACCGGGAACGACCAGTCGGTCCACAGCGTCACGTGAGCGATCTGGGGGTAACGGCTCGTGTTCGTGATGGTGAACAGAGTCGTCGAGCCAGTGCCCGCGGCCGCGGCCGTGTCGACTTCGAAATAGGGAAGCAACAACGTCGCCGCCGGCGTCACGCCGATGTCGCACGAGTCGTTGTTGTTGGTGGTTGCCGGCTGGCCGGTCGCGAAGGTGAGCTCGGGTGCGGGCGTCAATCTCGCGAACGAGCGATCAACCGCGAACGCCGAACCCGCCATCAGGAGGGTCGCCGCCATCGCCAAGACCAAAAATTTTCTCATGTTGTTCTCCTACACATCGAATGTTCAGAAACTACGAACGATCCACGGTCACCCTCTCTCGACGATACGATCACCTCCCGCGCCGTATTTTGATCTCCCAAAATCGTGTCAATTGCGCTAACAGTATGGTCAACTCTTCGAGAAGTCAAGACCTCGGCCGCAATTTTATGGGGTTACCTCATACGCACGGCCGGGTGAATTGCGGCGGATTATACCCAAACCCCCCGCCGAAACAACCACCAATCGTGACGCTTTCAGCGCCTTTCGGCGCCCCGACGTGCACGTTCGATACCGAAGTCGCTCGATTCTGGAAGGAGGGAGGAAGGACGAGGGAGGATGCGGGTGGGCGCGACGCCCACCCGCGAAACAGACGCGCGTTACTTCGCCGCCTTGATCTCCGCCGCCGCGTTCTTCGCGCCGCGGTTGAGGAACACCTTGATCGAGCCGGTCTGGCTTCCGACCGCCATACGCCTGAAGTCCTCGCGTTTCTTCTCCAGCGTCTCGTACATCACGATGACGTCCGGCTTGCCGTCGCCGTTCACGTCCGCCACTCTGATGTCGTAGATATTGTTGTCCTCGAGCGTCAGCCCGTCGACCCGCGCCTTGGTGAAGCCCCCCTTCCCGTCGCCGAGAAGGATGATCACCTCGCGATGGTCCGTCTCCTCGGCGGTGAGGATGATGTCGAGGTTACCGTCACCGTCGAAGTCGCCGCAGGCCAATGCGTGCACGCCGGCGCGCCCGCTCCACCGCATCAGCGGAATCCTTTTCACGCCGTCTTTGGTGAAGACCAGCCGGTCGACGCTGGTCAGCTCCACGATGGGCGGCGTGGCCACGATACGCGTGTCGAGATCGGTCGGCCAGTAGCGGAGGTAGCTGATGATCGCCTCGTCGCTGGCGCGCGTGAACTTCCCGACGGTGTTGGCCAGGTAGTACGAGCGCGACGGAAGAACGTCTCCGTCGGACTCCACGCTCTTCCACTTCAGCGGACCGTCGCTCATCTGTACCACTTGCGTGCTGCCGTAGAAGACGCTGGCAGTGATGATGTCGGGGTAGCGGTGGGAGTTGAAGTGGCCGACCGAGAGCCAATCGCCGCCGACGCGCAGATCGGGATCGGTCACGTTGATCCCCTCCCACTTCTTCCCCTTGTTCCGGTTGAGGTACGCGCGAACCTTTCCGTAGAGCGCATTGGTGCTGTTGTCCACCGCGGTGGGACCCTCGACGATGGCGATGAGATCGGGATAGCCGTCGCCGTCAACGTCCGCCACCGCCAGGCGGCGCGTGGGGAAGTCGCGCGGCAGCCCTTCGCTCGATTCAGTGAAGTGCCCCTTGCCGTCGCCGAGGAAGACGTAGACGCCATTGAGATGGACGGCGAAGGCGAGATCCATGTGGCCGTCTTTGTTGAAGTCGGCCGCCACCACGCCGCCGTAGTCGAGCGTGTGCGGCCACTGCACGTCTTTCCACTCGCGCCAGTGCCCCTTGCAATCGCCGAGGAAGATCGTCGGAAGGCCGCCGCCCTTGCGCTCCGGCGGCGCGATGAGATCGGGGCACCCGTCACCGTTCATGTCCGCCACCGCGAGCGAGTTGCGCCACGAGCCGGACTGCGGCAGACCCTCCGACGACTCCTCGAAGGTGATGGTCTTCTTGCTCTCCGGCGGCGTCAGCTCCGTGAATTGCGGACGGATGCGCGCGAAGTAGGCGATCTCCTGCTCGTTGTACGGCGAGGTCTGCGCCGCCTTCCCCGCCGCCTCCTCCTGCACTTTCACGTCGTCGACGTCGAGGATCCAGCACCAGACGTACTTCTCGTTCTGCTGGTACAGCTCGTACGCGAAGTTCACCATCGACAGCGGGCGGACGTAGTTGTTGTCCGCCGTGTCGTAGGCGGCCCAGCGGCGCTCGTAGCGCGTGACGTGGTAGGACTTGCCGAAGCGCCAGTAGTGCTTGCTCGGATCGGGATTGATGCCCGGATCCTCCACAGTGCCCAGCCGCTCCTGCCGTTTCTCCGTCGTCTCCGGGCGGAGGAAGGTCGGCATCCCTCCATCAGGCATCGCGTTGGCATCCCAGGCGGCAGGCGACGGCGCCTGTGCGGGCGCGGCCGGCTTCTGCGCGAATGCGGCGGGCGTCATCATCACCGCCGCAGCGGCAACAGCAATCGAGAACTTCCTGATGAGCATGAAATCTCCTAACGATGGTGTGGTATGGGATCAAATGAGGTCGGCCAGCGTCGGCTGAGCGCGTCGAAAGAACAGGAGGCCGCCCGCGAACACCGCGGCGGCGACGGCCACCAGAAATACGAGCGAGCCGGCGCCAGGTAACGCAGACGAGAGCAGGGCGCTGCGGAACAAACCGAGCAAGGGCGTCATCGGATTCCAGATGAAGAATCTTTCGAAGCGTCCAGCCACCGGGTAGAGAATCGGGCTGAGGTAGAAGATCACCGACAGCAGAAAGCCGATGATCGGCATCAGGTCGCGGAAGAAGACGTAGGTCGCGGCGAGGAACCAGCCGACGCCGACCTGCACGATGAACTGCAGCGCCAACGCGAGCGGCAACAGCCACGCCAGGCGCGGCGGCGCGCCGCGCAGGATCAGCAGTCCCCCGAACAGCGCCAGCGCGATCACTTCGAAGATGAGCGCCGAGGCGTTCGGCACCACCACCAGCAGCTCGCTGCGGAAGGCCAGGCGCCTCACCATCGGCGCGTTCTCCACGATGCTGGTGGTCGAGCGGATTACCCCTTCGTTGATCCCCAGCCACGGAAGGAGCCCGGCGATGAGGAAGTTGATGTAGTTGTCGTGTCCGGCGGCCGGCCCGCGGGTGAACATGTAGGTGAAGACGAACCAATAGAGGACCACGAGGCTCAGCGGCTGGAGGATTGCCCAGAAGACGCCGAGCGCGGAGCCGGTGAAGCGAGCGTGGAAGTCGCGCTTGACGAGCTCCCTCAGGAGGTGGACATTTTTAGCCGTTTTTTGGGTTCCTCATACTTGACATAGTCGAACGCTGCCCGTAGATTGAGCGCTGCAGTTTATTGTCGGTATAGCATAAAACGCTGACCAGATCCGCGAATGGCAAAACCCGCCCAACTCGAGCTCGTCGGTCGCAAGATCCGGCAACTCCGCCGCCAGCGCAAGCTGACGCAGGTGGAGCTCGCCGAGCGCATCGGCATCCATCAGTCCGATCTCTCGCGGATGGAGCAGGGTGAGTACAAGGTCGGCCTGGACACGCTGCTCAAGATTCTAGGCACGTTTGACCTCAGCATCGGCGACTTCTTCGAAGAAGGCAATCGCAGCGAGTCGGTGCTGCAGAAGTACAACACGCTCAGCCCGTCGGCGCAGCGGGAAGTGGAGAGCTTTATCGAGTTCAAGCGCCGGCAGGAAGAGGGAAGTTGGGATTCAGACGAGGGGGATGGCGAGGGTGGCGATGTCTGAACTGACGATGCATCCGGCTGAAGAACTGCGCCAGACGGCGCTGGCGAGAGTCCGGGCGGGCGCGCTGGAAGAGGCGTTGGTGCTGTACGACGAGGCGCGCGCGGCCGCGGCGGATGACGAGACGCGCGAGCTGATCACCATCAACAAGGCCGATGCGCTGATCGCCGCCGACCGCACCGGCCCCGAGGTGCAAGCGCTTCCGGCCATCCTCATGCGGCGGCGCAACCCGCGCAACTCGTTCCTCGCGGCGTACGCGCTGATGTTCAAGCACCGCGTAAGCGGCGAGGCGAAGCGGGCCATCTTCTACGGCCAGATCGCGCTCGACGCGGCCGTCGAGGCGCGCGAGACCTTGTGGAAGATCGCCGCGCTCAACGAGCTCGGGATGGTCTACGACATCGACTCGCAGTTCGCCAATGCCATCGACTGCTTCGAGCAGGCGTTGACCTGCATGGATTCGGTCGTCCATTCCACCGAGGAGGCCTTCAGCCGCGTGGCCGTCATCGGCAACCTCGGCTACAACAAACTGCTGATCCACGAGACGGAGGATGGCCTCCGCCTGATGCACAGCGTCATCGACCACATCGAGTCGCAGGAGATCCGCGCCGAGGCCTACATCGACCTCTGCTACGGCTACCTCGACCTCGAGCAGTACGAGAAGGCGCTCTTCTACGGTCAGGCCGGATTGGAATTGGCCTCCGAGGAGCGGCAGATTCGCAACGCGCACTACCTCCTCGGCGAGGCCGCCTACAAAGTGGGGGACCTCGATCAGGCCAACTTCCACTTCGATGAGCTGGCGCGCTACTACCCGCAGTTCCGAAACCTGAAGAGCCTTCTGTTCGCCATCGACATCCGGTCGATGCTCAACCTGAAACTATGAAGCGTCTCCTCCTCATCGTCGCCTTCGCCTTCCTGGCCACGGCAGCCTTCGCCGAGGTGGTCGATCGCGACGTCCTCATCACGGCCGAGGGCACGGTTTACAGCATCGTCAGCGAGCGGTCGGTAAACGGCCTCACCGCAACCCTCACTCTCAACGTGCAGTCGGAAGGAAAGACCACTCACGCCGTGCTGCCGGAATCGGTGGACAATGGTGTGAACGCCCGTCCCGCACTCGCGTACGACGCCGAATCGAAGACGCTGTTTGTGATGTGGCTGCGCATGCCGAATGCGATGTCGAGCGAGCTGCTTCTCGCCGCCTACCAGAACGGCAAGTGGCAGAAGGCCATCTCCATCGACGACAAGACCTACGCCTTCCGCTACAACCTGAGCATGGCCATGACGCGGCGCGTTCAGCAGGTGCAGAAGGACGGCAGCCTGACGGACGTCCCCATGCTCGTTCTACACGCCGTCTGGTGCGAGCAGACCGGTGATGGCGAAAGCGCGCGCTACGCGGTGATGGGCATCGACAAGGGCGCCGTCACCACTCCAGACATTCACGACATGACCGAGTTCGTCGGCGCCGGCGACGCCGCCACGGCGGTCGACGATAAGTTCAACCGCGAGTTCCTCCGCCACGTGGCCATCCTCGACGGTCCGACGCCGAACGCGGTGGACGTCCTCTTCGCCGACCCGCACACCAACAACTTCTACCGCACCACGCTGCGTCCAATCGCGGACGTGCGCATCCACATCCCGGTCGGTGCCCGGCCTCCCGGCCCCAGCCTCGGCGCGCCGCACGCGCTCAGCGTCGGCTGGAACGGCCGCACGAGCACGATCGCCTCGCGCGACGGCAACACCATCATCTTCTGCAACGCCAGCGACGAAACGCTGACCTACGTGAAGCTCAGCGGCGGCAAATGGTCGACCGCGCAGCAAGTGGCGCTCACCGACAAGGTCACCGCCGATGCCGCCATGGCAGCGCTGGCGCGGATGCTGGTCGCCTCCCAATAGAACGAATCTGATTTTTCGGACGCGAAGGCCGGCGCGAGCCGGCTTTCGTCGTTTCAGATGTGCGGCTTCGATTTCGACCCCGCGCTGATGATGCCGATGCCGAGCAGCGCCAACGCCCCGATGGCGATCCACACGGTGGACACGTGGAGCTTGTAAGCGGCGATGGCCAGCGCTGCGATGAGGATGATCCAGCCAAGGGCGGCAAGGTTGAACCAGTTCACGGCGGTACCTCCGTGGACGTGCTCAGCAATGGCGATGCCCGTCGCCAAAAACGAACGGCCCGGCGTCGCCGCCGGGCCGCCCGCCCGATTCGCTTCTTCGCCCCGGTCCTACTTGAAGACCGCGATGAAGGCGATGACCAGCGAGTAGATGACCAGCGACTCGATCAGGGCCAGACCGATGATCATCGAGCCGCGGATTGCCGCCGCCGCGCTCGGGTTGCGGGCGATGCCCTCGACCGACGCGGCGATGGCACGCCCCTGACCGATGGCGCCCGCCGCCGCGGCGATGCCGAGGACGAACGCCGCCGAGACCAGACCCCAGCGCACGCCGGTCTGATGCGTGCCGGATAGCGGCTGGTACGGCTCAGGCGCGGGAGCCTGCGCGAATGCCGACACGGCGAGCAGCCCGACGATGACGGCCGTCAACAAAATCTTCTTGTTCACTCCGAACTCCTCCTTTCGTGAATTTTCAATCAGTGTTCTTCCGCCGCGACGGCACCACCGATGTACACCGTCGTCAGCATGATGAAGACGAACGTCTGCAGAAGCGCACCGAAGATGCCCAACGCCATCATCGGCCAGGGGATCACCAGCGGCACCAGCCCCATGAAGATGCCGGTGGCGGTGTGCTCGCCGAAGATGTTGCCGAAGAGGCGCATGCCCAGCGAAAGGACGCGGGCGAGGTTGCCGATGATCTCGATGAAGAACATGATCGGCGCCAGCCACAGCACCGGGCCCATGAAGTGCTTCAGGTAGTGAAGAAACCCCTGCCGGCGGATCCCTTCGAAGTTGTAGAAGAGGAATGCGGAGACCGAAAGGGCGAAGGTCGTGTTCGGGTTGCTGGTCGGCGGCTGCAGAAAGAAGAAGAGCCCGAAGATGTTGGAGAGGAAGATGAACACGGCGAAAGCGCCGATGACGCCGAGGTAGCGGTCGCCGTCGTGGCCGATGATGTCGCGCAACAGTCCCTTGAGGCCGGCCACCAGCATCTCCAGCATGTGTTGCAGCGGGCCGGGGTTGTCTCTGCTGATACGCCGGGAGGCGGTGACGAAGAGGACGGTGGTGATGAGCAGCACCAGCAGCGCCATGATCACGTGATCGGGAACGTCCCAGGCGAAACGGTGCTGCACCGCGTGCCACAGCGCGTTGACCGGCTTGTAGAGTATCGAGCTTTCGTGTTCCATCGATTGTTAGTCGGCGAAGCCGCGCAAGAGCGTGTACGCAGCCTCACCCATGATCCCCACCACGATGATCGAGAATCCCAACAGCACACTGACGACGTTGAACCGGGCGATGACGATGATGACCGCGAGCGCCGCGCCGAAGAGAATGAAGCGCGCCAGAGCGCGCACGAACAGCCTCCAGGGTCGTAGTCGCGGTGACGGCTGAAGTATCGCGCCAGCGATCTCCTCCAGCCAAAGGAAGTTGATCATAGTGACCACAGCACTGCAAGTCAATCCAACCACGGCGCGCCATCCGATGGTGATGAAGAGCGCCGCGGCGAAGACGAAATAGCTCGCCACGCTGATGATGCGGATCCGCCGCAGGACCGCGTCTGCCGGCTCACTGCGCGCTGCCGTCATCGCGCATCCCCACGCGGAAGA
>JACXTT010008061.1_pt1 | contig 14680 bp, 12 predicted proteins | sample 9270951 | NCBI WGS metagenome assembly JACXTT01 (sample SAMN15532306, study PRJNA645909) | rock metagenome | isolation source: weathered quartz diorite | place: Puerto Rico | collected 2017-06-21
GCGTTTTTGAGGTATGACGAGGCTGCTATGCGGATACCGTTGAGGTCCGTGTTTCGACGTCGAATCCTTCCGGCTCTGTCGATAGCGTTCATGACCGTCTTCGCGCGTAGTCCTAACCTAAATGATCTCCCTCATTACAAACCCGAGCAGAAGGCTTCTCAGGTGATTCGAAGTTGGGGCAGCGAAGAAATGGCCGGTTTGATGAAACTATGGGAACAGGGCTTTCATCAGTTTCAACCGGAATTGCAGTTTGCCGACTCGTTGAAGGGGAATGAGACAGCGCAAGCGGCGCTCTACACCGAGGTTGCGGATCTCGCGCTGATGGGCCGCGAGATTCTGCCGCTCGAATGGTATCCGCTTTTTCGACGCAAGCATCATTTCCCCTTGGAAATCACGGTCGCCACCGGCAGTTACGACGTCGCCAACAAGACCTTCGCTCTCGCGGTCTTCGTAAATAAGGATAATCCACTGTCGAAACTTACTTTGAAACAACTCGACGGCATCTTTGGCGAGCAGCGCAGCGGCGGCTGGGACAACCAGATTCAGTGGCACAGCGAACTCGCCCGCGGCGCGGATCAAAATATCCGCACCTGGGGTCAGCTCGGTTTGATGGGTGAATGGGTCGACAAACCGATTCACGTGTACGGCTATCCCAACAGTCTTTGGGGACCGAGCGACGTGGCGCCCGGTGCTGCGCAATTCTTTCGAAATCGCGTGATGGGGGGCGCTGACAAATGGAATTCCGAATTAATCGAGTTCGCAAGAGGCGAGGAGATCATTGAGGCCCTCAGCAAAGATCGGTACGGCATTGCCTACGCCGGCATGCCCTACCAGACGGCTTTGGTTAAGCCAATCGCGCTGGCCGCTGTCGAGGGCGGCAACTTTATCGCTCCCACCAAAGCGAACATCGGTAACCGCACTTATCTGTTGACACGCTCGATTTATATCTTCATCGATCGCGATCCCAATCGGTCGGTCGATCCGAAAGTGAAGGAGTTTCTGCGATACATCCTGAGTCGCGAAGGCCAGCAAGCGGTGGCGCGGGAAGGCGGCTATTTGCCGCTAACCGCGGACGACGTGCGCGTTCAGCTCAAGAAACTGGAATGACCGCCAAGGGGAGAACCAAAGATGCGACGACTGCTGAGTACGTTAATCACACTGGTCATCTTGCCGCCGTGTGTCTGTGCGCAGAAGCTCGACGACCTTCCGCGCTATCAGGGTGACCGCAGCCAGTTTGGCGAGATTCGTATCTGGGGCAACGACGGTGAAGTGAATCTGCTGCGCCTGTGGCAAGCAAATTTTCACGGGCATCAACCGGGCATCAAGTGGGTTGACTATCTGGCGAGCACGGCTGCTGCGATTGGTCCGCTTTATACCGGAGTTGCCGACATTGCGCTGATGGGGCGCGCCGCCGTGCCGATCGAGAAGCAAGCGTTCTACAAATTCTTCGGCTACGAACCACTTGAGATCAGCGTCGCAACTGGAACTTACGATACCGACGCCACGCCCGGTACGATAATCTTTCTCAATAAGCAAAACCCGCTTTCAAAGCTGACACTAAAACAGTTGGACGGCATCTTTGGATCGCAGAGAAACGGCGGTTGGGAGGGAATCAACTGGTCGCCGGCGGCTGCTCGAAGCGCGAACGAAAATATTCGCACGTGGGGACAGCTTGGCCTGACAGGCGAGTGGGCAGACAAACCGATTCATGTTTACGGTTACGATCTGACGGTGAATGGTTTCGCGTTTGCGTTTCAGGAAAAGGTCATGCACGGCGGCGACAATTGGAATCCGGCGCTGCGCGAGTTTCCGCTGAGCGAACCTGGCAGAGCGGGCGCGGTTTCGAAGGCCGGCGCCACCCTGATGATGGAGGCTCTCGCCGCAGACCCTTATGGCATCGCGTACGGCGCAATCAAATACGGCAAGGCGAATCCGCAAGTGAAACCGGTCGCCCTCGCCATCAGTGACAGTGGTCCGTACATCGAGCCGACGAAAGAGAGTTTCCGTAATAGAACTTATCCTTTGGTCGAACCCATTTGCATTTACATTAACCGGCCGCCGGGAAAACCCGTCGAACCAAGGGTGCGCGAATTCCTTCGTTACATTCTTAGTCAACAGGGACAACACGATGTGATTGAGGACGGTGAATATTTGCCGCTCACCGCAGAGTTGGTGCGCGCACAACTCAAGAAACTGGAATGATTATGAGGAGACGGCTGTCTATCTTCAATGTTGGGGTGGTCGTAATTTCTGCTACGTGTGCAGCCGGCCAAAAGCTGACTGACCTGCCGCAATACAAACCTGAATACAAAGCTGCGCAGTGTGAAACGATTCGCAGTTGGGGAAGCAGCGATATGGCGGGACTGATGAAGGCGTGGGAGGAGGGCTTTCGCAAGTATCAACCCGGCATTCAGTTTTCCGACACCTTGAAGGGAACCGAGACGGCACAAGCCGCGCTCTACACCAACGTCGCCGACCTCGGTTTGATGGATCGAGAGATATTAATCATCGAAAGGCACGTGATGTTGCGACGTACACATCATTTGCCATTCGAGATAACGGTCGCCACCGGCAGCTTTGACGTACCGAACAAATCGCCGGCGCTCGCCGTCTTTGTTCACAAAGACAATCCCTTGGCCAAGCTCACTCTGAAAGAATTGGATCGAATCTTCGGCGACCAGCGGACCGGCGCATGGGATGACAAATTCCGGTGGCATCCTGAACTTGCTCGCGGCGCGGCAGAAAACATTCGCACCTGGGGCCAACTCGGATTGACCGGCGATTGGGCCGACAAAGCAATCCACGTTTACGGTTATCCAGTCACGATTTATTCACCGTTTCCGGGCCCAATGCTTTTCTTTCGGGACATCGCATTCGGCGGCGGCGACATGTGGAATCCCAATCTGCTGGAATTCGACAAAGGCGAGGAGATCACCGCGGCGCTCAGCAAGGATCGTTATGGAATTGGATACACCTCTTTAGCTTTTAGAAGGCCGCTGGTGAAAGCGGTGGCGCTGGCGCGAAATAATCAAACCTACGTTGACCTGACTAAGCCAAGCGTTGCGAGTCTGAATTATCCATTGTCTCGTTCTGTTTACATTTACATCGACCGAGCGCCGGAGAATCCGGTTGACCCAAAGGTGAAAGAGTTTCTCCGTTACATCCTCAGCCGCGAAGGACAAGAAGCCGTCGCCCGCGATGGCGGTTATCTGCCGCTGACGGCGGCGGTCGTGCGCGAGCAACTCAAGAAACTCGAAGTGAGCGCGTCAGTGCAATGAAAGAGAATCGAAACATGGGACGGTTGCTTAGCATTGCAGTGATGACGGTCATCGCGTTGACCAATTGGGTTCACGCTCAGAAGCTCGATGACTTGCCGCGCTACGAAGGAGACAACAGCCAGTTTGGCGAGATTCGCGTCTGGGGAAACGAAACGATGATGAATGTGCTCCGGCTTTGGGAGTTGGGCATTCGCGAGCACCAGCGTGGCTTACGTTTCGTGGACACGCTACCGAGTGGCGCGGCTGCGATCGGTCCGTTGTACACCGGAGTTGCTGACCTGGGCTTGATGGGACATCACAGTTGGCCGGTCGAGACGGAAGCGTTCTATCAGGTCTTCGGTTACGAGCCGTTAGAGATCATTGTGGCCACCGGCGCTTACGATGTTGCCGGCAAGATGCCGCCGAACGTGATCTATGTGAACAAACAGAATCCGCTGCCAAGACTCACGATGAAACAAGTAGACGGAATTTTTGGTGAGCAGCGCACCGGCGGCTGGCAGGGAAGGAAATGGTCAACTGCCGGCGCACGCAGCGCCGCAGATAACATCCGCACGTGGGGACAACTGGGCCTAACGGGCGAGTGGGCCGACCAGCCGATACATCTTTATGCTTACGATCTAAGCGCGAACAGCTTTTGCTATTCGATCCAGAGATTGGCCTTTAACGGGGGCGACAAGTGGAACCCGAACCTGAGCGAGTTTGCGCTGAACGAAGTCGCGCTGCTTTATAGCGCAGGCCCGCGGCCGCGACAGGGCTGCGATGCGATCATGGATGCGCTGGCCGCAGATCGGTACGGCATAGCCTACACGGCGATTCAATGTGGACGAAGAAATCCCGCGGCGAAATCACTCGCGCTCGCCGCGAATGATGCGGGACCTTTTATCGAGCCGACGAAAGAGAACTTCATCAATCGAAGCTACCCGCTGGTCGAATCGATTTACGTTTACATCAATCGGCCGCCCGGCAAACCAGTCGAACCGAAATTGAAAGAGTTCCTGCGTTACATCCTCAGTCGTCAGGGGCAGGAAGATGTTGCGAAGGATGGCGGCTACTTGCCGTTGACGGCGGATGTCGTGCGCGAACAGCTCAAGAAACTGGAGTGAGGAAATCGAGAACCAGTGCGACGAATCTTCATTGTGTTGGCTTTGATGTCCGCGGTTAACCTCGCGCGTGCACAGCAGACTGCCTTTCACGCCAAAGCCGACCCGCGGCTGTCAACGTATCAACCTGTCAAAGAATTATCAGGCGAATTGGTAAGCATCGATTCGGAATGGATGGACGATGTGATGAAGTCCTGGATCGAAGGCTTCACCAGACTTTATCCAAAGGTCATCATCAAATCTTTGAAGCGGGACACCGCCGGAGCGATGGGCGTTGAGCCGGCGCTGACCGATGGGCGAATTCAGATTGCTCCAGTCTCGCGCGAGTTGATGCCGTTCGAGATTGAACGCTTCAAAAAGAAATTCGGTTACGAACCGCTGGCAATCCGCGTCGCGCTCGGCAGCTATCGCGCGGCCGACAGAGTCAGGGCGATCACCTTCTACGTGAACGAGAGCAATCCGATCAAGCAGCTAACGCTCGCGCAACTTGATGCCATCTATTGCACCACGCGCAAACGCGGCTACAAAGAAGACATCATCACTTGGGGTCAGCTTGGCTTGACGGGCGAGTGGGCCGACAGAGAGATTCTGCCGCTGGCCTTGCAGCAGCCTGAAGGAACGGGAAATTTTCTTCGGTTGCGAGTGTGCCTCGACGGTGAATACAAAAAGGGCTTGCACGAATTGAAGCCCGGTCAGCCGATGAAAGGGCTCGATCGTATTGTGAAGATCGTAGCTGAGAACTCCTCGACGATCGGTTACGCCGGATTCGGCAATGCAAAGCTGGGAACAAAAGCTGTCGCCATCGCTGAAACTCAGAACGGACCCTACTTCACCGGCACGTTCGCAGAGGTTACTGCCGCGCAGTACCCATTGACGCGATTTGTCCATATCTATGTGAACCGAATTCCGGGAACGCCGCTGGATCCGAAGGTGAAAGAGTTTCTCAAATACGTGTTAAGCCGCGAAGGACAGCAAGCAGTGGAGAGAGAAGGAGTGCTGTTGCCGCTGCCTGCAAATCTCGTCGAACAGGAATTGGCAAAGCTGAACTAAGACGGCCATGACGGAAACTGGGAACAAATGGCACATTGTGTCTCGACTGATCCTGTTAGCTTGCAGCATTTTGCTGATGGGCGTATCCGGCAGCGCGCAAAACCTTGAAGCACTGTCTCACTACAAACCCGAACGACACGTGAGCGGAACGATTCGCATTTGGGGACACGGCAGTCCGAAACATAACTTCATGGCGGTGCTGATGAAGTACTGGGAAGACGGCTTTCGAAAGTATCAACCTGGGATCCGAATTGAAAACCGCATGTACGGCACGGCTTCAGCAATCGGCGCTTTGTACACAGGCGCCGGTGACCTCGCGATCCTGGGCGAAGAAATCCAGGCCGCTCCCGCGGCCGCGTTTGAACGAGTGATGCACTACAAACCGTTCGGGATTGAGATCGCTAACGGCAGTCTCGACGTGCGATATTTCGATTACGCTCACGTCTTCTTCGTGCACAAAGACAATCCGCTGTCGAAACTTACGGTGACGCAGCTCGATTCGATCTTTGGCGCAGAGCATCGACGAAGCCCCCGAAACATTCGCACGTGGGGCGAGTTGGGACTGTCGGGCGAGTGGAAAGATGCGCCCATAAATCCGTACGGATGGAGAATCGACGACGACTTCGCGATCTATCTTCAGGACGCATTGCTCCTCGGTAGTCACAAATGGAACTGCAACCTCAGAGAGTTTGCGCACGCCACCAACCCGGACGGGTCTGTGTACGAACATAGTCAAAGGATTCTTGATGCGCTGGCGAAAGATCGTTATGGGATTGGAGTGTCGAATCTTCGTTACATGAATGCGATGGTCAAGCCGCTGGCCCTTGCCGTCACAGAAGGCGGACCGTATTACACGGCGACCAAAGAGAATTTGATCGCGCGCAAATATCCATTCACGCGCATCATTCCTGCTTTTGTGAATCGCGTGCCGGGGAAGCCGATCGATCCGAAAGTGAAGGAATTCTTGCGCTACCTGATCAGTTATGAAGGGCAAGCGGACATCGTCCGCGAGGGTGGTTATCTGCCTTTGAACGCGGAATCGGTGCGCGAGCAATTAAAGAAACTCGAATAGCGGTCATTGAGGACGCACTAAGAAATGCTGAGACGCTTGATTAAAGCATCGCTCGTTGCTTCACTCACGGCTGTTTGCGTGGCTGCGCAAACTCGTGAATCTTTGCCGCGCTATCAAGCCGACCAGAATATCTCGGGAACTGTTCGCGTTTGGGGAAGCGATCGAATGCAGGCGCTGATGAAGTACTGGCAAACTGGATTCATAAGACATCATCCGCGAATTCGGTTCGAAACGAACTTGCTCGGCACCGGCACAGCGATGGCTGGACTGTACACCAGTGTCGCCGATATCGCGCTCATGGGTCGAGAAAGCACGGCCAAAGAAGTTCAAGCTTTCGAATGGGTTTTCAAGTACAAGCCGCTCGGAGCTGAGGTAGCGACCGGAAGTCGCGCCGCGCCGGGCAAGAGCTTTGCCGTCGCAGTCTTTGTTCACAGAGACAATCCGATTTCGCGACTCACGGTGGCAGAGTTGGATGCCATCTTCGGCAGCGAACATCTGCGCGGAGCCCGAAGCATTCGCACTTGGGGTGATCTCGGTGTTAGTGGCGAATGGAAGGACAAACCGATTATGACCTACGGATACGATGTTGAAACGCACACGGCGCTATTCCTGAAGCGTTCCGTGCTTGACGGCAGCGACAAGTGGACCTGCGAGTTAAAGGAATTTGCCGATCTCGCAGGGCCCGACGGTTCATTGATTGACGCCGGTCGTCGCAGTTTGGACGCGCTCGCCAAGGATCGTTTCGGCATTGCATTTTCCAACCTTGCGTTTATGAATGCGCAGGTCAAGCCGTTGGCGCTGGCCGCGGTAGATGGCGGACCTTATTACGAAGCAACGAACGAGAATTTGATTCAGCGCAGATATCCGTTGACGCGCGCCGCTCTGATTTACGTGAACCGTTTGCCCGGTCAGCCGCTGAATCCGAACGTGAAAGAGTTTCTGCGCTATGTGCTGAGCGAGGAGGGCCAGCGAGACGTGATGCGCGAAAAAGACTTTCTCCCGCTCAGCGAAGCAGTAGTGCGGGAGGAACTAAAGAAGCTCGAATAGTTGGAGGTTAAGAGGCAATGATTCGCAAGTTTGTGTGTGCAGTGATCGCGATATCCGTGACCGGGTCCTTCACGTTCGCGCAGCAGCAGTCAACTGAGGGTCTCGATATGCAGGCGGCGCGAGCCAGGATGATGACGGCGCGCGGCCGGAAGATCGCCTACACGAAGAAGTTCGATCTCAGCGGCCTGCCGAAATACGAACCGCAGCAGAAAGTTATCGGCACGATCCGTCTGTGGGGAAGTAACTACATCACCGATGGTTTTCTGGGTGTTTATTGGGAAGCTGCGTTCAAGAAATACCATCCTGACGTAAATTTTGATTTCCACATGAAAACGACGCTCGCGGCGGTGCCCTCACTTGTGTTCGGCGTGAGCGACGTCGGCATCGGCCGCAAGATCACGTTTTCGGAGTTGGAGATGTTCCAGCGCTATACCGATCGCGATCCAGTCGAGATCGAAGTCGCAACCGGGTCGTTCGACGTGCCCGGCTGGAATCCCGGCTTTGGCATTGTTGTGCACAAAGACAATCCGCTCACGCAGCTAACGATGAAACAGCTTGATGGAATTTTCGGCGCCGAACGCGCCGGCGGTTGGGAGGGCACGAGCTGGCGTCCGCAATATGCGCGCGGACCTGAAGAGAACATTCGCACCTGGGGTCAGCTCGGTCTCACCGGTGAGTGGGCCGACAAACCAATCAATGTTTACGGTTTGAACTTGCGGTATCACCAGGCGATGGAGATCTCTGACATGTTGCTGAAGTCCAGCGATAAGTGGAACGAGCGGCTGCACATCTACGCTAATTACGTCTCCGCGTCGGGAAAGCTCGAAAGGGGACTCAACGAAGACCTCGCGAAGGACCGGTACGGCATTGCGTACATTGCCGGGCCCACAGTCAATCTCGGAGGCCAGGCTGTCAAGCCTGAATTGAAAGTAATCAAGATAGCGGAGAAGGACGGCGGACCGTACGTGGAGTACACCATCGATAGTCTGCAAGACCGGACCTATCCGCTGTACGACCGGATTTACGCGTACGCGGATCGCGCTCCCGGCAAGCCTATGGACTCCAAGGTGTTGGAATTCCTTCGCTTCATTCTAAGCCGCGAGGGGCAGGCAGAAGTCATGCGCGACGGAAAGTATTTGCCGCTCACGGCCGAGGTTGCGAAGGCGCAGTTGAAGAAACTTGAAGCGGCGGCGAGATGAGGTTGTTCATCTTCAGTAAATGTTCGCGAGAGTAGTATCCCAAACTGTTCGTGTCGATTTCGGCGCGGGAAGCACAGACCGAATAACGTCAAGCCAGCAACGGCCGTAATTGGATTGTGCGGGCCGCTCCGATCTAAATCGTAGCTATTGATAAAGGAAAAGCTGCAATGATCCAACCGCCGAACAGAATGCTGGCAGCGGTTCTGCTGCTGACCGTTACAGGGGGTTTAAGCGCCGGCGTGCTTGCGCAAACGCATGACCTGCCGCGCAGGGACCTAAGCGACCTGCCATCCTATAAACCAGAGTTCAAAGTAGTCGGCGGCTTTCGCATTTTTGGCAGCGAGTTAAAGGGCGCGATTGAGGCGTTGGCAGTAGCATTCAAGAAGTATCACCCAGACGCAAAGATTTCCACGAACTTCATGACCAGCAGCGAGGGCGCGATCGCCGGACTCTACACCGGAATTTCGGATCTGGCTCCAGCCGGCGACGATGCCAAGATAACCGACATGATGCCGTTCTTTAACACGTTCGGTTACCTCCCCACAGAAATCTCGATTGCCACCGGCGGTCATGAAAAACGGGGGACACTGTGGCCGGCCGTCATTGTCGTTAACAAGGAAAACCCGCTGGCCCATCTGACTATGCGGCAGTTGGAGTGCATCTTCGGCGCCGAACGAACCGGCGGCTGGGAACTCGGCGCCAACAATCTCACGCGGCCGACCGCGGGCGACAACATTCTCTACACCGCGAAGTACGCACGCGGGCCTGAGACGAACATTCGCAAGTGGGGCCAATTGGGACTGACGGGCGAGTGGGCCAACAAAGAAATTCAGACCTACGGCTACATCGCTCCAGGGTTTTCGATCTATTTCGAGCGCAAGTTATTTCACTGGTCCGACAAGTGGAATCCTAACTACAAAGAATACGTCGAAGCCAAAGAGGCGCCCGCGGACGAGCCGGGAAAAGCGGTCGCCAGCGAACGCATGCTCGAAGAGTTGTCCAAAGACAAGTATGGGATTGGCTGGGCGGCGCAGATGCACACGAAGGACTATCCGAATGTGAAACAGATTGCCATCGCCGCCGGCGAGGGCGGTCCTTATGTCGCGATGACTCCTGAGACGGTGGTCAATCGAACTTATCCGTTGATTCGCGACGCTTACTTCTACGTCAACCGGGCGCCGGGCCGGCCGATGGATCCGAAAGTGAAAGAGTTTCTCCGATTCGTTCTGAGTCGCGAGGGCCAGGAAGTCATTGCCAACACTGATATGTACTATCCGCTGACGGGTGAAGCGCTGCGCGAGCAGTTGAAGAGATTGGAATAGCGAGAAGCAGTTCACGGCTTTCAGAGGTCAGATGAGACAGCTAATAGTTTTCTTACTCACCGTGGCGCTCAGCTTCATCGCACTCCGCGCCGAAACTTTGGCGGAGCTGCCCAGCTATCAACCCGAGCAGAAGGTCTCAGGCACGATTCGAAACTTTGGTTACTCACTGGGTGGCATGATGCCGATTTGGGAGGAGGGCTTTAGCAAATACCAGCCAGACGTTCGCTTCGACGACAAATTTCCCAGCGGCGACGCGGCCATCGCCGGTTTGATCAGCGGAGTCGCCGACCTGGGTCCGCAAGGCCGCGAGTTGGTGCTGACTGAGTATCTCGCGTTCTACGAAAGCTTTCACTATTACCCGACCGCCATCACGGTGATGACCGGCGCTTACGATGTCGAAGGCATGGCCTGCGGTTTGGTGATCTATGTCAACAAAGCCAATCCGATTTCCAAACTGACGATGAAACAGTTGGACGGCATTTTTGGATCTGAGCGGGTCGCAGGTTTGCGCGGTTTCAAATGGACGCTCACCGCCGGTCGCGGCGCCGAACAGAATATTCGTACGTGGGGCCAGTTGGGTTTGACGGGCGAGTGGGCCGACAAACCGATTCATACCTACGGACACGGGCCCGGCGGCACGACAAACTTTTTTCAGATAAAAGTGCTGAGCGGCAGCGACAAGTGGAATCCGAACTATCGCGGCTACGTCGAAACCGGCAGCAAGATGATCGGTGACGACGACAAAGAGCAACGGGGCGGCACTCAGCATATGCTGGCGGATGAGTTGGCAAATGACAGGTACGGAATCGCCTGGACGGTAATTCCGCAAGCCCGAAGGGTGCCGCAGTTGAAGCCGCTCGCTCTGGCCACCGACGAAGGCGGTCCCTACGTTGAACCGAGCAAAGAGAATTTTCAGAACCGCACCTACCCGCTGACCCGGAGCATCTACATCTATCTCAATCGCGCGCCGGGCGCCCCGCTCGATCCAAAATCAAAAGAATTCCTACGTTACATCCTCAGCCGTGAGGGTCAGGAAGCAGTGCTCCGCGCGGGCAAGTATCTCCCGCTGACCGTGGAAACGGTTCGCGAACAAATTAAGAAGTTGGAATAGCGATGAGAAGATCTCTAACCACAATCCTGGTGTCGTTGCAGTTAACTCTGTTGGTCTCGAGCGTTGGCTCAGTTTGCGTGCCGGCACAGGAACGGCGTGGCGGTCTCGATGTTCAGCGTGGACGCGATGAACGCATCGGCGCTCGGGGAAAGAAGACCTACTACGACAAGCGGTGGAATCTCGATGACCTGCCGTCGTACAAACCTGAACAGAAAGTGTCGGGCACGATTCGCGTCTGGGGTTCAGGTTATTTTGCGCAAGGGAACCTGGGCACGTTTTGGGAAGATGGTTTCCGCAAGTATCAATCGGACATCAAGTTCGACTATCACTTGAAAGCTCCGGCGCTGGCGATACCAGCTTTGTGCATGGGCGCGGCGGACATTGCTCCCAGCCGTCATATTACTTTTGACGAGACGCTGATGTTCGAACGCGTCTTCAGTCGCGATCCGATCGAGATCACGATGGTTACGGGGAGTCTGAACGTGCCGGGATGGAATTATGCGCTGGCGATCGTCGTGAACAAGGACAACCCGATCGCGAAACTGACAATTGACCAGTTGGATGGAATCTTCGGCACTGAGCGCGATGGCGGCTATGACGGCACGACCTGGCGCACCGAGACTGCGCGCAGGTCCAAAGAAAACATTCGCAGTTGGGGACAGTTGGGACTGACGGGCGAGTGGGCAAACAAACCCATCAATGTTTATGGCGACAATCTCAGATATCACATTCCCCGCACGTTTGAGCGCCTGGTATTTCAAGGCGCTGACAAATGGAACGAGCGTCTGCACGAATTCGCGAACTTCAAGAATGCTGATGGCACCAACACGCTCGAAGCCCAGCAGGTTATCAACGCTATCGCCAAGGATCGCTATGGCATCGGTTACTCGACCGTTGCTTACGTAACGCCCGAGACAAAAACCATCGCCGTTGCGCCTCGCGGAAGCGATCAGTACGTCGAACTGAATCTCGAAACGCTTCGCAATCGCACCTACCCATTGTTCGACGAGGTCTATATCTACATCGATCGCGAACCGGGCAAACCGGTCGATCCCAAGATCAAGGAATTTCTGCGTTATGTTCTAAGTCGCGAAGGTCAAGACGCCGTGCAGCGTGACGCCAAATACTTGCCTCTGACTGCGGCCGTGGTTAACGAACAACGAAAGAAGCTCGAATAGAAAAGGAAGAAATGATAATGAGACGAATTTTGTTTTTTTGCTTCGCAGTTCTCTTTGTGTTTGAGTATTTCGGCAAAGCGGACGCGCAAACTCAGAGCAAGAACTACGCTCAGGAGTTAATCGATCGCGCGCTGACCAGACACAAGGAAGTGCTGACGCTGGCCATGCACGTAACGCCGCCCGACAGCAGTGACAATGTGATCATCGCCTCGAACTTTGGGAGCATCGGCAAAAGGGCCGACGCGGACGACCTCGCGGTGATCAAAACCGGCCAGCCGAAGATGGAAGTCGGCCGCACCGGCGATCGCTTCAGCGTGGAGTTGCCGTTGCTCGATGCTAACTCCAGAACCGTCGGCGCCCTCGCGGTCGCTTTCCCTTATAAACCCGGCGATAACAAGGCTGAATTCCTGAAAGCTGCGGAACGAGTGAGGGACGAATTGCGACGGCGGATTTCGCACGTCGCGAACCTGGTCGAGGCGGCTCAGTTTGACGAGAAGATTCCGACCAATACCTACGCGCAACATCTGCTGGATGACGCGCTGGCGAAACATCCCGAAGTGGTAATCATGGCCATGCATGTAACGCCGCCGAACTATCCTGATAACGTGATCATCGCTTCGAATATTGGCCGCATCGGTAAGAAGGCGGATGACGACGATCTCGGCGTAATCAAAACGGGCGAGCCCAGACTGGAAGTCAACACCACCGGCGATCGCTTCGAGGACGAGCTGGTCTTGCAGGACGTCTCAGGCGACACGATCGGCGCCCTCGGCGTAGTCTTCCCATACAAATCCAGCGACGACAAGGCCAAGTTCGTCCAGCAAGCGGAGCAGATCAGAAGCGAGCTACGCCGCCGAACTACTAACGCCGCCAATCTCGTGGAGCCGTATCCATACTCACAGCAGCCGACGAACACATACGCGCAAAAGCTGGTTGACGAGACATTAGCAAAGCACGTGGAACTGCTTATCTTCGCCTTGCATGTGACGTCGCCAAACAGCTCAGACAACATCATTCTTGCTTCGAACATTGGCCGCATCGGCAAGAAGGCCGACGAAGATGATCTCAAGGTGATCAAAACCGGCGAACCGATGCTCGAAGTACACATCAGCGGCAAGCGCTTCGAAGTGGAGTTGCAGTTGCACGACCGTTCAGGGAAGACGATCGGGGCGATGAGCGCGGTCTTCCCGTACAAAACGGGCGATGACAAGAATGAGCTCAAGCGGCGCGCGGAGCAGCTCAGAGCAGAGGTTGAGAAAAAGATTCCTTCAGTGGCGAGGCTGATCGAGCCGGCTTCCTGACTTCAACGCAGCTTGGCCAGCTCAACGGCGACTTCGCGGGCGTTCAGAGGCAGATATCCGGGAGCCGCGGCGGCGATAGCTTGCTGGCCCTCGCACGAGAGGATCATTCGCAGATACTCTTTGACGAAGGGATCGAACGGGTCAGTCCGGCGTACATAAATTAAGAGATATCGATCGAACGGATACTTTCCGGCAATGATGTCTTCGGTTGTCGTCAGCGAATAATAGCCATCTGCGCGCTTTCCGATCGCTAACAGCTTTACTTCGGGAGAGCTTAGATTGCCGGAGGCGAATCCAATGCCCGCGGGATCTTCGCCGACGCGCTTTATGACTTCGACGGACTGCGGGAAAGAATCATAGGACGGCGTGAAAGGATGGCCGCCCATCTTCTTTAACATGACGTTTGCTAGTCCGGCGGCCGCTTCCTCGGCGATGCCGTACGGATGGATCGGCCGGTTGGCCCATAAGCCTTCAAGCCCAAGCTGACGCCAGTTCGTCAAGTCGCCGCCGATACTACCGGTGGTGAAGATCCGTGTGACCTGGTCGAGCGTGAGCTTATCGAGCGGATTGGCGTGGTTGACGAAGATTCCCACCGGCCCGGATTTCGCCAGCGGGTTGAGCGAGCAATGAGCGACCCGGAACATCAATGGCTCTTCGCCCACGATCGATTTGTACGACGCCATCTCCAGCGCCGAAAACTCCGCGCCCATCGGCGCAAACGCCGAGACGCCATGCGTAAGCGCTGGCGCCGCCGTTGCCGTTCCCTTCAACGTCATCGTGAATTTGAAGCCGGGATGTGATTGAATGAACAGAGCATTGAGATTTGCAAAGATGGAATCCATGTCGTTGTAGCCAACGACGGCGATCGAGCCATCGCTCATCAGATAGCGCGCGCTTTTCGGCAACGCCACCGGTTGCGGCTCGTAATGAGGCAAGCCTTCTTCGTCTCTCTGCACGCGAGCGTCCGGCTCATTTTTTTGCGCCATTGAAGAGTTAACGACGAGAACGAGCGCCAACATCGT
>JACXTT010008062.1_pt1 | contig 14680 bp, 10 predicted proteins | sample 9270951 | NCBI WGS metagenome assembly JACXTT01 (sample SAMN15532306, study PRJNA645909) | rock metagenome | isolation source: weathered quartz diorite | place: Puerto Rico | collected 2017-06-21
TAGCCGCTGTGCCGCGACGGGCAAGCCCCGGCGGCTCAAGCCGTACCGACTTGTGGCCTTGGGTGGCATCGCTGAAGCGATGCCCTGATACGGATCTTTTCTCAAACTGCACCATTACCCGATTACCGCAACCAGGAGAAAAACTTGATCCGAAAAACCGCCGCACTTCTCTTTGTGTGCCTGTGCACATCCGTGTGGGGTCAAACTCAGGCCAAGCAAACCACCGTTATCAAAGCAGGACGCCTCTTCGATGCCCACAGCGGGCGCATGCTGACCAACCAGGCGATCCGGATCGAAGCTGACCGGATCAAGGAAGTGGGAGATTCAGCTGCGGTCATTTCTAATGCTCCCGGGGCCAAGATTATCGACTTGTCTTCCGCCACCGTGTTACCGGGCTTGATTGACTGCCACGCACACGTGCTGGGCAACTTGAAGGATTACACGCCCACAAAGAGCCTGCGTACGTCGTCTCCCCAGGGTGTTCTCTGGGGCCTTCACAATCTCCAGATCTGGCTCGATCACGGTTTCACCGCCCTGCGCGACGCAGGCGAAGATGACCTTGCCTATGGACAACTCGCGCTGCGGGATAGCATCAACAAGGGTCTGATTCGTGGCCCGCGCATGGTTTCCGCGGGTAACTTTGTATCGATCACAGGCGGCCACGGCGATGTTGATCCGTTGGCTCCCGACCAGGCCATCCCTCGCCGTCCCAACCTCGCCGACAATGTTGACGAGCTGGCTCTGGCCGTGCGGCGTGACCTCAAGTACGGCGCGGACTGGATCAAGCTCATGGCCACGGGCGGTGTTGGAGATGTGCTCAGTGACTTCAACGTCCAGGAGTTGAGCGAGGAACAAATGGCCAAGGCGGTCGAGATCGCCCATCGCGCCCGGAAGAAAGTCATGGCCCACGCCGAGGGGACGGAAGGGATTAAAGCCGCGGTGCGCGCCGGTGTGGACTCCGTAGAGCATGGGACCATGCTTGATGAAGAGGGGGCCACTCTGATGGCCCAGAAAGGAATCTGGCTGGTGCCAACGCTGGAAACTTTTCAGCGCGGCGCCGAGGAAACCTATGCCGGACAAGAAGCCGTCTCCACCGAGAAGGACAAGGCCATTCTCAAGTTTCAGCCCGCGGCTTTCCAGCGCGCACTGCAGCACCATGTCCGGATTGCTTTCGGCGTGGATGATGATCCGGACTTCCTGGACCGGGAGTTCGTCGCCCTGGTTCGGGGAGGCATGAAGCCCGTCGAAGCCTTGCAAGCGGCCACGGTCAATGCCGCGGAACTACTCGGGCTGTCGGACCAGATTGGCAGCGTTGAAGCAGGAAAATATGCGGATGTCATTGCGGTAAACGGCGATCCACTGGCCGACATTAAGAACGTCGAAAACGTGATTTTCGTCATGAAGGGCGGCGAGGTCATCAAGGGCAAGCCTTAAGCACTCAGAATCAGCCCGGTCCGTCACTGATGACAATTTTTATCCATTACAAATCACTGACGCTGATGCCGCTGCTCATCGCTTCTATGGTCGTTTCCCCTCAGGTCCCCGCTGCAAAGATCGACGCACTTTTCTCAAAGTTCGCCAGCCTCCGCGAGCCCGGCTGCGCAGTGCTGGTGATTAAGGACGGTAAGCCAGTGTTCCGCAAAGGCTACGGCGTTACCGACCTGCGCTCGCTTCACGCAATCGGGCCTGAAACCAACTTCCGGCTCGCGTCCTTGACTAAGCAGTTCACTGCCACCGCGATCATGCTGCTCGTGCACGACGGCAAATTGAAATACGACGAACGTCTCGCCGATGTTTTTCCCGGCTTTCCCGCCTATGGTAAGGGGATAACGATCCGCCACCTGCTCAACCACACGTCGGGCCTCATGGATTACGAAGACATTATGGAGAAGCAGTACGCCGGCGTACCCGACGAGAAAATTCCGCAGATCCAAGATGCGGGCGTGCTCGAACTCCTGAAGCACCAAACCGGAACGAAGTTCCCACCCGGCACGCGCTGGGATTACAGCAACTCGGGCTACGTCGCGCTGGCGATGGTGGTTGAGAAAAAATCTGGAATGAGCTTCGGCGATTTTCTCCGCGAGAGGATTTTCAAGCCGCTGGAAATGAGTCACACCATGGCCTACGAGAAAGGGAAGAATAAAGTTGCGAACCGTGCATATGGCTACACCCTTGCTGCCGGCAACTGGCGCGAGACCGACCAGAGTTCGACATCCGCGACACTCGGTGACGGCGGCGTTTACACTTCCCTCAACGATCTGGAGAAGTGGGACCGCGCCCTGACCCGTCACACCTTGCTCTCGGAAAAGGAAATGGCGCCGGCCCTGGCCCCGGCGGCCGCAAATGGCGCCCCCCTCCAGATGTCCGACGGTGTCCTGGCGCCACTCTATGGTTTCGGCTGGTTCCTCAACCCTTATCGTAGTCATCGCCGCAATGCACACTATGGCGAGACAGTCGGATTCCGCACCGCCATCCAGCGCTTCCCCGATGATGGGTTGACTGTGATTGTGCTGGCGAATCGTGCCGAAGTGAATGCCTCAGTTTTGGCCGAGAGCGTTGCCGATTTGTATGTGGGAAAACGCTAGAGTGTCCGCCCCACACTCCTTGTCTTCCACTCAAGGAAAACTAGCTGTGAGTCCCCGCCGCGGTGGCCATTGCCTTGGGCCGTGTGACTGCCTCCACGGCTTGTGCGAAGTAGAACCGGTACGATCGGTAGATCGCGTACATCACCGGCAGCACCAGCATGGTGGCCCACCAGCCGATGTGATGACCGACGGAGTTGACCATCGAAGTCACACCTGCGCTGACGACGTAATACGGAAACGACATCTGCGCAAGGTTGGCCCAGATCCGCCGGACCGCACCGCCATCGGTCAATGCCACGATGACCGACACGGGCAGCGTCTGTCCCAGGAAGAAGGTAGCAGTGCTGGCGGCCATGAGCAGTGGCGTCGAAACCCAGCTCAATCCGTTCAGCAACTGCTGGTGGAAGAGTAGCCCGGCGGCTCCGCAGGAGAACGCCATCATACTGACGTTGAAGAGTACGCGGACCAGCTTCAGCTTGCTGCCGTCTTTCGGCAGTGTCTGCATGATCGCGCACGCGCAAGCAATCAGAATCGACTCAGTCGCGCTGAGCATGATTACCGACAGCAACAGGAACGGCAAGTTGACTGACATGTTCCCGTTGATGCCGGGGATGGTCACCTTCATCCGCGAGGTGCCGGCTGCTGCGAGCAGCAGTGTCATCGCCAGCAAGGGATGCCAACCTTGGCCGTGAAGCACTGCATTGCCAATCGTCGCCGCCGCTGCGAAAACCATGAATCCGATGAATGCTTTTGTTAGTCGTGTGTAGGTCATTTCTTGTTCTCCTCTCTTCAGGATTCACACGACTGACTACTCATCGCCATTAGCGGCGATCGATAGCGCGTCGATGCTGTTCATGTCCGCGCTTCCCCAAACCACGCTCGTGGCGGAGGTCGCGCCAGTGCTCGTACCCCAGACCACGCTGAAGCCGCTCATGACGGAACTGCCCCAGACCACCGAGGTGCCCCAAACCACCGAGCTTCCAGCAACGTTCGTGCCCCAGACCACCGAGGTGCCCCAAACCACCGAGGTGCCCCAGACGACCGATGTGCCCCACACCACGGAACTGCCATTCACCACGGACACGGTGCCTGTGACCGGGTCATAGACAGCGCTGGGCGACAATGCCGAGGCTGTCGCCGCAGGTGCAAGATCGTTGTTGTTGAGCGCAGCGGCGATATCCAAATACCCCGCGCCCACGGTGAAGAGGTCGTAATAAGAAGTGTAAGTCTGCCCGGTCGCGGGGTCAGTCGCGACAGAGGAGGTCGGGAAGGTCTTGTAAGCAGTCTTCATCAGACGCGCCTTCACCTGGTCCGGGGTCAAGGCAGGATTCTGATCCAGAAGAAGCGCTACCGAACCGCTCACCACCGGTGTCGCCATGCTGGTACCGCTCATCGCAAAGTACGGTTTATAGCCAGGGTAGGTCGTTCCGCTGCGCTTGTTGGTCGGATATTTCCATTCCAGTGTGCTGCCATGGTCAACCGCCGAGATGACCCCATTGCCCGGCGCTACCAGATCAGGCTTCACGACGTGGTCATACGTCGTCGGCCCCTTCGAACTGTAGCTGGCGATCAGGTCATCCGTGCGGCTGGACGTACTCATGGTCTTCATGGCACCCACGGTGAGCACCAGCGGATCGTTCCCCGGCGCTGTTACTGTGCCGTAGCCGTTGCTGCCGTTCACGCTCAAGCGGCCGTAGTTGCCCGCCGCGACCACCACCACGATGCCGGCGCGCCACGCGGATTCCACCGCCTGGCACAGAGGATCATTGGCATAGCCAGTCGCAATAGCCCGGCCCAGCGACAGGTTGAGCACGCGAATGTTGTAGGTGTTCTTCAACGCGATCGCACGCTGAATCGCAGCGATCACCATGCTGTCGGATCCTGTCCCATTCTTGTCGAGAACGCGCAGGTCAATCAGATTGACGTTCGGGGCAACGCCGGCGAACTGGCCATTCGACCAGGCGCCATTCCCGCCCACAATGCCCGCCACATGCGTGCCGTGACCATAAAGATCCCAGGTTGCGCCGTAGCTATTGGTGGTCGAGGTTCCCGTGAAATCCTGGTGGTACACCACGCGCGACACCATGCCGGTAGAATCTTCCAAGTCGGCGTGGTTGTCGTTGATGCCGCTATCAAGGATGGCTACGCCGATGCCCGTACCGTCGTATCCGGAATTCCAGGCCGTGCTGACGCCGACGGCCGAGTCCGTCAGATCGTCCATCGCCTTCAGTGGGCGATCCGGAGAGATGAAGGCCACATCGCTGTCCATCGCCAGAGCGCGAATCGCAGCCGGCGACATCGTAAACGCGCCGGCGTGCACCAGCGACAGATTCGAGTTCAACCTGGCGCCCTGGAACTGGGCTTTCGCCATCTGCGTGGCGCCGGGTGCCTTCTTGTACTGCACGATTACGCGGATTGCTCCAGACTTGCTGTGCAGCATCTGGGCAAGATCGGGCGAAAGCTTCCCGGCGGATTCCGAACCGTTGTCGTCGTAAACGCGACGCAAGTTCTGGGCGAACGACAGATTCACGACCAGAATCAAAGCCAGAAGCAGGAAACGCCCGCCGCCCCATGCAGCCCCATGGCGTTCGTTACGCTCGTTGGACTTCTTCTTACGGTGTGCACTCATCGTGAACATCCTTTGCGGCGCAGAGCATGCCGCTACGACTCCACAGCATTCAGTGCACGGGGATTGCCATCAATTCGTTTGTAACCTGTTGAATCTACAGGATTATTCTGAGTCACAAACGAGTGCAATTTGGACACTTTGTCCCCTCGCCTGGGCGTTGGGCCACTCTGTCCCAAAGGTAGCTGACGGCCGTGGTTACTCTGGTACTCAGGGTGGTGACGCCAGCGGAGGTTAATGACCAACGAAGCGAACGCAGTTGGCGAAAACTTCAGCGGAGTGGGGAAGGTGCAGTGGCTGCCTGGGTCTTGGGGGCTGCTTCAATTGTTCTGGCAGGAATCTGCGGCAGGGACGACATCAGACGGCGCGTATAGGGGTGGGTGGGGGTTACGAAGATCTGCTCCGTCGATCCGCACTCGACAATCTGGCCTTCGTGAAGAATGGCGATGCGGCGGCAAATTCCCGCGACCGATGGCAGATCGTGCGAGATGTAGAGAATCGACATACCGATTTCGCGGTTCAGGTGGGCAAACAGCTCCAGGATTTCTGATTGCGTGATCACGTCCAGTGCGCTGGTCGCTTCGTCCGCCACCAGCAGAGCTGGCCGGTGCATCACGGCCATGGCGATCAGCACCCGCTGCGCCTGTCCGACGCTCAGCTGCGAAGGATATTTGCGCAGGAAGTCCGGATCGGCGGACAGGCTGACGCTGGTCAGAGCTGACCGAATCGCCGCTTCGCAACCGGTTGCGCCGCCGGCATGGGCACGCCACGCTTCCTTGAGTTGAGTGCGAATCTTGAGGGCAGGATTGAGCGATGACAGCGGACTCTGCAACACCAGGCTGAGTGAGCAACCACGAATCCCGCGCAGGTCGCGCTCTCGCATCTTCAGCAGGTCCGTGCCCTGAAACACGATGCTGCCTTCCACAGTGGCGCGTTTGCGGCTGAGCAGCCCGAGAATCGCCATCGCCAGCGTGCTCTTACCAGAGCCGCTTTGTCCGACCAAGCCCAGCACTTCGCCGGGAGCGATGTCGAGTGCGACTCCGCTCAACACTGGGGTCTTCCCCGGATATCGGACCGTAACCCGCGCGGAGAGCAGGTTTTCGGCAGTGTTACTCATCGGCTGGCCTGAGCGTTCGAATGCAGCGTCAGCCGTTCGGCGTTCCAATACGTCTGTGGACTCAGAATCACCGGGGTGGCGCCTTCGACCGAGGTAGAAACCGCCGACAAGGCGTTTTTGTTGACCAGATAGATGAAGGGCGCCTGCTCGGCGACAATCTCCTGGACCCGATCGAAGGCTGCTTTCCGCTTCTTGGTCTTAGCCTCGGACGCCTGTGTGCGCATCAGACGGTCGATTTCGGCTTCCCATGCCGTTTCTGGGGATTTCTGCTGAGGGTCCCAGGCGTGATTCTCGGCGGAACTGAGCCAGATGTTCATCTGACCATTGGGGTCCAGGTCGACGTTTTGAAATCCAAGAATTGCCGCTTCGTAGTTGAACTTCTGCGCGATGCGTTCGATCAGCGAGGGGAAATCGAGCGTGACTACGTTGACTTTAATGCCGATCCTGCCCAGATCCTCCTGAATCATGACGGCCATGCGCTCGCGGTACTTGTTGCCGGCATTGGTGACGATGGAGAACTCGACAACGTGGCTGTCCTTGTCGTGCAGGACGCCATTCTGCAGGCGGAATCCATCATTCTGCAGACGCTCCAAGGCAACGCCGGGGCGATACGCTTCCACCTTGATCTTGCTGTTGAACCAGAATTTGTTGGCCGGCGACACCGGGCCGACCGCGGGCTTTGCGTGACCATGGAAGACCACGCGGATCAGGTCTTCGCGATTGATGGCAGCTGAAATCGCCCGCCGGAAATTCGCGGATCGAAACCAGGTGCGCTTGTACGCGGTAATGGGAGCGCTTCCTACTTGGTTGAACCACATAAATTCAGAGTCGAGGGAGGCCCCGGCGTCGTGCACGACATCGGGCGAACTCTCGGCGAGACGGTCGTAATATTCGGTGTCAATGGAATTGATCAGGTCGAGTTCCCCGCGCCGGAAACGCAGTGCCTCGATATCGCGGTTTGTCTGAATGTCCAGCCTGATGGAATCGAGATAAGGCAGTTGGCGGCCCTGAGAATCCTTCTTCCAATAGTTTGGATTCCGTTTCAAGAGGATGCGCGTCCCCGCCTTGTGTTCGGCGATCATGAAAGGACCGAGCACGGAGCGCTCTTTGTTGGAAGCATGAGACGACATGATCGCGACCTGGTCAAAGAGCCCGGCGAGGCCAATGATGGGACTGGGAAAAATAACGGAAATCTTGTCCGGTGCCTGAATCTTGGTCTCAACGTTGCCGTTGCCTGATCGAAAGGCGTCGCCGGTTGAGGAGTGCAGGGCGGGGTCCATGAGGCGTGTGACGGTATAAGCGACGTCCTCGGCGGAGAATGGACTGCCGTCGGAAAAGCTCACTCCCCGGCGGAGTTTGAAAGTGATCTGCTTGCTATCCTTCGAGACTTTCCACGACTCGGCCAGCTCCGGCTCCAGGGCTTGCGTCTGTCGGTTCACGCGAATCAATACTCCACCTGTCAGGTAACGGATGGCGAGCGAGGAGTCGTCGTCGACTTTGAGTGGATCGAAGGTCTTCGGCTCAGCGCGCAGACAGAATCGCAGTTCATTTCCGCCCTGCGCAGAAGCCGCGCCCAGCAGCAGGGAGAAGCAAAGAAGAAATCTTAAACACACGCGGCGGCGGATCATGCGGCCACCTCCTCTTTCGACAAAACCATTTGGAACGATGTCATGACAACGATCAGCAGCAGCAGGGGGACCAGCCGCCACGGTTCTTCGCGGAACGACACCAATCCTTCCAGTTCCCGGAGAAGGCTTCCCCAGGACGGCAGTGGTTCCGCGACGCCGAGGCCGAGGATGCCAAGATTGGCCTCGCTCAAGATGAAAACCGGAATCGAAATCCAGAACTGCGCATACAAGACCGGCTTCAAATTGGGAAGAACATGAACAAAGAAGAGCCGGAATCCATGCAAACCGGAAGCGCGAGCCTGCACGATAAAGTCCGAACTCCGCAACGACTGAGCGCTGGCGCAGAGCACGCGTGCCGATGCGGCCCATCCCAGCAGGCCGAGAATGAAAAACGTAATCAGAACCGAAACCAGAGGAGAAACGTTGAGCGGCAAAACCGCGCGGACCGTAATCAGCAGGAACAGCCACGGCAAAGAAAGAAACAAGTCTGTCAAGCCGGTGGCCAGGCGAAGCCAGACGCCGCCCAGGTATCCGGCAAGCCCGCCGACTAGCGCGGCCAGCAAGGTCGAGATCAGCGCGGCTGCGGGAGCCAGCAGCAGGGAGATTCGCGTGCCGTAAAGAACGCGAGCAAAACGGTCGCGGCCAATTTCGTCGGTGCCGAGCAGATGCTGCCGCGAGGGCGGGGAACCGGGCGCTTCCCGAAACTGCTTCGCGTAGCCTGAGGGCGTGAGCCACTGCGCAGCAAGGGACACGGCACACACTGCCAGCAACACGACACACGCTAGCTTGCGGGCTGCGCTCATGCTTCCCGGGACCTCACCATGTGGATGATTACATCGGCCCCGGAATTGGCCAGCAAGGTAACCAGCGTAACGAGAACCGTGACATTCACCAGCAGCGGCAGATCGCGAGCCAGCGCCGCCTGCCATGCCAGTTGTCCAATGCCGGGCAGCCCGCACAAAGACTCAACTGGAATGCTCGCGCCGAGTGCGATGCTCACTGTGATGCCGGCCAACGCGATCATCTGCGGTCCGGCCACCGGCAGCACATGCCACATGAGGATCCGCATTTCCCCCAAACCCTTCGCTCGGGCTGCGGTGATGTGGGGCATCGCATAAGCGTTCGCGAGCAGGTTTCGCGAGTAGCGGTAGATCTTGGGAAACACGATCAGAGCAATCGCCAGATACCCCGGCGCATTGAAAATCACGGAGAGCAGCGCCAGCACCGCTGCCGGGATGCAAAGAAAGACGCCACTGACGGCCGTGCCAAGAATTTCATACGCTGAAAGGCGCGACAGAGAGACAGTGAAAGCCAGAGCCGTAGCCAGCAGCCATCCCAACAGAAGTCCTAACCCCGCGACACGTACCGTAACCGGCCAGCGATCGCGCAGCAGGCGTTGCACCGGCTGTCCCAAAGAATGGGAGAAGCCGAGGTCGCCATGCAGCGCGCCCCGCAGATATGCGGCGTAGTAACGCAAGACATTGTGTTCGCCGGCGCGCGATGCCTGAAGGGCGCGAACACTTTCCGCGCTGAGGTGAGGATCCAGCTGGTGTTCGTCGGTATCGAAACCGGGCGCCAATCGTACAAGCGTCGCTGAGATTAGGCCACCCAGCAGGACAATTCCAGTGATGGCCAGCAAATGTCGCGTGACTCTCCACAGCAGCATGGCGGAGTCCTAATTCACCGTGGCGCCGCGCGACCGCGAATCGGAAGGTCCGGTCGCGCGCTCGATGTCGGCGTGGTGAACCTGTTTCATGGAGTACATGCGGCGGTCCGCTTCGGCGAGCAGGCGCTCGACGTCGAATCCGTCTTCCGGGCAGAACGCTGTGCCCACACTCAGCGCGATGAGATTCCGGCCGGCGACCTTCCGTCCCGCTTCCACTGCCAGTTGATTCAGCCGACTGGCCTTTTCTTCGGCGGCTTCGAGCTTCATGCCGGGCGCGACCACTACGAATTCGTCGCCGCCCATACGCGCCACATAGTCGTAGCCGCGGCATATCTCCTTCAGATGTCCGGCAAAATCCTGCAGCAGCTTGTCACCTTCTAGGTGGCCGTAGAGGTCATTGATCTGCTTGAAGTTGTCCATGTCGCAGACCATTACGGCCAGCGCGGTGCCGGTGCGGCGGCAGCGCGCCAGTTCGCGCGCCAGATGCACAAACAGCGACCGGGCATTCGGCAACCCGGTCAAGTAGTCGGTGGTCGCCGAGCTCTCTGCTTGCTGGTATTTCAGTGCATTTTCGACGGAGAGCGCGATCTTGGAGCTCACAGCCAGCAGGATGCGCAGATGATCGGCCGTGAAGGCGTCGCGATCGGCACGGTACATGGCCAGCACCCCAACCACGCCATTCAAGCCCTCCAACGGGACCGCGAGCGCAGAGCGCAACGTAGTATATTTCTCCGAATCGTTTACGTATCCTGGCTCCATCTGCGGATTGCCGTTCATGATGGGCTTGCGATTTTCCGCCACCCAGCCGCACAGACCCTCTCCAATGCGAATGTTCAGCGAAGAAAGAAGCCTGAAATTATCGCCACTGACCAGTTCCGGGATCAGCCGGCCGTTCTTGCAGAGAAACACCGTCATCGAGTCGTAGGGAATCAGCCGCCGCAACCGCATCGAGAGCACGGACAGTGTCTCGCCCAGACTCAGAGAGTTGCCCAGGTCCTGGCTGAGTTCGAACATGGTCTGCGCTTCCTGGCGCGCGGCGGCAATCGAGGAGAGGAAGTCAGCATCGCCCCCCGAAACAGACACGGCCGACGGGTCGTCAAGTCCAGCTGCCGAATCTAGATCTCTCTCGACCAGAACCGGCGTCGCAAGCGCGTTGCTACCAGTTTTCAGCGGACGGGCGTGAACCGTGCCCTCGAGTTCGACATAACGCCGCTTCAGGATTTCGACGACTCTTGGATCGAAGCACGTGCCCGCCAAAGCTGCGACTTTTTCCATTGCAGCGTCGAGTGGCAGAGCATTCCGGTACTGACGGTCAGACGCGAGAGCATCCAGACAATCCACTACGGCCAGTACCCGGGCGCCGATGGGAATCTCCTCGCGCTTGAGTCCGTCGGGATAGCCAGCACCATCCCATCTTTCATGATGCGAGCGCACGATTGGGGCGACGGGGTAAGGAAACGCGACCCGCTCCAGGATTTCCGCGCCCACAATCGGGTGAATCTTCATCTTCTCGAATTCTTCCGGCGTTAGCTTCCCAGGCTTGTTGATGATGTGCTCGGGAACCGCCAGCTTGCCGATGTCATGCAACAAAGCCGCGGCCCGCAGCGCCTCAATCTCATTCTCCGAGAGGCCAAGTTCCTGCGCGATCGCCACCGCGAACACTCGTACTCGTTGCAAGTGCTTGTGGGTTGTATGATCTTTCGCTTCGATGGCTAAGGCCAGAGCTTCAATAGTTCGAACATGCAGGGAAGCTACGTCTTCCACGTGCTGCTTTTCAATCTCGACCTGTTTCTTCTCGGCTTCAAGCTTCCCGAGATAGAGCCGGTACGAACGATAGACCCAGTAAATCGGAAGCAGCACCAGCAACGAGGTCTGCCAGCCTGCATGCTGGTTGACGAATCCGACCAGGAAGACGATCGCCGCTCCCACCAGATAGTACGGAAATGACCAGAAGTGACACTCCGCCCAAACCTTGCGCGAAGATTTGCCTTCCGTCAACGAGATGATTACTGAAACCGGCAGGGTATTGGCCAGGAAAAACAGCAAAGCCGTAACCACCAGCAGAATGGGAGTATTTTCTCCAAGCACGCTTGCCAGGCGGTGATACGCGAAGTACGAGAGAGCGATCGCATTCGCCATCATGAAAACGTTGAATACCACCTTGGCCGGAACAATTCGCTGCCGCGCCTGCCAGAAGCATTGCACGAGGGTTGCTGTGCAGCCGATAATCAGCGTCTCCGGCAGGCTCAGTTCGAGCACGCCCAGAAGAATGAACAGGAAGTTGACGGACATCGTGCCGTCAAGGCCAGGAATCTGAATTTTGAGCCCAGACGAAAGCACGGCAATGAGCAGGTAACAGGTGAACCGTTCCAGACCGGTATTCTGCCAGTGCGTCAGGGCGTAGGCGAAAACCGACACCCCGATCGCCGCAGTCATTCCGATGAACAGTGTCGCCCGTTTTGACATACTTCGGACCCAGCTACCGCTCATGCTTTTGCAACTGCGCTACCGGTCCGGACGCTGATATTACTCATGTGACCGCCCGCAATGAATCGGCTGAGGTTACATCCTCAAACTGTGATTCGTCTCCCCAAAGCCAAGCCGGACTGCTCCCTGGCCGAGCGGCTTCAGCCCACCATTCGGCGCAAGCGCCTGGGCTTCGTTATCACTGACACAAAATGGTAGTGCAGGAAGGGGAGCGCACCTACTTACTGAAGTAACCTTCGGATCAGATCCTTCTGGCGAGGCGGAAGACCGAAAAAAACGTAAGCGCATTAAGCGCAATCGACTGGAAGGATCATCGTCCCGACGTCCTCCGTGATCGTGGTCGGAAGCACCTGGCATCTGCCCTTGGGAACGTTACTTCGGTTTATAGCCTCGCTCGAAGGGCCTCAAGAAGTCGCTGGGACTGTGTCAGCATCGTGTACGGGCGCGCGCCTCTGCACACTCTGGAGTCGATTTTGAAGGCGCTCGAATCGGCCGATCCGGGAGTGAGGTGAACACTTAGCGTTGACGACAACCGCAACAGTTCATCATGACTCCACCTGTCGAAAAAAATCAGAAATCCGTAAGCCCGGACCGAGGCCGCCGTCCCCGTGCATCGGAGAAGGCGACCATCCTTCAGTCTGGTATTTTCGACCAATTGCACGACGCCGTCATTACCACAGACCTCCAGGGAAACATCACGGCTTGTAACAAGGGCATAAGTCTGTATGGATATGCGCCCGAAGAACTCGTAGGGAAGAACATTGCAGGCCTCTATCGGCCAGAAGAGCAGGTCTTTCTCGCCAGGCAGGTGATTCCCACTGTTCTCGAGAAAGGCCGCTTCGAGGGCGAACTTCGCTCCCGTGCCAAGTCTGGCGAGGATGTGTACGTGCATCTCTCCATGACTCTGGTGCGCGATTCGGACTCCGTGCCCGCCGGAATGGCGGCACTCGCGATCGACATTACCGACAAGAAGCTGCTGGAGCGCGCGCTGCAGGAAGATCAATCGCGGTCGGCAGACGGGACGAGCGCCGGTACCACTGCAACTCGCCGTGAGATCGCCGGCACCCAGTTCATCATGGCCAGTACGCTGATGCATAAGTTCATGGGCATGGTGGATCGTGTCGCCGGACACACCGAGACCGTGCTGGTGGTCGGAGAAACTGGCACCGGGAAGGAACTGGTGGCGCGCACCATCCACGACTCCTCTCATCGCTGCAAAAAGCCGCTTGTCGACATCAACTGCGCCGCCCTGCCCGAGCACCTTGTCGAAAGCGAGTTATTCGGCTACGAGAAGGGAGCCTTCAGCGGCGCCGATGCATCCAAACCCGGACTGTTCGAACTCGCCGACAAGGGCACCCTCTTCCTCGACGAAATTGGCGAACTGCAGACACAAGTGCAGGTGAAACTGCTCCGCGTCCTGGATGGCGCGCCTTATTACCGTTTAGGCGGCCATCGCAAAATTACAGTAGACGTCCGTGTGGTCGCCGCCACCAACCAGAATCTTGAGCTCGCAGTGAAAGAAGGAAGATTCCGCAAAGATCTCTACCACCGCCTGAGCCAGTTCCAGTTGCGCGTGCCTCCATTACGCGAGCGTCCGGAAGATGTGGTCGCGCTGGCGAACCACTTTCTCTCGTTGAAGGCGCCCGAGAAGACGTTCGCGCCCGAAGCTCTGACCACGCTTCAGGCTCACGACTGGCCGGGCAATATCCGTGAGTTACGCAACCTGGTTGCACAGCTCGCGATGGCGGTAGTAGGGAAGCAGATCACCGGCGCCGAAATCTTGGCGGAGCTTTCGAGCGAAAAACCGCCGGCAGCGCACGCCGGGGCCACTCTGCCGCTCGGGAACCTCGAGAACATGGAAGAGCAGATGATCATCAGCGCGCTCGAACGCACCGGAGGACATCGCGCACAAGCCGCCGAGCAACTCGGGATCTCGCGCCGCACCTTGAGCCGCAAGTTGCGAGAGTACGGAATTGACGTGCCTTCTGGAGACCGGCTAGCCACGCTCGGCACCATCAGCCACGAACAGCAGAAATTCTTTCGCGCTAAGGTCAACCTGCCCGTAACCCTGCAGAACGCCCATGGCAAAGAATGTCAGGCGCAGGCCGTCAACCTGAGCACCGGAGGCATGGGGTTGGATAGCATTCCCGATCCCGTTACTTTTGCCGGTTTGCTCGACGTAAGCTTCCTCCTGCCCGACAGCGAAACCGTCATGCAAGCCAAAGGACGTCTGGTATGGGCCGACGTCGGTGGCAAAGCCGGACTCCGTTTTGTGGTGATCGAACCGGCCCTCTTCGAACAACTACAACACTGGACTAATCAGAAGATGAAGGATGAAGGCTGGGAGTTTCCGGCGTAAGGCTCTTGAATCCCTCCATTGTTGATCCGTTTCCGGCTCGTTGCAAATTCAAAACCTAGAAGTCGACATGGTTTGGCTCCGCACGATAGTCGAACGTGTCGCTGGAAGTCGACAGAACAGGGAAGTGGAATCAATTTACACGACTGCGGTAGGATAAAATAGTTTCCCGCGCCGGGATGGCGGAACTGGCAGACGCAGCGGACTCAAAATCC
>JACXTT010008063.1_pt1 | contig 14679 bp, 11 predicted proteins | sample 9270951 | NCBI WGS metagenome assembly JACXTT01 (sample SAMN15532306, study PRJNA645909) | rock metagenome | isolation source: weathered quartz diorite | place: Puerto Rico | collected 2017-06-21
GAAAGAAATGATCAAATTCTAATTTTGCCTGCAACTTTTGTCAAAAGTGAAAACGGTACTGGCATTGTGATGTCTGTTCCCGCACATGCTCCTTTTGACTACCAAGCACTAGAGGATCTTAAAAAAGAGATTACAAAACATCCCAATCTATCAGAAGTTCAAGATATCAAAGCGATATCAATAATCGAAACAGAAGGATATGGTCAAATTCCCGCATTAGATGCAATAGTAAAATTCCAGATAGATAACCAAAATAATCCAAAACTAGATGAAGCTACAAAGGAAATATACTCGAAGGAATTTTACGGAGGAAGACTAAAACAAAACACTGGCAAATTTGCAAATAAAATAGTTGCAGAGGCCAAAGAAGAGGTAAAAAAATTGATGCTGCAGGAAAAAAATGCAGACATATTGTATGAGTTAAACGAGATTCCAATACGATGCAGGTGCGGTGCAGAATGCGTGGTAAAAATTCTCAACAATCAATGGTTCCTCAACTATTCAGATCCAGAATGGAAAAAACAAGTGCATTCATGGATAAATGAAATGAGGATTCTTCCAGAAGAGATAAGAAATGAATTCAACAACGTGGTTGATTGGCTCAGAGAAAGAGCATGTGCAAGACAACACGGACTTGGAACAAAGTTACCATGGGACAAAAACTGGATAATAGAAAGCCTTTCAGATTCTGTAATCTACATGGCATATTATACAATATCAAAATATGTAAACAGCAAAGAGATCACACCGGAAAATGTGTTTAGTGCTTTTTTCGATTACATATTTTTAGATAAAGGAGAAGCAGGTAGTGTATCAAAACAATGTAACATGGAATCCGATCTTTTAGAGAAGATAAAAAAAGAGTTCCAGTACTTTTACCCAGTCAATGCAAGACATTCAGGAAGAGATTTAGTACCAAACCACTTGACATTTTTCATTTTTAACCATATAGCAATATTTCCAAAGAAATACTGGCCAGAAGAGATCGTAGTCAATGGATCAGTACTCATGGATGGAAAAAAGATGTCAAAATCAGAAGGAAACATAATTCCACTCAGAGATGCCATAAGAGCTCACGGTGCAGATGCCATAAGACTCACAATTTTGATTTCTGCAGAACTGTTACAGGATGCAGATTTCAACCATGAGGCAGTAAAGGGAATAAAAAGTAAATTAGAAAACATGCTAGAAGAATGCTCAAAGTACAAATCTTCTCATAATACCAATCTAGAACAAGAGGACAAGTGGATAAAAAGTAAGACAGAACAACTAGTTCTCAAAACTACCACATCTATAAAGAAAATGAGATTAAGAGAAGCACTGCATCTTATTCTTTATGAATTTGAATCAGATCTTCAATGGTACATGAAAAGAGTCCTTGCCAAAAAACGCGAAAACTATACCGGAATTTTACACAAAATATCATCCATACGCGTATCAATGCTATCACCTTTTGCTCCATATGCATCTGAGGAGATGTGGTCAAGGCTTGGAAATTCAGAAATGGTATCTAGGTCTAACTGGCCAGAATATCATGAAAACTTGGTAGACTATGAGTCACTCCAATCTGAAAATTTACTAAAAAATACGATTGAGGATATCAAAAATATAATCAAGGTGACGAAGATTACTCCAAAGAAAATAACAATCTACACACCAGCTCAATGGAAAGTAAAAGCATATCAGAAAATTCTATCAAAAATTGTTGCAGGCGAAGTTAACATAGGTACTCTGATAAAAGCACTCATTGCAGACAAGGAAACAGAGGAGATAAAAAAAGATCCTGATTTTGTGAAAAAAACAGTGAACGATATTCTTGCAGAATCGCAAGAAGAAAGAGAAGCAAAGGACAAGACTGGATTAATAGATGAGAAGAAGATTTTTGCAGAGATTAATTCGCTTGTACAGGCAGAGTTTGGAATTTCATCCCAAGTGTTTTCCGAGTCAGACCAAGACAAGTATGATCCAAAAAATAAATCAAGAACATCAAGACCATACAAGCCTGCCATCTTGATTGAATAACAACTGCCACATGTTTTTATTAGGTTATTTCAGGTAAAAGATAGTTTGAAGATAGCTGTAGTAGGTATCGGAGTTGCCGGAGCATATCTACTTGCAAGATTGAAGAATCAACATGAAGTGGTAGGTTTTGAGAGATCTACCATAGAAAATCATGATTCCATATGCGCTTGGGGTACCTCAAAAGCTCCAATGGAGGAATTTGCCAACAAGGTTGGTCTAGATTTTGAGGATTATGTAATACATGACGGAAAACAGATGTATGTCGATATGAATTCTGAAAGATTTCAAATTAAGCTCAAAGGATTATGTACTTACAATAAAATCGGGTTGATAAAAGACATGGCAAAGGGTTGCAAAATACATTATGGTACAGCCCCAAAACTTCAAGACCTAGAATCAGATTATGACATGATCATAGATTCTACAGGCTTTCATAGAACATACTTGCCCAGACTTGCAAAGGACTTTCACTTGCCAACATACCAATACAAGGTAGAATATGAAAACGGTGTACCATTTGACGATTTTTATCTTAAACCATTTTCCTCAATTAGTGGATATTTCTGGTATTTCCCACTAGGAGACAATATTGCACACATTGGTGCGGGAGACAAGAATAGAAATCACATAGTAGAGACTGATGCATTCTTGAAAAAGTATGGCGGCAAGATCCTAAAGACAGTAGGAAGACCAATACGCCTTGCTACTCCAGACATGTGTGAGCCATTCTATCATGGAAAAGTAGTAGGAGTAGGTGAATCCATAGGAACCGTCTATCCATTGTTGGGAGAAGGAATAATTCCAAGCATGACATGTGGAGACATTTTTGTTGAAACATTAGGAGACAATGAAAGATACAGAAAGATGGTTCTTGAAAAGTTTGCAATCTATTCAAAGGTATTAGCATTTGTAAGAAATAAAATGGATAGCAAGTTTGGCATTATGAAAAATTTTGTCGACATGCTATCAATTTACAGATACATGAAAAAGAACGAGAAGAGATTTGGAATGGAAATCAAAATGACAGACATGATGAAAGTTGCCAAGGCCTAACATTACAATTACATGCTTACGTAACCAAAATTTTCCCTAGTTGTTCTGTTTGAATTCATGGTATAATCATAAATCATTTTGGAATATTCTAATAGTATATCTTTCATGTCGTTGGGAGATTTTGCAAAATAAAATCCCGGACAATCACCGGTAAATTGAAATGTAGCATGAACTCGAACTTTGCCTTTCTCGTTTTCAAGCCAAGAAGAGAAAGGATACATGTAACATACCCCTGGTCGAGATGGATGTAGTCCACAATAGCCCTTCTCATCAAGAAACCTACATCTAATGTAGGTACCATCATCTGCTTCAGTCTCATCTTCCTTGCGTTTTAGATTTATCATAGTCATTATGACTGGGTTTCCCGAAGGTCCCTTCTCCTCCCACGTAGCTATGTTTGCCTCTTTTTTTACAAAATCAGATGCCTTGTTGTATTTTAGATGTCTACTTATTGTTATCAGATCATTACTTGTAAGAGGTAGCCTTCCCTGCCTATTGCAGCAGTTATGACAATCAGGCCAATAACACTTCCACAAGACATAGCCATCATCATCTTGAATATACGGAATATGAAATATTACATCGTTTACCTTAACTGCAAAATCTGATACGTTTGTTTTTTTACCCAAAATAAAATCTCGAATTATTGGTTCAATCTTCCAATTTTGAGATAATACGTCAAGTGCCTCTTCAATGTTTGATTTCATCAACTAATAAATTAAGATTGGAACTTTTTGAACGTTATCAATGTTAGAAGAGAAGGGCAAGTATGCATCTGCTACTCAAAATCGAAGATTTGTGTGGGAGAAAGTTATGTGGCCATTAATTTTGGAGCTAAATGCAACTAATTTCACTACTAAACAGTACAAAGAAAAACGTGATCAAGTCTGCAAAGAGCTCAATATACCATCTTCTAGAATTGCAGGAGGTTTTGTGTCATTGTTGTTAAAAGGAATTTTGTACAAAGAAAATGATCTTTATTCAATTCATTATAGATTGATCCCATACATGAGACTTGGAGCAAATTGTGATTATGCTACTGCTGTCCGCGAAGCCAGTACAAAATAATATATTCTCAAGAAATACCAGTCGTCTCGGTAGCCCGATAGTCTAGTGGCCAAACAATTTTGGGTTAGGGATCTCAGGCTCTGGATCTTATGAGAGGACACCTGGGGACGGCAGTTCGAATCTGCCTCGGGCTATCTAATTTTTAAAAAACAAGAAAAGGCTTATCGTGAAGCCATTGCAATTCTTTCTAGTTCATTTTTCTTTTTAACAGAAGGAGCATTCATGTCGTTTGCAGATGCAAGTATCAAGTGTTCTGCAAGATTTTCTTCAACTGCCTTTGGATTAGAAAATGATGCATCCCTTACACCTTCAGCAATGAATCTTAATGCCAAGTCAACTCTTCTCAAGGGTGCAACATCTACTGAAACATGGTAAACAGTTCCACCATATACTATTCTAGTTGTATCTTCATTTGGAGCAGAATTCTCTACTGCTCGTATCAAGACTTCGACAGGATTTTTGCCAGTCTTGAGATGTATGATATCAAATGCTGCTTTGACAGTATTGATTGCACGAATCTTCTTGCCCCCCATCCTTCCTGTATTCTTTGCATATTTTTTGCCAAAGTGAGATAATTTGTTAATCAGTCTCTCTGCAATGTTTACTTCAGCCTTGTTGAATCGTTTGAGAGCAGATCTGCCAAATGACATAGGCATTATCTCTTGTTTGAGCGAGATTACATTTTTCAGACCAGGATCTTTGATATCAATATTTGAGATATCCCATTTTCTAAATAATAACAGATTTTGTGTTTCAGCCATTTTTACTATCTCCTTGGTTTTTCTTTCTTACCGTAAACAAGTTCTTTAAGTGATGTTCCATTTACTTTGAATACTTTCCACCTTACACCAGGAATATCACCCAGTGCTCCTCCCATAGATGCACCCATGCCTTCTACATGAACTTCATCATGTTCATCAACAAAGTTAAGGGCACCGTCTCGAGGAAGGAAGGCAGTAACTGTTTTACCATTTTTTATGAGCTGAACGCGAACACATTTTCTTACTGCAGAGTTGGGCTGCTTTGCTTCTATTCCAACTTTTTCTAAAACTATACCTCTTGCCTGAGGAGCACCTCCTAGAGGACTTGCTTTTCTGTCAAGACCTAGTTCTCTTCTCTTGTATGTACCAATTGACCATTTTTGTCGTTTTCTCTTATCCTTGAGAACTCTTCCTGCAAATAGACCTAGAGGTGATTTTGCCATAACATTTACTCCATTATTTTCTCCGGACTTTGTATGAGAACACTGGAAATTTGAAAGTATCTTTTTGCCAACAATCTTGCTTTTTCTGCATTACGGCCTTCTCTGCCTACCACAATTCCCTTCTTTTTTGCATCAACCAAGATTATTGCTTGTAAAGAACCGTCCAGTCTCTTGTTTATCTTTACTTCAGAGACTAGTTTTGGGTTGAGCATGTTTCTGAGAAACTCTGCAGGATCTTCAGAATATTCTACAAGTTCGACATTTCTTTTAACTACGTTTTGCAAATTCTTTATAGTAGAACCACCTTTTCCAATCGCCAGTCCCATTTTGCCTTGGTTTACCACAAAAATTACTCTGTCTTGTTTTTCGTCTTCAATACAGTCTCTTGCTGTGGCTCCAGTCACATTTTGAAAAAGCGACATTAGTTTTATTTGGTCTGTTGTCAGTTTGATTGTTTCCGTCATATCTTTTTTAAACTCGATCTCTTGGTGGGACATTTAAATCTTGATAGAAAATTGATGAATAGATATACATTTGATTATTTCGTCTCTGTTTCAAGTTCTTTTGTTATGGCTTTGAGATTAGTATCACTCAAAGCCTTGAGGGATACTGCTGAAATTCTGAATTGTGTTCCACACAATCTTCCAAGCTCCACAGAAGATCCGTTGTAATTAAGAGTTGGAACTTTGGAATTTTTTGCAGCTTCTTGGATTTTTTCTAGTGTTTTATCTGCTATAGAGTTAGACAAGACAATTGCTTTTGAGCTCTTGACTGTGCTTATTGCCTCTTTTGTACCAAAAGCGTATTTGCCGTCCTCAATTGCATCTTTTATTATTTTTTCCAAAAGTTTAGCCATCTTGAACCACTCTCATGTATAGATCAACAGTTCCTGTACCAATTGGAATATTTGCTCCCACTATAACATTTTCTGTCACTCCTTTGAGTTCTTCAACCTCACCTGCTAGTGCAGCTTCTGCAATTGTAGGAACAGTAATTTCAAATGCTGCTCTTGCAAGTACACTTGTCTTTGTTCCAGCAATTCCATGTCTTCCAATTTGTTGCAAGTATCCTCTAGAACACATCAAATCTGACACCAACATGATATATCGTATATCAACTTCTAGACCTTGATCTTCAAGGGTTGAGCTTAATTCATTTATCAATGAATTTCGTGCTGCTTCAATACCTAAGGTACTTGCAATCTCAAAGATATTATTAGTTCGGATATTCTTTTTATCAATTCCATCAATTTCCCACACTTTTGCTATGTTAGAACCAGAAGTTTGAATGACCCATTCATCTCCTTGCTGTACAATGGTAACTCGTTCTACATCAGTTACACCTTTTACAGTGGTTGATAGTACTTTGTTTCTCATTGCAAGAACGGTTTGAGTATCAGATTCTTCTGGCAGTGTCAGTGTGATGGAATTTCCACTTGGTTCAATTTCGAATTTTTTCTTTGATGATTGTAATGCATCGACTACATCTTCAATAGTACATGCTCTTTCTCGTAATTTGTCAGGGTTGAAATTCAGTTTGATCTTGGTTGAATAATCAGTTTCTGTACTGGATGTTAATGCACTAATCTTTGTATGTAGAATTTCTCTGGCTACTTTGATTGCTTTTTCTCTTGATTTCTTGTGGTTTTCTTCCAAGTAGATATCCATGGTAGGTGTTACAGGTTTCTTTCGTGCATCTACAAGTTCAATCAATCGTGGAAGACCCAAGGTTACGTTTCTTTCTCTGATACCTGCAAAGTGGAATGTTCTAAGAGTCATCTGAGTACCAGGCTCACCTATAGATTGTGCTGTCACTACACCTACTGCCTGACCTGGCTCAACTTTGGCATTGTCATAAAGTTCTAATGCTTTTTTGCAGACCTTGTCAACACCTTCCCTGCTTAATTTTGACTCAATTAATGCATCATGTACAGTTTGTGCTAAACGTAGATTGAAAGTCTTGGTATATTTTTTCACCAGATCTGTTATCTCTTCTTTTGTAGCTTTCTTTCCGGAATCAATGATACTCTCAGATTCAATCAATCGTGTAATTCTAAATGCTTCTCCATGATCACTTTTTGCAACATCAATACCATCTTCTCCATAAAGGAATTGTATTATGTGCCCATGAGGATCTCTTACTGTTCCATCGTATTCTAGTTTGAGATGTTCAAGTGCATTGATAAGTCTTCTCTGCATGTAACCACTTTGTTGGGTTCTCACTGCAGTGTCCACAAGACCCTCTCTTCCTCCCATAGCATGGAAGAAGAATTCTAGTGTAGACAGTCCTTCTCTATAATTAGATTTTACAAATCCTTTACCATCAGGATTGGCATCATTTTCTTTGAAATGTGGTAATGCTCTGTTACTATAACCTTTGAGAATTCTTCTACCTCTGATAGATTGTTGACCTAGCGCACCTGCCATCTGACCTATATTCAATGAAGAACCTCTAGCTCCAGTAGTTGCCATTATTCTTCCTGCATTTGTTTCATCAAAAGACTTGTCTGCAGAGTTACCAGCTTTGTCTCTTGCTTTAGATAGTTCGTTTACAATGTAGGCCTCTAATGCCTCTTCCGCTGATAGACCTCTACTGAGTTGCAGTGTGCCTTTCTTTGCCTGGGCAATAAAGTCATAGACTTTGTCATAGGATTCTTGAATATTTTGAAGAATTCCTTCTTTTGTTTTTGTTGCAAGTTCAAGGTCAGCATAACCATAGCTGAATCCATAACCCGTAATGAATTGTTTTAGCATGATCAAGATGGAATTGAGGAAATTCTTTGCCTCTTCGTATCCATAATCTTTTGTAATTCTGTGCAGTACACTATCCGGTTCTTCTGCACCTATTGATGCCTTGTCAATAACACCGCTTACTAGCTGACCATTTTTAATTACAACATCTTTTACTGGACCCTTAGTACCTTTGGACCATTTTGATGTTATAACATAATTGAAGTCTTTTGGTAAGAAGAGTGAGAACAACTGTTTACCGCTATAAAGTGGTCCACCCTTTGATTTTACTGCTGGTTCTGGGAATGTTCCATTGTAACCAGCTAACATTGCAAGATTTGCAAATTCTTGTGGTGTCAAGGTAGTATCATCTTTTGTGAGTAGATATGCTCCAGTAATGAAATCACGCAATGCGCCTATGATAGGACCTCCATATCTTGGAGAGATTAGCTGATCCTGTACACGCATCAAGAGTATGGCTTCTGCTCTTGCTTCCTCACTTTGAGGTACGTGAAGATTCATTTCATCTCCATCAAAGTCAGCGTTGTACGGGGGACAAACAGAAGGATGTAATCGGAATGTCTTGCCAGGCAACACCCGTACATAATGACCCATGATGGACATCTGGTGTAGTGATGGCTGTCTGTTAAACATAACAATGTCTCCATCAGATAGATGTCTTTCTACAAGATATCCAATTTCAATATTGTTTGCAATTGTTTCTCGGTCTTCTACAAAGTCAAGTCTTATCTTGACACCATCTGGTCTTACGATATAGTTGGCACCTGGGAATTTATTTGGTCCATTGATGACAAGTTTTTTCAGTCTATCAATGTTCCATTCTGTAACTACTTCTGGAATTGTAAGTTTGGTTGCTACTGCTTCTGGAACTCCTACTTCAGATATTTGCAAGCTTGGATCAGGTGAAATAACAGTTCTACTTGAAAAGTCGACTCTTTTTCCGGATAATGAACCTCTGAATCTTCCCTCTTTTCCTTTTAGTCTTTGGGTAAGAGTCTTGAGAGGTCTTCCTGATCTGTGGTGAGCCTGTGGAATTCCAGAAACTTCGTTATCAAAATAGGTTGTAACATGATACTGTAAAAGATCAACCAAGTCTTGAACAATAAGAGGCGGCGTTCCAGCTTCTTTGCTCTCTTTTAGTCTTTGATTTACACGGATGATATCAACAAGCTTGTGTGTCAAGTCATCCTCAGATCTAATTCCTGTTTCTAGAATGATTGATGGCCTTACTGTTACTGGAGGTACCGGAAGAACCTGTAAAATGAACCACTCAGGTCTTGCTGTAGTAGGATCATATCCTAACAATTTCAAATCTTCGTCAATCATGTGTGAAAATCTTTCTCGTATTGTAATTGGTAGTAATCTGTTCTCACCAAGTTCAGTTCTTTCTATGAAAATTGTTGGTTTTGTAAATATCAACTCGTATTGTGACTTGCCACAATGAGGACATGTCTTTTCTTTCTTTGCTCTTTCAATGATTTCAGTAGGAATGTGCTTGATGGAGATTACAGTATATGCAGCCTCTTTTTTCATAATTCTGTGATATTCTTCCAATTCTTCCTGAGGAATCTTTAATCTAGCACATGATCTACATGTGGTTAACAATAACTTGTAGATGTTATCAATAAACGCAATATGCAAAACAGGTTCTGCAAGTTCAATATGCCCAAAGTGACCTGGACATCTTGCTGCAGTATTTCCACATGTAAGACATTTTTGACCAGGTTCTAGTGTACCTAGTCGTCCATCCATCAAGCCTCCCTGAACAGACATTCCATCTTCATCATATGTTTCAGGAGCAGTAATTTCAGCAACAGAATATTTTCTTATTTCAGTTGGAGACCATACTGAAAACTTGATTCCATCAATTACTTTTATTGTTTCAAGCGCCATTATACTCTCTCCTTTATCAAAAGTCGTGGTGCGACATCAAGACTCATCATTTCTTGCAGAAGCAACTTAAATGCATATGCTACAGATATTGATGTTACTTTGGCTTTATCACCACAAACTCTGCATACAAATCTTCTTTGTTTGATATCATAATATGAAACAAGTCCACACCTTTCACAGATATAGATATCAGCCTTGTCAGATTCATCAAGTAATCTGTCCTTTAGCATCATTGATGCACCATATGCAATGAGACAGTCTCTTTCCATTTCACCAAATCTCAATCCTCCACCTCTTGCACGACCTTCAGTAGGCTGCTTGGTTAGCATTTGTACTTGACCTCTTGCTCTTGCATGAATCTTGTCTGCAACCATGTGGTGAAGTTTTTGATAATATACTACTCCAATAAAGACATCTACTGCAAACGGTTTTCCTGTTCTTCCGTCATACATTACTTCTTTTCCAGAATATTTGAAACCATTTTGTTCTAGGACACCTTTGACATCTTCAAGTTTTTCTCCAACAAAAGCAGAACCATCCATTTTGCTTCCACGTAATGCAGCAGCTTTTCCAGTTACAGATTCTAAGAACATTCCCACAGTCATTCTAGATGGGAAAGCATGAGGATTGATCATTACATCCGGAACAACTCCATCTGCAGTATATGGAAGATCTTCTTGATTAACCAGCAAGCCAACTACTCCCTTTTGTCCGTGTCTTGATGCAAACTTGTCACCAATTTCAGGAATTCTAAGATCTCTAACTCTAATTTTATACATTCTTCCACCATCATGTGATTGTGTCATTACAACAGTGTCAACAACTCCATTTTCTGATGGTCTGACTCCTATTGAGGTATCTCGTCTGTACGGTCCTTTTACTTCAAATTCACGATATTCTTCCATGAATCTAGGTGGACTTGTTTTTCCAATCAGTATATCACCGCCCTGTGCTGCAGATTCAGTTGCAATTACTCCATCTTCTTCTAACAATCTATATGCCTTGTCGCCCCTAAATCCACGAATATTTCCTTCTGCAGTTGGAATCTCAAAGTTATCTCTCATACCTCCAGGATATTGTTTTGCCTCGGCTTCATAGATTCTGTAAAAGAATGTTCTACCAAGTCCTCTATCGATTGAGGATTTACTTAGTACAATTGCATCTTCAATGTTATAACCGTCAAAGGGTAATACTGCAACAACACAGTTTTGACCAGCTGGTCTGTCTTCCAGCCCTAAAAGATTCATGGCTTTTGTGTTGACAATTGGGGTTTGAGGATATAGCATCAAATGTTGTCTTACATAGGTACTTGCATTCATCAATGGAGTTGAGAAACCCAGGCTTTGTTTTGCCATTGCAGATTCGTATGTATTTCTTGGAGACTGGTTATGTTCAGGATATGGAATTATTGATGCACCGGCACCAAGTATTGCAGATGGAAACACTTCCATGTGTGTGTGTTTTTTAATATCAGTTTCGTCAATCGCAATGTAAGAGTTTTCTTCTTCGTTGGCATCTACTAGTTCAATTATTCCCATGTGTAGCAAATCAGTCCATGAGAGGAATTTTTTGCTCACTTTGTCAATCAGTTCTTGTGTCAAGAGAATTTTATTTTCTTTGATTACGATAAGAGGGCGCAAAACCCTTCCTGCATTGCAATTAACATAGAGTCTTTTAGTAGAGCCTTCAAAACTAGATTGATACAAAAAGATTCCAACATGTGGATGAATTTTGAAGTTTCTTCTAAGATCTCGTAGAGAATCAACAAGTTTTTGACCATCCTTGAAATATCCAATTAATCTACCATCAACAAAAACTCTTGTACCTTCTTTCTTCAATTCATCTTTTGCATCTGACACATATGTTACACCCAGGTCATAGAGTTTTTCTATAATATCTTCGGACGGTACATTAACGGAAATTATTGCAGACAAGGCCAAGTTTTTGACTAATCCACAGTTAGAGCCCTCTGGAGTTTCACTTGGGCATATTCTACCAAAGTGTGTAGCATGAAGATCTCTTGCTTCAAAGTTAGGTTGGCTTCTGCTTAGAGGAGACTGGATTCTTCTAAGATGGCTTATAGTTGAAAGATAATTAGTTCTATCAAGAAGTTGAGTTACTCCAACTCTACCTCTTCCCCAATTTCCAGTTGCAATAGCATTATTCATTTTGTCAGTAACAATTCCAGGTCTTACCGCAGCTGCTACGGCATTGATACCTCGTTTTTGGCCTGATCTTTCTAATTGATATTTCATGTCCCGGACTAGGTTTCTAAATGCAGTTCTGAAAAGATCAGCAAGCATTTGACCTGCAAATTTTATCACTTTGTTTCCATAGTGATCTTTATCATCAGTAGCAATCCATCCTAATTTTAGCTCGATTAGTTTGCACGTTGCCTCTCCTAAGAACAAGGCTTTTTCTTTTCTATTATCAGGGTGTTTTCCAAGATGCGGTAAAAGACCCCAATCAAGTAATGTTTCTGCTCTTTTTATCTGGAATTCTTCAAGCATACCAGGTGCAATTCTTTTACTGATGTAGACTATGGCATCTTTTGCAGTAGGTACATCACCAGACTTTTCAAAGGAGCCCTCAAGTTCATCCTGGATGTCATCTACTAGAGACACAGAGGCAGCTATATCTCTATCAGATTCAAGGCCTAGTGCACGCATTAATGTAACTACAGGAATGTCAACAGGAGAACCAGGAATCTTTGCAACTATAAGACCATCATTTTTCATGATTAGTTCAAGTTTTGCTCTGTAACCAACTATTGAAGAATAGACTTTTGCTTTGAAGACAGTATTGCCTCCAATAGTTTCTCTGTCAACAATTATTTTATTGTAAGACAGATCTTCAAGTCCTACTATAACTCGTTCAGAGCCATTGATGATAAAGTAACCACCAGGATCATTTGGATCTTCGCCGTGCTCTACAAGTTTTTGCTCAGAAAGATTATGCAGTATACAAGCATTTGATCGTACCATGACAGGCATGTCTCCAATGTGGATGTATCTTGATTCAAGAATTTTTCCATCTTCTACAACACTTGCTTCAAGCATTATAGGAGATGCATAAGTTACATTTCTTAGTCGTGCTTCCATTGGTGCAATATGAGTAATGGAACCATCTAGTTCCATCATACGGGGCTGTTGAAGCTTTACTTTGCCAAGTTGTATTTTGTATGGATACTCGGCACTTTCAATCTCAATCTGACCTACTTCATCTATAATACTTTGTAATCCTCGCTCAAGAAATTCATCATATGAATTAAGATGTTGCCTTGCAATTCCTTCCCTTTTGAGAATATCCTGAACAATTGGCCAGCGTTTGTTTGAGATATTTGCCATTATTCTTCCACCACGTATCTGTAATACAAGCTCTCACCAGCAGTTGGGCTCTTTCTTGTGATTTTTATCATATCACCAGGTTTTACTCCCAAGCCTCTAATGGCTGGATCACTGACATAGATTAACGGCATTTCGGTAGGCTTGGTATGATATTTTTCAAGGACCTTTTCAGCTTCGTCTTTATTCATTATCTCATGTTTTGGAACGTAGATATGATCTGGAATCAGTATTTTTTCTTTTTTACTTATCATTTCTAAAATCTCCTTTGAACATTAGCTGTAAACGTATGATTAATCCGCAAACCAAGATGCATCCACCGAGAGGTTAATATATATCTAATCGGAGACGTGTCAAAAAATAGTATCTTTTGTCAATAATTTTTTCCGCAACTTTAAATAGCAAAAAAAATCACTTCCAACCAAGATGAGTACTCGCTTTAAAGGATTTGCGTTACTTGCAATTCTGGTTTGCGCTATGGGAGTAATGCCGGTTTTTGCTGCATCACCATATGCTCTACAGGGTTCAGTCGGTGCAAATTCTACAAGTGCTACATCTGGAAATACAGGAACAATCCCGGGTTCTTCATCCACAGGAGCAATCACTGTGACAACAGACAAGACTACATACAATGATGGGGACAAGATTACAATATCAGGAAGTACACAAGACTACATCTCTGATACCCCAGTTACTGTGAAAATTATAAGTCCAATAGGAAATCTTGTAAAAGTTGATCAAGTGAGCTTAGGATCAGATAGAACCTTTTCAACCACCATCACAGCTACAGGTACACTCTGGCAAGCAGCAGGAGCATATACTGTGAAAGTGCAATATGGTGGACCTGAGAGAACAGCACAAACAACCTTCCAATTCGCAGGATCATCAAGCGGGCAAGGAGGAAATGCCATCAGTGTTGTAATAGATGGTAACACATACCCAGTAAAATACAGCATTACAAATGGCAAGGTCTTGGGCATAAAAGCAGACATCCAGTCAAAGTCTCTTATTGTATCAATACAAACCACTGGAGATGGAGTACTAACAGTAACTCTGCCAAGAGGACTAATTGATGCAAAAGTAAACGGCCAAGACGACCCCTATTACGTATTAAATGATGGTCAGGAAGCTGATTTCCAAGAGACAAGCACTACAACAACTGACAGAACTCTATCAATTCCGTTCACAGATGGAACTGAAGAAATAGAGATAGTCGGCACATGGATAATTCCAGAGTTTGGCCCAATCGCAGCTCTAGTACTTGCAATTGCAATAATATCAATAATTGCAGTTTCAGCAAAGACTGGACTAAGATTTATGCCAAAATACTAGAACTCTCTACTTT
>JACXTT010008064.1_pt1 | contig 14679 bp, 15 predicted proteins | sample 9270951 | NCBI WGS metagenome assembly JACXTT01 (sample SAMN15532306, study PRJNA645909) | rock metagenome | isolation source: weathered quartz diorite | place: Puerto Rico | collected 2017-06-21
CTCCACCCCTTCCGGCAGCGACACCGCAGGGGTCGCGACCGCTTTGCCAGCTTCGGGATACTTGGTCACCAGCGAAGGCGACATAGCGAGCGCGTTGCCCGTGTTCATGAAGCCCTCGCCCGCCGCGCCATCGGCCGGAAATTCGCGCGCCGGATCGAGCGTCGGCACGCCTGTCAAATCGCGAATCGTAAATGTGTACTCGGCGTTGTTCAGGCGGCGCAACACCACAGGACCGGGATCGCCCGCGTGTTGCCGCGCCGCAACGGCAAGGGCCCCGTTGGCCCAAGCGATCATTTGCGACCGCTCGCGCGCCTCCGGTTGCGGCATCGCCTTGGGCGGCATTTCGCCGATCGAAAGCTGCTCCACCACCTTCTGCCAGACGTGCGGATCCTTCACCACGTCCTGATACGAAGCGAACTTTTCGAGGTCGATGTCTCCGGTGTGGACAGCCGACGAGTGGCAGGCGAGGCAGTACTTTTTCACCAGCGGCCGGATTCCGCCGTCAAAGGAAGCCTGCTGCCCCACGGCGATCGCTTGCACCAGGATCGCGAAAAGGAGGGTACGGCCGGGTGTAGAAACGAACCGGATCACGCAACCACTGTAATGCAAAACGAAGGTCTACGGTTGCGTATCGATTCCCAATTTCGCGAGCGCCGCGCGGATCTTCTGCTCGCTTTCCGCGCTCTTGCCGACCTGATGTTCCACGATGACGCCCTGCTGATCGATGAGCACAAGCGCCGGAATCGCTCTCACTCTGAAGTTCGACCGCGCGGTTCCAAACTTTTCTTCGACCACGCCAGGCCACTCGTACTTGCGCTCTTTCATGTACGCGAGCGCGGTTGCAGGGGACTCGTCGTCGCTGACTCCCAGCAGCACGGCGCCCTTGTCTTTCAATTTGCCGTACAACTCCGCCACTCGCGGCATCTGTTCCCGGCAAGGCGCGCACCAGGTGGCCCAGAAATCGAGCAGGACAACCTTTCCGCGCAAGCCCTCGAGGGAAATCGGGTTCGCGCCGTCGAGGGTCTTGCCGATTAATGCGGGCGCCGGCTTGCCGATCAATTCCCTACCCGCGGAATGAGCCGGGTTCATTTCAAGAGATTCCACCCACCTGAAGTTCGCAGGAGGGTTCCACGCGAAGAGGGTTTTAGCGTCGGGAGGCTCACCGAGGATCGCGCGCGTGTAGCGGATTCGCCAGCGGCTTTCCGTCGTTTCAAACGGCATGGATGGCGCTGCGCGGCCAACATTCAGGCTTTCCTCCTGCAGGATCAGTTTCCGGGCCTTGTCGATCCAAAACGTGCGCCGCATCAGGTCGAAGTCGTCGCGAATTGCGGCGGGCGGATCGTAATGCGCCTCGATGACAGTGCATGGGATGCGCTGGCCGTCAATTTCCACGGCATCTTCGCGGATCACTTTCGCGGACTTCAGATTCTCCTCGAGCTTCCAGAGCCGCTCAATCTCGACCTTCGCCCGGCGTAGCGCAAAAGGCGCTGATGGACCTCCTCCTTTGGTATCCATCCACCCTGTTTCGGCAACAGGCGTCACAACATATTCCCGGGTATTCCGGTTGGCTCGCCAAAGGGTTTTGCCGTCCGAAACAACCAAAAAAGCGCCGTTCGTGTCTGAAGTCTCGTAGTGGATGCGGTCCCTGCCAGAGACGGCGAGAACGAGCTTGGAGTTCATCCAGGAACCGTGCTGGGTTCCCATGGTGAGTTCCCCGTGGGACTCGGCTTCAAAGTGAAAAGACCCTAAGTGTTTGTAGGTCTCTGAAACCTCGCGAAGGAGCGCCGCGGCGCCGCCATCATCCTGCATAGCGGCGGCGGTGGCAAACAAAGCGGAGACAGCAAGCAGTTGCATGTACCGCATGACGCGCTTCCTCGGCAAAGCGTGGAGACGGCAGAAGGCTACTGCTGCTTCTCGTACCTGCGCTCTGATTCCTGCCGAAGTCCCCTGACGTATTCATCAATGCCGTCCCGCAGTTCAGGATGATCTGCCTCACTCCACGCTCCAGCAGCTTCGCGGAGGGCGGCCTTCTGCCGCATTCGGATCAGTTCCTTCTCGGCGGCCCTCGCCAGAAAGGTGCTGCGTCCACGCTTTCCGACAAGCGTGTCGATCTTCTCGAGCATCTCAGTCGTCATAACGACGTGAATACGGATGGTGGGTGGCACGCTGTTTGTCCCATTAGAAGCGTACCAAGCCGTGTGATGGGACAACAGGTTCTGAGTGAAGCCCCATAAATAGGTCAATAGTTGCTCAGTATGGCAGAGTTTTCCGCCAAATTGCCAAGAATCGCCCTCGCGGGCAGCAGCCGCGAAAAGCAGCAAGAAACGGGACTTCTAGCGATCACCCTTGAAGCAGGCGATGGTATCGATTGTCCCTTCTATGTGATCATTGAACTCGTTGAGCTCTCCAGACGGAACCCAATACTCCTGGTGCATTGCGGAACCAACCGTCCGCACCGGGTATCGTTCCAGGAACTTGCTCGCCACCCGAAACCGCAGGACATATCCGACTCGACCGGAGGCTTCGTCCTTCGTGTTCCAATCCTTCGCGATCTGGGCCGCGTACTCTTCGTTCGTCACCGGGTAAAAGAACGGTTGTTCCGGCAAGCGCGGCGGAAACCGGCGGAACCCTGTCTCCTCGATCAATTCATACTCGCGTTGTCCTACGGGACGATAGAGGATCGTCAGCTCCATATCCACGCAGGGTACCAGCCGCCCCTGCGATAATGGACTTACAGTGCAGCGTTTTCCTGTCTCCACGCCCCAGCGCGACTACTTCGCGTGCATCGGGCGCGGGATCCTCCACCATATCGCGGACTTCATCCCGCCTAAAACCGGCAAGGTTTTCATTCTCACCACTCGCGACGTGTTCGACTTGCACGGCGCGGCGTTCGACCCCAAACATCACGTCCTGTTCTTCCCCGGCGGCGAGGCTCGCAAGCGCGTCTCCGAAGTCGAGGCCCTCGCGGAACAGATGGTCGAGCATGGTGCGGATCGCTCCAGCCTCCTCGTCGCCATCGGGGGAGGCATCGTCACCGACATGGGCGGCTTTCTCGCCGCTTCGTTCATGCGCGGCATCCCGGTGATTCAGGTTCCGACGACCTTGCTCGCGCAAGTCGACGCCGCTGTCGGAGGCAAAACCGGGGTCAATCTCGTCGCCGGCAAAAACCTCTTCGGTGCATTCCATCAGCCGCTCGCGGTCCTCATCGATCCGGACGTGCTCACGACGCTTCCCGAACGCGAGTATCGCGCGGGACTCTACGAAATCATCAAGGGCGGCATCATTCGCGACCGTCCGCTGTTCGACTTTCTCGAATCCAATAGCGAAGCCGTGCTGCGCCAGGAACCTGCGGCCGTCGAACGGATTATCGCCGACAAGGTCCGAATTAAGTGCGAAGTCGTCACCGCGGACGAAAAGGAAGGCGACCTCCGCCGTATCCTGAACTTCGGGCACACGATCGGCCACGCGCTCGAATCCGAGACGCAGTACAGCCGGTTCCTGCATGGCGAGGCTGTGGCGTATGGCATGCATGCGGCAACCGACCTCGCGGTTCGCACGGGCTGCCTGGCGCAGGAGATTGCCAATCGGATCCATGCCGTGGTTCGTCTCTACGGCCCGATTCCTTCCGTGGACGGCATCCCCGCGGAGAACCTGTTGAAACGCCTCGCCAGCGACAAGAAGACGATCCAGGGCAAGGTTCATTTCGTGCTCCCGACGGACATCGGCACGGTGAAGGTGGTCACGGGCGTCGATCCGGACCTGATTCTGCAGGCGATCGAAGCGGGGTTCGCACACTCGCGATGAGCGGGACCACGCCACAGGGAATCACCAACGAGCAGCAGGCCTCGGCCTGGGTTCGCGGTATGTTCGGCCGCATCGCCGGGCGCTACGACCTGTTGAATCATCTGCTGTCCTTCAACATGGACCGTGTGTGGCGGGCCCGAACTGTCCGCCGGGTGGCGCCGATTCTCGCGGATCCGCAGGCGCGCGTGCTCGATCTTTGTTGCGGCACCGGCGACGTGCTGCTGTCGCTCGAGAAGAAGCGCGGCGCCCCGGTGTTTGGCGCGGATTTCTGCCATCCGATGCTGGTGGAGGCCAACCGCAAAATCGCGGCTCGCAAGTTTCGCACGCCGCTGTTCGAGGGCGACGCGCTGCAATTACCGCTCGCCGACGGCTCGCTGGACCTCGTTACGATCGCTTTCGGATTCCGCAATTTCTCGAACTATGAACGCGGCCTCGCGGAACTTCTGCGGGTGCTCAAGCCCGGCGGTACGCTCGCGATCCTTGAGTTCTCGCAGCCGGAAAACCGGCTGTTCGGCGCCGTGTACAACTGGTTTTCGACGAAACTGCTGCCGAAGATCGGCGGACTGGTTTCCGGTTCCGGAGACGCGTATTCGTACCTGCCTGAGTCGATTCGCAAATTCCCCGGCGCAAAGGGGCTCAAAGCCAAAATGGAAAGCGAGGGTTACGGCCGCGTCGAGTACGAAACGATGACCTTTGGCGCGGTCGCCCTCCATCTCGGCCGCAAAGTCTAGTAACTGTGTGAGACGTCGGATACAATGAACCACAACTTGTCGAAAGCCAGTTAAAACCCTGTCGTTAAACTGGAACCCGGATCGCTCTATATCCATCAGAGAGTTACCAGGGAGCCGAGACCGACGAGTCTCATTGCAGACTACAACTTAGTGAGGTGATATTTGATGTTTCGTTTGTTGGGAGCATTTGCTCTTTTTTCAGGGTTGATTTTGGCCAACAGCTCTGGGCCCGATCCCGGAGTCGCCGGCGCTCCCGGCGAGGCGGACTGCACCAGTTGTCATGGGGCTTTGGGATCGGCTGGCAAGTTGACTATCGCCCTTTCCGCAGGGGGAACCACCTACACTCCCGGACAGGCTCTCAAGGTCAAGGTCACGCTCGAAGATCCGACCGCCGCTCGATGGGGATTCGAGTTGACAGCCAGATTGACTGCCGACACCACGAAAGCGGCGGGTACTCTCACGAGGGGGGATACCAACACGCAAGTTCAGAGCTTCCGCGGTATCAAATACATTTCCCACACGACTGCCGGAACCTTCCCCAGATCCAGAAACTCCGTGACCTGGGAATTCAACTGGACGCCTCCAGCCGCGGGCACCGGCGGCGTGTCATTCTACGCCGCCGGAAATGCCGCCAACAACAATGGCGAGGCAGACGCAGGAGATCGCATCTACCGGGCCTCGCTCGATTTGACCGAAGCCGGCGCGGTCGTAACTCCTCCACCTCCGACCGCGAACACGCATTCCATTCCGCAGTTCGCCTTCGGCGGAGGCTGGTCTTCCACGCTCTACTTCGTCAATGGCACGGATGCCGGCGTCTCGTTCGACGTCAACTTCCGCAAGAACGACGGTACGGCGCTCGATCCAAACGGCAGCGGCTCGACACAAAAATTGGCGATCCCCGCCCGCGGGCTCGGTTCCATCGGCAGCAGCGCCGACGGCGGAGTCACGCAAGGTTCCGCGAGCTTTGACCTGCCAGATGGCGTCACCGGGTTCAATTTGCTGAAGCTGTCCACCCAGAATCAGCCAGACCAGGAACTCGCGATTCCAATCGCCAAGACAAGCGACCAGACCAAGACGCTCGTGGTCTTTGACGATACGGTGATTAACACAGTGCTGTGCGTATCCAATCCGAGCGCGTCGGACGGCGTGATCACCATGAATGTTCGCGACGAAACCGGCGCAAGCATCGGCGCCTCCGATCTCAATCTGGCTGCCGGCGCAAAAGCTGTCGTTCAGCTCAAAGACCGTGTAGCGGCGGCGAGCGGCAAGCGCGGCACGGTGGAGTTATCGGCCAACGGCGGATCGGTTGCCGCCCTCGCCATCCGCTTTGGCGGTACGGCGCTCGTTTCGACAGAAGCGCTGAAAGAACCGCCGGCGCAGCAGCAGCTGCAGTAATAACCGCAACGCTCTTCCTCGTAGATACCCTCCTTACTTGCCGGAAGATCACTGAAAGGTGGTTCCTCCGGCATTTTGTTCCTCAGAACCTCCGGTAACTTCTTCCGTCACGCCGAAACGCGTTTCGCGTAAGAAAAGCCATACTTCAATTTGGCGCTGGCTTTCTTTTCAACATCTTTCGGCCTTACACGAAATGGCGCCAGACATGCTCAACAATTCGAACAGGACCCTCTTCGGCCACTGCGAGCCCATAAAAGAAGGAGGAATTCCGAATGAAGTTCGCTCTGCTCTTTGCTCTACTGCTCTTCGGTCCGGCGCTGAAACCTTCCGGCGCATCGGACGATGACGACAAGAAGGCCGGCGATAAGGGACGAAACGCACGAGCTGTCCTCAACGGCTTCCAGCAAGTCCCTTCGATACTCACTACAGGTCAGGGAGAATTTCGAGCGGTCATTTCCGAACAGTCGATCAGCTACGAATTGACTTATTCCAACCTCTCTATGCCTCCCGTGATGTCCCATATCCATTTCGGCCAATCCGGGGTGAACGGCGCAGTCTTCGCCTTCCTCTGCGGAGGCGGCAACAAACCGGCCTGTCCAGCCTCCGGGACCGTCACCGGCGAGATTCAGGCAGCCGATATCATCAGCCTGCCCGACCAGGGAGTCGGCGGCGGCAATCTCGATGACGCAATTCGCGCACTGCGCAGCGGCAACGCGTACGCGAATGTCCACACCGCGCGGTACCCGAACGGCGAAATCCGCGGACAGATCCGCGCCGGCGACAACTAGACAACTAATAGAAAGGAAAGCGGTACCACCTCGATGCGCACCAGACTTGCGGTAATTACTGGAATGCTCGCTTTGGGCGTCGTCCTGATGACGATGGTCCTGATGGCGCCTGCTCCGGCTTGGGCTTCCAACCCGTCACCGGCTGCTGCCGCCTCGAAAACGGATTCCGCCGCCGCGAGAGAGGTTGTACCGCAGCTTCTCAGCTCGCGTGAGCTCGCCGAAGTCGCCAGGAACGCCGAGGAACCCGGAGACGAGGTATTGGGAGGCTCGTTGTCGAACCTGCACCTCACGTATATCGTGATCGCGTTGGCCGCCATACTGCTCGTGATCTTAGTCAGGAGATGAGTGGTAGCCATATGTGGTCCACCTCTACGGCAACATGGTTTGTGGTGATCGCCCAGGGTCCCCTCCTCCTGTATGGGGGTGGCGGCGGACTCGGCGAAACCACTACTGCGCGCCCGCCGTTGGATGTGCCGTTTTTCCAACAGGCGCCCAACGGCTGCGGCGCGGCTAGCGTGGCGATGGTGATGCACTATTGGGGTGCGCAACAAATGCTGCATCCTGTGTCGGGCGAAGCCGCGGCGCTGCCGCTGCCGACGCCCGAGGAAATTTACCAGAAACTGTACCGGCCGGAGCGGGAGGGAATCCGGCTCGCGGACATGCGCCACTACCTCGAGGAGGCGGGTTTTCACGCCTTTACGCTACGGGGCCAATGGGCTGATCTCGAGAAGCACCTGGCCAAGGGCCGGCCGCTTATTGTTGGCATCCGCAAAGAGGCGGCGGCAGCATCCTTGTCCGGCACGCAGCCGCAGCAACCGAGAATGCATTTCGTAGTGCTTACCGGGGCTCGAGGAGACTTTGTATGGTTAAACGATCCGACAAGAAAAAAGCCCACCCGAATCGGGCAGGCCGAGTTCAATCGTCAGTGGGCTCTGGCCGGTCATTGGATTCTGCTGTCAACGCCATCCAAGCTGGAATGAGCCTCAGCCGGAAACGGGCCGGGGCGATGTTCCAGTTCGATCCGATCCAGTCGCTGTTAGGTTATTACAGCGCCGCCAGGACTTCTTTGTAGAGGTATTTGGCGCCTTCGACGCCATCCCACGGACCGTCTTCGTATTCGAGTGCGAAGACTCCGGTGAACTTGGCGTTCATCATGATCCGGACGCTGCGCTGCACGTCGTTATCCTTCCAGCGGTTCCAATATTTCGCGTGGACCACCGTGTGCGCGTACGGCGCGAGATCGGCGAGGCCATGATACAGCAGGTACTCATGCTCCCAATTGCAGAAGTCCGGTGACGCCTCGCAATAGGGATTGTTCACTTCGTCGATGATGATGCGGATGTTCATGGGGTTCGCGGTCAGCCCCCAATGGTTTTCGAGCGTCACCTTCACTCCAACTTTGCCGCCGTAATCCGCCATTTCCTTGAAGGATTCGATGCAGAATCCGAGATACTTCGCGAGTTCGTCGTTCTTCGGATAATCGGAAGTCACCTGCGCCCCCGGTGCGATTCGCGGACCTCCGCTATTGACGCGCATCGACTTGGCGCCCAGCATCGCGGCGCCGTCCAGCCACTTTTTCGCGACCTCCACACCCGCGCGGCGCTTGGCCGGATCGGGTTCGCTGATGTCGCGCGGCGCGTTGTTCGAAATATGCTGGCAGCGGGTTCCGGTGGAGGCCATTTTAGCCGCCATCTTTTCCAGCCACTTTCTGCCGCTCGCCGATGAGGGGTCGAACTCGAAGACATCGCGCGTGTTGCCGTTGAAGGTCATCTGCGTCTTCGCGTACATGCTGTCGTCGGTGGTGTCTCCGAACAGGCCGGAGAACAAATCCATGTGATAGACGCCGGGAAAGGTATCCTTGGTGAACTGGGGAAAGTCCAGCATCGTCAGCGTGCCGTACTTCTTCTTCATCTCGTCGGCCTGCGGGTTGGGCCGCGTGCTACGGGATTTGAAGAGGGGCCGGATGGGCCAACTGTTCGATGCAAGGCGCGCGAGTTTTTCTTTCTCGTTCAACGGACGCGCGTTGCTGCTGGGTCCGGCAGCAGCGGCAGCAGAAGCGGCAGCGCCGCCGCCACTGAGGAGGAGGCCTGCCGCGCCAGCGCCCGTGAGGAACGTACGCCGTGCGGGATGTTGGGATTCGGTGGACATTTGCGGTCTATTATATCGGCGCCGAACCCCAGACACGACCCGCAGGCTCGTTCAGTTGACGACCGCGATGTGGAAAACAAAGCGAAAGGCGTCAGACTTGTAGCCGCAAACAAGATCCCAAACCGTGGTTCCTTGCGGGGTGGACTTCTCGTCGGCGCTGAGCGACGGCACAACCGAGAACCTGTGCTCGACCAACGCTTGACTCACCCAGGCCTTCAACAGAAAAGCCCATTCCGGCTTTGAAATTTGTTCGAGCGGCTTGAAAGGTCCACCGTAGCCTGTACCGAACATGTTCTTTTTGAAATTGTTGGTGGGATGTTCATTGGTTGCCCAGGTTGCCAATTGATTACTTGCGTCCAATAGCACTTCATTGTGTGTCAACATATTTTTCTCTTTCTCTCTACTCAATCTGTATACCCGACAATGCCGGGTTCGAAGAGGAACGCGATAACAGCTTGGGAATCCGATCAGAGGGGAGTAGAATCAGAAACACACGACGATGCGGATCACGGCAAACATCCATCCCAGACTCTCTCGGCGCGACGTTCTGTCGCGCATGGCGAGCGGATTTGGATTGCTGGGACTTACTGATATCGTCGCTGCTGCCGCGGCTGCGGAGAATCCCTTCGATCCGAAGCCGCCGCATTTTGCGTCGAAGGCCAAGCGGATCATCTACCTCGTGCTCAACGGCGGCCTGTCGCAGGTGGACTCGTTCGACCCCAAGCCGGCGCTCGGCAAATACGACGGCCAACCGATGCCGGGCGGCGGTCCTCCCAAGACCGAAAGTTCCACAGGCAATCTGATGAAGTCGCCGTTTGCCTTCAAGCGCTACGGCAAGTCCGGCATCGAGGTCAGCGAGATCTTTCCGAAGATCGGCGCGTCGATCGACAAATTCTGCGTGATCCGGTCGATGCATACCGATGTCCCGAATCACGAGCCATCGCTGTTCCTGACGAATTGCGGCGCGATCCAGCCTGGGCGCCCGTCGCTTGGCAGTTGGCTGACCTATGGCTTGGGCACTGAAAATCGCAATCTGCCGGGGTTCGTCGTCTTGTGCCCGGGGACCCCGGTTGTCGGACCTCCGCTGTGGGAGTCCGCTTTTCTGCCGGCGGTCTTTCAAGGGGCCTACATCAAGAACGCGGATACTTCCGATCCCTACAAGCTCATTCAGCACATCAAGCCCGGGGCGCCGGCGCAGGTGCAGCGGAAGCAGCTCGACTTGCTGAAGACGCTGAACGAAGATCACCTCGCTACGCGGCGCGGGGACTCGCAACTCGAAGCCGCCATCGCGTCGATGGAGACGGCGTTCCGGATGCAGTCCGAGGCGCCCGATGCGTTCGACATCCGCAAAGAAAGCGAAGAGACGCGCACCCGCTACGGCGACAGCGACTTTGGCCGCGGTTGTCTTATGGCGCGCCGGCTCATAGAGCGCGGCGTGCGAATGGTGCAGATGTACTTCGGCAACAGCCAGCCCTGGGACAATCACGAGGATATACACGTCCACCGGAAGCTTGCCTCGCAAACCGATCCTGGAGTGGCGGCGCTGGTGCAGGATCTCGAGGATCGCGGGCTATTGCAGGATACGCTGGTCGTGCTCGGCACCGAGTTCGGCCGCACGCCCGCCGTGCAAAACAGTTCGACGATCAAGCTGCACGCGGGGCGCGACCACAACTCGCTCGGCTACTCGATTCTGCTCGCTGGCGGAGGCGTGAAGGGCGGCATGACCTACGGCTCGACGGACGACTTTGGGTACTATGCAGTCGAAAAGAAGGTCCATGTACATGACCTGAATGCGACCATATTGCACCTGATGGGGCTCGACCACACGAGGCTGACCTATCGCTACAGCGGCCGCGATTTCCGGTTGACGGATGTTCACGGCAGCGTGATCCAAGAGATTATCGCGTGAATGTGCTGGTCAGCGTGAACGGAGAACTGGCGTTCCCCGTTAGCGGGTATACTCCCATCTTCCGGCGGCCTCAGGCGGCTCAACTCAGGGCTTCGTGCCGGACACAACGAATGCCGTAAAGCCGTAGAGGAACGTTCCCGCGTCCTCGGCTTCGGCAAGGTTCGTCCACCAAAGATCCGCTTCCCGTTCAGAAAGCACACCGCTCGAAACCGCCCGCGCAACATGGCCGCCTAAGAGCAATTGAAGGAAATCGTATGTGACCGTAATGGTATGGAACGAAACCGAAACATCGACCATTCCGACTTCGCGGAAAAGGCGAGGGAGTCGCCGGCCGATCCACCCATTTTTCATCCCATCGCAGAAGGACAGGGCGATTTTGCGGGTGATGTCCTTGTAAGGGGAGTCGCAGAACTGAGATTCCCAGTCGAAGTCCTGGACCGCCATACGTCCGCCCGGGCGTAGGACGCGAGCCATCTCGGAGAGAGCCTGTTCGGCGTCGGGAACATGCATAAGCATACGCTCCGTGCGGACTGCATCGAAAGCATCGTCGCCAAATCGGAGAGCCTGGGCATCTCCGACTTCAAAGGTTGCAGCAACGTTGCGGCTGCCCAAGCGGCGATTTGCTTCGGCGATCAAGGTCTCACTGAAGTCAACTCCGGTCACGAGACCGTCCGGGCCTACCTTGACGGCGAGGTCGAAAGCATCAGCACCCGTCCCACAGCCGATGTCCAAGACTCGCGCCCCTCGCTGGAGGCGCAGTCCGTCTATAAGGGCTGATTTCCACACGGTGACGGCTGGTAACTTGTTGGCCTCGTCGAGGAACCGCATAAAGAAATCCGGGTCCGATGTGTGGTCGACGGTCGTGAAATGCGTTACGTCAAGACTGGACATATTCTGTAGATTGTATCCGATGCCCGCGGCGCCGAATCATCCAATTAGAAGGGTCAGCTATCCGGAACTTGAGCCTCCGCCAAACGTGAAGACTATTTCGCCCTGGAAGCCTGGGCCACGCGGGCGTTGAGGGAGTTCAGCTGCCGCAGGTCTTCTTCCGCCTGCTGGATTGCCGACTGGATTCGCGAAAGATCCCCGGCTTGCAAGCCCACGCCCGGGGTTTCGCGAGTCTGGGCGTTGAGCGTGAAGTTGCGGTAGAGGTCGGTTACGTCGCGATAGCGGCGCAACACGGTGGTGAGCAACGTTTCGCGGCGGCGGATGAGGTCTTCGAGTTCCTTCGACTGGGTGGAGGCTTTGGCGACCGTGGCTTCAGCCTTCAATGCGCGATCGGCGGCTGCCTTCTCCGCGGCTTCGGATCTGGCAAGGCGCTCGGACTTCGCTTTGAGCTCGGCCTCCACCGCATCCAGCGAGCGTTTGCCGGCGTGTGCGCTGTCCCGTAACTCGTCGAGCTGCGTCTGCAGCTTCTTCGCTTCCGCCGCATCGGCCGCCGCCTTGGATTCGGCCTTGGCGATCTCTTCGCGGACGGCGGCGAGATCCTTCGACAGATCCTGCACTCGCTGCTGCAGATCGTCAATGATTTTGGCGTCCGCCGCCGTGTCGGCGACTGCTCCGCCCTGCGCCTTGGGAACCCTCGCATAGCCCGCCGTGGCGGAAGGGTTTTCCTTACCGGGATTTCCGCCGCCGGCTGGAACCGCAGGCGCCATCGATGAAGAAGGAGGTTGCTGCCCGCGTAAGGCGGCGTTCGCGGCCTCGAGTTGGGTGATTCGTCCCAGTGCTTCCTGCCGGCCTTGCTCGGACCGCCACCACCCTACGCCTGCAACGACCGCGACAATGGCGGCTAGGAGATAAGGAAGCAGGTTCCGGCGGGTCATCTGGGACGCTCACTTTCGGGCTTACTTTCGAAATGAAAACCGCGTTCGATTCGGAATGTCGCGGTCTCCGTTGAATAAGTCTACATTGGCCGCGCGAGGTTTCGCTTGGCGGAACTCGACGGCGACGCTCCAGTGGCTTGCAGCCGCGTTCACGATTCTCGCGACGGCCTCCGGAATTTCGCCGCGGCTCCGGCAGAAGGCGCCACTGCCGCCGCTTTGTTCCGAAAGTTGCAGCAGGCCGCGTTGATACGCCTCGTTGATGGGGTCGGAGATGTAGTTCAAATGAACCACAAACAACGGGGTTTCAGAAGCGGCCAGGCGATCGGACAATTTCTGGATTTTCTCGCGGATCAACTGTTCGGGAAAGCGGCGGCTCAGGTCGCGCGAATCGCTCGCGTTGATCACGGGGTTCGTGTAGTCTTCGCGGTAGTTGTAGATATTGCTGTCGGTCACATACAGGATCGCCACCCGGACGCTCGAACGGGCCATCAATGCGTCGCCCAGTTGTTCCGCGGATTCGACGGTGGTGAGCAGGCCCGCTTTGCCGGCGGCCGTGTAGTCGTGAATCGCGCCCTTGACGCGCTCGCGATCGCCGGTGGGATCCTCAATGACTTGTAGGCCATCCTGCGATTTCAGCACGCCGACCCAATGATTGGGGGCGAGACTGGAGATCCGTTCAGTGAGTGCCTCGCGCGCCGTGTCGATCAGGGTCAGGTCATCGGTGAGGTCCAGCACGACGAGAAGAATGAGGTCGTCGGTGGGACCTTTCACGCGCAGGACTTTGGCGGGATTTCCATCCAATTTGGCCTGGAACGCATCCGGTTTGAGAGGCGGATCCTGCTGATCCGGCGCGGTCACGTGCAGCATGGTTCGGCTCGCGGCCATCCCGCCACCGGCTGCGGCTTCCGCCGCGTGAATCCATTGCCCCGCTCCAAGGGCGAGAAGAATCATCATGATGGGCGCGCCTGGTTTCCCCATTTAGAAACTGAACCTCATTCCAATCTGGATGACCCGGCCGCCGCGGGAACCGATGATTTTTCCAGCGTTTACGTTGGGGGCGGATGCGGGCCCGATGGTCACGTCGGGATCCGCCCAGTTGCCGGTGTTGGTGAAGTTGAAGCCAGTGGCGGTCAGTTCGAGGACGCGCTCGGTGGTCACCGCGAATCGCTTGGTGACGGACAAATCGTGGTTTTGCGAGCCAGGGCCCAGCAGGTGCGGATGCGTGCGAGGTCCGTCGCCCGGCGTGAAGTCCGCCGGTTGCTCGAATGCGGCGGGGTTGAACCAAAGGTCCGGACCCCGGTTGGGAACAGAAGGGTCGACCCCCGGCACGAGGTTCACTCGCAAGGCGTCAATGATTCCGCCCGTGTTGTTGAACATGGGCCGCAGCGCTAGCGGCGTTCCGCTTAGCACCGAGGTAATGCTCGAAAGCGACCAGCCGTCCACCATGTGGCGCCGCCAGTCGTTGAAGGCGAGCAGCGACTTCTTGGAGCCGATCGGCAGCTCGTAGGAGATGTTCATAGACAGGCGGTGCGGATTGTTGCTCGACGTCAGCGACCACTCGTTCTTGCGGTTGTAGAAGTCCTGAATGCCGTAGGGGCCCGAGTAATCGTCCATCTGTTTCGAAAACTCGTACGTGGCGTTCAGCGTGAGTCCGTTCGAGGAGCGTTTTTCGATGCGAATCGCGGCCGCGTTGCGCTTGTAGTTGGCCGCGGGCCAGGAACTGAACAAGTCGAAGCGCTGGTATTGCGGATACGGACGCAGCGTGCGGCGAAAGTTCTCGTCGTTGAGCGCATCGCGGAACCGCAGGTTGCTCAGCGGAATCGCGTTGGGATTGGCGGCGCTGTTCGATATGAACATCCGCTGGCCGCGGGAGTGGCCGACACTGATGGCGATGAGAGTGGATCCTGGCAATTCGCGCTCGAATGAGAGTCCCGCAGATTGATACATGGGCAGGGTGGCGGAGGCGTCCACGAGGTCGGCCACCGTGTAGTTCGACGCGTCGCCGCGAAGATTTGGAAGAGACTGCCCAAGCGGCGGGACGCCCTGTGCGAGCGTGACGGCGGGTTCGAGTTGGATGTTCG
>JACXTT010008065.1_pt1 | contig 14678 bp, 12 predicted proteins | sample 9270951 | NCBI WGS metagenome assembly JACXTT01 (sample SAMN15532306, study PRJNA645909) | rock metagenome | isolation source: weathered quartz diorite | place: Puerto Rico | collected 2017-06-21
CTACCAGGCGTTCCCGGCGAACGACGGCTACTTCATCGTCGCGTGCCTGACCAACGCCTTCTACAAGCGCCTCTGCGCCGCGCTGAAGCGTGACGACCTCCTCACCGACCCGCGCTTCCAGACCAATCCGTCGCGCGTCGAACATCGTGAGGAGGTCGTGACGATCCTCAACGACATCTTCCGGCAGGACACCTGCGAGCACTGGATCGCGCTCTGCGAGGCGCACGACATCCCGGCCTGCAAGGTGAACACGTTGGACGATATCCTGGCCCACCCCCAGATCGCGGCCAACGGGCTGATCGTCGAGCGGGAGGATTCGAAGCGCGGGCGCATCACCGTGCTCGGGCCGCCGGTGAAGATGTCGGCGCACGCGGTCGGCGTCGAGCGGCTGGCGCCGATGATTGGCGAGCATACCGACGAGGTGCTCCGCGAGTTCGGTCTGTCAGCGGACGAGATCGCGGCGCTGCGGGCATCCAAGGTCGTCTGAGCGCCGTCGACGCCTCGGGCGTTGACAAACGAACGTTCGTTCGCGTAGGGACTCCGCCCGTGTCCGCTCCCGCGACGACGCGTCACGTCCGCCGACCCCGCTCCACGGCAGCGAGCGAGGTCTCGACGCGCGAGCACATCCTCGATTCGGCCGAACGGCTGTTCTCGCGGCACGGCGTCGACGGGGTCGCGGTGCGGGATCTCGCGCGCGCGGCGGGCCTCACGCCGTCGAGCCTCTACAACCACTTCCGGAGCAAGCAGGCGCTCTACGACGCCGTGCTGGAGCGTGATCTCAAGCCGCTGATGGAGATCATCGCGGCCGCCGTCCGACCGGGAGCGCTCGAGCGCGACACCGTCCGGGGCACCCTCGAGCGGCTCGTCACGCACCTCGCCGCCCGGCCGCACTTCGCGGGCCTCCTGCAGCGTGCGCTCCTCGACGAGGGCGTCACGATCCAGAACTTGATGGCACGCTCGCTGGGCGCGCTCTACCGGGAGGGCGTGGGCGTCGTGAAGCGCACCGCCCCCGACGCCGGATGGGAACCCGCCGAGGTCCCGCATCTCAGCGTGGCGCTGTTCGGGCTGATCTTCGGCTACTTCACCAACGCGGCGGCGGTCCGGCGGATGGGCGGCTGGGGCGACGACCCGTGGTCGCCGCGGGCGCTCGTCGTCCAGCGTCGCTTCCTCGAGAAGGCCATCGTCCGCCTGCTGGGACCGCGTCCACGCGCGGCACACCGGCGGCGAGTCCCACGCGCATAGCCGCACAGGAAAGGAACGTCCCCATGGCGGAAGAAACCGGCAAGATCACCGACGAGGGCATCGCCCGCATCAAGGCCCGCATCGGGCAGGGCTTCCCGGGCCGGCGCCCGTGGCGCACCGAGGCGACGCGCGACGCGATCTACCACCTGGCGCTCGCGATCGGCGACCTGAGCCCGCTCTACCTCGACGAGGAGTACGCGAAGAAGACGCGCTGGGGGACGCTGATCGCGCCGCCGATCATCGTACAGAGCATGGACACGCTGCGCGCCGTCGGTCACAGCGGATTGCCCGAAGGGCTGCCCGGCGTGCACTCGATCTGGACCGGCTCGTACTACGAGTGGGAGCGGCCGGTGAAGCTCGGCGATCGCATCACCCACAAGTGCTATCTCAAGGAGGTCATCGAGCGGCCGAGCAAGTTCGGCGACGGGCGCTCGATCTACCAGACCTACGAGGCGCTCTACTGGGACCAGAACGGCGAGAAGATCGGCGTCCGCCAGGACACCTGGATGCGGGCCGAGCGCAAGAAGACCGCCGAGAAGAAGAAGTACGGCGACGTCCAACTCGCCCAGTGGAAGCCCGAGGAGATCGCGCGCTTCATGGAGGAGTACCGCAACGAGAAGCGCGCCACCGAGCGCTTCTGGGACGACGTGAAGGTCGGCGACAAGCTTCCCGCGATCATCAAGGGCCCGCTCACGCCGACGGCCGAGATCGCGTTCGAATCGTACTTCGGCGTGTACCTCGTCGGGAACAAGGTCGCCGCGAACCTCTACGCCAAGCACCCCAACCTGATGATCCCGAACGAGCAGGGCGTGCCGGAGCCCCCGCAGCGCGTGCACTGGGACAACGCATTCACGACCCGGCTCTTGGGACTCCCCGGCGCCTACGACCTCGGCCCGGAGCGCTGCTCGTGGCTCATCCAGTGTGTCACCGACTGGATCGGCGACAACGGGCTCCTCACCAAGATCGACGCGCAGTACCGGAAGTTCAACTACATGGGCGACGTCACGTGGACGCGCGGCGAGGTCACCGACAAGTTCGAGCGCGACGGGAAGGCATACGTGAAGTGCGCCATCGAATGCGTCAACCATCGCGACGAGATCACCGCCAAGGCGACCACCGAGGCCGAGCTGCCGCGGCGCTGACGCGCGCGGACCCGTTCCGACTGAGGAGACACACGCATGAGACTCGGACTCCTGACCGCGCTGACCGGCGGCCTCCTGGCCGCGGTCGGCGTCGCCCGCGCCGAAAAGCTCGCCGACGGTCACGACTGGCCGCCCGATCCGAAGCTCTTCGATCCGCCGGGGAAGGAGGTCGCGCCCGGACTCAAGGTCGGCGACATGCTCGATGCCTCGAACGCCGACGCCGCCAAGGACCTGCTGCCGCCCGAGATCTGGGGCCACTACAAGAAGGGCGAGTACTACAACAAGGTCGACTCGTGGCCCCTCGGAATCATCCACTTCGACAAGTCGTTCGAGGAGTCGACCAAGGCCAACGTCGGCAAGTACGCCATCGACCCGACGACGCACACGATCGTCCAGGCGGCGGGCGGCAAGCAGCCGGAGTACATCTACGGGCTGCCGTTCCCGGAGGTGAAGCCCGACGATCCCGACGCGGGCGTCAAGGCGCTCTGGAACCAGTACCACGTGTGGTGGAACGGCGGCTCGTATCACTTCCTCGCGGAGCTGGTGTGGGCCAACCCGACGGGTCGCGACCGCTCGAGCGTCCAGGAAGTCTGGTGGCAGTACTACGAGAATCAGAACCCGAAGTACCGCGCGCCGAACCCGAACCAGTTCGTGTGGCAGGCGGTCTCCAACGCGACGACCCCTGCCGACCTCCAGGGCACCGCGTCGCTCAACTGGCGATACAAGGATCCCCAAAGGCGAGACTCCTCGTGGGCCTACGTGCCGGCGCTCCGGCGCGTCCGTCAGGTGAGCCCGGCCAACCGCTCGGACGGCATCCTCGGCTCGGACCTGAGTTCCGACGACGGCAACTTCATGGACGTGAAGCCCGAGGACTTCGACTGGAAGACCATCGGGTTCCGCGACGGCCTCCGGATCATGGAGCCGGAATCGATCCACGGTCGCTGCGGGCTCAAGTGGGTCGACACGACCGGCTTCCGCGACCGGTGGGATCACCCGACGCCCGCCGCCGGCTTCCAGGTGAAGGACTGGAAGGGGGTGGCGTGGGCGCCCGCCGCGTCCGCGTTGGCGAAGCGGAGGATCATCGTGCTCGAGGGGACGCCGCACGATCGCTACTACCTGTACGGCAAGATCGAGGCGTGGATCGACGCCGAGTCGTTCGTCGGCGTCTGGAACCGCAAGTACTCCTGGAAGGGCGAGCTGCTGAACGACTACCAGGTCTCGGCGTATCTCGGTCACCCCGTCCAGAAGCCGGGCGACTCCGAGATCGAATGGCTGTGGAGCGCGCAGAACGCCTGGCAGGTGGCGGAGAATTTCAAGTCCGATCGCGCCACGCTCGCCGGGCTCCGTCCCGATCCGACCGCGCTCTTCGACCGGCGCGTCACGCACAACGTCGACAACCTGTTCGATCCGCAGACGCTGACCCGCTTCGGCAAGTAGCGGCATGCTGGTCCCGCAGCGCGATCTCGCCGTCGTTCAGCGGACGCTCGCGGCGTGGCTCGGCGAGCGGCTGCGCGGCAGCGGGGCGGTCACGCTCGGGGCGCTGAAGAAGCCGGGCGCCGGCATGTCGAACGAGACGCTGCTGTTCGACGCCGCGCGCCCCGGCGGTACGCCGGTGCCGCTCGTCGCGCGGCTCAAGCCCACCGGGGAGGGTGTCTTCCCGGAGTACGACCTGAGCCGCCAGTACCGCGTCATGGCGCAGCTCGCCGCCACCGACGTTCCGGTTCCGGCGCTCATCGGCTACGAGGCCGACGAGCACGTGCTCGGTTCCCCGTTCTACGTCATGCACCGCATCGACGGGTGGGTGCCGTCGGACGTCCCGCCCTACCATGCCTTCGGCCCGACGCTGGCGCTCGCCCCCGATGAGCGCGCGCACCTCTGGTGGAACGGCGTCGATGTGCTGGCTCGCATCCACCGCGTCGACGTGGAGCGCGCCGGCCTGGGCTTCCTCGGGCATCCCGGCGGCGGCACCGCGTCGATCGATCGCGAGCTCGACGCCTACGCGCGCTATCTCGCCTGGGCGCGCGGCGACGAGCCGCAGCCGATCCTCGACGCCGCGCTCGAATGGCTGCGGGGGAACCGCTACGCGCCCGCGCACGTCGGGCTGTGCTGGGGAGACAGCCGGCTCGGCAACATCCTGTTCCAGGGCACCGACGTCGCCGCCGTCCTCGACTGGGAGATGGCGTTCCTCGGCGACCAGGAGGCCGACCTCGCGTGGTGGCTCTTCCTCGACTGGACCTTCTGCGACGGCTACGGCGTCCCGCGCCTGGACGGCTTCCCGTCGCGCGAGGAGACGATCGCGCGCTACGAGACGCTCACGCAGCGTCGGGTCGAGCACCTGGAGTATCAGGAGGTGCTGGCGGCGTTCCGCTACGGCGTGATCCTGCTGCGCGTCTCGAAGCTGCTGGCGCAGGCCGGCGTCGCGGTCGGCCCCGCGGACATGGCGACCAACAACGTCTGCACCCAGCGGCTCGCGACGCTCCTCGATCTGCCCGCGCCGGGTGCACCGGCACGCGCCGCCGCGAACCTCAACGAGACGACCGCGCACGTCCAGTTCCACCTCACCGGTCCCGGCGGCGGCGACTGGTACGTGAAGGCCGAGCGCGGCACGGGCTCGCGGCACGAGGGCACGGTCGCCAACCCGGATGCGACGCTCACCGTCGCCAAGGCCGACTGGGACGCCATCCAGCGCGGCGAGCTCAACCGCACCGAGGCGTTCTTCGGTGGCAAGATGCAGCTCGCGGGCGACATCACGCTCTTCCTCCAGCTCGAAGACCTGATCTCCCGTCTCAGCAAGTGAAGGAGGCCGCATGGCCAGCACCACCCACGAGGCGACGGTCGCGGACGATCGCCGGCACGTTCCGGGGCCCGGCGCGCTGCCGCTCTGGAACGAGAGCTTCTGGTTCACGTGGTACGACCCGGCAACGACGATCGGCGTGGTCTTCCGCGTCGGGGCGCATCCGGTCCAGGGGACCGCGAACCTCTACCTGTTCATCACGCAGGGGGGCGCGGTCGTACACAGCCTGATCGACCATGCGATCCCGCCGGCACTCATGGCGCCGCAGCGCCTCGCGCTCGCGAGCGGCCTCACGCTCGACTGGGAGCCGCTCGAGCGCTTCCATCTGACCTACGCGCACGCCGGCCACGGCTTCGACGTCGTCTGGCAGGGCATGAGCCCGACGCACCTCTACCCGCATCCGCCGGACCTGACGGCCGAGCAGGTGCCGTTCCACATCGAGCACGCGGCGACGATCACCGGGACCGTCACCATCCACGGCGCGTCGCATCCCGTCCGCGCGCTCGCCCATCGTGACCACAGCTGGGGCGGTGAGCGCGACTGGTCGAAGATGTGGCACTGGGACTACCTGAGCGTCGAGTTCGGGGCGGATCTCTGGGCGCACGCGGTCCGGATCAAGTTCGCCGCCGACATGGACTGGATCACGCTCGGCTGCCTCTGGGACGGCCGACAGATCCACGCCGCCTCGGCGGTCGCGATCGAGGCGACGTACGCCGACGGCGGCACGCGGCAGACCGGCGTCGACCTCCGGCTGACCGACGAGGGCGGCAAGCGCTGGCAGTTCGTCGGCGAGGAGGTGCTCGTGAACCTGTGCGTGCCGTTCGGGCGGACCTGGCTCAAGGACGGCATCACCCGCTATCGCTTCGGGGATCGGATCGGCTATGGGATCCACGAGCTGGGCTATGTGGAGCCGGCGTGAGCCGGCTCCGCCCGTCGGAGCACGGCGCCGAAGGCGCCGCGCGCACGGGGGCATCCGTCGTGGAGAAGGCAGGCATGAGCAAGTTCACCGAGGTCGCGAAGCAGGTCTCCAACTGGGGCCGCTGGGGTGCCGACGACGAGCGCGGGACCGTCAACTTCATCACGCCCGACGTGATCCGCCGCGGCGCCGCCTGTGTCCGTCGCGGGCAGGTGTTCAGCCTGGGGCTGACGTTCGGTCCCGAGGGCCCGCAGATCGGCCAGGGCGGGCGCGTGAATCCGGTCCACACCATGACCGCGACCGCCGGCCCGCTCACCGCCGACCCCGAGGGTGCGCGCTACTCCGACGACGTCGTCACGATGCCGCTCCAGTGTGCGACGCAGTGGGACAGCCTGGCGCACGTCTTCTACGGCGGAAAGCTCTACAACGGCTTCGACGCCGCGACGATCACCGCCGCGGGCGCCGCACGCAACGGCATCGACAAGATGGCGGCGGGCATCGTCTCGCGCGGCGTGCTGCTCGACGTCGCGCGTGCCAAGGGGGTGGCGCGCCTCGCACCCGGGACGCCGATCGGCCCCGCCGATCTCGAAGCCGCAGAGAAGGCGCAAGGGATCCGCGTCGAGCTGGGCGACGTGCTGCTCATCCGGACCGGCCACATCACGGTCTTCACCGTCGACGGCGATCGCGTGGGCTACATGCGGCAGATGCCGGGGCTGGGGCTGGCCGCGGTCCCGTGGTTGCACGCGCGGCAAGTCGCGGCGGTCGCGACCGACACCAACGCGGTCGAAGTCTATCCGTGCGAGGATCCGGCCCTCATGCTGCCGGTGCACCAGCTCTGCATCCGCGACATGGGGCTCACGCTCGGGGAGATGTTCGACCTGGAGGCGCTCGCGTCGGACTGCGCGACCGACCGCGTCTACGAGTGTCTGTTCAGTGCGCCACCGCTCCGCGTGACGGGCGGCGTCGGCTCACCGTTGAATCCGATCGCGGTGAAGTAGTCGGGCCGACGCTAGATCCGCTTCGCGACGCAGAACGCGCGCTCGCAGAGCGTGGTCAGCCGGCGCACCAGCGTGTTCCGGTCGGCCTTCATCCCGTTCGCGACCCACTCCGACAGCAGCACCTGGTCCATCACGCTGAACAGCCGCGACAGCGTCGCAGGGTTCTCGTCGACGAACACGCCTTCGGCGACGCCGCGCCGGAAGGTCTCCGACTGCAGGGCCAGGATGTCGGTCCAGTGCGCGACCCGCGTGCTGGCGTCGGTGGCGGGCGTGAGGCCCCACGACGCGCCGGAGCGGAGATGCATGCGGAGGAAGTCGGGGTGCGCGAGGAAGTAGTCGATGTAGAGCGCGATCAACGCGTGCAGCGTCGCGAGCGGCGGCTGCCCCGAGTCGCACACGCCGCGCGCCAGCCTGAGCAGCTCCTGCCCCCGCTCCTCGAGGACGGCCAGGAACAGCTCGGTCTTGCCGGGGAAGACGGCATAGATCGTCCCCATCGAGAGCGCCGCCGCAGCCGAGATGTCCTGGACCTTGGCGGTCTCGTACCCCTTCTCGGCGAACACCCGCTCGGCCGCCTCGAAGATGTGCTGCCGGTACACGTCGTTGCGGGCCTTGCGGGCCTCGTCGCGGGGTCTCCGTCGCACGGGGCGGCTTCTACCAGTCGCAAATGGGATTGACAACTCGAATTTGCGAATGGTAATTCGTCGCCCCGAATTCGGGATCGCAGCGACCGAAGGAGGCGTCGATGGAGTTCGGAATCTTCTCCCAGATGCACGTGCCCCCGTGGGACGACGAGCACTCGCGCTATCTGCGGGAGGTCGAGGTCGCGCTCGCGTGCGACGCCTCCGGGTTCAAGTACGACTGGTCCCCGGAGCACCACTTCCTCGAGCACTACTCGCACCAGCCCGCTCCCGAGGTGTTCCTCTCCTGGATCGCGGCGCGGACCAAGCGCATCCACGTCGGGACGGCGATCACGAACATCACGGCAGCGGTGAACCATCCGGCGCGCGTGGCGGAGCGGATCGCCACGCTGGATCACCTCTCCGAGGGGCGCGTCGAGTTCGGGACCGGCCGGGGCTCGTCGTCGGCGGAGTGGGGCGGCTTCGCGATCCCGTCGGCCGCCGAGACCAAGCCGATGTGGCGCGAGTCGCTCGAGCAGATCCCGCGCATGTGGCGCGACGAGCCCTACAGCTTCGAGGGCAAGTACTTCCGGATGCCGGAGCGCAACGTGCTCCCGAAGCCGTACTCGAAGCCCAACCCGCCGATGTGGGTCGCGTGCTCCAGCCCGGCGACGTTCGCCGAGGCCGGCGAGCTGGGCCTGGGCGCGCTCTGCTTCACGTTCGGCACGCCCGCCGAGATCGCCGACCACGTCCGCAACTACAAGGACGGCATCAAGCGCTGCACGAATCCGATCGGCGGCTTCATCAACGACAACATCGCCGTCACCACCAACATGTTCTGCCTCGACGACGGCGACGAGGCGCGCCGCCTCTACGCCGACGCGAAGGTCGAGAAGTTCACCGAGTACTTCTTCAAGTGGCTCGATTCGATCCCGCGCCCGAAGACGATGCCGGAGAGCGGCCCGGTCGGTCCGCTGCCGGTCGCCACGCCCGAGCAGATCAAGGCCGGGCTCGCGGCCGGCGGCCGCCAGGTCGGCTCCCCCGAGGAGATCATCACGGTCGTCAAGATGTACGACGCGCTCGGCGTCGATCAGCTCATCTACTCGCCGCTCACGCTGACCCTGGACCAGAAGCACGTCCTGCGCTCGATCGAGACGTTCGGGAAGCGCGTGCTGCCGGTCTTCGACAAGGATCCGCTGCACAGCACGACGCGGCAGCGGCAGGCGGCGCTCAAGGCGCGGGCGGCCTGAGCCATGTGCACAGGCTCGCATGGCGCGCTCTTGACGGGGACCGCGGGCGGGCAGTACCGCCGCTAGCACGGGTCGGTCGGCATGAGCGTTCCGGTCTTCGACAAGGTCCTGATCGGCGGGGCATGGGTGCGCGCCGACGGCGGGATATATCCGATCGTCGACCCGGCGACCGAGGAGGTGGCGGGGCAGGCGCCGGAATGCTCGGTCGAGCAGGTGGCAGCGGCCGCGCGTGCGGCACGCCATGCGTTCACGAGCGGACCGTGGCCGGCGATGTCGGGTGCGGAGCGCGGCCTCCTGCTGCGCGAGATCGCGGATCGGTTCGAGAAGGCGGCGCCCGGGCTGGTCGATCTCACGATCGCGGAGACCGGTGCGCTCCGGCCGGTGGCGGCGGCGCAGCAGGTGGGCGCGGTGCCGATCCGGCTCCGGAAGTACGCCGAGCAGGCGACCGCACCGGTCGACGAGTCGGTGCCGCCGCGCCCCGGCCCGGTCGGCGAGATGCACGGCGTCGTCGTACGGGAGCCGATCGGCGTGGTGGCGTGCATCACGCCGTTCAACTTTCCGATGACGAACTGCGCCGGCAAGATCGGCCCGGCGCTCGCGTGCGGCAACACGGTCGTGGTGAAGCCGGCGCCCGTCGATCCGTTGGGGGTGGCGGAGCTGTGCCGGATCGCGAACGACGTGCTCCCGCCGGGGGTCCTCAACTTCGTCTGTGGACGCGGCCCAGAGATCGGGGCCGCGCTGGTCGACGCGCCCGAGGTCGAGATGATCTCGTTCACCGGGAGCTCGCCGGTCGGACGCCAGATCCAGCAGACCGCGGGCGCGCGACTCAAGCGCACGCTGATGGAGCTGGGCGGCAAGTCGGCGAACGTCGTGCTCGCCGACTGCGATCTCGATCGCGCGGTCGCGGGTGTCGCGAACGTGTGGACGTTCCACTCCGGGCAGATCTGCATCGCCGGGACGCGTCTCCTCGTCGAGGAGTCGATCTACGACGCGTTCACGGATCGGCTCGCGAAGCTCGGCCCGACGCTCAGGATCGGCGACCCGCGCGAGGCGGGCATCCAGGTCGGCCCGCTGGTCTCGGCGACGCAGCGCGACCGCGTCGAGGGGTTCATCACCCGGGGCGTCGCCGAGGGCGCGCGCGTCGCGTGCGGCGGGAAGCGCCCGACGCATCTGCGGAAGGGCTACTACGTCGAGCCGACGCTCTTCACGCACGCGCGCAGCGACATGGTGGTGGCGCGCGAGGAGATCTTCGGTCCGGTGATCACCGCGCTGCCGTTCCGCGACGATGCGGACGCGGTCGCGCTCGCCAACGACTCGGAGTACGGTCTCTACGGCTACGTCTGGTCGCGCGACGCGGTCCGCGCCCAGAAGATCGCGCGCGGCATCCGCACCGGCACGGTCCAGATCAACGGCAGCCCGATGAATCCCGACGCCCCGTTCGGAGGCTACAAGCAGAGCGGCATCGGCCGCGACGGCGGACGGTGGGCGCTCGGCGCCTACACCGAGCTCAAGTACATCGGCTGGACGGCATGAGGAACTGACGATGGCTTTCGACACGATCATCAAGGGCGGCACGGTGGTGGACGGCTCCGGCCTGCCGCAGCGCAAGGCGGACGTCGGCATCCGCGACGGTATGATCACCGACATCGGCCGGCTCTCGGGTGCCAAGCGCACGATCGATGCCGACGGGCTCGTCGTCATGCCCGGGATCGTCGACGTGCACACGCACTACGATCCGCAGCTCACCTTCGAGCCGTTCGGCACGTCGTCGTGCTTCCACGGCGTGACGTCGGTGGTGGGCGGCAACTGCGGCTACTCGATCGCGCCGGTGCAGGCCAAGGACCGGGGCTGGGTGACGGAGCTGTTCGCCAAGGTCGAGGGCATGACGCCGAGCGTGCTGCGCGAAGGGCTGCCCTGGGACTGGGACACGTTCCCGTCGCTGCTCGACGTCCTCGACAAGCGCCTCGGCATCAACGCGGCGATCTACATCGGCCACTCCGCGATGCGGCGCTGGGTGATGGGCGAAGCCGCGTCCGAGCGCGAGGCCACCGCGGACGAGATCAAGGCGATGCAGACGATGGTCCGCGAGGCGATGCGCGCGGGTGCCGCCGGCTTCTCGTCGTCGCAGGCGCCGACGCACGTCGACCATCTGAACCGTCCGGTGCCGTCGCGGAAGGCGAGCTTCGACGAGGTGAAGGCGCTCGCCGCCGCGGCGGGCGAGGGGGGCGCGGGATCGATCGCGTACCTCGCCGGCACTGCCGTCCAGGGCTACGATGCCACCGACCGCGAGCGCCTGATCGAGCTGGCGCACGTCTCCGGACTGCCGGTGGTCGTGCAGGGCATGGGCTACCGGCCCGGTGCCAAGGAGAAGTGGGACGACCAGACCGGCTTCCTCGCCAAGGCGCGGGCCCGCGGCGCCGCGATCTACTCGATGCTCCGCACGCAGCCGTTCATGCGTCCGTTCAACTGGCGCCGCGGCACGTCGCTGTTCGATGGCGTGTTCCACTGGCGCGATCTGCCGACCGTCGCGCCGGAAGAGCGGCTCGCGCGCCTCAAGGACCCCAAGCGGCGCGAGGAGCTCCGCTGGGGCATCGACCACCCGAACACCGACGGCTCGAAGGGCTCGACGCTCCCGCCGCCGGCGATGGGCAATCTCTTCGTCGACAAGTCGACGGCCTACCCCGACGCGGTCGGCAAGAGCATCGCGCAGCTCGCGAAGGAGCGCGGCGTGCACCCGGCCGACGTCTTCTGCGAGATCACGACCGCCGACAACCTCGACACGCAGTACGTCTACAACAGCGAGAACCCGACCTGGGTCGAAGTGAACCGCGAATCGCAGCGCAACCTCCACATGATCGTCGGTACCGGCGACGGCGGCGCGCACGCCGACCGTGACGACGGCGCCGAGTGGTCGACGTACTTCCTCCGCTCGTGGGTGCTCGACCGCCAGGCCTACTCGCTGGAGGACGGCGTCCGCCGCATCACACATCTGCCGGCGACGGTGTGCGGCATTGAGCGCCGCGGGCTCCTCGCGCGCGGCTACCACGCCGACCTCATGATGTTCGACCCCCAGCGCCTGGCGCTCGGGAAGAAGCAGCTCGTGCACGACATGCCGGGAGGCGAGGCCCGCTGGCAGGTGCTGCCGGAAGGCATCCGCTGGGTGATCGTCAACGGCCAGCCGATCGTCGAGAACGGCAAGCTCACGGGCCAGCGTAGCGGCCGCGTGCTGCGGATCGGCAACGCCTCCTGATGAAGGCCGCGGTGTTCCACGGCGGCGGCAAGCCCGTCGCGATCGAGGACGTCCAGGTCCGGGATCCGAAGTCCGGCGAGGTGCAGGTGTCGCTCCGCGCAGCCGGGCTCTGCCACTCCGACGTGAGCGTCCTCGACGGCACGATCCCGTACCCGGTCCCGGTCGTCCTGGGTCACGAAGGCGCCGGCATCGTCACGAAGGTGGGCCCCGGCGTCACCAGCGTGAAGGAAGGCGACGCGATCATCCTCTCGACGCTCGCGCACTGCGGCCGCTGCCCGGCGTGCGAGGTCGGCCGTTCGACGGAGTGCAAGAACGCGCCGAATCCGAAGGAGACCGTGCCGTTCACCGTCGGCGGGAAGCCGGCCTACCAGTTCGCGAACACCTCGACGTTCGTCGAGACCACGCTGATCCGGGAGCAGAGCGCGATCCCGATCGACACGCGGGTGCCGTTCGACCGCGCGTGTCTCATCGGCTGCGGCATCATGACCGGCGTCGGCGCGGTGGTGAACCGCGCCAAGGTCGAGGTCGGCGCGACGATGGCCGTCTTCGGGCTGGGCGGCATCGGTCTCTCGTGCGTGCAGGGCGGCGTCCTGGCCGGCGCGTCCAAGATCATCGCGGTCGACGTCGTGCCCGAGAAGCTCGCGCTGGCGAAGCAGTTCGGTGCGACGCACGTGATCGACGGCGCCAAGGACGACCCGGTCGCGGCCATCAAGGACCTCACCAAGGGCGGCGCCGACTACACGTTCGAGGCCGTCGGCAACCTGGCCGTCATCCGCCAGGCGCTCGACGCGCTCGGCGCCGGCGGATCGCTCACGATCGTCGGCGTGCCGAAGCTCGGCTCGAGCTTCGACTTCGTGGTGCAGGGCCTCTATCAGAACAAGGCGATCCTCGGCTGCCGCTACGGCACCGCGCGCCCGCGCCGCGACTTCCCGATGCTGGCCGACCTCTATCTCAGCGGCCGGCTCAAGATCGACGAGCTGATCACCAGCCACTACGCCCTCGAGGATTTCGACCGAGCGCTGGCGGACCTGAAGGCGGGGCACCTCGCCCGCGGGGTCTTCCAGTTCGGCGGCTGACAGAAGGAGAGAGCACCATGGGACGCTACGGTCACCACGTCATCGACGCCGACGGACACGGCGGAGACCTGCCCGACTGGCAGAGCCGTCTCCCGAAGGAGTTCCAGCCGCACATGCAGGCGCGGCGCGATCGCATCAAGTCGCACTTCGCCAACCTGGTCGGCGTCGGCGTGAAGGAGACCAAGGGCACCGCCAAGGTGAACAGCCTCGAGCGGGCCGGCATGACCGATCCCAAGGAGCGGCTGGTCGACATGGACCTCGAAGGCATCGACCAGACGATCATGTTTCCGGGCGGCGCCGGCGAGGAGTGGGCCGGGCTCGACCGTGGCTTCGCGATGGCGCTCTGCCGCACGCTCAACGACGCGCGCGCCGAGTACACGGGCTACAGCCCGAAGCGGCTCATGTCGGTCGCCAAGCTACCGATGATCGATCCCGAGGCGGCGGCCGCCGAGCTCCGGCGCGCGGTCAGGGAACTCGGCATGGTCGGCATGGTCACGCCGCAGCACATCCGGGACAAGAACCTCGACCACCCGAGCTTCGACGTCGTGTGGCGGACTGCGGAGGAGCTGGGCGTGGCGGTGTGCGTGCACGGCGGGGGCCAGGCCATCGATCAGGTCCCGATCGGCGTCGACCGCTGGAACACGCGGCTCGAGATGCACGCCTTCACGCATCCGGTCGGCCAGATGATCGCGGTCATGTCGTTCACCTGCGGCGGCATCCTGCACCGGTTTCCGAAGCTCCGCGTCGCGTTCCTCGAGGCCGGCACCGGGTGGCTGCCGTTCTGGCTCGAGCGCCTCGACGAGCACTGGGAGCTCACGCCCGAGCAGGCGCCCCTCATCGACCGCAAGCCGAGCGAATACTTCCTCTCGGGCCGCTGCTTCATCGGCTGCGATCCCGACGAGAAGGGCGTGAAGCACGTCGTCGACGAGCTGGGCGAGGGCGTGGTGGTCTACGCGTCGGACTACTGCCACTGGGACTGCAAGTTTCCCGACACCGTGAAGATCATCGAGGAGCGCACCGACCTCTCGGAGAAGACCAAGAAGAGCGTCCTGCACGACAACCCGGCCCGGCTCTACGGGCTCTCCTGAGGGCGCGTGCCCGTCGAGTTGCCCGCGCTGCTGGCCCCCGCCACGACGGCGCTCCTGATGATGGAGTGCCAGGAGGGGATCATCGGCGGGGGCGGCAAGCTCTCCGCGATCGCCGAGGCGGTCGAACGCCACGGCACCGTCGCGCCGATCGCGCGCGTACTCGCCCCGGCGCGCCGGGGGAAGGTCCCCGTCCTCCCCTGCAAGATGTCGCCCCGGCCCGACGGGGGCGCCCCAGTCGTGAACTGCCTTCTGCCCGCCCCCGCGCGAGAGAGGCCCAACCCCGCACCCCCCGGTTCCCCCGCCGC
>JACXTT010008066.1_pt1 | contig 14678 bp, 12 predicted proteins | sample 9270951 | NCBI WGS metagenome assembly JACXTT01 (sample SAMN15532306, study PRJNA645909) | rock metagenome | isolation source: weathered quartz diorite | place: Puerto Rico | collected 2017-06-21
CGCTCGCGATCAGCCCCAACTCGGCCCAGGCGCATAGCAACATTGGCATGGCGTCGACGTGAAGATGAAAACCGCCTCCGGGCAATGCCGCCGCGTCGCCTCGAGCAGGTCGAGCGTACCGGTGGCGTTGATGGAGAAGTCGGTTAGCGGTTCCCGCGCGGCCCAATCGTGGGACGGCTGCGCGGCCGTGTGGATGATGACGGTGATGTTTTTGCCGTGGCGGGAGAACACATCGGCCAGCGCGCTCTCATCGCGGATGTCGGCATCGACGTGACGGTAGCGAGGCAGGCTTTGTTCGAGATTGCGACGCGACGGCGCCGTCGACGCAGCGGTGCCGAAAAAAATAGCTCCGCGTTTCATTGCCGATGCCGACGACGTCAAAACCTTGCTCAGCGAATAATCGGCACGACTCCGCGCCGATTAGTCCTGCCGAGCCGTAATCGCGGCAACGCGCATACGGCAACTCGTGATGCACTTGTGCTCATGACCTGACGTGCTTCGCCGAAGATGGTAGCCGCGCACCGAAATATCGCATCGGGCTGATGCCGCCGACCGCAGCAAGCGCTGGGCGGTTTGGCAGCACCGGGAAGTGTTTCGATCAAGCCACACCGGCTTGCCGAAAGGGCTTCGAATTCGTGTCCCATATCGGGATTATCGCGATCCTTGGTTTCTTCCAGGATCAGCGTTTGCAGGCGAATCGCATTGGTTTACAGCGCCTTGTCCAGCATTACGAAAAGGCGCTCGGGGCTTATGCACAGACCCGTGCCATTCGTGCAACACCCCTCGGGAATCCAGCATTTGTGCCTGTGGGAAGGGGGTGTTCTTTATTGCCTGCCTGTTCCCGTCGGCTAATGTGAACGTGCGACGGAGGGGGGCTTCCCCAAGTCGTCCCGTCTGGGAATCCCGTGTGTGGTCTGGGTTTTCTGGGTGGTTCGCGGGGAGATTAAGGGGACCTTCCAGGGGCGCAGCTCCGGCTGAAGACCGAACCCTCCCACCGGAAGTAAACACGGAGGAACAACAATGAAGATGGTGAAAAGTGCTTTCCTCGCGTCGGCGGCAGGTCTCGTCGCGATGTCGGGAGCACAGGCTGCCGATCTTCCCGTTAAGGCCAAGCCGGTCGAGTACGTGAAGGTCTGCTCTCTGTACGGCGTTGGGTTCTATTACATCCCCGGCACCGATATCTGCATGAAGGTCGGTGGCTACGTCCGGTGGCAGGAAACCTTTAATCCGGGCAGCAGCATCTCGGGCGGTCCGTTCGCCGGCACCGGCGGCCGCAACACCCGCGCTGACTCGCAGGACTTCGCCCAGCGCGCCCGCGCCGTCGCGACCTTCGACACCCGCCAGCAGACTGCGTACGGCACGCTCCGTACCTACCTGTTGATGGGCTTCAGCCAGGACTCGACCGCGGCTCCGTCGACGTCGCCGTCGGTGTACATGACCCGCGCCTTCATCCAGATCGCGGGCTTCACCTTCGGCAAGGCGACGTCGTTCTTCGACTTCGTCTCGACCGCGGCGGTCGCCTACAACGCCGGCATGCTGCACAACTCGGACACCGGCGACGCCGGTCAGCTGGTTGCGGGCTACACCGCGCAGTTCGGCAACGGCGTGTCGGCCACGATCGCGGCCGAGCAGACCCGCCGGCTTGGCACGGTGGATCTGAGCACGGGAACCCAGTACTCGATCACCTCGCTGGCCAACCCGACCGGCAGCAACCTGTCCGGTCTCAGCGCGGCCAACGTCGGCCAGCAGGACATCGTCGCCAACATCCGCGTCGACCAGGCCTGGGGCTCGGCCCAGATCTCGGCCGCGGCGCACGACGTCGGCGCCAGCTACTACAGCACCGGCTTCCAGGCTGGCACGGTCGAACCGAACGGCCATGCCAGCGGCAAGTGGGGCTGGGCGGCCAGCGGCGGCCTGCGCCTGAATGCGCCGATGATCGGGCCGGGCGACTTCTTCCAGGCCCAGGGCATCTACTCCAAAGGCGCCACGGGCTATCTGTCGCAGACCCCGCGCGGTGCCGCCTGGAACAGGTGGAACGGCAACACGGTCGGTTACGGCTATTGGGAAGACGCCGTGTTCACCTCGCCGACCGGCCTCACCAGCGGCAACATCGACCTGACCACCGGCTGGAGCATGGTCGCGTCCTACGAGCACTTCTGGACGCCAAGCCTGCGGACCTCGGTCTACGGCACGTATATCGAGCTGAAGCACAACGCCGAAGCCACGGCCGCGATCTGCGCAAACAATGCCACCACCAGCAGTGCGTTCCGGGTGGGCTGCAACCCGGACTGGAGCTCGTGGGCGATCGGCACGCGCTCGCAGTGGAATATCACCAAGGACTTCTATGTCGGCGTAGACGTGCTCTACGAGAAGCTGCGCACGGCGTCGCCGAACGCCTCGAACGTCGTCAACTTCGCCGCGAGCGGCGCCAAGCCGGCCTCCACCGGAGCGGGCGGCGTGGGTCCGTACACCGTGACCGACCAGGACGCCTGGGTGGCCACGTGGCGTGTCCACCGCGACATCGTTCCTTGATGATGACGGTTTGACCACACACTTGGTTGCGTGAACTTTGGTCCCCGGCGGCTAATACCGCCGGGGACTTAGCTTATGGGGCCTTGCTCAAAGATACCGACGGAGTTCTGCACTGCCGCGTTTGCCGCCTGTTCCGCGCTCTCAAGCGTCATCCGCTACCGAGAAGTGCGCGGGTCCTTCTCCGCTCAAATACCTCGCCCGCATGCCGGCGTAAGCCATTTCAACATTGGCGGCCAAACGGCTGGCATCGAACAAGCGGGAAGAGCTCCGGGCGGCTACGATCCTGGCTTTTAAAGCTGCGAGCCTGTTCCGGTCCGAGGCCAGTGACTTCGCGACTGTGAAGTAGGCCTCCAAATCGTCCGCGATCAGCTCGGGCATTCCGAACGCATGAAGCATGCTGGTGGCCACACGGCCTGCGAATGTTGAGCCGGTGCAAGTCGCAACAGGAACGCCGCTCCAGAGGGCATCTGCCGCTGTGCTGTGCGCACCGTAGGGCAGGGTATCGACAAAAACGTCGGCCAGGCCCAGGCGGGCATAGTGGTTTGAAAGCGAGGAGACCCGGTCGGCGAAAATGATGCGCTCGGGATCGATTCCCAGCCGCTTGGCGCCAGCGCGCAGATTGCTTTTTGCTGCAGGGTTCGTATCAGACAGCCATAGCACGCTGCCGGCGATGTCATGGAGCAGCCGCATCCAGACAGCGAACACCGATGGGGTGATCTTGTAAGCCGTGTTGAAGCAGCAAAAAATGACGCCCTCTTCGGGCAGTCCGCTGCCTTCTCTCGTTGCGTTATTTTCGACGGAAGAACGAACGGCGGGAAAAAAGCACCCGGGAAGCCAAACGATCTTTTCCGTGAAGTGCGCAAAATCGTTCTGGGGGATCGCTATGCGATCGGCCAGCAAGTAATCAATCTCGCGCATCCCGCTGGTTCCGGCATATCCAAGGTAGCACGCTTGAACGGGGGCCGGACGTCTCGCCAGCACGCCCGGTTTGCTCCCCGCTGTCAGTCCATTCAGGTCGATCAACACTTCAATCTGCTTCTCGTGGATCAGCCCGGCAATCGCTGCATCATCTTTGTCAGCGGCGTCGATGAAGCGCTCGCAGGCGGTCTCGATCCGCTCGCGTTGCGATGAGCCGTCTGCTGGCCCGGTCGAAATCGCGGTAATCTCGACACGCGATCGATCATGGGCCTCGAGCAGACCCGCGATGTGCGTGCCGACGGGATGGCCCCGAAAATCGGACGAAAGGTAAGCCACTCGCAGCCTGTCATGGGCATAAACCTCGCCCCGCCGCAGCGGCGGGAAGGCTGCTTGTTCTTTGGCCGCCCGCTCCGCGCACGCCCGCTGGTCGCCGGGCGTTGAATCGACTGAAAGCATGGCCAGGGGAGGCGTCGCCAAGTTTCCGCTGCGGACTGCAGCGACAAGCGCTTCGATCTCTTGATCGAGATTTGTCCAGTCGCAGATTTGCTGCTTGGCGTAAACTCGGACGCCGTGCAGATACTCGAGGTCTTCCTGCAGTCCAAGAGCCACGTCGTAGTTTGCCAGCGCATCTTCATAGCGCCGCAAGTCGGCAAAAAGGGAGCCTCTGCCGTAATGCGCCAGTGCCAGCGTCGAGTCCAATTCGATCGCTTTGGAGTACGCCGAAAGGGCTTCATCGTGCTTCTGTTCGCGTCCAAGCTCGGATGACAGGCGCAGAGCGTCGGCCAATCCGCACCAGGCTCGCGCATTCGAAGGCTCCAGTTTGATCGCAGCCCTGAACGTTTCAATTGCAGCATCGATACGCGGCAATTTGAGCAGCAGGATCCCCTTGACCACCCAGCCCAGTGAATTGCCCGGGGCGAGAGCAATGGCCTGGTTGGCCGCGACCTCGGCATCGTCGAGCCGGCCGAGCGCGATCAAAGCTGTGGCTGCGCCTCTCCAGGCTGGATGATAATTTCTGTCGATGCGAGACGCGGCTTCGAAAGCGTCGAGAGCCTGGCTGTAGGCTCGCTTCGCAAGTGAAATCTGGCCGCGTCCGACCCACGCCGGAGCAAGCTGCGGGTTCAAGCGAAGGGCGGCTTCGTAGGCAACCGACGCTTCATCGAAGCGGCGGAGCTCAACCAAGGAATTGCCTTTGTTGCAGTAGGCTTCCGCGTAATCTGGCTTCAGCTCGATCGCTCGGTCAAAATCGGAAGCGGCTTCTTTGAATTTGCCCCCATCGTTCAAGGCGGAACCGCGATTGTTCCAGGTCTCGGCGACGTTTGGATTGATGCGGAGGGCTTCGCCGAACCTCGTCGCTGCTTCCGCCGGCCGCCCGAGCGCTTTGAGGGTGAGGCCCAAGTTGTACAATGTAACCTCGGATCGTGGCTGCTCGCGCAAGGCGCGGTTGAGAAGGGATTCGGCCTCCTCGTACCGAGCCGACCGGTGCATGAGAGCGCCCAGCAGGCTCAGCGACGCGGCATTCCGCGGTTCAATGGCAATGGATTTTGACAGCGAGGCGATGGCGGCCGCCAGATTTCCGGCCTGGAGCTCTGCCAAGCCGCGCCGGAACGAGAAATCAGCTTCTTTCTTTGAGCCGGGGGCGAGTGCCATGGCCTTGAGTCTGCTAAATGATTCCAGCCGTTCGCTGCACCCTGGCCCACTTGGCGTCAGAAGCCGAAGGATCAGCGAACCGGTCCGAAGCGATCCTAGGCCCGCCCCGCCCGTAGCGAAACTTTCGCCTCGCAGGCCGTCACGAACGTCGCGATCCTTCCGATCAGGTCGTCGCCGGCCAGGATCGGGGCATGGCCCTGGTCGGGCACCACCAGCGTCTCGAGCGCGGGATGCCGTGTGCGCATCGCGGTCACCGTTTCCTCCGACAGCAGATCGGAATTGGCCCCGCGCAGCACCATCAGCGGGATACGGCCGAGCGCGTCGAACTCGGCCCAAAGTGGCGGGATCGCCCGTTGGAAATCGATGCCGGCGAGCGTCTTGGCGAGCAGCACGTCATAGGTCGGGTCGAGGCCGCGCTTTCCGGCCTTGAAGGTGCGGCGCGCATAGGCGAGCCATTCGGCGTCCGACAGCCGGGTGAAGTGCTGGCCGAACAGACGGCGCAGGATGTCGGCGCCTTCTTCGAAGCTGCGCGGCCGCGGCAGCTTGCCGACATAGCTTTTGATTCGCACCAGGCCGCCGGGCTCGATCACCGGCCCGATGTCGTTGAGGACTGCGCCCGCGATCGCCGCGGGCCGGGCGCCTCCGAGCAGCATGGTCAGGATACCGCCGCGCGAGGTGCCGACGAACACCGCGGGCGGGATGCCGAGCGCCGTCAACACGCTGAGCATGTCGGCAAGCTCGGTGGCGAGGCTGTAGTTCTGCGGATCCCGGTCGTAGTCGGACAGGCCGCGGCCCCGGTAGTCGAAGGCGTAGACGCGCCTGGGCGCCTCCGGATTGGCGGCAAGCGCGCGGGCGAGGTCGTCGAAGTCGTCCGCGGTGCGGGCGAGCCCCGGCAGGCAGACCACCGGGACGCCGGGCGCGAGCCGCGGCCCGTAGGCCCGGACATGCAGCTTCAATCCGTCGGAGGCGACCACATAGACGCTCTCGCCGCCGTCGTGCCGGGCGTCGGTCGCGATGGCGGTGTCGGCTTCGGCCACGTTGGTTCAACCCCGGTCTGGATGTCGTGATGCAGCTTCACGGCGGACATTAGGGCATGATCCCGAAAAGTGTGAAGCGGTTTTCGGAAAGGATCATGCCTAAACAAAAAGCGACGGGTCTCATTCAACGAAGTTGAATGAGACCCTAACCCGGCGCGGCGCGAAGCGGCACGAAATATTTGGACGAAACGGCCGTTGATGGGGGCAGGGGCGGCCTAGTTGTTCTCCGCGCCGCCGCGGCGCAGGTCGGCCTCGATCGCAAGCCGCGAGCCGCCTCCGAACCGCACCCGATAGACCTGCAGGTTCTCCATCACGCGCTGCACATAGTTGCGCGTTTCCGAGAACGGGATGCGCTCGACCCAGTCGATCGGATCGACTTTGGGATCGCGCGGATCGCCGTATTTCGCGACCCACTCGCGGACGCGGCCGCGGCCGGCGTTGTAGCCGGCAAAGGTCATGATGTAGGAGCCGCGATAGTCCTTGATCAGGTCGCCAAGCTCGGCCGCGCCGAACTGCACGTTGTAGGGCTGGTCGCTCAGAAGCCGCTTCTGGTCGAACGAGGCGCCGAACTTGCCGGCGATATATTTGCCGGCGGCCGGCGTGACCTGCATCAGGCCGAGGGCATTGGCGCTGGAAACGGTCTTCGGATTGAACCAGCTTTCCTGCCGCACGATCGAATAGACGATCGCGGGCTCGACCGGCGGGCCGATCGTCTTGTATTCGGGCACGCCGAGCGTCGGGAAGGCCGCATGGTCGAGCGGCACGCCGCGAGCAAGCGCGAGCTTGCCGACCAGCAGCATGCCGCGCGCGTCGCGATACTTCGCCGTCAGCTCCGAGAGCAGCACCATGGCGCCGAGGTCGTTCGACTTGTCGCCGGAGTCCGCCATCATCGCCCAGGCGAGATCGCGGGCGTCGACGGTGTAGAGCAGCTCGGCAGCGCGGATCACGTCGGACTGCATCGCCTTGGTGCGGTCCGAATTCGACAGCGCGGGGTAGGGGTTCAGGGTCAGCTCGCCGAGCCCGATCTTGGCGCGGGCGATCTGACCGTAATAGGCGGTCTGATAGCGCGCGGCCTCCTGGTAGTGCCGGCGCGCCTCCTGCATGTGGTTCAGCGCCTCGGCGGCGCGGCCGCTCCAATAGGCGCCGCGCGCGAGCGAGATCGGGTTCTCGTTGCTCTCGGAAATCTTCATGAAATGCGCATAGGCGGTCGCCGGATCGTGCAGATAGCGCAGCGCAATCCAGCCGGCCATGAACTGGTGCTCGGCGCGGTAGTTGGGGCTTTCCGGCGTGGTGGCGTCGCGCGCCACGAGGTAGGCGTTCTGCGCATCGCCCGCGTCAAGGAGCTTGCGCGCCAGCACGCGGCGCTCCATCCACCACTCGTCGAGATCGTGGCTCTCGTTCAGCGGCTTGGGAATGGACTTGATCAGCGCCACCGCCTCGGCGAGCTGGTCGGCGCGGCGATGCATCTGGATGCGGGCAAACTTGTAGCCGATGTCGTCGCGCGCTGCGGCCGGCACCGCGTCGAGCGCGGCCTTGGGCGAGCCCTTGCCGAGCGAGGCGATGCGCGCCTTGGCGATCAGCACCTCGTTGCCGCCGAGCCGCTGCGCGGACCGGAGGCCTGCGTCGGTGTCGTCCTTCTCGTAGAGGCGGCGGTCCATGCGCGCCTTGTGGTCGGCGCGCGTCAGGATGTCGCTGAAGGCCTCGTAGATCCGGCTTTCGACCTCCTGCGCGAAGCCGTCATTGCGCCAGGCGTCGCGGACCAGGGCCTCGGAGTTCTTGCGGTCGCCGCGCATCAGCAACGCGCGCGCATAGGCGAACTTGCCCTTGGCGGACAGCGGCGGCCACTGGTTGAAATAGGCTTCGACCCGCGACGCGTCCGGCCGCTCCTGGAAGGCGGTGGCTTCCGCCTTGCGCCGCAGCGTGACGGTGCTCGGCCAGTTCGGATTGGCCGAGATAAACGCGACGTAGCGCGCGAAGTCGGCGCCCGAATCGTCGCTGCGCAGGATCACCCATTCGACGAGCTTCTTGGCGACCGGATCGGAGATGTTCTTCTTGACCTCGCTCGCCTCCGATTGCTTGCTGTTGCGCACGAGCTCGACGGCGCGTTTCACCGCCGCGACATCGAGAGCGGCAGCCGTGACGATGGTGGCGGCAGCCGGCGGGACGGCGTTGCCCTGGCCGAGCGACGAGCCTGCCGTGGTCGATGGGGCGTTGGTGTTCTCGGCCGTCGGAAGCAGCGGCGCAAATGTCGTGGACGCAGGTGATCCCAGCATGTGCCCGGCAGCAACCGGGGCTGCGGCAAACGAGCGCGCGGCGGCCGAGCCCGGCCGCGGACGCGGCATGGGCATGTCCTTGACGGTGATCGCCTTGGGTGCGGGCTTGATCGCCGGCTTGGTGGCTGCATTGGCTTTGCCGTCAGGCTTCGACTTGCTGTCGGCCTGCGGCTTCGCCGCGCTTTTGTTTTTGTCGCTGCCTTGAGTCTGCGGCTTGCCGGAGGGAACGCTGACCCAGACCGGCGGCGCGGCGGCAGCTGGCACGGCGAGCGCGACGGCACCGGCAATCGCGAACGGGCAAACGGTGCTGAGCAGGATGCCTTGGCGGATGCGGTGGACCAACGGCCTGTTCCTCGTTCGGCGCGAATCGCCAGATTGAACACCGATAACTATTGCATTGATAGGATTGATAAAAACCAAAAAACCGCAAACGCGACAACAGTGGGGCAATCGCACCAATTTGTCCCCAGGTCCACCGGCTTGGCATCCCAATTCTGAATTCACCATGAATGGCGCCGGGGCCGGACCGATGGCGTTCGGGCTCGGGACCAAGCCGGCACCGAGTTCCTCGCAGCGGTGGTATTCGATGGACCGCGTTCATCCATCAGGAAAATTCAAGCCTCCGGGGCCACACGGCGCATGACATAGGCCGGACCAGACCGGTATTTCCTGTTATCCTGAGCGTCACAGCGGCGGCCGCCGGGGCCGTCCAAACCAGCCAATCGAGGACTGCCATGACTGCCAAGACGAGGTTCCGGGGATCGTTCACCGCGCTCGTCACGCCGTTCAAGAACGGTGCAGTCGATGAGAAAGCGTTCCGCGAGCTGGTCGACTGGCAGATCGCCGAAGGCACCAACGGGCTTGTCCCGGTGGGCACCACGGGCGAAAGCCCCACCCTCAGCCACAAGGAGCATGAGCAGGTGGTGGAGTGGTGTGTCGACCAGGCCAAGGGCCGGGTGCCGGTGGTCGCGGGCGCGGGCTCGAACTCGACCGCCGAGGCGATCAGCCTGTCGAAGCATGCCGAGAAGGCCGGCGCCGACGCCGTTCTCGTGGTTACGCCGTACTACAACAAGCCGACCCAGGAAGGGCTCTACCAGCACTTCAAGGCGATCAACGACGCGATCGGCATCCCGATCATCATGTACAACATTCCGGCGCGCTCGATCGTCGACATCAATGTCGACACCATGAAGCGGCTCTACGAGTTGAAGAACATCGCCGGCGTCAAGGACGCCACCGCCAACATGGCGCGGGTGTCGCAGCAGCGCGAGGCGATTGGCACGGACTTCAACCAGCTCTCCGGCGAGGACATCACGGCGCTGGGCTTCAACGCCCATGGCGGCCATGGCTGCATCTCGGTGACCTCGAACGTCGCGCCGCGGCTGTGCTCGGAGTTCCAGGCGGCGTGCCAGAAGGGCGACTATGCGGCAGCGCTGAAGCTCCAGGACAAGCTTGCGCCGCTGCACCAGAACCTGTTCGTCGAAACGAGCCCCGCGCCGATCAAGTATGCGATGTCGCTCATTGGCAAGTGCGAGAACTCGGTGCGGCTGCCCATGGTGCCGGCGTCCGAGAAGGCGCAGAAGGCGGTGCGCGAAGCCATGGTGCATGCGGGCTTGATCAACTGAGGCGCGCCCGCCCGGCTACCGCCCCCAGAGCTCCCGTGACGCCAGCCGCGCGCCCTCGACCAGCGCTTCGAGCTTGGCCCATTGCACCGACGGATGGCAGCGCACGATGTTGTAGCTCTGGGCGAAGCCGCAATCGGTTCCGGCGATGACATTCTCGCGCCCGACGACGCTTGCGAAGTTCTTGATGCGCCACGCCACGAGCTCAGGGTGCTCGACCACGTTGGTCGAATGGGTGACGACGCCGGGAATGAGAATCTTGCCGTCCGGCAGCTTGATATCCTTCCACACCATCCATTCGTGCTCGTGCCGCGGATTGGCGCTTTCCAACGAATAGGCCTCTGCCCGGACCTTGAGGATCAGGTCGGAAAGGATCCGGAGCGGCGGATCGGTGGTGTGTGGTGCGTTCCAGCTGCCCCAGCAGACGTGATAGCGGACCTTGTCTTCGGGGATTCCGGTGAGCGCATAATTCGTCAGATCGACGCAGCGCTCGGCATACTTGTGCGCCTCGCGTTCGCTCATCAGGCCCCGCAGCCGGTCGTATTCGTGCGCCAGGAACGCATCGTCGAGCTGCAGGATGAAGCCGGCGTCGACGATCGCCTTGTATTCCTCCTTCAGCGCGTCGGCGAGCGCCACGACGATCTCCTCGTCGCTCTTGTAATACGCATTGAGCCACAGCCCGCGCGCGCTCATCGGCGCCGCGACCGGCATGAACGCACCGGTGACGTTGACGCCCCCGACCTTGGCGCCTTGGAGCGCCGCCTTGAAGTTCTTGATGTCCTGGGCGACCGCGGCTTGGCCCTTGTAGCTGATCGGCGCGACGCATTCCCAGACCATGAGGTTCTGGCGCAGCTGAGCAACCGTGTTGCCGAGGCCGGTCTTGGTTTGGCCGGGTGGCAGCCAGTCGTAATACTGGATCGGTGTGTAGGCCTCGTAGAATTCCTTGAATTGCTCGGCCTCGCGGATCATGTAGACCGGGTTCTGCTCACGGTCGCCGGCGCGGAATTCGCGGTGGACAAAGCCGCCCAGCCGCTCCGACACATAGCGGATCCAGCCGGCCTTGCCGTATTCGCCGTCGCTGACGATGTCGATGCCGACATCGGCCTGCTTGCGGACCACGCCGGCGACCTCCTGCGCCAGGGTCTTTTCGTACGCGGCTTCGTCATAAGGCTCGCCGTGCTCGCGCGCCCACAGGATGTTGCGGATCGACATCGGGCGCACCAGACTGCCCACATGGGTGACAAGGGTTCGATCGGTGCTGCGTTTCATGGTCGTCGCCTCACTGCTCTGCCTTGCAGGCGACCATGTTCTGCACGCCTCGCCAACCGGAAAATGCCGACTTTCGGGGCGGGCAGGGCCGGGATTGACCGGGACGGCCGCTTTTGGTCGATTGCGGCCAAATGGCCGCCAAACCCGAGTCCAAATTCAAGCTCGTCGCTGACAACCGCAAGGCGCGGTTCAACTATGCGATCGACGAGACCTTCGAGGCCGGTGTGGCGCTGACCGGCAGCGAGGTCAAATCGCTGCGCGCCGGCAAGGCCAGCATCGCCGAGTCCTATGCGGCGACGCGCGATGGCGAATTGTGGCTGATGAACTCCAACATCACCGAATACAAGCAGGCCGGCCGCTTCAACCATGCGCCAAAACGGCCGCGCAAGCTCTTGCTGCACCGGCGACAGATCAACAAGCTGATGGGCGCGATCGAGCGCGAGGGCATGACCGTCGTGCCGCTCAAGATCTATTTCAACGACAAGGGCCGCGCCAAGGTCGAGATCGCGCTCGCCAAGGGCAAGAAGCTGCACGACAAGCGCCAGACCGAGAAGAAGCGCGACTGGTCGCGCGAACGCGGCCGGCTGCTGCGGCAAAAGGGGTGAGGAGAGTGTCATGGCTGAACGGCTGATCGGTATGCTGATCTTTCCGCGGCTCACCCAGCTCGACATGACCGGGCCCTACGAGGTGCTGGCGCGGGTACCCAACACCAAGGTGCTGCTCGTGGCGAAGAGCATGGCGCCGGTGAAGACCGACCGCGGCATGGAGATCGTGCCGACCACGACCATCGCCGAATGCCCGCAGCTCGACCTGATCATGGTGCCGGGCGGGCCGGGCCAGCAGGACCTGATGGAAGACCAGGCGGTGCTGGAGTTCCTGCAGCGGCAGGCGCGCGGCGCCAAATACGTCACGTCGGTGTGCACCGGCTCGCTGGTGCTCGGTGCCGCGGGTTTGCTCAAAGGCAAGCGCGCCACCAGCCACTGGGCCGCGATCGACCATCTGAAGCTTCTCGGTGCCATTCCGACAAGCGAGCGCGTGGTCACCGATGGCAACGTCATCACCGGCGCGGGCGTCGCCTCCGGCATCGATTTCGCGCTTGCGGTCGCGGCCGTGCTCGAGGGCGAGGAGGTGGCGCGGCAGATCCAGCTTCAGATCGAGTATGATCCCGATCCGCCGTTCAACACCGGCTCGCCGAAGACCGCGCCGGCGGACATGCTCGCCTTGCTGCGCAGCCGTGGAGCGGCATTGAACGAGCAGCGGCGCGAGGTCGCGGAACGCGTTGGCAAAAAGCTCGGCGTGACGAAAGCGCCCTGACGGGGAGGTGCCATGCCTATTCCCACCAAGCTCGACCATTGCGTGATCCATGTCTCGGACTGGGAGCGCTCCAACGCGTTCTATCGCGACGTGATGGGCGCGGAGCTGGTGCAGCGGCCGGTCGGCTGGGCCTACCGCTTCGGCGACAGGCAGCTCAACGTGCACGGCAACGGCGTCAGGCCCGCCGAGGTTGCGCGTCTGCCGGTGCAGCCCGGCAACAGCGATCTTTGCTTTGAATGGGCCGGTCCGATCGAGGACGCGGTCGCGCATCTGAAGCGGCACAGCATCGCAGTCGAGGCCGGGCCGATGAAGCGCTTCGGCGCCAAGGGCGAGGGCACCAGCGTCTACTTCCGCGATCCCGACGGCTCACTGATGGAGTTCATGTCCTATCGGCGATGAGGTGGGCAATGGAGCGGCTGTTGGTGGTGGGAATAGCGACGCTGCTGCTATGGCCGCTGGCCGCAAGCGCAGCCGAGGTGGTGTGGACGCTGCAAAAGAAAAACGGCCGCGCTTATCTCTCCGGGATGCTGAACGAGTCCGAGGTCGACCATGAATTCTGGGCGCATTGCCGCGCCGATGGCGCGATCGACGTCGGTGCTGCAGCCGAGAGCCACGTCGGCAAGGGCGGCGGCGAGGCGGTGACGCTCAAGCTTTCGAGTGGACTCAAGACTGCGACGCTGACCGGTGTCTCGCGGGAGAGCGAGAATGTTGAAATGACGGGCGGCATCGAGCTGCGAGCCACGGTGTCGCGCGATCATCCGGTCTTTGCGGTGCTGACCGCGGGCGACAAGGTCAAGGTCACCGGGCCACTGAAGCACAAAGGGCTGACCTGGGGCACCAAAGGATTGAAACCGAAGTTCGCGGCATTCCTGAAGGCGTGCAAGTGAGGGGAGCCGTAGCGGAGGGAGCGATGGCCGAGATCAATCACAATCCGCTGGTGCTGCCGGACAATCTGCCGGTGCCGCAGGATGATGGCGGTGCCCGCCATCTCACCGGCATGCGGCTGCCGGGCCTCGCGCTGCCGTCGACCGGCGGCGCTACGGTCAATCTTTCGAAGCTCAAGGGCCGCACCGTGGTCTATGTCTATCCGCGCAGCGGCCGTCCCGGGCAGGCGCTGCCGACCGGCTGGGACGCGATCCCCGGCGCGCGCGGCTGCACGCCGCAAAGCTGTGGCTTCCGCGATCACTTCGCCGAGCTGCGGCGGCTTGGCGTTGCGGCGCTCTACGGGCTGTCGACGCAGGACACGGCCTATCAGCTTGAGCTCGCCGAGCGGCTGCATCTGCCGTTTCCGATCCTGTCCGACGACGCGCTGAAATTGACCCGCGCGCTCAATCTGCCGACCTTCTCGGTCGACGGCATGACCTTGATCAAGCGCATGGCCTGGGTCATCGACGACGGCATGATCGCTCACGTGTTCTATCCGGTGTTTCCGCCGGACAAGAGCGCCGAGACCGTGGTCGCCTGGCTGCAAGCGCAGCGGTCGTAAGGCTGGTCGTTCAGCTAAATTAGCTGTCCAAGTGCTTGCGCACCCCGGCGAACACGGCGCGAAACATCTTCGGCGTCAGCACGCCGGTGTTGGTGTTGTAGCGCGAGCAGTGATAGCTGCTGAACAGCGTGATGTCGCCGAGCGCGACCTTGCCGCCATGGCTGAACGGCGCAGCGGAGAGCTTTCCGGACAGCGCCCGCACGACGGTCTCATGCGCGATGCGGCCCAGCGCCACGATCGCTTCGAGCTTCTTCATTTCCGCGATCGTCGGCACCAGATAGTCGCGGCAGGTGTTGATCTCCGCGGGTGTCGGCTTGTTCTCTGGCGGCACGCAGCGCACGCCGTTGGTGATGCGGGCGTCAACGAGTTGCAGGCTGTCGTCGGGCCGTGCCTCGAACGTCCCGCGCGCGAAGCCGTATTCCTTGAGCGTGGCGTAGAGCAGGTCGCCGGCGTAGTCGCCGGTGAACGGCCGGCCGGTGCGGTTGGCGCCGCGCAGGCCCGGCGCGAGACCGACGATCAGGAGCCGCGCGTTAACCGGGCCGAATGACGGCACCGGCGCGTTGAACCAATCCGGTTC
>JACXTT010008067.1_pt1 | contig 14677 bp, 9 predicted proteins | sample 9270951 | NCBI WGS metagenome assembly JACXTT01 (sample SAMN15532306, study PRJNA645909) | rock metagenome | isolation source: weathered quartz diorite | place: Puerto Rico | collected 2017-06-21
CATCGGGCAGTTGCACGTGCAGGATCCGGGCGGTCTGCGGCCGGCCCACTGGCTGCGACAAACGCCCCTCAAAGCCTAATCCATGGTTTGTACTGTCACCCATGTCCTGTCCCCGTGCCGGTCGCGTGTGCTCCCCGAAACTTATTCAAAAAATTTCAGAACCTTCCCCGGGAAATCTTTCATTAGAGGGCACAGACCGGTTGCAGCAACTTTGAAAACACCGGCGAAACCAAAAATTACACTATGACAGACCTGCTTATGTCCCTTATCGTCATGGCGGCACTGCTCTCATCATTCGCGCGTGCCGGCACTCTCACCGTCACTTCCACCGCTGATGATGGCTCCGATGGCACACTACGCAAGGCCATCGCCGACGCGGCGCCGGGAGACACCATCAACTTTTCGCTCGCCACGCCCGCCACCATAACGCTGGCAAACGGCGAGTTGCTGATCGACAAAGACCTGACCATCCTCGGCCCCGGCGCCGACGCACTGGCGGTGGACGGCAACGCCGCCAGCCGTGTGTTCTTCGTCCAAGTCGGCGTGATCGCCACGATTTCGGGCCTGACTATCACCAACGGCTCCACGGTTGCCGGCGGCGGCGGTATCTACAACAATCATTCCACGCTGACTGTGAGTAGCTGCATTCTCAGAGGTAATTCAGCCAAGGACGGCGGCGGCATCTTCAGTGATGGAACGAGCGGCACTGCGACGCTAACGGTGAGCGCCAGCACGTTCAGTGGCAACTCGGCCGTTTTCACGGGCGGCGCGATCGAGAGTTCGGGCAATTTGGACACTCGCGACATCGCCACGGCGACGATCTCCATCTCCACCAGCACTTTCAGCGACAACTCCGCCAACTACCACGGTGGCGCCATCTACAACGTCTTCTCAACGCTTTCGGTGAACGCCAGCACCTTCAGCAGCAACTCGGCCACGTACTCCGGCGGCGGCATTCTCAACGCTTACGGGCCGCTGGAGATCGGGGACACCATCTTGAACAGGGGCGCTTCGGGGGCAAACATCGCGAACGGCTCTGGCGGCACGGTCACATCACACGGCTACAATCTCAGCGATGATAATGGCGGCGGTTTCCTCACCGGTACCCCCGACCAGATTAATACCGATCCGTTACTTGGCCCGCTGCAGGACAACGGCGGCCCGACCTTCACCCATGCGCTGTTGAGCGGCAGCCCGGCGATTGATCAAGGCAAGCGGGACGCTATCCCCGGTTTCGGGTTGAATACCGACCAGCGCGGCTTCCCGCGGCCGGTCGATTTCGCCAGTATCCCCAACGCGCCGGGCGGCGATGGCAGCGACATCGGCGCGTTTGAGGTGCAAGGCACCACCGCCGACCTTCTCGTCAGCCTTGGCGCCGATAAGACCAGCGTCAAGCAGGGCGACACGCTCACCTATACGGTCACGGTACGCAATTTCGGTCCGGATTATGCCCGCAACGTGCTAGTGAACGACACATTGTCCAGTGGCACGGTCTTTGTGAGCGCGCAGAGCAACGTGGGCAACTTCAGGACTCCGGCGCCAGGCCAAACCGGGGTGGTCACGTGGAATCTGGGCGATCTGGCCAACAACAATCAGCAGGCCGCGCAGATCAAAGTCACCGTAACTATCCGTGGCAAGACGACCATCACCAACACGGCCACAGTCAGTTCAACGAGCTCTGACCCGAATCCGGCGAACAACACCGCTTCACTTACGACCACCGTCGCAACCGGGGGGAATAAGAAATAGTAGCTCTGCGGTAAAATCCGCCCTCGACGGGCCAGGCAGGATCCGAGTTGACATGAACTCAAGATATCGGAAGCTCGAAGAGACGAAATCGAGGAGAGGCTGCCTTCAAGTATGTGTTTAGCGGATGGTAGGGACGGCGCGCTGCGCCGTCCTCGCCCGCGTAGTAGCGGGCGGAAGGAATGACCGAACGGCAGTGACATTCGAAGGAGTTGCGCCGCTGCACGCGGCGCGGACATCGCAGCGCGATGTCCCTACCGCTAAACACATACGCCTTCAAAAAGGCAGCTCAGGTTCCCTATCCGCTGAAAGCTATGTTTTTCTTGTCCAGTCGACTCAGATTCGCGTACGTGGTCAGTCTGGAGTCGAAAATCAACTCGTCAGGATAATGGCCGGTCCTCTCTTTCCAGAAATCGGCGAAGCGCAAGATCTCGTCATTCTGCTCGTCCTTAGCCAATTGAGCCAATCCCCAATCCGGGAGGCTGTCCCAGGAAACTTCCAGTCCGCCGCCCGTGACGCGGCTGCAATCAGTGGCGCACGCGAAGGGATGCACCGTTCCACGGGCGACGTCGTGCTCAAAAGCAATTCAATGGGTTCACTTCCGGTCGTAGGCAACACCGCCGTGATCACGGGCAAAGCCACGCTCAATGGCGTGGGCAACTACGGCTTCCGCGCGACGGTACTGGACAACGGAGACGCGGGCACGACCGACCAGTTCAGCTTGAAGGTGACCAACCCGGCGGGTGCACTGGTGACGGACCTGACGTATGATGCCCTAACCCTCGACGGCGGCAACATCCAAGTGCCGTGGCAGGGGGCCAAGAAGTGAAAAAGTGAAGTGGCGTTATTCGTCTCGCCCGCGTGGATGTGGACCCCACACGACGTCTCGATCTCGACGACGTGATTGCCCGCCTTCAATAACTTTGGCGCGTTTGCGCGCCGCGCTTCACTGCGATTGGAACGAACTGTTCGCCGTAGTTCATGAGGCAATCCGGGTAGTAGTGACAGAGCACGCTTGATTAGCGCGTGAAATTGGGTGTTTCTCGTCGAAATTGCGGCGAAATTGGACCGATTCCGCCCTCCGCCTCGCCCGCCTCCCTCTCGGAAAATTCAGAAACTTTTCAAGAATTCCCTTCCACCGGAACGGGCACCAAAACGGGCAACAAAGGTCAAAATCGCTTTTCTGAAAGTCCACTGAGCAGACGGTGAATGTTCTTTGAACGAACGGTTGAAAATCTTTGGAAAGCCCTGTATCGTCGCAGAAATTCAGTGCGAATTGATGCAAATTCCTGAAGCGGCGCAATCGCCGGAGGGAGCGAGACGGACAGGCTAGGAGTTCGAATCCGACAACTGGCTCCAAATAGTGCCGGGATTTTTGCGGGGATTGTGTCGGGATAGAGGGAGGATTTTCCGAAATTCGGGCTCCCGTTTTTCTCATAAAGGATTCTTGGAATTCCGCCCCAACGGACAGCTGCGTTTTCACGGTCGGGCATTCCCACATCATGGCTATGTGCGGTGAAGGTCTTCATGCGGTTCTGCTTCGGGCACTTCCTGCAACAGCGTGCCGCACTTGCTTCATTCAAAAATGAATACGGCGGCGCTCTTACAAGGCACCGCTACAATGGAGCGAGAGTTTGGAATTCCAAACTCTCGCCTTTAGCGGACAAGGCCACTCGTTTCAGCGCTTCATTTCAGTCCGACGTTCACCGTGCGCAACACGCCGTCGCCCAGGTCAACTCGCAATTGGTAGGTGCCCGCCGTTAAGCCCTTGGTCCCCCAGTTGAACAGGTATTGTTTCGTTTTCGAATCGTATCGGAACAAGTTGCCTGTGGTTGCGGCCGCTGTCGAAGTCGGTTCGTTGACCGCACCAGGGGGCGTGTCGCCACGTTTGGTATAGCTGAGCTTCGCCAAGGCGTTAGTAATGTTCGTGCTGGCGGCAGTGAGCTGGAATTTGACCGCTACCGTGCTGGCCAGCGGGAAGATCGACGATCCATCCGCGTTGATCGGCTGCAACAGACCTGACCACGAATAGATGACGTTCACTTTGAAAGTGCATTGCGCGCTGTTGCCTTTGGCGTCGGTGGCGGTGACGGTCACGGTCGTCGTGCCAAGGTTGAACATGCTCCCGCCGGCCTTCGAATAAGTGATCGTGGGCGTCGAGCAATTGTCGCTGGCCGTCGCTGCCGGATAATTCATGACCATGCCGCTGGCGCTGGTGGTGATCACCGTGACATCGGTGGGGCACGTGAGCGTGGGCGCAGTCGTATCGACGACCGTGATCGTCTGACTGCAAGAGACGGAATTGCCGGAGTGATCGGCCGCCGTCCAGGTGCGGCGGGTCTTGCTGATTTCTTTGCCGCTGACCGGCAGTGAGGTGTCAGTTGAAGTGGCAATCAAATTGTTATCGCACGTGTCGCTGAACTGCGGCGTGCCGAACGCGGGCGTGGCCGGACATTCAAGCGTCGTGTCTGTCGGGCAACTCACCACGCTCGGCGCCGTATCGTCCACAACCGTCACTGTCGCGGCGCACGAGGAAGACGCGCCGTGGCTGTCAGTCACCGTGAGCGTTACCAAAGTGGAGCCGAGCGGATACGGGCCGGCAGGTGACTGGCTGACGGTGATGGTGTCACCGGCGTCGGGATCAGAAGAGCCATTGTCAATCGAAGCAGAGGCCGAGCAATCGGCATCGGCGGAAACCGTCACGTCGTGGCACTGCGCGACGGGAGAATGATTGGAAACAGTACTGCGAATCGCCACACTGTGATAGGCTCCGGCGGCGACGGCGGAAAAGGTTGCACCCGTCGGCGTGCCGCTCACCTGCCCGATGCCGTCATATCCCCAGGAGACCAGCGTTTTGTCCGTCCGCAGCGCCACGCTGTGATAGCCTCCGGCGGCAACGGCGGTAAAATTGGTTCCGCTCGGCATGCCGCTCACCTGGCCGTAGATGTCCCATCCCCAGGAGACCAGCGTGCCGTCCGTCCGCAGCGCCACGCTGTGATAGGCTCCGGCGGCAACGGCGGTAAAATTGGATCCGCTCGGCGTGCCGCTCACCTGGCCGAAGTTGTCCCATCCCCAGGAGACCAGCGTTCCGTCCGTCCGCACCGCCACACTGTGAAAGTGTCCGGCGGCAACGGCGGAAAAGGTTTCATTCGTGGGCGTGCCGCTCACTTGGCCGTAGGCGTCATATCCCCAGGAGACCAGCGTGCCGTCAGAGCCATGAGCGCAGGGTGCGCCCCAGCACAAGGCTGCAAGCAGGGCCAGAAGCGCGTGTCTTGGAAATCGGTAGGGTCGGCGACTACCGGTTTGGAGTTCTGCGTCTGCGCGCTCCGGACGGCCTGACCCAGGCTGCGCCAGAGGCTTCGCCGAGGCGAGAGGTCGTACGCGAAACGGGCGCGCGGTGTGGATTGGGTTGAGCTTTGTTTTCATAGAATTGTTGCTAGTTTTTTTCGCGAGATCATTCTCACACTCCTCAAGGCGGAAACGGCCAGCGAAGCTGGCCAAAAAAGTTCGGAAAAATTATTAGGGGGGCAGCGACTGGGCGAAGGAAAAGCGGTAGAGGACTACCGCACTCCCCAAGGCGCTTCGCGAGGATCGAAGCCGCGGGAGAGCCCGCCAGGTTTTGGAGTGCGCCAGTCCTCTGGCGCTTTGGCGTGCGCTCGCGGGAAACGTGGGAGAAGACCCCCGGATCAGCCCGCGCGCCAGCTTGGGAAAGCGGTAGAGGACTACCGCAGTCCAAGACGCTTCGCGAGGATCGAAGCCGCGGGAGAGCCCGCCAGGCTTTGGACTGCGCCAGTCCTCTGGCGCTTTTTCTTCACCATTCCGGCGCGGGATCGAAGTCGTCCGGCAAATCGAGCTTATCCGTCTTGAACCGGTAGAGGGTCTTCACCTGCGCGGCTGAGGCAGTTCGTTCGAACCAGGCCGCCGAACACCAAGGATATTGGTTCGCCACCGGCACCAATCCGTGTTTCACCGGGTTTTGGTGGGTGTAGTTCAGCCGCGCGAAATAGGATCTCGGGTAGGTCAACCGTGTTTCCCGAAAGTTGAACCACACCTGCCGCGCGGGCGCCTTGTCCACCCGGTTGACCCAGCCGGAGGTCTTAACATGCAGCGTTTTGAGCATCACTCCGAGGCTTTCGGCGGTGGGTTGGTTGCCTTGCGAATGCGCAACGAAATGGTAATGGTTGGAGAAGACAGCCCACGCTTCGAGTTGCCAGCCGTAGTCCCGCGCGACCGTAAGGAGCCCGCGGTGCAACACGCGTAGCCGGTCCGCACCACAGAAGTGATGCGCCTTCTTGTAGGTACTGGCGGTGACGAAGAACGTCCCGCTCGTTGTGAGTTGATGCGTCGGCGCATGAGGCCAGGGAGTCTTCGGCTCGGGCATGCGCGGACTTTATTACACTTGGCGCTCAGCGTTCAATTGCGTGGTTGGACAGGCGGGTGGTGGAAAAGCGGTAGAGGACTACCGCAGTCCAAGACGCTTCGCGAGGATCGAGGCCGCGGTAGAGCCCGCCAGGTTTTGGACTACGCCAGCCCTCTGGCGCTTTAGCGTGTGCTTGCGGGAAACGTGGGGAAAAACCAAGCGATCAGCACACGCCCCAGCTTGGGAAAAGCGGTAGAGGACTACTGCAGTCCAAGATGCTTCGCGAGGATCGAGGCCGTGGGTATGTCCGCCAGGTCTTGGAGTGCGCCAGTCCTCTGGCGCTTTTACCATGTCACGGCAAGAACGCCGCCGGCTTGTCTTTCATTCGCTCAACGAGAAACCACCTTGCCCAGCGGCTATAAAAATCTTCCGCGGTGCTCGCGGCGAGCGACTTGTTCAGCGCGAGCCAGCGCTCGGCCGGCACTTGCTCCAACGTGTCATCATCGCGGAGCCGACGGCCCGCCAGCGCTTCGGCCAATTCCGGCAGCCAGGCCGGCGCGGGCGCCGCCGCGTAGAGCACAGGCCAGACGCGGACCTTACCGTTTTCCGCCACGCTTAGGGCCCATCTTCCATCCGGGCTAAAATGCGTGCGTTTGAGGCTCGGCCCATTCCTCACCCATTCGCTCGAGGGAAGACCACCGGTCCCGTCCCAGAGACGGGCATTGCCCGCATCATCTCCAGTCAAAATCTGCCGTCCGTCAGAGCGGAATTCCGCATACCAGACTGAGCCCGGGTGCGGCATCAACTCCACCAACCTTTGACCGGTGGCCGCATCCCAGATAAAGGCGCGACGGCTGGCATCCCCGGTCAGGATGCGTTGCCCGTCCGGACTGAACGCGGCCGTCAGGACTTGCTGCTCGTGCCGGAACTCACGGACCAGACGCCCGCTCTCCGCTTCCCATAATCCCGCGGTCCGATCACGGGAAGCGGTGAGCAACAGCCGCGCATCCGGGCTGAACACCATGGTCCAGATAACATCCTTGTGTCGGGCGGATCGATCGAGGCGGGCACCGTCCGGCAACGACCAGAATTCCAGTGCACCCGAGGCTGTGGCCACAATAAGGCGGCGCCCATCCCGGCTGAAGAGTGTGCTGACCCCCATTGAATTGTTTGTCAGGGTCGGACCGACAGCACGGCCGGTCTGGGTTTCGTAAAGGTGAACGGTCTTCTCCTCGGTCACGACACAAAACAATCGTCCGTCCGCTGAGAATTTTGTGTACTGGTTCGGCGCATTAATCACGGGTTCGATTACTGGCGCGCCAGTTTGGGCATCCCAAACACGGGCCTCTCCTGAGCTGGCGCAGGCCACGATGCGCCGTCCATCGGGCGAAATGTCCAGATGGGTCACAAGACCTTTTAGCGGCAGGCGATGACGCAGGGCGCCGGTAGCAGTCTCGCGAATCTCGGCGCGACCCCGCCCGGCCATCACGAACCAATGCGAATCGGGACTGAACTTGGCGTCCCAGGAGGAGAATTCGTTCGTAAAGATTCGAGGTTCGGGTGACCCCATCCGCACGTCCCAAACTCGCGCGGTGCCGTCCGCAGAGGCGCTGGCCAGAAGGTGGCCGTTGCGGGCACAACTCAGCGACCTGATCTGCCCGTCGTGTTCGCAATTGAGAGGCTCGACTTTGGCTTCCCGGGAGGCGGGGTCGACCCAAGCGACGCTCCCCTCGTTATCGCCCATGAAGAGGCCGCCTGATGGCGAAAATGCGAGCGCCAAAATCCCGCTCCGCGGCCACAGTGTGAGCGAGGGGGAGGAAGGCCGTGGCAAACCCTCCGGACCGTTCTCCGTTTCAAGGTTCCACACCGAAAGCTCACTGACCCCTGCGGACCCGACCCAACGGTTCACGACCAGACGATGGTCTTCCGGATCGAGCGCCATCCCGGTCCAGTCAAACATCCCTGGAAGATCGCCCAAGTTGACCTCCCAGAGTTTTTTTCCGCTGGAACGCGCCCAGGCGCTGAAACGTCTGTTGTTGTCGAAGCCAAAAAAATACTCGCCGTTTCTGCTGATGGTTTGAAGATGCTGCATTGGTACGGGCAATCCGACTGGCTGCAGTTGAGTCACGTCCCACAACTGCGGACCGTCCTTTGCGTTCAACACAGCGAAACGGCCATCGGGCGTTGTCAGAATTGGGCTGGCAGAGCCGCGTTTAGCAGTGATACCCCTGACTCGGGTTCCCTTCAATTCCCACACCGAGACGGAGTCCGAATCTTCGACCAGCACGCGGTTGCCCGGTGCCACGATGGCCACCCGAGGGTCGGAGAAGGTTTCGGGAAGCATCCGTGGTGGAGTATCGGAAGCGAGTTCCCAGGTGCGAACCCGGTGGTCACCGGCGACGGTTACCAAATAGGTCCCATCGCTGGTCAGCAAGGCACTGTCGATCGGCCCGGCAAGCACCAGCGGAGGGCCCGCCGGCAGCGCAAAGCTGCGTTCCGTGAGAATGGCCAGGAGCCGCGTCCGCGCCGCGACGTCATCGGGATACTCACGAACCGCGCGGGCGAACCAGGCGAGCGCGGAGATCACCTTGCCTTGTTCCAGAAGGTGTTCGGCGTCTTGCCACTCGCGGAGGAACAGGCTCCGTGTGAGCCGCTGATTGGCGGTCTCGGCCTCGGTTTTCGCCTGCTCGGCCCGGCGTTGATTGGTCTCGGCGTTCTCCCGCAATTCGCGCTGGACCTTTTCCGCGCGACGGGTTCGCACGGCGTCGCGCGTGGCGAAGACCACTCCCGCCACGAGCAACAACGTAATGGCACCCGCAACCAGGAATGCCGGACGGTTCCGTCGCAACGTCTTCTGAAACAGATAGAGCGGGCTGGGCGGACGCGCGACAACCGGCTCGTGGCGCAGGTGACGCTGGATGTCGGCGGCAAGCCCGTTGGCGGTTTCGTAACGACGGGTGCGATCTTTTTCGAGCGCCTTGAGGATGATCCAATCGAGGTCACCGCGCAGTTGGGCGATCAGTTCCTTCGTCGGCGCGCGCCGGTTCGGAGTCCCGCTTTCAGGCGGCCCCGAAGGGTTTCGTTGCGACGTGCCGGAATGTTTTCCAGCCCGGCCGCCTGGAGGCGGGACTCCATGCGCCTCCAGTTCCAGGGTCAACCGCGTGCTGGGACGCGTCGGCTCCTTCTCCCGGATGGCCTTGCGGAGCGCATCAATTCCCGACTTGAGCCATTTCTCGGAATCGAACGGCGCGTGGCCGGTGAGCAGTTCATAAAGCAGCACGCCGAGCGAATAGATGTCCGTGCGCGTGTCCACATCATGCGCGTTGAACTCCGCCTGTTCCGGACTCATGTAAGCGGGCGTGCCGATGAACATGTCAAATCGCGTGAACAGCGTCTTGTTCGTGAGTTCGAGATCGGTCGTGGCTTTGGCGATGCCGAAGTCGATGACCTTGGGCAGGGGCACGCCGTCGTTCGAGGTGACCAGCACGTTGGACGGCTTGAGATCGCGGTGAATGATTCCCTTCTGATGTGCGTGCTGCACCGCCTGGCAGATCTGGATGAACAACTGAAGGCGGTCGACCGTGGAAAGATTACTCTGCTCGCAGAAGTCGGTGACCTTGATCCCGCGTACCAACTCCATCACGAAGAATGGCCGGCCGGTGTCGGTCGCTCCGGCGTCGAGCACGCGGGCGATGCTCGGGTGATCCATCAACGCCAGCGCCTGCCGTTCGGCCTCGAACCGGGCGATCACCGACCGCGTATCCATGCCCAGCTTGATAATCTTGAGCGCCACACGGCGTCGCACTGGCTCGGTCTGCTCGGCCATATAGACCACGCCGCAGCCGCCTTCGCCGATCTTTTGGAGGAGTTTGTAGCGGCCGATGCTGTCACCTTCTTTCTCGGAAACGCTCACGGAGTCGTCGCGCCTCGGGTCAGCGAGGAAACCGCCGGCCGTTTCGTTGGCGGCCAGCAATTCCTCGACGTTCCGGCGCAGCGCTTCGTCGCCGCCGCAGGCCCGCAACACGAATGCTTGGCGCTGTTGGCAGTACGCGATCTCGGACGCTTCGTCGAAAACGGCGCGGAGCGATGGGCCTGAACTGGTCATGTCCGTTCAATCATGCGGAAATCAGAAGTAGAACTGGCCAAATAATTTCGCGGCCAATGGGTACTGAAGATTCGCGCCATCGTCCTGGACTGCGGTAGCCCTCTGCCGCTTTTCGATCTGGCGCGACCAACCGAGGCTTGGTTTCCTCCCCACGCCTCTCGCGTCCCACAAAAAAGCGCCAGAGGGCTGGCGCAGTCCAGGACGATGGCGCGACTGCCGGGCTGCCATTTGACGCCGGTCTCCCGGCGACACGGCCATGACGCATAAGCTTTCACGCCGCGGTTTGCTTCCGAAGTTCGCGAAACAGCCACGCCCTGCCAAAGCTCCAGTGCCGGCGCGCCGTGCGCTCGGGAATGCCCAGTGCCTGCGCCGCCTCGCTATTGGTGAATCCGACGAAAAAGCGCAGCTTGATGAACTCCGCAGCGGCCGGATCTTCCCGCATCAGCTTGGTCAAGGCTTCATCAACGGCCAATAATGTGTCGTCGTCCGCCGCTGCCGCGACTTCGAGTTCCTCCAGGTTCACTCTTGCGGCGCCCGCGCCGCGTTTGAGTGACAGCTTCTGGCGGGCGCGGTCGATCAAGATGCGCCGCATCGCCTCCGCTGCCGCGGCGAAGAAATGTCCCCGTCCGTCGAACTTTGGATTTTCACTACCCACCAACCGAAGCCAGGCCTCGTGGACCAATGCCGTGGCCTGGAGGGTCTGTCCTGGCGCCTCGCTGGCCATCCTGGCGGCAGCGAGCTTGCGTAACTCTTCATAAACCAACGGCAGCAATTCCTCCGCAGCATGACCCTCACCCCGCTCCACCCGCTCGAGGATTTGGGTGACATCGCTCACGAGGCCACTTTATACCGTCGCGGCCTTTTCAGAATCACGCCTAAACTGACGCCCTGATCAATGCCATTTCGCCTCTGTGGCACGCCAGAAATGAATTACCGCTTCGAGGGAAGGAGGTCTGACCTCCAGTAAAAGCTCCAGTCAAATGGATGCAGAAAGATTGTTCGAGAGAGACTCTCTCATCTGAACTGCGCCAGGTGCTTGCGGTCCGCGTCCTGACGCGGGCCGATCTGGTCGAACGGGATGGCTTGAAAGCCGAGCTTCGACGCGGGCGAATCCTTGGGCAACCGGAACTGGTCCGCCGCCGATGCGACTTGTTTACGATCCGTTGTCACGAAGTTGTCCCGCACGTCGAACATCTCGATTTTGCCATGCCAACCGACGTCGAGCCATTTGCCGACGCAGACGTTCCGCGTAATAAGGTTGCCCTCGGGTGGCACGCCCTTGAACGCCGCACCGACGATCGTCGGACCGCCGGGCGGCCCGTAAAAGGCGTCGAGCGATTTCAGTGCGGGATAACGTTCGCGGTAGAGCGCCGAAGGCACAGCGGCGAGCTGCGCGCGCATATAGGTCTCCACCATGTCGCGCCAGACCGGTGACGGATCCAGGCCGCGGCCATCGGCGCGCACCGCCGGATCGCAGTCCACGAAGACGTTGTTCTCCACGCGGTGGTCGCGGCCGCCGCCGATGAACATCGCCCAATGAACCTTGTAGAACACGTTGCCAAAAACCTCCGTGCCGCTCACGCAATCGTCCAGGTAAACACCCATCGAACCCATGCCGACGCCGCCGGTCTCGTGAATGTAATTGTGACGGATACGGTTTCCGCGGAACGAGTAGTCCCGCCCCGTGTAAATCGCGCCAACGTCGCCGGTCTCCAGCGCGATGTGGTGGATCTCGTTGAACTCGATGAGATGGTCGTTGCCGGTAAAGAGGATTGCGCAGTGGGGATGATCGTGGATGAGGTTGTGCGACGCGCGCAGCCCCACACCGTTCATCAACACCGCCGGGACGTAGCACCTGGACCATCGGCCCTGGCGTTGGAAATGACAGTTCTCCACGAAGTGTCCGCCGGGCGTGAGGGTCTGCCGGTCGCCCCCGCTCAGTGACACGCCGCCATCCCCGGTGTCAAACACATCGCAGCTCACGACGCCCTGGTTCGTGCCGCCGTTGATGGTCACGCCCAGGTTGCCGAGGTTCCGCAGCAGACAGCCGACAATCCGATTGCCCGCGCCGCCGTTGATTTCGACAGCGCTGCCGCGCGTGGCTTCGAGCACGAGACCGCGGATGGTGATGTGACTGGCATCGGTCATTTTGATGAGTGGTTGGTCGAGCAGCGAAAGAACCGTCTCGACAGAATCCATCGGGCCGGGCGGCCAGAAGTAGAGCAGGCCGGTCGTTCGATCGAGGAACCACTCGCCCGGTTGGTCGAGTTCCTCCAGCAGATTCAGATAGTAGAACCGCTGGCCGGCGCGAAATCCGTAGAGACCGTGGGGCGGCACGGTTTTGATCAAGTGTTGATCTGCCTCGACCGCGGTGACGCGCTCATACGAGTTGGCCCAGTCCCACGCCCAAAAGCCATGCACCCACAGATCGCTCGTATCACGCCAGCGACGGGGACGTTCGCCGGAATAGAGAAAACCGCCGGGAAGGTCGCCGATCCTGCCGCCGTGGTCGTCCCCTTTGCCGCTGCTCGCGGGAAAGCCCGCGATCTTCTCCCAGGCCCCTTCGTTAGGCCAGCGGGCGAGCGTCATCGGGCGCCCGGCCGAGAAGAGTTCGCAGTGCGCGGCCGTCGTTTGCCGGCCGAAGCCACGCGACTTCATCTCGCCATAGTTCGTGATGCCGAGTGCGCGGAGATCGATCTGCAGCACCCGACTGCGGGCAGCTGGGTCGAGCCGGGCGAGAACCGCGGCATCCAACACCGGCTGAAATCCTTTGAGCACGCGCCCGCCAAGGAGCCGGACTCGCTCGTTGCCGTAAGCGCGCCAGACAATGGGCGCATCGAGAGCGCCCGAGTCGGCGGTCGTCAATTCGAGAGCGTTGGTCCGGAGAAAATCTCCGCCGCGCAACCAGACCGTCAGGCCGGCTTTGGGAACCTTGCCGGCGCGTTTCAGCTCGCGCACCGTGTCGCGAGCGTGCTCCAGCGTTGTCAATGGTTTCGCTTCGGAGCCGGGATTGGCATCCGAGCCCGTGGGTGAAACGAACAAATCAGCCCGGGCCGAAAAGCAAAGCAACAGCAGGCCCGTGGTGGAGGAAGTAAACCAGTGAGTGTTCATTGGGAGAGATTCGAAAGCCGCGCGGGCGCATGTTTCATCGTGGCGAAGAATATGTGCAAAAGCGATGGGATGGAATGATGGATCTCTACTGAGCAGAACCCACTCAGACCGAAATCCGATGGTAACTTTCATCTTTCAGCTTTCGGCCTTCAACTGTCATCAACCACGGATGAACACGGATCTGATTCGCATTGTTCTTTCAAACTTCGGCGATCGACCGTCAACTTCTTCAGCGCCTGCCGCCTTCAACGATCAACATTCAATCCTGGCACCGCCATTCTTGACGAACTCAACCAGCTCATCGCCTTTGCCTGATTGACGGGATTCACCGGCCGGCGCAGCATTTCCCTTATGAAGCTACAGACCTACAACGCGGTGCTCCGAAAAGATGAAGGCTGGTGGATCGGTTGGGTGGAGGAGATTCCCGGCGTCAATTCACAGGGGAAAACCAGGTCGGAGTTACTGAACAATTTGCGTTCGGCCCTGCGCGAAGCTTTGGAAATGAATCGCGAGGAAGCGCGGTCCCAGGCAGGAGAAGATTTTGAGGAAGCACTGCTAAGAGTGTGAAGCGCCGTGAGTTGATACGACATCTCACCGCTCACGGCTGCTCGCTGGTGCGCGAGGGCAGCAACCATTCCTGGTGGGGCAATCCCGCAACCAACCGCCGCTCCGCCGTTCCGCGTCACACGGAGATTAATCGCTTCCTCGCCCGCAAAATCTGCCGCGACCTCGGCGTCCCTGAACCCTGATGGACACTCAGCTCGTCGCTCAACTTTCAACCATCAACCTCTTCACCCTGTCCCTCAGCTTTCAACCTTCAACTGTCATCAACCACGGATGAACACGGATTCAATCCCGACTTGAGGGTGGAGACGCAGAGGTATGGAGCCATCTCAGGTTGAACAGTGAGCAGTGCGTCTCAGTCCAAGCAACGAGTGCCCGATTTTATGGAGAATAAACAGCGGCCGTCACATGGGATGATCATCGTTTTGCTTTTCCCGATAGTTACACTCGTTGGGGGTTATGCCTTTGTGAATCACCTCCGGGTTGGCATCGCGGATAATTACGACCGTTACCGCGAATTCTGGGGAGGCAATCCGAGTGAGGTCTTCAGTCACTGGCTCGACATGATTCTGATGTCCGGCGGTGCCGCTGTGATGGCCTGGCTGACTAGCGCGGAAGCGTTTTTTCGCCGAGGTGGACACTGGGCCTGGTGCCAGGTGATTCACGGCTGCCTCGCTTCTCTCCTTATTCTTAGCGGCGTGACCGCAGTCGTATTGGATGGCTCGCATGGCGAGGGAACAGTGTTGATCGCTTACTCATTGCTCTTCCTCCCCATACTTGCGTCATCGTAC
>JACXTT010008068.1_pt1 | contig 14677 bp, 15 predicted proteins | sample 9270951 | NCBI WGS metagenome assembly JACXTT01 (sample SAMN15532306, study PRJNA645909) | rock metagenome | isolation source: weathered quartz diorite | place: Puerto Rico | collected 2017-06-21
ACCGTTTGCGCCGATCTGAGCCCACGCCGAACGCAAATCACTCAACAGCTTGCTCGCCTCTTCCAGCGCGTTGCGGTCGTTGCGCAGATTCGCCTGCAGCAGACGCATCGTGATGTAGTCGTACAGAGCGACCAACCGTTCAGCGAGCTGGCCGCCGGCCGCGCGGTCGACGCTGGCCTTCAGGCCCTCTTCGACGATCCGTACCGCCTTGCCGATCGCTTCGCACTTGGCGGCAACGCGGCGCGTACCCATGTGCGCCAGTGCCAGCCGGATTGCCTCGATCGCTCCGTCGTAAAGCAGCAGCGTCATCCGATGGGGATCCGCCGAGCCGACCGCGGTCTGCACCGCGACATTCTGATAGGCCTTCGCACCGAATCCAGACACGTCTCGCCTCCGGTTACCGTTCTCCAACCCCTATTTCGGCTCCCGCCGGCGGCCGGTTTAGACCAGGGAGCGCTATTTGAGCGCCGGAATTGCGGCCAGCGCGTTGGCCAGCGCGACCTGGTTCTGCTGAGCCGTGACCAGGGCCGCGTTCAGCTTGCTGTATTGAGTGATCAGCTGCTGCTGAGTCTGATTCAGCTGCGCCTGCATCTGCGTGATCTTCTTGTTCATCGTGCTGATGGTCGACTGCAGGCTGGTCTGCGTTCCGCCGACCAGGCCGTTGGGCGCCAGCATCGATTCGACCGACGAGGCCAGCTGGACTGCGAAGCCCTGCTGATTCCCGGTTCCGGTCGCCTTCGAAAAAAGTTGCGCAACCGCGGTGGGGTTGGTGGACAGGGCCGAAGCGAACTTCGTCGTGTTCAGGCTCAGGGTTCCGTTGCTCTGAAAGTCGATGCCGACGTCGGCCAGCCACGACAGGCCGCCGGATGCGCCGCTCACCCTGCTGCCCAGGATCGACCGAAGCTGGGCGCTGAGCTCGAACATCGGCCCCTCCCCCGTCAGCACGGAGGCCTTGTTGGTGCTCGCGCTGTATCCGGTCAGGCTGTTCTCGAGGTTCACCAGGCTGTTGTAGGACTGCACGAAACTGTTGACGCTGTTCGTCACCGCGGTCGTGTCTCTGCTGACGGTAACCTGGGCCTGCAGCGTTGAACCGCTGGGCGGGGCCTGTGTCAGGTTCAGCGTCAATCCGGCGATGGCCGAAGTGATCGAGTTCGTCGAGGACGTCAGCGACAAGCCGTTGATGCTGTACTGGGCATCGGCGGCCGCCTGTGTCTGCGTCAAATTCTTGCCGGCTCCCGCCGTCGCCACCGGGTCGAAGGCGATCTGCGACAGGCCCGACAGGTCGGTGTTGTTGCCGTCGGAGTCGGCGACGGTCAGCTTGAACGAGTTAGCCGTGCCGGTGTTGCTCGAGGACAGGACCAGGCGGCTGCCTGAGTTGTCGGTGACGACTGAGGCTGTTACGCCGGCCGACGCGCTGTTGATCGCGGCCGCGATGCCTCCCAGCGTGTCGTTGCTGGAGTTGATCGTGATATTGACGGGACTGGACCCCGACTGGGCCGTGAACGTATTGCCGGTGGAGTTGTAGGTCCCGAGCTGGAGCGTGAGCGTGCCGGTCCCGATCACCGTCGAGGCGTTGGCCAGCGGGCCCGACGCAGCCGCCTGCGCCTGCGCGATGCTCGACACCGTTACCGAATAGGAGCCGGGCGTGGCGGTGCCCGAGACGCTCGCACCGACGCCGCTGCCGGTCACCGTGGCCTGTGCTGCCTGAAACGCCGAACTCGTCTTCAACGAGGACAGCGCCGTGTCGAGGCTGGACAGCGCGCTCTGGACCTGTCCATAGGCGCTCAGCTTGGCCTGAACGCCGGATTGCTGCGATTGGAGCTGCGTCAGCGGCTTCGATTCGACCGTCATCAGCTCGGACACCAGCGTGCTCACGTCGATCGGACCGGCGCTGATCGGGCTGCCAGTCAGCGATGTGCTGCTGGAGCTGCTGGTGGACCCGTTGACGCTGTTCAGTGTGCTGGACAGCAGCGAAGCGAGCGAGTTTGACGTCGTATTGGAGATGGTCACGAGGGATCCCTAAAGCGGTGCGCTCAGGCCTTGCCGCTGAGCAGGGCGCCACGCGTCGACGAACCGGACAGGGCTCGCGCCGCCGCCAGCATTTCCTCCGAAGGCACCTGCCGAATTACCGTGTTCGTGCGCGTGTCGACAATCTTGACCAACATGCGGCCGAGCTTATCGTCGAATACGAACGTCAATTCGTGGTTACTCTGGTCGAGTTGCTGATTGGCCGCATCGACGGCCGCTTTCAGCTGAGCAAGCGTGGCGGCGGGTGCCGGGCTCCGAGGCGCCGGGGCCGCCGAGGCGTTCGGACTAACCGGAGTGCGCGGCCCTTGCGCGTCCAGTGCTGCGACTGAAGGCGCTGGCCCCGCTGAGTTGACGCTTTGCATCGCGCGTGTCGAATCGAAAGTGGGACTGTCGGACCACCGCCCTTCCCTGGAGTTTCGGCGCGGTTAGCGCTGACTTGAGGGCCTTGGATGGGCCTGGTGCGGAGGTCGCGCCATCGCGGGATCGCAAAAAAAAGAGGCGCCTCTTTTTAAGAGGCGCCTCTTGCCCGACCCGGGCCGCGGATCGCGGCCTGAGATTTGGCCTTACTTCAGCAGATTCAGAACCGACTGCGGCAACGCGTTGGCCTGCGCCAACATGGCCGTGCCAGCCTGTTGCAGGATCTGCGCGCGCGTCAGGTTGGAAGTCTCCTGCGCGTAGTCCGCGTCGCGGATCCGGCTTTCAGCGGCCGACTGATTCGTGACTCCGATCTGCAGATTGCTGATGACACCCTGGAACTCGGACTCGTCGGCACCGTACTTGGCCCGCTCGGTGTTGACCGCGGTCAGAGCGCTGTCGATCGACGTGATCATCGCGGCCGCGGTGCTGCCGCCGGAGGCGATCGAAGTCGTGTCCAGCGTGACCGTCGTGACGGTCGAGCTCGATGCCAGGTTGGTGGTCACCAGATTGACCGACTGATTGGCATTGGCGCCGACCTGATACGAAGTCGTGCCGGCGTCGCTACCCAGAATCGCCTTACCGTTGAACGTGGTTTGCGACAGTTCCCGATTGATTTCGCCGGCCAGGGACGTGAATTCCGTCTGCAAGTTGGCCAGGTCGCTGGTGCCGTTGGTGCCGTTGGCCGCCTGCACCGCCAGGTCGCGCATGCTCTGCAGCATGTTGCTGACCGTGCCGAGCGTGCCGTCCGCCACCTGCGACAGCGAGATCGCGTCGTTGGCATTACGGATTGCGACCTGCATGCCGCTGACTTGCGTACCCATCCGCATCGAAATCGCCAGGCCGGCCGGGTCGTCCATCGCACTGTTGATGCGAAGGCCCGACGACAGGCGCTGAATCGAAGTCGCAAGCGAATTCTGCGTGCTGTTCAAATTCGCCTGCGCGGTCATCGACAGGATGTTTGTATTGATGATTTGTGGCATGTGTTGCTCCTTTTCCTCTCTCTATCTCGAACTGCAGCCCGATGGTGCGGCCGGTTGACCCTTTACCCAGTCGGCTGCCTGTTCAAGGTACTGGCGCCTGCCGGTTCTCTCCGCGTGCCGGATCGGCGTCGCGTTAGTTGCCTTATCGGTGTGGGCTCGAAAAGACTTTAGCGTGGGGTCGGTTTGCGAGGATCGGCGTCAAGAGGAGAGGATGTCGAAAAGCACGCTCAAACCGCGACAATTCGACGCATGGGATGCGTGGTGCAAAAAAAAAGCGCGCCGGTGACCGTAGTCAGCGCGGCGCGCAGGGCGGGGGAGAAAACTTCGGCCGTCGGATTCGACGGTGCTTCCACTGGGTTATCGGCGTAGCGCCAAGCCGGCTTTAGGGTCTGCGCGTTTGGAGCCTTGCGGACCTGTGTGCGCCGCAAGTCGAGCCTAAGTCCTTGAAAATTCAGGTGTAGGAGAAATTCCTACAAAAGGCGTGGCGGGTTTTCTGATACCTAATTTGGCGATGCCCCGATTCAGCTAACCCATTACCCGCGGACAGAATGGGCACACTTCGCAACGCAATCCGAACCATAAAAGGTTCAACTCTCAGGAGGCAGTGATGAGCAACCCACCGGTCGTCAATGAGCAGCTGCTGCAAGAAGTGCGCGAGGTCAACCTGGCCTACCTCGTGCTGGCCCAGCACATGATTCGCGCCGATCGCGCCCAAGCCTTGTATCGCCTCGGCGTGTCGGAAGAAGTGGCGGCCATTATTGACCAACTGACGCCCGCTCAATTGATGAAAATCGCTGCCAGCAACCAGCTGATCCTCCGCTTCCGCTTCGACGACGACGTAGTCTGGAACCTGCTCACCAGCCATTCGCGTGCCAAGCTCGCTCCAGGCGCCGCCGTCGCAGGTTTGCACGCCAACATCGTGATGGCTGGGCAGTTCGCCGAAAGCAACTGATCCTCGAGGTGAGCCAATGAGAATCAAAAGCATCGTCAGCGAGAGCCGCCAGATCCAGCGGGCGATCGCCTTGATCAAGCTGGGCGCGCGCCTGCAGGTCCTCGAATCGGAGACCGACCTGTCCTACGAACGGCTGCTGCGCCTGTACAAGGAAGTCCAGGGCGAATCGCCCGCGCGCGGCATGCTGCCGTTTTCGACGGACTGGTTCATGACCTGGCAACCGAACATCCATTCGTCTCTGTTCCTGAACATGTACGAGTACCTGAACAAGACGACCGAACTGGAAGAGATCGACGCCATCATCAAGGCCTATGAGCTGTACATCGAGCAGACCCGGGCGCAGTCGCTCGAGCCGCTGCTGTCGGTGACGCGAGCCTGGCGTCTGGTGAAGTTCGTCGACGCAGGAATGGTGACGTTGACGCCCTGCTGCAAGTGCAGCGGAAAGTTCGTCACCCACACCTACGAGTTGACCAAGAACTACGTTTGCGGCCTGTGCGAACCGCCCGCCCGTGCGGGCAAGGGCCGCGGCAATCAGCGCAGCGAAGAAGAGGTTCTGGCTGCGTAGAGATTTTTGCTCCCTCCTCCGACCCTTTACCCGGCCCGGCCGGGTTCTTTTTTTTGGGGTCGGCTGAATCCGGGCGATACACCCGAGGGATGGGCCTGGGGACTCTGATCCTCCGAATTGCGCTCGCAGCCAAGTCGTGTTCGGCGCTTCCCGGCCGCCCAACACGGCGTGTCAAGGGTCTGCGCGGCTTAAGTCAATCCTCCGGCTTGCCGAAAAAAACTTAGCGCAATAGATACTGGGGGCGGGCGGGGCCGCGGTCGTGCGCGCGTCCTGCCATGCCCCGATCGCTGGGGCTGGGCAACATGTTCATCATCGTCGGTTATGTCCTCGTCGTAGCTGCCGTGCTCGGCGGCTACGCCATGGAAGGCGGGGCGTTCCACGTCCTGCTGCAGCCGATCGAGCTGATGATCATCGCCGGGGCGGCTTTCGGCGCCTTTGTCACCGGAAACTCCACCAAGGTGCTCAACGCGACCGCCAAGGCGCTCCCAAAGCTGCTCCAGGGCTCCAAGTACACGAAGTCGCGCTACATGGCGCTAATGGCGCTGCTGTTCGACATCCTGACCAAGGTGCGTAAGGAAGGAATGATGGCGATCGAGTCCGACGTCGAGGAGCCGGACAAGAGCCCGCTGTTCCAGAAGCACCCGACCGTCGCCGCCGACCATCACCTGGTCGAGTTCATCACCGACTACCTCCGGATGATGGTCTCCGGGAACATGAACCCGCTGGAGATCGAGAACCTGATGGATCAGGAGATCGACACGCACCATCACGAGGCAATGGCCCCATCGCATGCATTGCAGAAAGCGGGAGACGGCCTGCCCGCGTTCGGGATCGTGGCCGCCGTGATGGGGGTCGTCAAGACGATGGCCTCGGTCGGCCAGCCGCCGGTCGTGCTTGGCGAGATGATCGCCGCCGCACTGGTCGGCACCTTCCTGGGCATCCTGATCTCGTATGGATTCGTCAGTCCTCTGGCCCAGCTGCTGGAGCAGAAGGTCGACGAGGCGACAAAGGAGCTGCACTGCGTAAAGGCCACGCTGCTGGCCAGTTTGCAGGGTTATGCGCCCGCGGTCGCAGTCGAGTTCGGACGCAAGATCCTGTACTCCACCGAGCGGCCGACATTCATCGAGCTCGAGAAACACGTGAAGCAGAAGCGCTAATCCGCTCGGACCCGACATGGCGACCCCTCAAAGCGAAAAAGCCAAATCGACGATCGTCATCAAGCGGATCAAGAAGACCGGTCATGGCCCGCACGGAGCTGCTTGGAAGATCGCCTACGCCGATTTCGTGACGGCGATGATGGCCTTCTTCCTGCTGATGTGGCTGCTCGGCTCGACCACCAAGGGCGACCTGAAGGGCATCGCCGATTACTTCCAGTCGCCGTTACAGGTCGCGATGAGCGGCGGCAGCGGCTCGGGCGACGCCACCACCATCATCCCCGGCGGCGGCGAGGATCTGACGCGCGCCGTCGGCCAGCGCCAGCGCGGAGAGCAGCAACACCGCCACCAGAGCTCCGAGCGCAAGAAGGAGGAGCAACGCCGCCGCGAACAGCTCGCACGGATGGAAGAGCTGAAGGAACGCATCGACGGCGCGATCCTGGCCAACGCGGCGCTGTCGGAGTTCCGTAACCAGATACGGGTCGAGATCACTCCCGATGGCTTGCGGATACAGATCGTCGACGACTTCAGACGACCAATGTTCGACCTGGGCGGCGCGACCGTCAAAAGCTACATGCGCGACATCCTGCACGAGATCGGCAAAGTCCTGAACGGGGTCGACAACCGGATCGCTCTGACCGGTCACACGGACGCGGCCCCGTACTCCGGCGGACAGCGCTGGTATTCGAACTGGGAGCTGTCGGCGGACCGCGCCAACGCGTCGCGCCGCGAATTGATCGCCGGCGGCATGGATGCCCAGAAGATCGCCCGCGTCGTCGGCTTGGCCGATTCGAGCCTGCTCGACAAGGAAGATCCGCGCAACCCGTTGAACCGGAGAATTTCGATCATCGTGTTGAACAAGATCGCCGAGGAACGGCTGCAGCGGGCCCGCGGCGAGATCGAGGCCGGCGACCCGAGCGAAGTCTCCGACTCCCTCCCGCAGCAGGCGGCACCCGCCTCCGCCGAGCCCGGCTCCGGCGGGACGGGCTCGGAGGGCGCACCGGCGGCACCGACCAGCCCTCAGACAGGGACCGATCCATCGGTTCCGGCGCCTCAACCATGAGTTCGGCTAAGCCCCGAAACGCAATGTTTGCGCAGGCTTTTCCGCCAATAGGCCCATCTGCCCGGCCCCCACAATGCTGTCGCGAGGCGGGCCACGGCCGCCGGCGGCCGCGCGTTCCAAGCTGCATGCAGGAGATGAGATGACTGCCGATCCGCGATTCTTGATCGTCGACGATTTTTCGACCATGCGGCGCATCGTGCGCAACCTGCTGAAGGAGATCGGTTTCGGAAATGCCGAAGAAGCCGAAGATGGCGCGGTTGCGTTGAACATGCTTAAGGCGAGCAAATTCGACTTCGTCGTGTCCGACATCAACATGCCCAACATGAACGGCTTCGAGCTGCTGAAGTCCGTCCGTTCGGACGACGCGCTCAAGTCGATCCCATTCCTGATGGTGACCGCGGAGGCGAAGAAGGACGATATCGTCCAGGCCGCCCAGTGCGGCGCAAGCGGCTACATCGTCAAACCGTTCACCAAAGCCCCGCTCGAAGAGAAGGTCCAGAAGATCCTGACCAAGCAGAGCTGACATGGGCCACATCGATGCAGCCCTGCTGGGCATCCAGGACCAGCACAGCGATGCCCGCGCGGCCGAGCCGGCCGCCGGTGGATCGACCGCACTCGACACAGAGGAGAGCGTTTATCAGCGTATCGGACACCTGACGCGCACGCTGCACAACGCGTTGCGCGAGCTCGGATACGACCGCGAGCTGATGGACGCACGCGACAATCTGCCCGACGCGCGCGACCGACTGGCCTACATCGCCCGCGTGACCGGCGAGGCCGCTGAGAAGGTGCTCAATGCGGTGGACCGCGCGCGCACGGTGCAGCAGGAATTAAGCGAGCAAGCGGACAGCCTGCGCAACCGGTGGCGGGCGGTTGCCACCTATTCGACCGGCGGGCGCGCCTGCACTCCGGCCGGCAAACAGCTGATCGACGAGACCTGCGATTTCTTTGCAGGTGTCGGTGGCCAGGCCGACCGCACCAACGCGATACTGACCGACATCATGATGGCGCAGGACTTCCACGACCTGACCGGACAGGTGATCCGCCGGGTCGTCACGCTGGCGCAGTCGCTGGAGGAGCAGCTGGTCAAGCTGCTGATCGAGACTTCACCGGCCGGGCAACGGCCGCGCCTGGATCAGACCAAGCTCGAGGGGCCGGTCGTCGCACCGGACGGCCGCGACGACGTGGTCAACGATCAGAAAGGCGTGGACGATCTGCTTGCCAGCCTCGGGTTCTGAACCCGGTCAAGGTAGGTCTGCCCCGAAACCCTTGCGCCCTCTTTGCGAGCAGGGCGAGGGGCCTTGAGATCAGCGCGGAACGGATCAGACCTGCATGGTCATGATCTGTTCGTAAGCCTGCACCAGGCGGTTGCGCACCTGAACGGCGGCTGCGAACGAAATGCTGGCCTTACTCATCGCAACGACGGCGTCTTCCAACCCGATATTCGGGTTTTCCAGCGCGAATTGACGTTGCAACTCTTCGGCCTGGGCTTGACCCCGGCTGACGGCCTTCAATGCCGCATCCAGCGACGAGGAGAAATCGGAACCGGCACCGGATTGCGCCGGCGACGCAACAGGCGCGCCGGCAACAGCCGTTGCGATTTGAGCGTTAATTGCCTTCAGATCCATCTTATCCCCCGCAGGCGGTCCCGGATCTTGACCGCCACGCCAATCTAGTCATGTGAATGGTCTCGCGCTGAATCAAGAAGGCGCATGTTCGCGGGCCAATTCGTCAAGCTTTGACTTGGGCCGCGATGTTTAAGCGGCCATGCAATGGTTAAGCACACGTATTTGGCCGTACAACTTAACGCAGTGAGTCCGCTTAATCAGGAGCTCAGCTTCGACTGAGCACTCCCCGCTCGCCGATAGCCCAATTTCCTCAGCTTATCCGCGTTTATGGGATCTCAAGTCTCCGAATAATCGAAATCCGCGAGTCCCGCGCTTAACGCATAAGAGTGCGCGCGGGTTCTTGCGCAGAGCCGATGGACAACCCTTCGATCGTCCCCACCTCCTCAAGGCCCGCCGGCGTTGGCCTGCTGGACCGGTTGTCCCCGCGCGCCCGCGCGCTGCTGGTGTTGAGCGCGGCCGGCGTGATGGCGATCGTCAGCGCAGCCTGGCTCTGGAGCTCCTCGCCGAGCTACAGCGTCCTGTTCACCAACTTGTCCGATCGTGACGGCGGAGCGGTGATCGCGCAGCTCGCCCAGATGAATGTTCCCTACCGCAACGCAGACGGCGGCACGATTCTGGTGCCAGCCGACAAGGTGCATGAGGCCCGTCTGAAGCTCGCCTCCCAGGGCCTTCCGAAAGGCTCGATCGTCGGCTTCGAAATCCTGGAGTCGCAGAAGTTCGGTCTGACCCAGTTCCAGGAACAGCTGAACTACCAGCGGGGCCTGGAAGGCGAGCTGGCCCGGTCCATCCAGTCGCTGGCGCCCGTTGCGAGCGCGCGCGTGCACCTGGCGCTGCCGAAGAACTCCGGTTTCCTGCGGGACCACCAGCCGCCGACAGCGTCGGTGCTGGTGCAATTGCATCCGGGCAAGACGCTCGATCGAGCCCAGGTCGCCGGCATCGTCCACCTGATCGCATCATCGGTTCCGGAGCTGACGACCAAGAACGTCTCGGTGGTCGATCAGCACGGCACCCTGCTCGCCAGCCAGAGCGAGGGGCAGGGCAGCCTGGACGGCGAGCAACTGGACTACGTGTCGCAAATCGAGGCGGCCACGATCAAGCGCATCGAAGACATCCTGGAACCGATCGTGGGCCGCGCCAACGTGCGGGCGCAGGTCACAGCCGATGTGGACTTCTCCAACGTCGAGCAGATGGACGAGACCTACAAGCCGAACCAGGGGACCGACACGAAGGCCACCATCCGATCGCAGCAGAGCACGGAAAATTCGCAGACCGGCAGCTCCGGGCCCCAAGGCGTGCCCGGTGCTCTGTCGAACCAGCCGCCGGTTCCTCCGACTGCACCGATCAACGGCCAGGCCGCGGCGGCGAGCCAGCCGCCGGCTGCGCCAGGCTCCAGCACGCATCGCGAGCAGGTCACCAATTTCGAAGTCGACAAGAACGTCCGCCATACGAAGGTCGCCAGCGGCGAAATCCGCCGCCTGACCGCCGCCGTCGTCATCAACAACAAGCCAGCCGCGCCGGTCCCGGCCCCATCAGGCGCAGCCGGGGCGCCGGCGAACCCGATTGCGAGCGCGGCGGCGGCCAGTACCCCGTGGTCGCAAAAGGAAATGGACAACATCCAGGCCCTCGTGCGCGAGGCAATGGGATTCAACGAAAAACGGGGCGACTCGCTGAACGTGGCCAACGTTGCGTTCAGCCAGCTCGAGCTGCCGCCGGCCGAACCGACCCCGCTGTGGCAGCAACCCGACGCCATCGCGCTCGGCAAAGAGATCGGCAAGGCGGTCGTGTTCCTGATGCTGACGCTGATTCTCGTGTTCGGCGTCGTGCGGCCAGCTCTGAAGGCGATCAGTTCACAGCCCGTGGTGGTCTCGTCCAACGCCCAGTCACCTGCGATCGAGGCGACCCCTTCACCGCGGGCCGAATTGCCCTCCTCGCAAATCGATCAGATGCGGCAGATCGCCCGCTCGGATCCGGCGACCGTTGCGAACGTCGTGAAGGCGTGGGTCGGGGACGCCAAGACCTGATCCCATGGACGACGCTGGATTGGAACAGGCGGCCATCTTGTTGATGGCCGTGGGCGAAGAGGAGGCGGCGGAGGTCTTCAAGTATCTGTCGCCCAAGGAGGTTCAGAAGCTCGGCGAAACGATGGCGCGCCTGCGCACCGTTCCGCGCGAGAAGATCGATGATGTAGTCGGCCGGTTTCACGCGACCAAGGAGAGCCAGTACTCGCTGGTGCGCGACACCGATGCCTTCATCAGCCAGGTGCTCAAGAAAGCCCTTGGCGAAGACAAGGCCAGCATGCTGCTGGATCGGATCCTGCAGGGTCGGGACGTCTCGGGCATCGAGAGCCTGAAATGGATGGATCCGGCCACGATCGCCGAGCTGCTGAAGAACGAGCATCCGCAGATCGTCGCATCGATTCTGGTGCACCTGGAGCGCGAACACTCGTCCGAAGTGCTGAAGAGCATGACCGAGCGCATGCGCAATGACGTGCTGTTGCGCGTGGCGACACTCGACGGCATCCAGCCGCAGGCGCTGGCGGAGCTGAACGAGGTGCTGTCCAAGATCCTGGCCGGCAGCGAGAAGCTGAAGAAAGCCACACTCGGTGGTACCAAGGCCACCGCCGAGCTGCTGAATTTCCTCGGCAATACGATGGAGTCGGTGGCGGTCGAATCGATCCGGGAGCACGACGCCGACCTGGCGCAGAAGATCCTGGACCAGATGTTCACGTTCGACAACCTGAACGACATGGACGACCGCGCCATCCAGCTGTTGCTGCGCGAAATCCAGTCCGAATCGCTGATAGTGGCTTTGAAGGGGTCGGACCAGACGCTGCGCGACAAGATCTTCAAGAATATGTCCGGGCGCGCGGCCGAGACGCTGAAAGAGGATCTGGATGCCAAAGGTCCGGTGCGCGTTTCGGAGGTCGAGGCCGAACAGCGCGAAATCCTGAAGGTGGTGCGCAGGCTGGCGGACGAAGGTCAGATCCAGGTCGGCGCCAAAGGTGGCGATGATGCGTTCGTCTGAGCGTGCAGCCGTCGCGGAGATCGAGCTTGGGCGCATCTGATCGGGTCTTCTCGCGCAAGATCCCCAGGGACCAGGTCGGCGATGCCGCCAACTGGGAGCTGCGATCGCTGGGGGAGGCGTCGCAGGTTTCGCGCAATCCCACCGGCCTGTGGTCGGAGCGCGAGCGCAGGGCCTTCGAGCGCGGCCGCGAGCAGGGCGCCCTGGAAGCCCACCGCGCCGCCCAGCAGGCGCGGGCCGGCCATCTGGAACGCATCGGAAACGTGATCGCAAATCTGCAGGCCGCGCTCGACGAGCTGGCTTCGCGCGGCGCCGACGCGCTGCTGGACCTGTCGCTGGAAGTGGCGCGCCAAGTCCTGCGCCGCGAGCTTGCGCTTCGGCGCGACGTTGCGCTGCCCGCGGTGCGCGAGGCCATCGCGCTGATCGTCGATCATGCGGCGCATCCGCGCGTGCATCTGAACCCCCAGGACCACGCGCTGGTTTGCGGCGAGCTCGAAGCCGACTCCAGCCACCGCGGTTGCCGCTTCGTGGCCGATGCGAGCGTGCCCCCGGGCGGCTGCCGAATCGAAACGCCTCAAGGCGAAATCGACGCGACGCTGGCAACGCGCTGGCGCCGCGTGATCTCCACGCTCGGCGTCGACGGCCCGGCTTCGCTGGACGCCGATCCGGCCGATCTCGGCGACGGCGGGTCGAGGCGATGAGAGGCGGATGAGCCGATGCAGCCCGGGCGATACCTGGATTTTCTGAGCGAGTGCCGCGTGCTTGCCGAGACGGGCGAACCGTTCGAGACGCGCGGACGCCTGACGCGCGCAGCCGGCCTGGTGATGGAGGCCGTCGGGTTGAAGCTGCCCGTGGGTGCCCAGGTGCTCGTCGTGCAGGGCGACGGCTTGAAGCTGGACGCCGAGGTGGTCGGGTTTTCCGGCGAACGCCTGTTCCTGATGCCGACCAGCGAGCCGCAGGGCCTGCGGCCCGGCGCGATGGTCATCGCCCAGGAGCCGAAAGCTACCCGTCCGAGGCTGGACCGGGTCAACCACCCGTGGCGTCGGACCGAAGATCGCACGCGCCGCCTACCCGTCGGAGATGCATTGCTGGGACGCGTGCTCGATGCGAACGGCGAGCCGATCGATCGGCGCGGGCCCCTGACCGGCCAGTCCGGGCAGAGCCTTGCCTATTTGCCGCTCGCACGCCGGCCGATCAACGCGATGGAGCGCGACCCGATCCGAACCCCGCTGGACGTCGGCGTGCGCGCCATCAACGCGCTGCTGACCGTGGGCCGGGGCCAACGCATCGGCCTTCTCGCGGGCTCGGGCGTCGGCAAGAGCGTGCTGATGGGGATGATGGCCCGCTACACGTCGGCCGATGTCACGGTCGTGGGGCTGATCGGCGAACGCGGCCGCGAAGTGAAGGAATTCATCGAGGACATTCTGGGGTCGCAAGGTCTGCGGCGCGCCATCGTCGTGGCGGCTCCGGCCGACACCCCTCCTCTGACGCGCCTGCAGGGCGCCGCCTATGCGACCGCGATCGCGGAGCACTTCCGCGACCGCGGGCAGCACGTGCTGCTGCTGATGGACTCGCTGACCCGTTACGCGATGGCGGCCCGCGAAATCGCGCTGGCCATCGGAGAGCCGCCGGCCACCAAGGGCTATCCGCCTTCCGTGTTCGCGCGGCTTCCGCAACTGGTCGAGCGGGCCGGCAACGCGGCGGCCGGCGGCGGTTCCATTACCGGCTTCTACACGGTGCTCACCGAAGGCGACGATCCGCACGATCCGATCGCCGATGCGGCCCGCGCGATCCTCGACGGCCATATCGTGCTTTGCCGACGGCTGGCCGAGGCCGGCCACTACCCCGCGATCGACGTCGAGGCGTCGATCTCGCGCGTGATGCCGGCTGTCAGCAACGCGCACCAGCTCGAGGCGGCGCGCCGCTTCAAGTCGATCTTCTCGCGCTACCAGCGCAACCGCGACCTGATCTCGGTCGGCGCCTATGTCGCAGGGGCGGATCCGGCGCTCGACACCGCGATCGCGGCTTTTCCGCGGATGGAAGAATTTCTTCAGCAGCCGATGGACCAGCCGTCGTCCCTGCAAGAGGCAGCGCAACGCATCGACACGCTGCTGCAATCGATCCCGACAGGCTCGGAGTGAAATGAACTCGACGCAACTCGCCACGCTGCTCGATCTGACCCGAATCGCGCGCGATTCGGCCGCCACGCGCTTGGCGCGGCTGGAACAGCAAGTCCAGCAGGCGCGCGAGCACTTGCAGACGCTGCTCGGGTACTCCTCCGACTATGCCGAGCGCCTGCAGGCCCACGCCGGCGACGAATTGGATCCGGCCGCTCAGTCGAACCAGCGCGCCTTCCTGGCCAGGCTGCGGGTCGCGCTGGAAACCCAGCAGCGCGAGGTCGGCGCACGCGAGCAGGCGAGCGTCGCCGCCCGCGCTGAACTGGCAGCCTGTCAGCGCAAGCTCAAGAGCCTGGAAACGCTGGTCGAGCGACGCGCCCAGGAGGAGTCGCGGCAGCTGGCGCGCCGCGAGCAACGCCACACGGACGAGGCTGCACAACGCGCCTCGATGCAGTTCCGATGAGCCAACTCACGATAGCCCCCTCGCAATCGTCCGCTGCGGCGCAGCAGGCCGATTCGCCATCCGGCGCTTCCGGCTCCGGGGCCGATTTCGGCCCCATTCTGCAGGCCGCCTCGGTTTCGCCGGCTGCTGTGCCGGCACCGAAGGAAGCGCCACCGCAGCCAACGGGGGGCCACTCGTCGAATGGCGCCGCACGAGACGACGGCGTAGCCGCCACGCCGGATCGAGCGCCGGCGAAGCCGGAGCGGCGCGGCGCCCGTGGCAGTCCCGCAGCCGCGCAGCAGCCGCAAGC
>JACXTT010008069.1_pt1 | contig 14676 bp, 10 predicted proteins | sample 9270951 | NCBI WGS metagenome assembly JACXTT01 (sample SAMN15532306, study PRJNA645909) | rock metagenome | isolation source: weathered quartz diorite | place: Puerto Rico | collected 2017-06-21
CACGGAAGCCTGTTCGAATTCATTCGCAACTACAAATTCAATGGGCGTTCGTTCTTCGCGCAGAAGCAAGATTTTCTCAAGAGGAATCAATTTGGCGGAACTGCCGGCGGTCCCATTAAAGAGAACAAACTGTTTTTCTTTGGAGGCTATCAAGGGACGACAACGCGGCAAGACCCTGTCGGGCAGCGTGCGTCCGTCCCAACCGACGCGATGTTGTCCGGAGATTTTACAGCCTGGGCATCCGCAGCCTGCAGGACGACCGGAGCGACGACGTTGCCATTGCCGTTCAACAACAACAAAGTCGATCCATCATTATTGAGCAAGGCCGCAATTACCCTCAGCAAGAGGCTTCCGAAGCCTCAGGATCAATGCGGGCTGGTCGAGTTCGGTAATCCTGTAAAGAGCAACGAACACCAGCTCGTTGGGAAAATGGACTACAACTGGACCGCCACGCATTCGGTGTTCGGCCGTTACATCGGAGCGTTCTTCGATCAGCCCCCCGCGTATGCGATTTCTCAAAACCTGTTGAGTACGCCGGCTAGAGGTTCAAGCTTGAAAGTAAATTCGCTTGTTCTAGGCGACACCTATTTGGCCGGTTCAAAGATCGTGAATTCGTTCCGCGCGACGTGGAACCGGACAACGGATCTCAAAAAGCCTGCCTCGTTTTTCGCGGCTTCGGACCTTGGCGTCAATATATGGAATGATCCAACGGACTACATGACCTTGGCTGTCACTGGAGGTGGTTTTAATATCGGTGGTGCCGGATCCAGTTACCTTCATTGGGCGTGGACAACTCTCCAAGTAGCGGATGACATCAATGTCGTGCACGGAAACCACCAACTCGCGTTCGGTGCGAGCGTGATGGGTTTTCAATCCAACAGCCATCACAGCACATTTAGCGGCGGCATCTTCACCATCACCAGTCTCTCCGATTTCATGCTCGGCCGGCTGCAAAGTTACGTCCAGGGCTTGCCATACACGCTATGGGTGACCAACACATATCTCGGAATGTACGCGCAAGATAGTTGGAAAATGACACCGAGTCTCACGCTGAGCTATGGACTACGATGGGAGCCATTCTTCCCCCAACAATTTGATCGTCTAAAACAGGGAAACACGTTTCAGTGGGATGCTTTCAAACAAGGCATAAAAACCACTCAATTTGCGAACGCGCCGCCGGGAATCTTTTATCCGGGGGATCCACAGTTCGGTTCCAACGGCACGAGTCCGATCAACAAACGCTGGCAGCAGTTCGCACCACGGCTTGGGCTTGTCTGGGATCCCAAGAAAGACGGAAGAATGGTGGTGCGCGCCGGCTATGGCATCTTCTACGACATGCAATCGGCGGAGCTGAATCTGGCGACGCCGCAAAGCCCGCCCTGGGGCGGCAAGGTCCAGTTGACGAATCCTGCAGGCGGGTTAGATGATCCGTTCCGTGCGGAAGTGGGAGGCAACCCATTCCCCTATGTCTTGAGCCGGAACGCGCCGTACCCTGGAGCGGGCGTTTTCACGACATTCGAGCACAACACGAAACCTCCTTATGTCCAGCAGTGGAACTTCGGAATCCAACGACAGATCGCGAACGATTGGCTCGTATCGGCCAGCTACATCGGAAATGAAATCGTGCACTTATATGGGTCCAGCGAACTCAACCCGGCGATTTATTTTCCAGGCAACTCCAATGCCGGCGGGCAGTGCTTTGCTCAAGGGTACGTCATGACACTAGCGCCGAACACCATGTGCTCCACAACCACAAATACAAACAATAGGCGCATCGCCACGCTGATCAATCCGGTGGAAGGGCCGAAGATTGCCAATATGGGCTCGTGGGACGACGGCGGCACGAGAAGCTACAACGCGATGTTGCTGAGCACGCAAAAGCGCCTGAGCAGAAGCTATTCGATGACTCTGAACTACACGTTGTCGCACTGCATTGGAACTTCGATCGGCAGCGGCACCCTCCTGCAGAGTTCCGCCGGTAACGGCGTATATCTGGCACCAACACGAACGGGGGATCGCGGTAATTGCACAAGCCCGGGGGCTGACGTTCGGCACATTGTCAATGGCACTGGGATTGTCAACATCCCGAAGTTCTCAAATCGCTGGATGAATGCCATCGCAAGCAACTGGCGGACTTCGGGGACACTAAGCGTTATGTCCGGAAGCGCATTCACCGTTGTCAGCGGAACCGACCGGGCGTTAAATGGCAAGAACGCCGCGACGCAATACGCGAACCAAGTATCCGACAACGTTTACGGCAACCAATGCACCAACGATCTCACGCAATCAACGGGGTTCCAGTGCCTTTGGTTGAACACTGCCGCGTTCAAACCGCCGGATCTCGGCACATTCGGCAATCTGCGGCCGGGCACCGTCGTCGGTCCGGGAAGCTGGACTTTGAATGCTGGCCTCTCGCGAATCTTCAGGATCGACGAGCGTCAGACAATGGAGTTTCGCGCGGAGGGAACGAATGTCTTGAATCACCCCAACTTCGGCAATCCGAATGGGAACATTACAAACCAGCAGTTCGGCCGTATACAAACCGCCGGACTCGGAAGGGTCATGCAATTCGGTCTGAAGTATTTATTCTAGGAGGTCACTGTGTCCGAGAAAAAATCCGGCCGTCGTCGATTTTTGAAAGGCGCTGCGGTGAGCGCTGCGGCATTGGTTGCAAAGGGAACGCCGGAAACCGTGGAAGCAGCACCGGCGCCGCGTCCCAGTGTAGAGCGGCCGACCGAAGCTACCGCTTTGGCTGAAATGGGAATCATCGCGCCGGCTCAAGCAGCCGCTGCAGCGACAGTGCCGGCGTCCGACTTCATGGTCGATGTGCTGAAGACACTCGATCTCGACTACATTGCGGTGAATCCGGGCTCAGCATTCGACGGCTTGCATGAATCCTTGATCAATTACGGTCAGAACAAGAAGCCCGAAATGTTGACGTGCCTCCATGAAGAACAAGCTGCAGCGCTCGCTCACGGCTATGCGAAGGCCGCTGGTAAACCAATGATGATTGCGGTGCATGGCACAGTCGGCTTGCTGCATGCTTCGTTCGGAATCTTCCAGGCGTGGTGCGATCGGGTGCCGATGCTGGTTGTCGTGGGTCAGAACCGGAACCCAACCAGTAATATCAACCGGCCCCACAGCGCTCAGGACATGGGAGCCATCGCGCGCGACTACACCAAATGGGACGACGAAGCCACAACTCTCGACCGTTTCGCCGAGTCGGCTGTCAAAGCCTACACGTTCGGAAGAACACCTCCGATGGGACCAACCTTGATCAGTGTGGATTCCGCACTGCAGGATTCGCAAATTTCGGATCGTGCACGTTTGCGCATCCCGGCGCTCACATTACCTGCGCCTCCGCAAGGCGATGCCGGTGCTGTGAGAGAAGCAGCGCGTTTGCTTGTCAACGCGGAAAGCCCGCTCATCATGCTGGGCAAACTCGCGCGGACGCAGAAGGGCTGGGATTCGATGATCCAGCTTGCGGAGCTTCTGCAAGCGCCCGTCTTCGTCGGAACGTACGGATCGTGGCAAGACTTTCCAAATCGTCACAAGCTCTATGGCCGCGGTGGGCCAAGTTATCGGCCCGATGTCACACTCGGACTCGAACTCAACGATATGGCCGCTGTGGCGCGAGCCGCCAGAACGAGCGGTGGAAAAACAATCAGCATTTGCGCCGAGTATTTGTCTCAAGGGAGAAACATTCATGACTTCGGCAACTATTCCGAAGTCGACATTGCGATCGCGGCGGACGGAGAAGCGACGCTTCCTTCGCTCATCGAAGAAATCCGCCGGCTCGTCACGCCCGAGAAACGGCGAGCCTTCGATGCTCGTGGAGCTAAGATCGCCGAAGCACATCGCGAACAACGAGTGAAGCAACTCGAAGAGGCGCGTTTCGGGTGGGACGTCAGTCCCATCAGTATCCAGCGGATGATCGCGGAATTGGGCGCCCAGATCAAAAATGACGACTGGAGCATCGGTTCCGGACACCAGTTCACAGGGGATTGGCAGCGCGTGCTGTTGAATTTCGACAAACACCATCGGTATCACGGCGACTGCGGTGGATTTGGTATCGGATACGACACACAGGCGGCCGTCGGCGTGGCCTTGGCCAATAAGGGCACCGGCCGGCTGACCGTTGCTGTCGTCGGCGATGGCGATCTGAACTTCGGACCCGGTGTTCTGTGGACTGCGGCGCATCACAAGCTTCCACTGTTGTTCGTTGTCCACAACAACCGCGGATACCAGGCCGAAGTGATGATCGTTCAGCGCATGTGCGCCTCGCGGGGCCGCGGGACCGATCACGCGCATATCGGAACGACGCTGAACGATCCCGACATCAGTTACAAACAAATTGCGCAAGGTTACGGATTGTACGCTGAAGGTCCGATCACGAACCCGAACGATCTCGCGCCGGCGTTCGAGCGAGCTCTCGCACGAGTGCGGGCGGGAGAACCGGCACTCGTCGATGTCGTGGCCCAAGCGCGCTAGGAGGAACGATGAAAGCAATCTGGTTGTGTGCCCTTGCGGCAGCCATGTTTTTTCCGGCGCAGTCTCAAGACCCGGGAACACTCACTGGGAACGCGGAGCGAGGAAAAACACTCTTCATCACTGCATTCAAGTGTGCCTCATGCCACGGCAGTACGGGAGAATCCGGATCTCCACGGCTGGTGCCCATGCGGAGGACCCAGGCCGAATTCATCCGATTCGTCCAAAAGTCGACCGCGAACCAGATGCCTGCATTCGGCGATCAGCCCGCGCAGGCGCTCGCGGATGTCTACGCATACATCAAGTCGATTCCCGAGCGCACTCCGCCGCCAGTACAAAACATTCCAATCTTGAACGATGTGTTGAAGACGATTCCGTGATTTTGGGATTCTTGTGCCTTTTTGTGACCCTTCCTTAAAGAGCGTATATTCTCCGTAACGGGGAGGACCTTATGTTTGCAATCGTCGTCGCTTTGCTGTTGCTGTTGTCTGCTTGTTCATCCGCGCAGCCGATGGGACCGGATGCGGCGCGCGCATTGATCGACGAATCCGCTGCTGCTATGGGCGGATGGGCCGCACTGGATGCAGTGAAGTCTCACGAGATCATCACTGCCGGCGGTGATCTCGAGCCGATGCAGGCTGTCAAACCAGATGGCGAACCTCGAGTCATCAATCGTTTCAGCCAGGGCATCATCGTTGATTTCGAAAAACAACGAATGCGCATTACATTCGATGGCATTCGGGAATATCCCAACACGCAGCCGGTCAAATTCGTCGAAGTCATTGAGGGTGATACGGGAATGCTCGAGACTCCCGATGCCAAGGGCAATCCTGTCCGCGAGCGGTTGCATCCCAGCCGGCTCGCGACGCGTTTGCGCGATATGCGCAGACTTCCTGTTCGTCTCCTCTATACGGCCAAGGGCGCTTCGGAGCTGACTCGGGTCGAAGACAAAAAGGAAGGGAACGCGACCATTCACATCATCCGTTATAAAGACGGCAATCTTCCGGTGGAAGTGCACTTCGACAGCTTCAACAAACTTCCGAAGCGCGTCATTTATACGGAAGACGATCCGATCTACGGCGACACGTTGAACGAACTCGCCTTCGAAGAATGGCGAGACTACAACGGCGTCCGGCTTCCCCAAACTACGGCAGTCTTCCTGAACGGCAACAAAATCCGCGAAGAAAGGGCGCGCAACATCATCAACAACCCGAAGTACGATGCGGCCGGCATGGTCGTGTCCGATGAAATCAAAGCACAGCCTGCAAACGGTGAGCCCATTGTTTCACAGTGGCCGCTGCGTAGAGTGGTCATGGGAGTCGGCTATCAGGATTTTGGACGTGAGCAAAAAGTGGAATTGGTAGAGGTCGCGAAGGGCGTGTACCAAGTAAAGGGCAGCACGCACCACAGTCTGGCCGTTGAAATGAAGGATCACGTCGTTGTCGTGGAAGCGCCGCTCTTCGAAGAGCGGTCGTTAGCCGTCATGAAAGCCGTCGAAACGAAAATCCCAGGCAAGCCGATCAAGTTCCTGGTTATGACGCATTTTCACATCGATCACTCCGGAGGACTTCGAGCCTACGCCGCGAAAGGCGCGACGATCGTGGCACAGGAAGAAAACGTGCCATTCGTGAAGACGGTGTTGTCGCGGCCTAAAACCATTCGCCCGGACTCGCTCGCCAAGCTTGCGAACACCACGCCGAACATCGAAGGCACGACAGGTGTCAAATCACTCACCGATGGGGAGCGCACGATCGAACTGCGCGAGATTCCGAATCCTCATTCTTCCGGCATGCTGGTGGCCTATCTGCCAAAGGAAAAAATATTGTTCGTTAGCGACTTGTTCACACCCGGCACGCCGGTTGATGCGTCCAACACCAACGGCATTAATAACGCCGCCGCACTCTACGCCGCAGTAACTGGCCAAAAGCTCGAGGTAGATCGCATCATTGGTGGCCACGGAGATATCGCACCGCTTCGCGATCTGGTGAAGGTGGCTTCGATGAAGCAGGGTTCTTGATTTTTCATGAGCCGCGCAGCGGCGAAAGATTCTGCCGCTAGACCGGCTTTGGCCAGGCGTCATGCCGCCATAATGCGAACGCGCTGAAGCCGGGGCCACGATCCCGAAATTCGGAGCCACGATGCAGAGGGTCTTCACTGCGATCAGGCGCAGGCCAACACGCGCCGCTCGTTGGGCTGACGTCAAAGAAGGAGCATCGCGAGGACCAGCGAAAGAAAGTACAGAAGCCTTGTTCGCATGATCGACCTCCGCCTTCGCACTTTACCCAGTGATAACGTCTTGCCTATTACTGGCTATCCTTAGGGCAAATGAGACCGTGTTGTGCATACGCTGCTTCACCTGCCGGGTCCACGGGTCTTACACCGCCTACGTCGCAGGCACTGACACGCTAGGCGGGCCGCGCATTCACGGCAGGCATCAGTTTCCCATCCGAACTTCGCCTTGGACGTCAGTAGCGGTCCAAATTTCAAACTAAAACTGCGCGATTTGGCATCCCCTTAGCTTCCGAAAAAAGATGAAAAGAACGTCGAGAAGATTGACTTGCGCTCATCGCGAGAGTACTGTGCGCTCGGCCACTCACTTTAAAACACTTCAACAGCGGCTCCGCCGATAGGAGTTCGGCTGCATGCTCACACTTAGGAGGCAATATGATCAAGAAATGGTTCCGTGCGTTTCTAGCTATTGTGTTCCTGTTCGCAATTGCGATTGCACTTGGTGCTCAAAATCCGAATGCTGCGGACAACGACTTCGCTTCGGTTAAGACACTTCCACCGCCCGGTGTGACCGTCGGAAATGCGCATCTCGTACGTAACAGTAACGGTATTACGTGCATAATCCAAACTTCCGGACTCGTGCCTGGCGATGTGTACAGCGTGTGGTGGGTCATTCCAGCCGAGGCCCTGATCTTTAACGCGGCCGGTTCCATTGCAGCCAGTGATGGCACTGCTACGTTTGCCGGACATGCTTCCACGGGACCCATCGGGCCAGTGGACGGGTCCGTCGTGCTGAGCAACGGCGATGGATCTTTTGATAATCCTCGCACGGATTTGGTTAATGTGGTCGTACGCCACCACGGTCCTCCGATACCCGGCATCATCAATCAACAGATGGGCACCTTCAACACAGGATGCGGGACCGGAGGCTGCAAAAACGTGCAAATTGCCACGTTTGTTCCATAAATAACGGCATTCGAGCGAAGTGCGCTGGGCCATCCGCCCGATCCCAAAAAACCCGAAGAGAAGCCCGCGTCGAAGACCGCCCCGCTTCAACCCGCATCGACCGCATCGACAAAAAGGTGCGGCCGCGGGGGCGGCCGATTTTCGTCGAAGATGACGCGCTCTGATTCCCCGGGTGTTGTGTACAAAAAAACTACACAGGTCGGCGAATGTATGCCCAGTCGTGGATCACGATTTCACTTGGAAAAACCTAAGGGAGCTCTATGAACAGAAAGCTTATTTTTATTATTACAGTGTTCGCCGGATTGTTCGTGGTGGCGTTAACAGCGACTGCCCTTCCCCAAAAAATCGGGCGCGAGGTTGCTATTGCAACCCACTTGAACGACGGAGGCGAATTTCAGCTATCGACGAAAGATCTGATTGCTTTTGGCAAAAGCCTATTTACTGCGGTGTGGACCAGCCAGGAAGGTGGAGGAAGGCCACTGACAAAAGGCACAGGAAATCCGCTTTCCGATTCTAGGGATCCACTACGATTCCCTCGAAATTTCAATCGTATTTCAGCGCCGGACGCTAACTCATGTGCCGGATGCCACAACAAGCCGACAGTTGGCGGTGGTGGCGATATCGTCGCAAACGTCTTCGTCTTGGGACAGCGATTTGATTTCGCTACCTTCGATGTCATCGATCCGATTCCGACCAAAGACGACGTGGACGAGGTAGGAAACCATGTTGTACTTCAGACTATTGCCAATTCACGTAAAACTGTAGCTATGAACGGATCGGGTTTCGTGGAAATGCTTGCTCGTCAGATCACAGCCGATCTGCAGACCGCACGCAACGCGACGGTTGCGGGAGGTTCGATGCCGCTCGCCTCAAAAGGAATCTCATTCGGTGTGATTAAGAGGAATCTCGATGGGACATGGGACACGTCGCAAGTGTCCGGTATTCCAGGTCCGAGCTTGGCCACCACAAGTGCAAACGATCCGCCCAGCCTGATTATCCGGCCATTCCATCAAGTTGGTAATGTAATTTCGCTGCGCCAGTTTACCAACAACGCATTCAATCACCATCACGGTATGCAGTCGGAGGAACGCTTCGGGATCGGTGTTGATGCTGATAATGATGGTTTCGTGAACGAACTCACCCGGGCCGACATCACCGCCGTCACAATATTTCAAGCAACGATGGCTGTTCCCGGCCGAATGATCAATGACGACTCTGGGATTCAAGCCGCCGTAGTGAATGGTGAACAGAAATTTGCCCAGGCCGGATGTACGAGTTGTCACATCCCATCTCTACCATTGACGAACGATGGGTGGATCTTCAGTGAACCGAATCCCTACAACCCGTCTGGGAATCTGCAAACGGGCGGCGGCGTTCCCTCGCTTACGCTGGATCTCACCAAGAATGACTTGCCGGCCCCACGTCTGAAAGTGGACAAAGGAGTCGTGAATGTGCCTGCGTACACGGACCTGAAGCTTCACGACATCACTACCGGCCCGGGCGATCCGAACCGTGAAATGCTGAATCAGAATGCTCCTGCTGGTACTCCCCTGTTTTTTGCCGGCAACGGTAAATTCATTACGCGAAAATTGTGGGGAGTCGCAAATCAGCACACATTCGGGCATCACGGACAATTCACGACCATGCGAGAAGCTGTGCTGACTGGACATCACGGCGAAGCTGAGGCATCGCGTACAGCTTTTTCAAGTCTACCGGAATACGATCAAGATTCGATCATCGAGTTTCTGAAGTCGCTTCAGATATTGCCCGAGGGAACACATACACTCTGTGTAAATCAGAATGGCCAGGAGAGAAATTGTCCTGCCGGCGTCCTTCCTTAATTAGTTAAGCGGAAAGGCCCGTGCGCAATGACGCGCCATCTAACAGCACCATCAACGCGGACGGCCTTCGGGCCGTTCGCGCCGCGCTCTAGATGCGGTTTTTGAATTTTTCTGATTTACGCGACGTTCTGCGGTAGCTTTCACCCATCCATGAAACGGATGCACTTCGCGCGAAATTATTTTGGACAGAGCGGACCCAGGTTCCTATAGGATTCTCCCCGATGGTTAGAATAGCAGCTCTAATCCTTTTTCTCCTTCAACTCGCGACGGTACAGACGCCGCCATACGATTTGATTCTACGCAACGGCCGGATCGTGGATGGCAGCGGTAGCGCATGGTATCGAGGCGATGTGGCTGTTCGCGGCGATGTGATCGTCCGCATTGCGCCATCGATCACGGAAACAGCGAGACGAGTCATCGACGTCCGCAATCAAGTTATGGCGCCGGGCTTCATCGATATTCACAGCCACGCTCGAGAAGGAATCTTTGATGTACCGACAGCAGACAACTATGTGCGTCAAGGTGTGACCACTGTCATTGAAGGGCCCGATGGCAGCTCTCCCGTGCCACTGGCTCCGTTTCTTGCAAGGCTGGCTGATTTGCAAAAAAACATCAACATCGGAATGTTCATTGGCCAGGGGTCCGTCCGCTCTACGGTTATCGGACAAGTCGATCGAAAGCCCACGGCCGATGAACTGGAGCGGATGCGCCAACTTGTCATGGAGGGAATGAAGGACGGTGCGTTCGGCTTGAGTTCGGGTCTCTTTTATGTGCCGGGCACATTCACCTCCACCGACGAAGTCATCGAACTGGCAAAAGTCGCCGGCCGTTTCGGCGGGATTTACATTTCGCACATGCGCGACGAGGCTTCAGGAATCATCGACAGCGTCAAAGAGACGATTGCCATCGGCGAGCGTGGCGGCCTGCCGACTCAATTGACGCATCACAAGATCATTGGGCCGGGAAACTGGGGAAAAAGCGTCGACACACTTCGGCTTGTCGATGAAGCACGCAAGCGCGGCGTCGACGCCACGATCGATCAGTACCCTTACACTGCGTCGAGCACGAGCGTGGGTGCCGCACTTCTTCCGGCCTGGGCCCAAGATGGCGGTCGGCAAAGAGCGCTCGTGCGGCTGAAAGATCCGTCGATTCGCGGGGAAATCAAGAATGAAGTTGTGCGAGTGATTCAAAACGAGCGTGGCGGCGGTGATCCAAAGAACATTGTGATGGCACGCTGCAATTGGGACACGTCCCTCGACGGCAAGAATCTGGCCGACGTGACGCGGCTGCGCGGGATGGAACCGACGATCGTGAATGCCGCTGAAGCGGGAATGTGGATCATCGAGCAAGGCGACTGTTCCGGAATTTTTCACGCGATCGGGGAAGAAGACCTCGAGCGCATCCTTCGTCATCCTGCAACAATGATTGCATCTGACGGAGGAATTCCGGTCTTCGGAAGAGCTGCTCCTCATCCGCGCAACTACGGTACGTTTGCGCGTGTCCTGGCTGTGTACGTGCGCGAGCGGAACACGATTACACTCGAGGATGCCGTCCGAAAGATGTCGTCATTTCCGGCACAGCGTCTCGGTCTCACCGATCGAGGCTTGCTGCGGCCAGGCATGAAAGCCGACATCGCGGTCTTCGATCCGGCGCGAGTGCGCGATGCCGCCACGTTCGAAAAACCACATCAGTATGCTGAAGGTTTTTCGACTGTCGTCGTCAATGGCCAGATTGTTCTGGACGGCGGGATGATTACCGCAAGCCGCCCAGGCAAGGTGTTATACGGCCCGGCAAAGCAGTAAGTTGAAATTGGACGAATCCTGCATCTCAAATCCGAGATCCGAAATCGCAAATTGGACGGGTCCATTTCGAAATTTCGGATTTCGGATTTGAGATGCAGGATTCGTCCAATTTCAAATGCTCGTATTCGCATTCTTCAAGGATTTTGCCGCCCTCACGCCAGGCCCGGATCCGCTTCGCCGGGCATCCAAAGCGTTCGCCCTTCCATGCCACCGGCAACCACAAGAGTTTGGCCGGTAATATGACCCGCCAACGTATCTGAACTCAAGAACACTGCCATGCTCGCGATGTCCGGCGGCCGGCCGAGTTTTGGCAGGGCCATCGTTGCAATGACCTTCTGGACCATGTCCTTGTTCCCGAGTTTAGCCGCGTTGCGCGGCACAACAGTCCAACCCGGACAGATGCAATTCACACGGCCGCCACAATAGTCGCGCCTGTGTGGTGCAATGCGGGCAATCTCGTTTTTGAGCGAGCGTGTCAGGCCGAACGCCATCGCTGATTTTGCAGCAGCGTAGTCTGCATGGCCGGCTTCGCCGAACACTCCCGCCGTTGAAGAAATCAGCACCGCATTTCCCTGCTTCTGCCGCGCGACAATCTTGAAGAATTCGCGAAGACTGAGGAACGTGCCGGTCAGCACATTCTCGATCGTGTGCCGCCATTGATTGAGCGACATCGCGTGAAGCGGAACATCGCGTGTTTCCCAAGAGCCCGCGTTCGCGACGAGCGTATCAGCACGCTTGAATCGCTTCAGCGTCTGCTCGAACAGGCGCCGGACGTCCGCTTCACGCGTGAGATCGGCGCGAACGATGATCGATTGCGTCTTGTTCAACTCTCGCTGCAGAGCCTCGGCATTCGCTTTGCCGCTGCGATAGTGCAACACAAGCTTCGCGCCTTCTGTCGCAAACTGCCGAGCAATAGCTGAACCGATCGCGCCAGATGCACCGGTAATCACAACAACTCTTCCGTGGAGATTGGTGTTCATCGTATGTCCCGTGTTACATTGTCGCGCCAGCCGATCCCCGGACAAAAGGAGGAACCAATGTCGAGCATGTGCGACAAGCTTGATAACTGGGAGCACATGATTCCTAACAACAAGCTTGATGCGATCCAGGATTTCGTTGCTCACATAGCGGACGACTACAATGTGCCGGTCCCTGAGGTTAAATCCGGCGTCCCCGATTTTCCCGAAACTCCTGAAGATGACTCCCAAAAAGCCGGGGCTTACGACCCGAACACAAACACGCTCTACATCAACGAAAACCTTATCCAGGATCCGGATTCCAATGAGGCCATGCATGAGGCCGCTCATGAATTTGGCCACGAGCTTTTCGACCAATATGTCCGAGACGAGAATACGGAAGAGGGCGACTCAGAAGATTATGCGACATACTACGCCGATGGTCTTCAGGATGCTATGGAGGACTATTGCAACAACCCGCCTCCTCCGCAGTCACCGGGACAGCCTGATGAGGGCCCTGGAGATTGGAACCTACCCCCAGACGATGGAACGGCCTATGCCTGACTTCAGAACTGCGACAGAACAGGAACTTAAAGCGCTAAGGGCGTTGAAAGCCCTCCAAAAGCAGGCGCGACGTGTCGAGTTGCGCCTTGCCACAAACAGGGCTCGCGTGCGTGTCGCTCGCGCGCTCAAGTCCGTGAGGAGTATGCGGACAGTAACCGATCTCAGATGGCATGCACAGATTACAAAACGGGAAGCGGAGGCGTTGCGTTTTTTAGCCGGCGGCGTTAAAGCGCGCCAATTGTTCACGAAGCTACGCGATTCGATCGTTCGAAAACTCAAATGATGGAGGTGCCGAAATGGCGCCGTTGATTGCCTTGGGTGTAGCGCCGGCGAGAGTATCGCTGGTGGCCGATGCAGCTTATTTCGAGACTGTGCTGAGCCTTGCCGGGCGCTCGGCGTGGCGACTGCTGTGCAGCGTCTTCATCGTCGATATCACTCCGGTTCCTAATCATGAGCACTATATCGATACGATACTCGAAAAGATGGCGGAGGCGGGTTGGCGGGGCGCGGACACCCGCCTGTTGATAGGCGGATCTCGCGACAATGTGGCGTTGGCGGAAGTCGCAGAAGCGGCCCGGGCACGAGCGCTCGCTCGCGGTATTTCCTGCCGCTGGCTCACAAGTCATGCAGTCAGGGGAAGCCATATGAAAGTCGTCATCGCTGACGATGCTGTCCTTACCGGGTCTCACAACTGGTCGCCCGGAGCGGTAACCGGAGATAACCAGACACAGGATAGTGTTCTCGTTGAGTCACGCGACATCGCGTCTCTGTTAGCTGCACGGTTTGAAGAACAGTGGCATCGCGCGGAGGTACCCCATGCTGCGGTTTGAATGGACGGCATACGTCACTCCGGCGGTAGTGTCGCGCGTCGCTGCCGAGATGGGCGTCACAGAGGCGTTGGCTACCGAAGCCACGCCGCTTCTCGCCAGTATTCTCAGCTGTGTGGGCGGATTGCCGTTCGTCGCTGCCGAGCCCACCCCGGATGAGCGTACAACGCAGGGATTGATGCTTCTTGCAGAAGCGGCCGCGCATACACTGGCTGAGTGCGGTGCGCTCCAGAACGTATTCGGGTATGTAACCTCTGAGGGTGTTGAGCCATTTTATGGCAGACGCGTGGTAGCTCAGGCCAGGGTGAATGTGAACAGCGCCAACAGAGACGAAATCGCTACCCTCCCCGGCCTCACACGGGCTCTAGTGGATGAAATTCTCGTCGAAAGGCACAAGCTGGGACGATTCACGAATCTGGATGATTTCGAGCGTCGTGTCAAAGGAGTAGGTGCGATCAAGGCCAAAGCACTTGCTCAAGCCATAACATTCGATGGTCCGCACGATTCGCGCCGCATGATGCTTGGCGAGCGGGGCGATCTCGGAGCAAACCTTCGCGCGTTAATCGCTCTGCAACCCGATGCCGACCGTACAGCCTCTTTCAGGCGAACCCTAGAAATGATACTGACGTCGTGCAGCACCAATCCGCATCCCGCCACGCGTGAGTCTGTCATTCGGGACGTCCCGCGCCCAGACGTCTCAGCGGAGCGCACTGCAGAGTGGATCGGCGAATTGTGGAGCGACGATTATTGGAAAGATCTGCCGGCTCTCATCGGCAGCGCTCTTCAAACTATTGAGGTTTGTATGTTCCACATGGCCGCTCCTAACCCCGCGCATCCAACCTTTGCGTTGATGGATGCGCTCAGAACTGCCCATCAACGCGGCGTAGCTGTGCGGGTTCTGCTCGATCGGGATGGAAAGAAGGATCCGTATCTTTCAACGATTATCAATAGCGAGGCCAAACGGTTTTTTATGCAGGCGGGAATCGCCTGCCGTTCCGATTCC
>JACXTT010008070.1_pt1 | contig 14676 bp, 15 predicted proteins | sample 9270951 | NCBI WGS metagenome assembly JACXTT01 (sample SAMN15532306, study PRJNA645909) | rock metagenome | isolation source: weathered quartz diorite | place: Puerto Rico | collected 2017-06-21
CAATCTCATCCTGCCGATTGGAATCATTGGTGGCAGAAAACCGCTTTAGCTAAAAACAAAGTAAACCCAGGTTGGCCTTCATCCCCTCGACCCCCAACTGACAATTGACCAACACTACCAAATGGGCAACGCCAATTACGTTTCAGGCTTGCTAAAAAGTGTAAGCTACGACCCCTATGCTTCTCGTGAACGACGCGCTTCAATCGCTGACCGCGGCGATTCGCCAGGTGGAGGCAGCCGTTGAGGAAATGAGAGCGGAGCATGATCCGCTCGCCTCCCACATTTTCGCTTCGCGTCGGCAATATCGAGGTGTGAGTGACACCAAAAGCGGCAAACGCCGCGAAATGACGGCGAGACTCAGCTACTCAAAAGCGTGTGACCTTGGTTTTAGAGGCAGCTTCGGTGAATGGGAACGGCTGATGGGGGCGGTTCCCCGCCGTTAACGAGCGGGTGATTTCGAGTTCTCCTTGGAGTCACGGTGGCGCAGATACAAATCGGCACTGTTCCGGTCAAGATGACCTTCGGACAAAATAGTTTTGCCGTGTCTAATCAACGACACACCGACGATCCGGTTGTTTCCCTTGCGTCCAAGGTCTGGGGTGAGGTCGCTGTCCCGTCCGTTCCCCTTTGGCGGAATGTGCAGATAAGTATCCAAGAACTCAGTGTCGTCCCGCAGGCGGAGCCCACCGCTACAATATTCGCCGGCGCAAGTCGTGATCGGCTGGTAGAGTTCGGCCTCGGCCCGGATAAACGGCGCAAGCTCCATCCAAAGGGAGGCGTCTTGAAACGGGACCCCAATGAACTGGTGGCAAATCCGTTTTATTTTCGCGATGTCAGCCGAAGTCAGTGCCAGATCGTTTGTGTAAGCAGATTGGGACTTCTCCAGAAACTTCCCTATAAAATCACCCTCGACGCTGCCATCGGGATGGAGAATCACCCAATCCTCAACCTCCGATTCAGCGAGGGAGAAGCGTTGGCCTCGATGAAACGATGGCAGTTCTACGTCGCCAAGCCGTCCATATATTTTGCCGTCTTTAATAGAATCGACCTCAATCAAAACGCCTTCCGACTCGTGTGTCCCTGGCTCGGTTAGATGCTTGCGCACTAAGAAGCTGTATCCGGCCGGAAGCCTCGCAAGATAACGGCTCTTGGCCTTTGGGAAGGTGGCGCGGGCTTTCGCGATATATGGCGCCTCCGCTTTAAACATAGCTTCGACCCCCTCCTTGCCTGCGGCGCCTACGGTTTGGTCGGCAGCCAGCCGCCCGTCGGCAATTAGCGAAAACATCATCAGAATAGCGACAACGCGCTTCATAGGCCTAATGAGTTTAAGATCAACCGATGTTGACAGCGACGTTTCATCTTAACAACTAACCGAATAAATATCTAAGCTGGGCTTATGCCGCCTAGCCAAGATGCGGCTCCGCCTAACCGTTCGGATCCCAGCTCATCGTCCCCCAGATCTTAACGGGCGGTTTCTGCTCCAATTCTTTGAAAACCTGCGGCGGGACCGGGGGAAACTTCACCGCACGGATGCTATTGGCTACGATCCGCTCTGCCCCACGACCTCCGGCCTTGGCGTCGGCATGCAGTTCGGTCACTCGGCCCTGTGGATCGAGGTAAAACTCATAGTCCACTTCGAGTCGACGCGATTGCGTCATGAACGCCGGCCTAACGTGATCCTGCAGCATCTTATGAACGAGCATGTTGTAATTGTAAAACGCCGGACTGGCCGCATTCGCCGACGCCTCGGTCAAATAATTTATGTCCGCCTCAGCTTCAAGACGGTCCGTCCGTAGCTGTTGCAGAACGTCCCTCGGAATCGGCGGAAATTTAGCCGCCCTGAGTGCCCTTACCGCCGAGTTCTCAACCCATGCATCTGACTGAATGGAAACCACCCCGACGTTGTACACATGGCCGTCTGGGACGATGACGTATCGCAGCTTCATTGAAACACCCTTCAAGCACTCGGGATGCTTCAACAACTCGGATTCAATCGCGTGGCTCGCGATTTTGGTGATTTGTGCGCGGTACCGAGCGACCGATGCTTTGTCTGCCGCCGGTGCCTGCTGCACGACGCCTTGAAGGCTTATCGTAGCTGCCATCAACAGTCGCAAGCGCATAGACCTAACGAGAATTAGATTGCATCTTGCAGTCTATTTCTGAGGGCTCCGAGGGAAGGGGTTGAAAGGAACTGCACGCGAGGATTGTTGCAAAGCGGGGCGGAACTTCAAGACCGTTCCTGAGGCGGTGGCGCACGTGCATACTGTTAAGAAGATCTTGCGCATCACGAATCCTTGCCGCCCGGCGCGGGCTTTTGTTTTTTCTTTCAGCCGTCGCGCGGTGCGCGGATCACTATGAATGGGTTTTTCGGACGGGAAAGGGAATAGGAGTCGTAGCTTACTATTGACACTGGGGTTGGTGTTCAGTCATGGTGCGGGTGATGGCGCGGTCGCTTCGCATAGAGTATGAGGGTGCGCGTTATCACGTGATGAGCCGCGGCGACGGGGCGCGAACTAATTTTCCTCGACGATAAAAGTGTCGATAGTTAGCTACAACCTCAATTGCACCATACTAGCTGAAAAGCGTTGAACACGCCGAAATCGCGCGGGTTCGTCGTTAGCAACGATCCGATCCCTGTGGTTCCGTACGTGGCGGCCAACCGCTCGCGATCGCCGCGCGGCGAAAATGGGCGGCATAAAAAGGCGGCCTGATATTACGGGGTCAGACAGGTGCTGCAAGTCAACGCGGAACTGATTCCGGCACACCGCGCAAGCTGGTTTTGCACGGCTACCCAGATTGGAGTAAACAGCGGCAATGAACTTCTCTTTGAAGCCGCATCCATTGATCGCTCACTGGATTCCTGGCACAATCGTTGTGGCAAGTGCTGCGTTAGCTTGGAACGATTGGAATGTCTCTACAGCACTCGCACTTTTTGCCGGAGATGCATCGAGAGCAACGATCAGCATTCTGGCTCTCTCTGTCGCCGCTTTCGTACTCGGCGAAATCATCGACGCTTTCCGCGACTTCCGCGAAAAAGACGATGTTAACTGGAACTTCTTTTTCGACGCCAGCGAAGAGGAGATCAAACGCCTTAACGAGTCCTACTTCACCTATTACGTACTGGGTAGAAACCTGGTGTGGGCACTTCTCATCGCTTTGGCGTTCTTCATCTGGCATCCGCCAGCGTGGGCCTCCTGGAATACATTGTCTGGCGATCATCCAACGTGGCGCACATGGTCTCGGTTTGTACTAGCTGTGATCGCGGCACTCGGTGCGGCTTGGATACTTAACAAAGACTCAAAAGGTCTTAGAGATGAGATCAAAACACACACGAAAAAAACGCACTAAGCCGAAACTGCCGCACAGCGGAGTCTATACCCGGCTCAGACCGTCCAAGGTCCACGGAGGGGGCGTCGGGGTGTTTGCAATCCGCAAAATACCGAAAGGAACCCACATCTTCCGGGGTGACGAAGAAACTAAGCTGACCGAAACGACCAAATCATCACTTAGAGTCGTCGCGCCGGAGCTGAGAAAACTCTATGAGGATTTCTGCATCATAGAAGATCGTGGCGAGACCTACCGCTGCCCCACAAACTTTAATCTCATGACCATTTCCTGGTACCTCAACGAACCGGCTCCAGGCAACAAGGCAAACGTCCGTTGCGGTCGAAATGACCTATTCTACGCGCTCCGCGATATCAAAGCCGGTGAGGAACTGACCGTCGATTACAAGACTTACAACGAGTTTGAATGACAGCAACGGCGGAAAACGTCTACGAAATCCACCCCCGCAAAGATAACCGCGGCGTCGATCTGATCTCGGATGCCTTGCCATTCGGCAAGTTGTGGTATGCCGAGCCCAACGCGGTCAACGATAGAGCAACGGTGACTGAATGCCCAACTCGGTTGCCGCTTTAGCGACGCTGCGGCCGCTATTACGCCATAAGTCCAGCGCCTCCTTTTTGTACTCTTCGGTGTATCTCGCCCTGTTGCGAGCCGGCTTCGCTACCTGTGTCTTCATGTGGGCTCCTTTCGGGTTTTGACCCGTAGCCGCTGTCCGTCAATTCAATGCAACCCTAGAGCTAACAATCGACACTGGTGGATACAGGGCAAAATGTGAAGAGCAGGAGAACCAATTCTCACTGCTTCACAGTCGTTTTGCTGCCTTGTTCGGGGGTCGAACTGGCTTGTTAAAGGGCCGCACTGCCTTGTTGAAAGATTCTACTGCCTTGTTGAAAAGGTGAACTGACCAGTTGGATAAGCCAACTGGCTTGTTCAAAGTTTGAACCGGCCTGTTCGATGAACCAACTGCCTTGTTCGATTTGCGAACTGGCTTGTTCGAAGATTCTACTGCCTTGCTGACACAGCCAACTGGCTTGTTCGCTGGCTCAACTGGCTTGCTGACATGGCGAACTGGCTTGTTCATCGGCTGAACTGGCTTGCGCGATAGCTGAATTGCCTTGCACGTCCGGTCAACTGGCTTGCTGGTCGGCTCAACTGGCTTGCGCGATAACTGAACTAGCTAGCAAAGCCTGTGTTTCGGCCTGCGGATTGATGCAATTGTTGTCCAAGGCGCGCGGCGACACAGCGCCGCGGCTACAATCGTGGCTTTCTGCGGATCAAGTGGGAGAAAAGACGGGTCTCATCGTAAACACCCGACCTAGGAACAGAAAGGTGCTAACCTCTTTCTCATAGCCACAGCCCAATTATTTGAGGACAACGGCTAACTCGTCGGCGCTGGGGATGTCGTCCCATTGTTTCAGTAGCGCGCCGTTTCGTCCGAGAACGAAGACGTGAAAACCTGCATCGCCTTTGGCTGAACCGAGTTGCGCCGCGACTTCGCCATCGAAATCGGCAACGGCGTGGACATCAAGGCGCGCGTTTCGCGCGATTTTCAGTTGGTCATAGCGCTGCTGAAGTCGCCGCGCTTCGGTATCGAGCCGATGCCGTATGAGCGCGCGAAAAATCGCGCGAACAGGTCTGCTGTGTTTCTTCTCAAAACTCACAACCGTAATCATGCGGTAGTTTGGATTTCCCAGGCAATAATCCGGTGTCCGGTCCCCAACCAGGCGCGCTCGATCGATGTCCGATTCTCTGGTAAGGACAACGGTCGTAACATGGCCATCGTTGGTGGAAAAGGCGTTCCCGTCCACGTCGGCAAAGCTAATCGAGTAAATCCGTTCGAGAGAAAGATCGGCCATCGCTGCGACCTGAACAAAAGCGACCGCGGCGGCGGAAAGAATTTGGAGTGGACCCGATTTCACGTTAAGAGACTGTTAAAAAATTCAGGCATGTCGCGCGAAAAGGCTGTGGGCTGGATGGCAAGGCGCAAGCGAGGAGTCCGGCAGCTGCCGGATGACGACTGAGTAACGCCGACAGACGGCCCACAGCGTTTTCGCCCTGAGTGTTGCGCCGCTTTTTCGCCGCTCCGGCGTTGCTTGTCAGTCGAAGATCCATAAAGGATATTCTCCTTCCTCGCGCCTTGGAGAAGCGAAAAAATCTGCAGCAACGCGGCATGCCTGAGTTTTTCAACAGTCTCTTGAGCACGTTTCCGATGATCGGGCGCGCTGACAAGGTCGGGATTTGGTTGGCCATCTTGTCAGTAATGGCACTGGCTGGTTGTGACCGAATGGTGACATCGCGCGAAACTCAGCTGGTCAAGGAGGCCGACGCGAAAGCTGCGCAGGGCGATTTTTTATGGGCGATTAATCTTTATGAAGCGGCGCTCGACGGCACGCCGCAATCGGCCGAGGTGCATTATAAACTTGCTCTGCTCTATGACGATAAAATGAACGACCCGCTTCATGCGCTGCATCACTTCAAGCGCTATCTAACACTCAATGCGAACGGCAAGCATGCGGAAGAGGTCCGGGGTTTTATGAAACGCGATGAAGTCGTGCTGGCTACGAATTTATCGGGCGACTCGGTGTTGACCCGGGCAGAAGCGGCGCGGTTACGCAATGAAAACCTGAGCTTGCGCAAACAGTTGGAAGAGCGCCAGACCAAACAGCGTTCCCCGACCGAAGAAAAACCGTCATCTCGCCACGCGGACGCGGAAAAAAGGAAATCCGGGGCGCAAACTTATGTGATCGAGGAAGGCGATACGCTGGCTTCAATTTCAAGGAAGTTTTATAAGACGTCGTCCCGCTGGAAGGAGATCCTCAACGCAAACAAAAAGAAAATCGATGATCCGGAGGATTTGAAACCCGGGCTAAGATTAACAATTCCGAAAGAATAAAGCACCTTCCTCTTCCTCTTTTCTCCTCGCTCCTTGCTCCCCGCTCAGCTCATCCTCGTCGCTACAGCATTGCGGCTGAGGACAGCCGCCTCTACAGTTGCCCCTTATGCCTTACAAAGACATCGCGCCGCCTGCGGGCGAAAACATTTCGATCGACAAAGGACAGCTTCAAGTGCCGGATCGACCGGTCATTCCATTCATTCGCGGCGATGGCACCGGCCCGGATATTTGGGCGGCGAGTGTGCGCGTGTTCGACGCTGCGGTTGCCAAAGCCTACGGCGACAAAAAGAAAATTGAGTGGTTTGAAGTTTTCGCCGGCCAGGTTGCCAAAGACAAGTTCGATACCTGGCTGCCGGACGACACGGTCGAAGCCTTCCGTGAATATTTGGTCGGCATCAAAGGTCCTCTAACGACGCCAGTCGGAGGTGGCATTCGTTCTCTCAACGTCGCGCTGCGACAACTTCTCGATCTCTTCGTTTGTTTGCGTCCGGTGCAGTACTTCAAAGGCGTCCCCTCGCCGGTCAAGCATCCCGAGAAAGTAAACATGGTCATCTTTCGCGAAAACACCGAAGACATTTACGCAGGCATCGAGTACGCCGCCGGTACGGCGGAGTCGCAAAAGATTCTCGATTTCCTGCAAAAAGAATTCCCGAAGGACTTCGACAAAATCCGGTTCGGCACGCGCGAGAAAGCAGCTGAGTTCTGGAAAAGAGTTGGCGCGGCGGAAAAAGATGACGTCAGGGTCGGGCTTGGAATTAAACCGGTCAGTCGCTCGGGCAGCGTGCGTTTGATCCACAGTGCAATTGCCTACGCGATTCGGAACCAGCGCAAAAGCGTCACCTTCGTGCACAAGGGCAACATCATGAAGTTTACCGAGGGCGCATTTCGCGATTGGGGCTACGAAATCGCCCAGAGTTATTTCGGTGCGGAAGAGATCGATGGCGGTCCCTGGAGCAAAATTCCCATGGGCAAACCGGGCGCCGGCATTGTCATCAAGGACGCGATTGCGGACATCACCTTGCAGCAGGTGCTGACGCGTCCGGAAGATTTCGATGTGATCGCGACTCTCAATTTGAACGGCGACTACCTGAGCGACGCGTTGGCCGCGCAAGTTGGCGGGATTGGGATCGCGCCCGGGGGCAACATTAATTACATAACAGGTCACGCTGTTTTCGAAGCGACCCATGGCACCGCGCCGAAGTACGCGAACCAGGACAAGGTGAATCCCGGCTCGGTGATTTTGTCGGGCGAAATGATGTTCCGTTACATGGGCTGGACGGAAGCCGCCGATCTTATCCTGAAAGGATTAAACGGTGCGATTGCGAGCAAACGCGTCACCTACGATTTCGCGCGCTTGATGGAAGGCGCAACCGAGATCAAATGCAGCGAATTTGGGGATAATGTGATTGATCACATGTGATGTGGCCGAACTCCTGATCGCAATCACGCCGTAGCCGCGGCGAAGGCGGATGCTCGCAATTCGGCGATAACGTCATCGAACACATGTAAACAGGAATGACGAAATCCGAATGAACCTCGTCGTTCGTTATTGAAGCAAAACGAATCTCAAGAGAGATTGGGCGTTGACTCCTTTTTCGGGTATCGCGTGGATACGAACCCGGCAGCAACGCCGAAAACAATCAGCGCAATTCCGGCTTCGAGCCACCCTTTGGGCCGCTCCTGGACTTGATTGATTTGATAAATCAGCTGATCGAAGTCGCCTCCCGGTGAAAAGTGAGCGTTCTGCGCGGCCTCAGGAAGTTTCGCGTGAATCGTTTGGTTGATGATCTCTCCGTTGACCAAGCTGCTGTTCGTAAAGATCCACTCCCGGCCCGAACCGCTAACCAGTTTCATGTTCTTCGGGACATCAACAATGAATTCGCCGCCGCCGCGGTAACGGGCAACGGCACGGCCTTTCAAACGGGCGGCGGCGTGGCGATGCACGTCGTCTTTATCAAGGGAAAAGTCGTCGATGATGGCGCTGGCAAATTGGTAGCGAAGGTTCCGCAAAAGCAAATCTGGATGATCGCCGTATTCCTCCTTCCAGGCTGCCCATTGCGCGGCGCCGTATTGAAAACTGACTTCCAGCTTCGCGTCACCTCGCTGATCGAACTCATAGATCTCATCAATGTTGCGGCTCGGCGCATTTTCTTGCCCAGACACCGAAAGTGCAGCGCCAAAAAAAGTCGTAAGAAGAAGAGGGCGCAAAGCGATAAACGAATTCATTGCTTTCTTCATTCGCCAAAGTGCGCTGAGCTAATGATGTCCTGGAGGATCGGCTGGTTGCGCTCGAATGTTCCTTTGGCCGAACCTGTGAAAAATCCAATGACACCGGATTGCGTAGGCGCAAACACGCCGATCCACTCGGAAGTCCCACGGCGCGACGTCGTCGTGCCAGTGTAATAGACCGCGCTCCCTTTTTGTTCTTGCGATTTAACGTGAACCGCGCCCCCCAGATGAGTGGCCACGCCGCGCCGCGCCGCGGCCATTGCATCAGCCGGGCTTTGAAAATTCGGAAAATAAAAGACGTTGACGGCAGCCGTGGTCTGGGCGTCTTCGGCCGTGAAAATCATTCCGGGCACAGGCGAATTTTCCAGGCGCATCCAATTTTGAGGGACGTCGATGCTGACCAAGCCGTTTGCGCCTTGCCAGCGGTAATATCCCGCACGGACTGCTCCCGTCCCCTCCTGTCGGGAATGAGTCATTGCCACTGCCTGGGCGTACCCCGCGGCAGTGTGGCTGCTACGTTGCGCGAGAATGTTCTTGATTTTGTCCACTTCAAAGGGCGGCAACTCTGGCGCACGGAAGCCCTCCTTTTGGTATTGCTGCACGTTTAGCCACATCTGGTATTTCTGTTCGCGAATATCCTGTTGCGCCATTTTCACCGCCTCTTCGAAGGGTACCGGTTGCCTCGCGCCCACCGCCATGGGTGTGATGGCGGTGCATTCGATTGGGACAAAATCGTTTGCCCCCTGCCCTACCCAGACAATGGTAAAGGCGTGGCCTGGCCGAAAGACAACGGTAGTTTGGCAACCGAGATGTTCCATGACCGAGGCCCAAAGCAGGGCCAGCTCCACACACAAGCCCTCGTTGGTAATGATGACATCGCGTGGCAGACGTACGGTTTGCACCATCGTGTGCACATCGCCAAGGGTGGAGGGCACGCCCTGATCGCTGGTGTAACGCATCCCCGTTTCGCTCATGTAATCGTAGGTCGCCTTCATCAGCCGCACGATTTCTTGCGGGCCGCCAGCGATGCCTGCCATCGTGCCGCCTGTTCGCTTTGTAATTTCGGCGGCGAATTCTTTGACAACGGGATCGTTAGGCGTGACCATCGCGACCGCAAACGGCGAGGTCACGAACACGTCGTACCAAGTCAGAATTTCATTCGACGGCAGATCGGTATATTCGATTTCGTTCACACCACGAAGCTCGACGTTCGACCGTAAAATCTCCTCCTTCATTTCGCCCGGCTTGTCCGTCCAGCGAATTTTTGTTTCGAGCGTCGCAGTGGTCTCGTTGGTTAACTGTGTAATCTTGGATGGGAGCTGCGGGTAAAACAGCTGCACGATAGTTTGCCCCGGCGGAATTTCCGAGTGCGTTTCCGGTGTTGTCCACGAGAGGTAATCGGGAATCTGATAGCTGATAGAAAAATCACGGACCGGCGCTGTGCCATCGTTCCGGAAAACAATTTTGCTCAGGAAATAACGACCATTTTGCGTGGCCGGATTCGCGTACACTTTGTAGGCAAAAGTCATCAGCGACTTCCGCACGGTCGGACTTTCCCAGGTAAGTTTCCCTACTCCTGCTCCCCGAAGAGAAAAAACAGCCACGCAAATCAAACCGAGGAAGGCAAGCAAGCCAGCAACGGTTTGCAGAATTCTCTTCACCAGGGTCTCTTTCCAACCAAAAGCCTTCGCTTTTGTCACGTGAAATTTAGCACGCTAGCGCTTTATTCCTGGCAAAACCTGCGTTAGCTCCAGGCATGTCTTCTTCATTGTGGAACCGATTTCAGAGGTATTTCCTTCGCTACGATGATCTCGGCTTTTCGATCGACATCAGCCGGCTGAAGTTTTCGGAAGATTTTCTCGGTAAAATGCGGGAGAAGATCGACAAGGCGTTTGCGGCCATGCGCGAACTCGAAGCAGGTGCTATCGCGAACCCGGATGAAAAACGCATGGTCGGCCACTATTGGCTGCGCAATGCCGCGCTCGCGCCAAATGAACAACTGCGGGCGGATATCGAAGGAACGAACCAGCGCATCGAGCAGTTCGCGGCTGACGTGCATTCAGGGAAGATCGCAACTGCCAATGGAAAGAAATTCGAACGTGTATTGCTAATCGGCATCGGCGGCTCGGCCCTCGGCCCGCAATTAGTCTCGGATGCGCTCGGATCGACTGATGCGCCCATGGATATTTACTTTTTCGACAACACCGATCCCGACGGATTCGACCGCGTCTTTGACCAGATCGGGGATGGACTGGCACAGACGCTGGTGGTGGTAATTTCCAAATCGGGGGGAACGAAGGAAACGCGCAATGGAATGGTAGAGACAGAAGTGAAATTCAAATCGGCCGGTATTCCATTTGGGAAACATGCTGTCGCGGTGACCGGCGTGGGGAGCGATCTGGACAATTACGCGGAGAAGAACCAGTGGATCACGCGTTTTCCGATGCACGATTGGGTCGGCGGTCGCACTTCAGTAATGAGCGCAGTCGGCCTCCTGCCGATGGCACTGCAAGGCTTTAAGATTAAGAGTTTCCTCGAAGGCGCCGCCGCGATGGACGAACGTACGCGCGTGGCAGACCCTGGACAGAATGCCGCCATGCTTCTGGCCTTGATGTGGTATTACGCCGGCAATGGCAGAGGCGAGAAAGACATGGTGGTGCTACCATACAAAGACCGGCTGATGTTGTTCAGCAGATATTTGCAACAACTGGTGATGGAGTCGTTAGGCAAAGAGAAGGATCTCGCTGGAAACGTCGTCCACCAGGGTATCGCGGTTTATGGGAACAAAGGCTCGACCGATCAGCACGCCTATGTGCAGCAGTTGCGCGACGGTATTTTGAATTTCTTCGTCACGTTCATTGAAGTGCGCAAAGATCGCAGCCGGGGACGGCCTGCCTCCACAGAACCAGGGGCGGCGCGATTCGAAGTCGAGCCGGGAGTGACGAGCGGCGATTATTTGCAAGGGTTTTTGCGTGGAACGCGGGCGGCGCTTTACGAGAACGGGCGCGAATCGATCACGATCAGTTTACCGGAAGTAAATGAATTCAATCTCGGCGCGCTCATCGCCCTTTACGAGCGGGCGGTTGGCTTTTACGGTTCACTAGTCAATATCAACGCGTATCACCAACCTGGAGTGGAATCGGGCAAGAAGGCAGCCACGAAACTGTTGCAACTACAAGGTCGAGCTCGGGCAAATCTTTCCGCAGGCAACGGTAAGACCGCCGAGGAAATCGCGCACGCGATCGATGCCGACCCGGAAGATGTATTTCATGTCCTGCATCATCTCGCGAGCAACGATCCGCAAGTCCGTTTTATGAAAAGTGACGAGCCAGTTAACGACAAATTCTCGCTCGCAGGATAAAATTGCTAACGTTCGCCTGGTAAGATGACAGATTTGCCGATCGAAAATCGAAGTGATGCGGTACCCTGGATGGACATCGTCCAGTTCGTCCGGCAGCTCAGTCATGATCTGCGAAATCACTTGAACGCCGCCGAACTCCAGGCTGCTTTCATCGGAGAGGTGGCCGAAGGCGAAGAGTTAAAAAAGGAGGTGACGCGATTGCGCGAGCTGATGGCCGAAGTCGCGACCAGCTTGCAACGCGTGAGTATGGGGATGGCTCCAATCAAGCCAACTTTGATGCAGTACCGCGTGGCCGATTTTCTCGAAGACTTGAAACAGAAGGCGGATTTCACCCATGACCCGGCGAAGGTTACGTGGGAAATGAAACCTTGTGATGCAATTTTGAATATCGATCCACAATTATTGCAGCAGGCGTTTCTGGAGCTTTTCACGAATGCTTTCCAGCATGAACCCGGAAACGGCGCGCTTGTGGCAAAGGCTCACATCGATAATGGACAATTTATCTTCACGTTGCGTGAGCCGAAAACGCGATTTGAGCCTTCCACGGAGAATTGGGGGCGCGAACCGCTGCGAAAAGTTAGCCGCGGCCATTATGGTCTTGGACTCAGTCGCGTCCGGGCAATCGTCGAGGCGCATGGCGGTGAATTCGGCGCTCAATACGATCCGGCGGTGCAGGCGCTGCTTACCACGGTGAAGTTGCCATTGGCGAAAAAAGACAATTCAGGATGACGACGGAAAACCGCCGGATTTTGATTATTGACGACGAGCGTCCGATCCTGCTCACACTTGAAGCACTCCTCAGCCGGCATGGCTATGTCACTGAGACCGCAGCGACCGCGGCGACCGGCCTGCGCGCGTTAAAAAGCAAACCGGCTGCGCTCGTTCTGCTCGATTTGCAATTACCGGACGCCAAAGGATTGGAGATGCTCGATAAAATCAAGAGTGAGCACGCCGAGACAGCAGTAATTATTTTGACCGCGCACGACTCGTTAAGCAACGCCATCGAGTCCATCAAGCGTGGTGCCTATCATTTTATCAGCAAGCCGTACGCGCCCGAGGAACTGCTCAGCCTGGTCGAGAAAGCTTTGGAGAAACAAACGCTGCTGCGTGAGACAGCCGAACTACGGGAAAAGACTCAAGAGCTCGAGAAGCGGCTCGAAATAGCTGAGACCAGGTTTCATCCCATTTTCAAAAGCAAGTCGATGCAGGAAATCGAGGAATTGATCACAGCGATGGCGCCTTCCGAGGCCAACGTGCTTATCACTGGCGAAAGCGGCGTGGGCAAGGAAGTCATCGCCAACGCCATTCATCAGCGCAGCCGTCGCGCGGACAAACCGATGGTGAAACTCAATTGCGCGGCGTTCCCACAATCGATGATCGAGGGCGAACTTTTTGGCTACGTCAAAGGCGCGTTCACCGGTGCGGTCAACGATTTTCCGGGAATGATCGGCGAAGCGAGCGGTAGCACGCTGTTCCTGGATGAGATTTCAGATATGCCGACGGATTTGCAGACCCGATTTCTGCGCGTTTTGCAAGAGCGCGAGTATCGCCCGCTTGGGAGCACGCGCACGATCAAGGCTGACTTTCGCGTGATCGCCGCGACCAACCGACCGATTGGGCAGGCGCTCTCCGAACACCGGTTGCGCTCCGATTTGTATTACCGCCTCAACACATTTCAGATCGAGGTGCCGCCGTTACGCGACCGCAAACAGGATATTCCACCGCTGGTCGCATTTTTCGTGAAACAATTTGCGCAGCAACTCGGGAAACCGGAGCCAACCATCGCGCCGGAAGCTTTTCAGAAGATGCTCGATTACGCGTGGCCCGGTAACGTCCGCGAGCTGCAAAATGCCCTCGAATACGCGGTCGTGCTCGCGCGGAACAATCTCATCGGAGTAAAGGAGTTGCCAACGGAAGTGCAGCTGCCCACTGTCCTGCAACAAAGCGAACGCGGTGGCAGCCTGTCCCGTCAGGGCGCGCAAACACTTGATGATATGGAGCGCAGCGCCATCTTGCAGGCCCTCGCCCAGTCTCATGGCAATAAGAAGAAAGCAGCTCAACTTTTGGGAATTCAGCGCCCGACGCTTTACAATAAAATGAAGCGTTACGCGATCGAGCTGTAAGGACAAAGGCGGGACGCCGGTCTACAGCGCTCTCTATCAGTCAGACCAACAGAGGAGCGGCATAGGAATGGAGTGTTGGAGTGCTGGAGTAATGGGTTTCGCATCACTCCATTACTCCACTACTCCATTTCCCCACCGCTGATCGCAGGTTGGATTTTCAATTTTAGATTTTAGATTAAATTAGTGGTGCGACCGCTGACATCGGAAAATCCCAGGCGACGATCGACAATCGCCGTGCCCCGCCATTTGGAGCAGCTTTTGGCGCACGCGGAAGAACAGTTGGCCGCGACCGGGAAACAGCGGCCGACGGACGTCCTCCCCGTTTATCAGAAATTCCTCAAAATAGAAGAACATCGGTTGCGCCTGAAGCATCAGGCCGGCGGTGGCGGCCGTGAAATCTGCAAACATCGTGTCGACCTGGTTGATCTTATCCTGCGACATGTTTTCGCGGCCGCGGCCGGCCACGCGCCGAACCGGAAAGTCGAAACCCGGATGGCATTGATCGCACTCGGCGGATATGGACGCGGCGAACTCAACCCATTCAGCGACGTCGACGTCATGTTGTTACACGATGGCAACCACGGCAAGCTTGCGCCGGACATCGAACAAATGGCCGAGCAAATCCTTTATTTGCTTTGGGACATCGGCTTCAAGGTTGGCCACTCCACACGCTCGGTTAAGGAAGCGATTTCACAGGGCAACCTCAACATGTTTACAAAAACGGG
>JACXTT010008073.1_pt1 | contig 14670 bp, 14 predicted proteins | sample 9270951 | NCBI WGS metagenome assembly JACXTT01 (sample SAMN15532306, study PRJNA645909) | rock metagenome | isolation source: weathered quartz diorite | place: Puerto Rico | collected 2017-06-21
ACACCACCAGGGGTGAAGGAGCCGGGCCACTGGGCCAGCGCCATGCGGCTCCCTGCCAACCCCATTGTGCCGCCCAAGGCGAGCGCGAGCGCCACCACGATCGCGGCTTCGGCCAGCGCCGCAGCGAGGAGCAGCCGGCGGGTTGCGCCGACTGCGCGCCGCACCAGCAGCTCCTGCGACCGGGCCGAGGACCGCGCCGCGGCGACCGCGATGATCGTGATGGCCGCCACCACGCCGACACCTGACGCCACGAGGAGCAGCAGGGAGAACAGCTGCCCCGTCGCTGCCGATCGCACGACGGCCGGCGTTGTCGCGAGGGCGCTGGTGGGGAGCTGCAGAGCGGGAACCGGCACCGCCGAGGGGATCATCCGCGGCCCCATGCCCCCGAGCGCGATCAAGCGGCTCACCACGACCGTGCCGAACAGGGCGGCAACCCCTGCGGCGACCAGGAGTACAGCAGTCACCCAGTGGGCCCGCAACGCCCATGTCGCCGGCGCGCCGACCCTCGTCACCTGGGACCGCCAGGCTGTCACGAGACTGCCATCGGCTTCCGCACGGCCGTCGATTTCTTCTTGGCCGCCGCCTTCAGCAAGTCCATCACGACGCGAACCGCCGGGTTGGTTTCTCGCTCACGCGACAGGATGTCGATCCCCCACGGCAGGTCCAGACCGGCGATCGGTACCCCCACGGTGCCGAGCGGTGGGCGCTCCCGCTGCGACAGGAACCCGAGGCACCACCCTTTCCCCTGACCGGCGAGGGACCACACGGTGTGGAGGCCGTCGTGCGTGCCGTCGATGCGCGGCGTCAACCCGATGTTGGCCAGGGCGCTCATCACGCGATCGTGCAGCAAGGGGTGGAACGAGCGTTTCATGAAGAGAAAGGGAATGTCGGCCAGCTCGATCGGCTGGATCACGGCGCGCTGCGCCAGCGGGTGGGAGGCACCGATCAGCGCCAGCTGCACCCGATCTTCGACGATGCGCTGCAGTCGGTAGCCGTCGCAATCCTCCAGCTCGATGTAGGCATGGGCCAGACCGAGGTCGATCTCGCCGCGGCGCAGCGCCGTGAGCTGCACCGGTGAGGCCATCTCTTCGATGGTCACATGCACGTGCGGGTGGTGGGCGGCGCATTCGTTGAGGGCTGCGGTGAGGATTTCGCTCGTCACGACGGTCGCTACCGCGGCGATCACGCAGCGCCCCTCCATGCCGCGCCGCGAGCGGGTCGTCTCCTGGACCAGCCGCTCGATCGCCAGCAGCAGGGCCGGACAGTCCCCCGCGAGCGCGCTCCCCGCCGCGGTGAGCATCACTCCGCGCGCCGAGCGGTCGAGCAGCGAGAGGCCGGTGGCGTGCTCCAGGTCCTTCAACTGGCGCGACAGCGCCGGCTGCGTGACCCCGAGCTGCTCGGCGGCGCGGCCGATCGTCTGCGTCGCGGCCACGCCAAGCAGTGCGCGGAGATGCCGGATCTCCAACGCCTGCGGGACCGTTCCTGGCTGACGCCGGGCAGCCCGCTTGCGCGCGAGAGGGACGGAACGCGGCTCGGCCTCGACGCACCCGTCCGGATCATTGCGGGCAAGGTCGAACGCCGTTTCCAAGACCGTGCGCACCACGGGACGACGCTCGTTGGCGCGCCACAACGCCCAGGCGCGCCCTGTGAAATCAAGCTCCGCGAGAGGAACCGCTGTCGTCCCCTCAGGGGGTGCTGCCGTGAGTGAGTGCGTGACCGGCGTCCAACCGCGACCCACTGAGACCGCGACGTGCGTCGCATTGAGGCCGGAATCGAGCACCAGGAGCGGGGATTGCAGCCCGCATACCCGGAGCGCAGCGAGGCCGCGTTCGAATAGCGATGTCGGGTAGCCATGGTGCGACACGACAAGGGGCAGCTCCCCGAGCTCCGGAACAGTAAGTCGCGATTTCGAGGCGAGGCGATGCTGAGCCGGCACGAGGGCGTGGTCGACGCGCTCGTCCCACAGCGGCGCGCAGTCGAAGCTGTGCGTCTGGTCGTACACGGCGACCGCGACGTCGATCTCGCCGCTTGCCAGCTCGTCGAGGATTCCGCGGTAGTCGAGCGCCTGCAGGACAAACGTGATCTCGGGATGCTCGCGTCGCAGCACCTCCTCGAGCTTGCCGAGGAACCCGTGCGCAATCGCGAATCGCATCGCACCGACGACGACGCGGCCGCGCCGACCCGCCGCCGTCGCCTCGGCGCGCTCCAGCGACCAGATGAGATCCGACAGCAGTTGGGCGGCTCCGCGCGCCAATGCCTCGCCGGCGAGCGTCGGCGTGACACCTTTGGCGTGGCGGTCGAGCAGCGTCACCCCGAGCTCGTGCTCCAGATCACGGATCTGCCGCGACAGCGCGGGCTGCGCCACGCGCAGCTCTGCGGCGGCGTGGCTCATGTTGTGTGTTCTGGCGACGGTGACGTAGTACCGCAGGTGCCGCAAGTCCAACGTGGCGCTCCGTTTCTGCTATACGCTCCGCTATGCACTCCAGGTATGCAACTCCCAGCGAAGGAGTATTGGAATCGGCACCCCACTCGTGGCTAGAATGTCGCCCGCGCGTGACACGTTCGTTACACGACGCGCGGGCAGAGAGCCCTGCCCCCGAATAAACGCCGATTGAGGGAGAGACGATACGATGGTCGTAGTCGAGCCCGCCAAAGGCTCCGTCGCACCGACGCTGAACCTGCCGGACGTGATCCGGACGCCGGGCGCCCTGCGCACGGTGTTCCAGCCGATCGTCCGATGCCGGGACGGAAGCTGGAGCCTGCACGCGCTGGAGTGCCTCACCAGGGGTCCCAACGGCTCGCCATACGCGGAAGCCGCAGTGCTGTTCGCCGCGACGCGCGCCTGCCACCTCGAAGCGATGATGGACCGCGCCTGCGTCATCACGGCGCTCGAAACCGCCGCGCATTGCGGCATCAAGTCTCCGCTCTTCGTCAACGTCAGCCCCGTCACCCTCATGTCGGACCGCAGCTTCCCCGACTTCCTCGCCACCACCGCGGCCGGCAACGGCGTCGATTGGCGGCGCGTGACCGTCGAGGTCATCGAGCAGGAGCGCGACTGCGACAAGAAGGCGCTCGCTCCCGCGCTGCGCTCGTTGCGCGAGCTCGGCGTCCATGTCGCCCTGGACGACTTCGGCTCGATCACAACCGACTCCCGGCCACTCGAAACGTGCCAGTGCAATCCCGACATCGTGAAACTGGACGGGTTGCTGGTCCGCGAAGCCCGCCATCGCGCGAGCACTCGGCACCGCCTTGTCGCCGTCGTCGAGCAGGTGCGCCGCATCGGACTCGAAGTCGTGGCGGAAGGCGTCGAAGGCGATGCCGACCTGCAGCTCGTCGCCTGTATGGGCATCGAGCTGGTACAGGGCTACCACGTGTGCCGTCCCCTCGCTGGAGAGTTCGCCGCCCGTGCCGAATCGCTGTTCGGCCTCGCGGCGTCCGCCTGATCGACCGATGCCCGAACCCATTGTCCTGCGGAGAGCCCCCATGACGCACGTCGGCCGGAAGCCGCGCGTTCTGATCGTGGACGATTCGCCCACCTACCGCCTCTGGCTCGAGATGATGCTGAAGCATCGCTACGAGGTGTTCACGGCGGAGGATGGAGAAGCGGCCCTGCGCTGCGGCACGAGCGTGCAGCCCGATCTGATTCTCCTGGACGTCGTCATGCCCAAGCTCGACGGCCTCTCGGCGTGCAAGGCGCTGCGCGAGCGCCCCGAGACGCGGACCACGCCGATCATCCTCGTGACCTCGCAAAATGAGGAATGGGACGTCGAGGCGGGGTTCACGAGCGGCTGCACCGACTATGTCATGAAACCCGTCGACCAGCTCGAGCTGCTGGCGAAGGTGGAGAGCTGGCTCGACGTCGCCGTCGACCAGGGGAGCGGCGCGTGATCGGGCTCCCGGACCAGCTGATCGAACCGGTGCCTGCCCGCCGTGAATCGGGGTCGGTCAACGCCGAGTGCGGCCGCGTCTACTTGCACCCGGGCCAGTTCACCGTCGCCGTGGCGCCCTGCACCATTACCACGATCCTCGGGTCGTGCGTCGCCGTGGCGCTGTTCGACCCGGTCGCGCGCATCGGCGGCCTCAATCATTTCCTGCTGCCGCGCGCCCCGGGCAAGACCAACTCGCTCCGCTTCGGAGACGTGGCGGTGCCGAGGCTCGTCGACGCGATGGTGGAATGCGGCGCCGTCCAGCGCCGCCTGCAGGCGAAAGTCATCGGCGGCGCGTGCGTGCTCGACGCCTATCGCGATCACCCCTCGCACGTGGGCCGGCAGAACGTCCTCGCGGCGGTCCAGTCGCTGTTCGAGGCGAGCGTGCCCGTCGTCATGACTGACGTCGAAGGCAACCGCGGGCGACGCGTGGTGCTCCACGCTCACACCGGCGACCTCGTCGTCAAGGTGCTCTAAGAATGGTCATGGACGCCGAGCTGCAACGCATCGCCGACGTGTACCGCACCGAATCGGCCGAGAACCTGTCCACCATGGAGCAGGCGCTGCTGGCGTTGGAACGCAGCGGCCGCTCCGACTCGGGGCTCGTCCACGCCGTGCTGCGCGCGGCGCACACCCTCAAGGGCAACAGCGCCACGATGGGGTTCGAAGCGGTGGCGCAAGCAGCGCACCAGCTGGAAGACCAGCTGGAGCGGCTGCACGACGGGACCCTGCCCTTCAGCGGGGACCTGATCACGCGCTTCCTCGAGGCGGTCGACGGCCTGCGGCGCCTGTTGCGCGCCGCGCTGGACGCCGAGCCCGTGGTCGCTCGCATCGGCGAAGCGGCGCCGGAGCCGAAAGGTCCGGCCCGCGACGCGACGCTGCGCGTCAACATCGCCCGGCTCGATACGCTGCTCGACCTCACCGCCGAGATCACGATCGCGCGCGGGCGCCTGGCCCAGCTCGTCGTCCCGGGCGAGACGATCACCGAGTCGGCCGTGGCCACCCTGGGACAGCTGGAGCAGCTGCACGCCGCCGTCCAGGAAGAAGTGATGCGACTGCGCATGGTGCCGCTCGGCCCCACGCTGCGCGCCTGCCACCGCACCGTGCGGGATATCGCGCGCAAACAGGGAAAGCAGGTCCAGCTCGTCATCGAGGGCCACGACGTCGAAGTCGATACGTCGATCGCCGAGCAGATGCGCGATCCGCTCACGCACATGATCCGCAACGCGGTCGACCACGGCATCGAGCTGCCGGCCGACCGTGTGGCGGCAGGCAAGCCCGCGTCGGGCACGGTCACGCTGCGCGCCCTGCACCGCGCCGGCTCGGTCGTCATCGAGCTGGTAGACGACGGACGCGGACTCGACCGCGCCCGCATCGCCGCCAAAGCCGAGGCCTTGGGCGTAGTCGCGGATGCCAAGCAGCTGACCGACGAGCAGCTCCTGTCCCTGATCTTCGAGCCCGGCTTCTCGACCGCCGCGGAGGTGACGGCGGTCTCGGGCCGCGGCGTCGGCATGGACATCGCGCGCCGCCACATCCGCGGCCTACGCGGCACGATTGACACCACGTCGACGCCGGGCCAGGGCACGCGTTTCACGATTCAGCTGCCGCTCACCGTCGCGATCATCAACGGCTTCCGCGTGCGGGCCGCGGGCGAGGTCTACGTGCTCCCGCTCGAGGCGGTCGAGGAGTGCCTCGACGGCCAGGGCGTGCGCAGCCGTTCCGGCGAGCGCGTCGAAGACGGCGTCCTCAACCTGCGCGGTGCCCCGGTGCCGTTCGCGCGGCTGCGCGACGTGCTCGGGCTGTCCGGTGCGCCCGCGCCGCGGGAAAGCGTCGTGATCGTCCGCCATGGCGAGCGTCGAATCGGGCTCGTGGTGGACGTGCTGGAGGGCGACTGCCCGGCGGTCGTGAAGCCGTTGAGCGGCGCGCTACAGCAGCTCCCCGGCATCGCCGGCTCGACGATCCTCGGTGACGGTCGAGTCGCACTGATTCTCGATGTACCTCAATTGATCGGGCTCGCCAGAGAGACGAGCCAGGCACGGAGCCACCAGGCGTCGGCCTGACGTTGGCGCAGGACACACTAGCAACGTCGCCTCGGGCGACGAAGGAGAAGCAATGTTGCGGTCGGTGAAGATCGGCGTTCGGCTGTGGGGACTCACGGGTGGGCTACTCGTCGCGGCGGTGGTGCTGGCGCTGGTCGGCCTGCAGGGCGCGCGCGCCGTGGAGCAGCGCCTGAAAGATGCGACGGACGCCGCGCAGACGGCGATGCACACGCTCGACGCGACGCGCGCCGCCCAGGTCCACTTCAAGATCCAGGTTCAGGACTGGAAGGACATCCTGCTCCGCGGCAGTGATTCGGCCGCGTTCGACAAGTACCTGAACGGCTTCGCGCAGGAAGAGCGCGCCGTGCAGACGGGGCTGGCCTCCATCCGGCAGGCGGTCGTGCTGACCGGCGCCGACACGACGACGCTGGATTCGCTGATCCGGGCGCACGCCGACCTGGGGCAGCGCTACCGCACCGCCCTCACGCGCTTCAACGGCCGCGATGCCAAGTCGGCTCACGTGGTCGACAGCCTGGTGAAGGGAATGGACCGCGCCCCAACCGCCGCGTTCGACTCGGTGGTGCAGGACATCGCGACTGACGGGCAGGGGGACCTGATGCGTCTCACGGAGCGGGCAAACGCCGCGTATACGCGCATGCGCACGAGCTTCTTCGTGCTGCTCATTGCGGCAATCGCCCTCGCGGCCGCGTTCGCCACGATGATCATCCGCGGCATCGTCATGCCGATTCGTCACGGCGTGGAGCTCGCCGAGGCTGTGTCGGGCGGCGACCTGATGCGCGACATCACCGTCGACGGCAAGGATGAGATCGGGCAGCTGCAGCGCGCGCTGCGCGAGATGTCGTTGCGGCTCCGCGAAACCATGACCCAGGTCCGTGCCGGAGCGGATGCTTTGTCGGCCGCCTCTGGCCAGGTCGCCTCGACCGCCCAGTCCCTTTCCCAGGGCACGAGCGAGCAGGCCGCCTCGGTCGAAGAGACGACCGCGGGGCTCGAAGAGATGAGCGCGTCGATCACGCAGAACGCGGAGAATGCCCGCCAGACCGAGCAGATGGCCCTCAAGGGCGCGCAGGACGCCGAAGGCTCGGGCGAGGCGGTGCGTCAGAGCATGTCGGCGATGACCACGATCGCCGAGAAGATCTCGATCATCGAGGACATTGCGTATCAGACGAACCTGCTGGCGTTGAACGCGGCCATCGAAGCGGCCCGGGCCGGTGAGCACGGGCGTGGCTTCGCCGTGGTGGCGACCGAGGTGCGTAAGCTGGCCGAGCGCAGCCAGGTGGCGGCGACGGCGATCAACGAGCTGGCCGGCAGCAGTGTGAGCGTGGCGCAGCGCTCCGGGGAGCGGCTGGCGGAGCTGGTGCCGGCGATCCGGAAGACGGCGGAGCTGGTGCAGGAAGTCGCAGCGGCGTCGCGTGAGCAGGCGAGCGGCGTCAGCCAGATCAACAAGGCGATGACACAGGTGGACCAGGTGACCCAGCGGGCGGCGTCGGCGTCGGAGGAGCTGGCGAGCACGGCGGAGGAGTTGTCGTCGCAAGCCGAAGCGCTGCAGCAGCTCGTGGCATTCTTCCGGGTCTCCAACGCCCCGGCGTATCACGAAGTGAGCGTAACCCGGACGCAGGCCAAGGCGCCGGAGCAGAAGAGCGGTAACGGTCACGGCGGCAACGGTCATGGCGGCAACGGCCACGGCACGAACCGGGTCGCGACCGCGCTGGTCGAGAGCGACGCCCCCCACTTCACGCAGTTCTAAAGGGAGCGCTCATGACTACGATCGCAGCGGATCCGCTGCAGACCCAATACCTGACGTTCTGCGTCGGGGACGAGGAGTACGGCGTCGGGATTCTGCAGGCGAAAGAAATCATCGAGTACGACACGGTGACGACGGTGCCCAATGCGCCGCGCTTCATCCGTGGCGTGATCAACCTGCGCGGCAGCGTCGTCCCAGTGGTCGACCTGGCCGTGAAATTTGGACGGACCCCGAGCCCCGTGACCCGGCGCAGCTGCATCGTCGTCGTCGAGGTGCAGCGCGACAGTCAGCGCACGGTGATGGGCATCGCGGCCGACCGGGTGAGCCAGGTCGCCGAACTGGCCCCGGGGACGATCGAGCCCGCGCCGGATTTCGGGACCGGCGTGCGTAGCGACTGGCTGCACGGACTCGGCCGTTCCGACAAACGCTTCATCCTGCTGCTCAACACCGATCGGGTCCTCACGACCGAGGAGCAGCAGTCGTTGCCGGCCACGACTACGACCGACACCATGGAGCTGCCGTCATGAAACACGTTGCACGTGCAGTGATCACGCTGGCGGCGCTCGGCGCCGTCCAGCTACCGGCTCAGGGGGCGGGCGATGCCCGCCCCTACCGGGTGATCGTGAATGCCGAGAACCCGGTGGGGCTACTGTCGCCACAGGAGCTGTCGCGTCTGTTCCTGGCGAAAACCACCACCTGGTCGTTCAACGGCCAGCCGGTGTTGCCGGTGGAACCGAGCGGGGATTCTCCCGCCCGGGCGGCCTTCATCCGGGAGATTCACCACAAGAGCCCGACCGACGTCACGGTCTATTGGGAGCAGATGGTGTTCCAGGGCAAGGCGGCGCCGCCGCCGGCCGAATCGTCGGACAGCGAGGTCATGGCCTACGTACGGCAGCATCCCTATGCCATCGGCTATGTGTCCGCCGGGGTCCGGCTTCCGTCGGACCTGAAACCGATCACCATCACGCGTTGACCAGATGAGCGCCCGACTGATGCCAACGCTGAGGGTGGCACACCGCATTCTGTTGTTACCGGCGCTCGCAGGCGTAGCGCTCGGATTGGCGATCGCCACGATCGCGTGGATGGGACGCAGCGATCTGCGCACCCTCACGCGCATCCGCACGGGTCACTACCCGGCGGTGGAGCTGATGCATTCCCTGCAGGGCCGGCTCACCGCCGTGGGACGCGGACTGCAGGATGCCGTGGCAGCCCGCGATGAAGACGCCGTGCGGTCGGTCGATTCGCTGGCCGACGATTTCCGTCGCGGCTTGCGGAGCGGCCGTGGCAATCCGGTGCTGCGGGGGGCAGAGCTCGACACCCTGCAGGCGCATTTTGACGCCTATTACGCGCTGGCCCAGGGAACCAGCCGGCGCCTCATCACGGGAGACGGCGTCCAGTCGCTGGGCAACGATCTGGCACAGCTGCGCGCGAGCTATGCGGGACTGAAACGGGAGCTCGACGCGGCAGCACAGAATGACGAGACCGCGATCGCGGCGGCCTTCACGGCAGCCCAGCGCCGTTCGACGACGTCGATTCGCTGGGCGTCCATCGTGGCGCTGCTCACGCTCGGTGGGCTCGTCACGTTGTCGCTCGTGACTGCACGCGGTGTGGTCGTACCGCTCGCGCGTGCCGTCGCCCTGGCGCGGCGCATCGCGCAGGGCGACCTGTCGCGGAGCCACGAGCTGGTCGAAACCCGCACGGATGAAATCGGTCAGCTCGAGCGGGCGCTGGGTGACATGTCGCTGCGGCTGCGCGAAACCATGACCCAGGTGCGGGTTGGCGCAGACGCCCTCTCCGCCGCCTCCGGTCAGGTTGCGGCCACCGCCCAGTCCCTGTCGCAGGGTACGAGCGAACAGGCCGCCTCGGTCCTGGAGACGACGGCGGGCCTCGAGCAGATGAGCGCGTCGATCACCCGCAACGCCGCAAACGCCCGCCAGACCGAGCAGATGGCGCTCCAGGGGGCACAGGACGCCGCAGGCTCGGGCGAGGCAGTACGGCGGAGCACGATGGCGATGACCACTATCGCCGAGAAGATCTCGATCGTCGAGGACATCGCCTACCAGACGAACCTGCTGGCGCTGAACGCGGCGATCGAGGCCGCGCGGGCGGGGGAGCATGGCCGCGGCTTCGCCGTGGTGGCGACGGAAGTGCGCAAGCTGGCCGAGCGTAGCCAGGTGGCGGCGACGGCGATCAACGAGCTGGCGGGGAGCAGTGTGAGCGTGGCGCAGCGCTCCGGGGAGCGGCTGGCGGAGCTGGTGCCGGCGATCCGGAAGACGGCGGAGCTGGTGCAGGAAGTCGCCGCGGCATCGCGCGAGCAGGCGAGCGGGGTGAGCCAGATCAATAGGGCCATGACGCAGGTAGATCAGGTGACGCAGCGGGCGGCGTCGGCGTCGGAGGAGCTGGCGAGCACGGCGGAGGAGTTGTCGTCGCAAGCCGAAGCGCTGCAGCAGCTCGTCGCCTTCTTTCGCGTCTCCACGATTGAGGTCGCGGCATGATCACCCTCCGCGAGGCCGACCCTGCCCCGCTCACAACGGAGGAGTTCGCGTTGTTTCAGCGTCTGATCCTGCGCGAAGCCGGGATTTTTCTCTCCGACGCGAAGCGGGCGCTGCTGGTCGGGCGTCTGATCCGGCGCGTACGGGAGCTCGGGTTGCCCACGTTCGGAGCGTACTACGCGCGGATCTCCGGCGGCGACGCCGCCGAGCTGGTGCGGTTGATTGACGCGATCGCGACCAACGAGACGCACTTTTTCCGCGAACCCCGGCAATTCGATCTCCTCGAGGAGCGGATCTGCACCGAATGGCTGGCCGATGCGGCCGCCGTACGCCGGGCGCGCCGCGTCCGGGTGTGGAGCGCCGCCTGCTCGACCGGCGAAGAGCCGTATTCGATCGCCATGGCGCTGCTCGACCGGCTCGGCGAGGACTGGGAGATCGAGATCGTGGCGAGCGACATCTCGACCAAGGTGCTGGATCGGGCCGCGCAGGGCGTCTTTCCGATCGCGCGCGCGGATGAGGTCCCCGAACACTACCGCCGCCGCTTCATGTTGCGCGGCGTCGGGCCGGAAGACGGCAAGTGCCGCGTGGGCAAGGCGGTGCGGACGCCGGTGCGGTTCGAGCGCATCAACCTGAACGACTACGAGTACCCGGTCGCGGGGATGTTCGACGCGATCTTCTGCCGCAACGTTCTGATCTACTTCGACCAGCCATCGCGCATCCAGGTGATCGACCGGCTCACGCGCCGGCTCGTCCCCGGGGGATACCTGTTCCTGGGTCACGCCGAGTCGGCTGCCCGGACGGCCACGGAGCTGCGCGGGGTGATGCCGGCCGTGTACCAGCGCCGCGAGTCGGTGGTTGCGGTCGCATGAGCGACGCGCCCGTGCACGTGCTCGTGGTGGACGATTCGGCCGTGATGCGTGAATCGATGACGGCGCTGCTCACCGCAACCGGCGGCTTCTCGGTCGCGACGGCGCACGATCCGATTGTGGCGCGCCGCAAGATCGCCGCGCAGCGACCCGACGTCATCGTGCTGGATCTGGCGATGCCCCAGGAGGACGGCCTCACGTTCCTGCGCGATCTCATGGGGACGAATCCGCTGCCGGTGGTGATCTGCTCGAGCCACTCGACGCGCGGGTCGCGCGTGGCGCTCGAAGCGTTGCGCGAGGGCGCGGTGGACGTGGTGGCGAAGCCGCAGATGGGGGTGCGCGACTTCGTGCAGGAATCGTCGATCCAGCTGATCGACGCGATCCGCGCCGCGACGCGGGCCCGGGTGCGCGGAGGACGCCGCCGCGAAGCGCCGGCCCGTCCCGTCCAGCGGCCGGTGCGACCGCTCGCCGAGCCGATCGTCGGAAGCCCAGGCCTCGTGGCGATCGCCGCTTCCACCGGTGGTCCCCCCGCCCTGCACGATGTGCTCGGCGGGCTGACGCCCGATGCCCCCGGCGTCGTGGTCGTGCAGCACATGCCGGCAGGCTTTACCGCGGCCTTTGCTGAGCACCTCAACCAGACGTGCCAGATCGAGGTGAAGGAGGCGGCAACGGGCGATGTGGTGCGGCCGGGACGGGCGCTGATCGCTCCGGGCGATCACCACCTCGAGGTCCATCGCGAGGCCAGCGGCCTGACCGTCGAAGTGACGCGCGGACCGCTCGTCTCCCGCCACCGGCCGAGCGCCGACGTGCTGTTTCGATCCGTCGCGCGGGCGGCGGGTCCGGATGCGCTGGGCGTGATCATGACGGGGATGGGCGACGACGGCGCCGAGGGGCTGCTCGCGATGCGGACGGCCGGCGCGGCGACGCTGGCGCAGGATGAAGCGAGCTGTGTGGTGTTTGGCATGCCGCGCGAAGCAGCGGTGCGCGGGGCCGTCGACGAGTTGGTCCCCCTCGCGGGGTTGTCGGACAAAATTCTCGAGTGGGCGAACGCCGGAAGGGTTCCGGTCACACGTACTCGTGCACAGGAAAGGATTGTGGAGGAGCGATGAGCTACACCGTGTTGTTGTGTGACGACGCGATGTTCACCCGGGTGATGATCACCGGGATCATTTCCGACGCCGGCTTCATGGTGGTCGGACAGGCCGAGAACGGCCAGGAGGCAGTGGAACAGTACGACCGTCTGCGCCCCGACATCGTCGTGCTCGATATCGTGATGCCCGACATGAGCGGACTGGACGCGGCACGGGCCATCATGAAGCTCGATCCCGAAGCGTGCATCGTGATGTGCAGTGCGATGGGCCAGGAGAAGTTGATGCAAGAGGCCATCGCCGCGGGAGCGCGCAGCTTCATCGTGAAGCCGTTCACCCGCTCGCGGGTGCTCGAAGCCCTCAACGACGCGGTGAACTGATGGCCACGATCCACGAATCACTGCAGCGGATGCAGCTCGACGCCCTGCGGGAGGTCGCCAACATCGCGAGCGGGCACGCCGCCACGGCGCTGGGCCAGCTGACCGACCGCCGCATCATGATCACGGTACCGGAGTTCGAGGCGGTGGCGATCGATGAGATCCCGACGGTGCTCGGCTACTCAGGCGAGCCCGTGGTCGTGGTCGCGATGCATCTCTTGGGCGACATGACGGGCTCGCTCGTGTTCCTGATGCCGGAACCGAATGCGCGACAGTTGTGCGCCATGCTGTTGGGACGGCCCTTCGGTCCGGGCGCTACGCTCGACAAACTCGCCCAATCAACAGTCACCGAAACCGGGAACATCCTCGGTGGGGCGTACTCCAGCGCGCTGGGACAGATCCTGAGCGGCGTCGTCATGCTCTCGGTGCCGACGTTCGGCGTCGAGCCGCCCGATCAGGTGCTGGCCAAGCACCGCGCCGCGGGGGAGGCGGACGACATCGGCCTGTGCATCGAGACGCGCTTGAGCATGGACGGTGAGGATGCGGCGTTCGGCGGGCATCTCGTCATGCTGCCGAATCAGGGAGCGTTGCGGTCGTTGCTTCTCGCCCTGCGGGTGTGATAGGATAGACTGAAGACTTTCGGAGCACGAGTCGTGGTCAGTCGGCGCACGGCGATCCCCTGGAGCAACCGCAGGGATCGCCGTTTGTCCTTCTTCCTGGTTTTGGGGATCGTCGTTCTCGATGGCTGCGACACTCCCGGCGTCGGTCGCATCACCGTCATGACGAGGAACCTCTACCTCGGGACGAACCTCGATCCCGTGATCAACGCGACGCCGGCGCAGCTGCCAACAGCCGTGGCCGAGCTCTTCGCCCACGTGCAGGCGACCAATTTCGCCGAGCGTGCGGGACGATTGGCCGATGAAATCGCAGCGACGCGGCCGGACGTGATTGGCCTCCAGGAAGTGGCGCTCTACCGGCGACAATCACCGGGGGACGCCATCGACGGCGGCACGACCCCCGCCACGACGCCCGTGATCGACTTCCAGCAGCTGCTACTCGACTCGCTTGCCGCCCGCGGGCTCCCCTATGTCTCCGCGGCAACCCGGACCGGACTCGACCTCGAGGTCCCGATGGCGACCGGGACCGCTCCATCGGGGCCGAGGTTCGACGATATCCGATTCACCGACCGCGACGTGATCCTGGCGCGCGGCGACCTCCCGACGTCGCAGCCGCAGGCCGCGGACTTCAGCGCCCAGGCGCTCGTCACTGTCGGTGGCGTCGTCATCCACATCCCGCGCGGTTGGGTATCGGTACTCACGGCAGCCGGCAGCACCACCATTCGCGTCGTGAACACCCATCTCGAAGTCCAGGCCGGAGCGCCGGTGCAAGAGGCACAGGCCGAAGAGCTGATCCGCCTGCTGGGCGGCGACACGCGCCCGATCCTGCTCGTCGGCGACTTCAATTCGGCGGCGAACGTAGTGCAAACGCGCAGCTACGGGCTGCTGACGGGCTCCGGGTTCACGGATACCTGGGCGCAGGCACATCCGGGGGATCCGGGGCCCACCTGCTGCCAGGCGGCGGATCTGATGAACTCCGTCTCAACTCTCGACCAGCGACTCGACTTCGTGTTCTGGCACCAAGGATCCAGCCTGTGGCGTGGTGGGTTCGACAACGTGGGCGTGGAAATCGTAGGGGATGCGCCGGCAGGCCGAACGGCCTCGGGGCTCTGGCCGTCAGACCACGCGGGCGTGGTCGCGACACTCAGCGTCGCGCCGCTGGCCACCGGACCTTGATATGAGCTGGGGCGGGAGGACTCGAACCTCCAACCTTCCGGTTAACAGCCGGACGCTCCGCCAGTTGAGCTACACCCCAGAGAAAACAAATTGCGGATTGCGGATTGTCGATTGCGGATTCTCAGTGGAAGTTCGCATCACGTCACGAACTTCCATTGAAATTCCGCAATCCGCAATCCCCACTCCGCAATTATTCGTAGTTGTCGATCTGCGCCCGCTGCAGCTGTCCCGAGTAGTCGATGTAGCAGACCTTCGTCTCAGAATAGAATTCGTACACCTCCCACCCGCCCTCACGGTGGCCGTTCCCGGTCTGCTTCACCCCGCCGA
>JACXTT010008074.1_pt1 | contig 14669 bp, 18 predicted proteins | sample 9270951 | NCBI WGS metagenome assembly JACXTT01 (sample SAMN15532306, study PRJNA645909) | rock metagenome | isolation source: weathered quartz diorite | place: Puerto Rico | collected 2017-06-21
CTACAGATCGTGGATGTCGCGCGTGTCACGATGGCGAGCGGCGACACGCTCGATTTGAGCGGTTTCTACATTGTGTTCACCTCAAATATTGCCGCGTCTGAAATTCTGAACCTCCAGCACTCGTCTTTCGCCACAATGGAGCGCCACGTCCTGGCGAAAGCTCAACAATCATTGTGACCGGAGCTGTATGCGCGAATCAATGAGAAACTGGTCTTCAGCCGCCTGACTTACGATATTCAGATGGAAATCGCGCGGCTACACATCGCGCGAGAGCTCGCATTTCTTCGCGGCAAAGGCTTTGAGCTAAACGCGGATGAATCGGTCGTGTCTTTTCTGGTGCAGCGCGGTTTTCATGCCCGCCTTGGCGCGCGTCCACTGCGCGATACGATCGAGAAGCATCTCCGCGGCGCCGTTGTCGACGCTATTCTGCGGACGGAAATGCAACCGCGCGCAAGTTTTTGCATTCGGGAGAACGAGCTCGTCGTAGCGTAATGCGCTGAGCTTTTGACGTGATGATCTGTGCACCCGCAGAGGGGCGTCCGGCTTTCCGAGTGGGAGCATGGGATCGGAACGGCCGAGAGCACAGCGAGGACGGCGCAGATGATCACGTCCTTAGGAAAACGAACAGCAAACTCGCGAGTCTGTGCGAAGCAACGCGAGCACAGTCTCGCCGCGGCGCAGCCGCATGAAAAAGCGGTGCGTCGATCCAACCAGGCCATAGATCGCCACCCCTGGGCTGGTCCGCTTAAGCGCAGTGCGGATTTAACCGCAGATGGCAGTTGCACTATCTCTCAAGACAATCTGAAATAACTCGAATCTCGTTTGCGGCGGAGCGATTCGGAAAACGCTGCGCAGATAACCGGCTGGTGTTTTTTCCTTGGGGGGCAGTGGTGTTGACCCGAGGACTTGCTCCCTGAAACGGCGCATCGCAAAAGCGCTGCGATGGGTTATAGCGTTTCGGATGGCAATGATCTGGCCCAAACGCTGCCGAGTTGCGTCTTCTAAAAGAGTGAATGGTCGGCCGGCGGCGAGGAACCGGATCGCCAATGCCTCAGTTCTGTTGAACGGCAGCCAATCAATATAGTCCTTTTCACCAAAGACGAGATGCCGCGCCGCGACGTGAGATACGCGGTTAATGCGAGGTCGGACTCCTGCAGAATCATGATTAACGGCGCGCGTCAGCAGACCCATGAAAACCTCTTCGATGAGGGATTCAAAATAAACGACAGATCGAAGAAAAAGGGCTTCGTAAACTACTTCCGCATCTCGGACACGAATCCCGCTCTGGCTGAGCAGCTGCTCAATGCGTCGTCGCGAACGTTCGATCGAATCCAAACGCGAAATAAGGCTGTTGAGACAATCGTGGGTGTTTCTCGCCACATCTAGGACTTATCAAGAAAGCGAATAATCTCAGTTCGGGAACTGGGGTGCGTTGTACGACGTGCGGCAGCATCTAAGACCGATTTTGGCGCGGTGCGACCGTCAAGTTGAAGAGCCGCGTCCTTCAGCCAGGCGGTTGTTCGGTTGGTAACAGCGCGCTTCCTAACCAGCGCTCCCGGAAAGCCGAACTGGCGGCCATAGAACAACGCGAACAGGCTGTAAAAGAGCGTTCTTTTTCGAAACGGAAGACTCGACATGTCTTTGCCTAACATCGAGTTGATCGAGTCCATTACGGATCGAAACCGATGTTCGAATTCGGATTTTCGGGAGTAGTTTTCGTCATGTCTCTGGTAGAGCTGGTTGAGAGATTTCTGCGCTTTGCCGGTCACACCTTTCTCTGCGAGCAACGCGAATTCGCTGACTAATTCCACTTCTTGCATGCGCGCGATGTCGTGCTCGCTAAAAACCTTCCATTCTCGCCACCTTTGGAGTTGCTCGGCAGCAATCTCATACAGCAAGGTCTTTAGCTCGCCGTAGTACTCTGCGTTGCGCAGTTCCTGAGGATTTAATTGGACGCCGGTCGCGTTCATTCTGGCGAATAGCTGAATGACCTCTCGATCGTCCACCTCGGCGGGCAGAACGTGCACGCTAAATTGGTAGTCAAGGATTCGCTGCCGCGCGTCGGCTGGAAGCTGAGCGAAAGTCTTGTCCTTGAATCTTGGATTATGGTTTTTGTTTATCGTGAAGGCATCCGTCGCTGGGTTGAAGTCCTTCAACGAGGTTGGCTCGACGTAGCTGATAATGGTTCTGAGCCGCTGCTGGCCATCGACGACTTCGCGAGATGCCTCGAGAGAGGATAGACTGGTCTTCTGTTCTCGCAGAAAAATAATTGGCATTGGCAAGCCGCGAATGACCGTGTCAATCAGGAAGGATTTCGCTCCTACCTGCCAAACTGGCCGACGCTGAAAGCTTGGACTTAACACGAGCGACTTGTTTCGCTGCCAAGACAGGAAATCACTCACCCTGTAGAGGGTCCGAGTAATATTCCAAGTCTGCATGTTGGATGGCCGACGGCTCGGTAAGCTTCTGTATCAGATGCTAAGCACGTCTGGCAAGCGCTTGCGCCGGTTTGAATCTGTCATGGAGCTGCGGACTCGATGTCGCTGAGCGCGACAACCTCCACCGGTTTGATACGCCAGTCGCAGACCAGTTGAATGTGCGCCCGTGGGTTTTCGACATCTCGGTGGATTTCGAGAACGCGAAACCTGGTTTTCGCCTCCTCCTCATTCTGAGGCCGCGAGTATTTGACCAAGTCATTGACATGTAATGCGGTCGTGTTGGATTCAGTCATCAGTTCCGAGTTGGGTCAGAGGATAGATCAACTAACAGGGCGAAGTCTCTCTCAAAAATCAACGACAGAATTTCGGCTGTGCCATCGGGCGACACGGACCATAGATTGTCTGCTGAACCGCGTCCCAGGCATACACCTTCTTCTCCTTTGAATTCGCCTGTTAAAATCAGCACGCGGGCGCCGTCAAGTTTTGCGCGGTCTGGGGATGCTGAGGCCATACGCAGAATGATGCTTTGTGGTTAGACATCGCGCAAGAATTCGCTCCGCTTGCTCAGGGCGACTGTGCCGAACGAAACCAATCTACTGATTTGTGTAATACCGTAGCTCTTCGTTATCCCGCGGAAGAAGCGTGTAATCTGTACAGTAACGCTTTATTCTGGCGTTGCCCGACAATGCAGACAAATGACGTGGTTAGTGACAGACAGCTCTTCGTTCCGACTTCAGACCGCGGCCGGTCGATTCACGAATTTCCGCTGTCAGTTCGGCTGTCTAACGTGTTCGACCCCGCCGGCATTCGCTTGTTGGGCGACCTGAACGGCCGGCGACTGAGCGAGTTCGCGCGCGTGCGGAATTGCGGCAGCAAAACTTTAAATGAAATTTCTACGCTGGTTCGCACTCTGCAGCTCGCCACTTCCAGACCTGAGGCGTCAGTAAGTGAGCCGAGCGACAGTAACATTCTGCAGATTTCAGCGGCTGCGAAGGACGTGTTTATTAAAGAGATCCCAGTTTCGGTGCGACTCGCCGGAGTATTAGGAATCCGCGGCGTTGAAAAGCTCGGCGATCTGCGCGGTGTGAATATCGTTGATCTGTTGGAAACCAAGAATTGTGGTCGCAAGTGTATCTTGGAATTGCGAGAACTTTTGAAGCGGGCGGACGCCGGGGAGTTCACCGCACCCCCAACGAATAATTTCTCGGAGGCCGTCTGCATAATTATTCGAAGTATTGATGCCGGAATTAATAAGCTCGACCTCAGGGATCGGAAGATTGTGGAGGAACGGTTCCTCGGAGATCGCGGTGAACCACGGACTCTTGAAGATGTTGGACAGAAGTGGGGACTCACTCGCGAGCGCGTTAGGCAGATCGTAAAGAGCGTCTGCGACAAGGTTCGGCGAACCGGTGGCCCCTTGCTTGCTCGCGCTATAGAAGCATTGGCGCGCGATTTGCAAACGCGCGTGATACCGCTTACGGCACCATTCTTACAACACGAGATCAGCGGTATCCCAACGGATCACACGCCGCCATTTTATTTATGCGTGCTGAGTTACATTGCGCCCACAGTCGCAGCATGGGCACCTGGAATAGCGCACGATGAGACTCGGGATTCAGTTCTAGAGCCGCTTCAACGGGAGGTGGAAAAATGGCTTCGGCTAACCGGCGAACACCCTACCGCACAGGCGGCTTTTCAGCACATATCTGCGCAGCCAGGCCTGAGTTGGGTCTCGGCTGCGGAGTTTTTGCGTTCTCTGCGCCGATTTAAGTCGATAATCGTCGACTTTCCCGAGCCGGACCAGCCGCGCCTGCGCCTGCGACGCCTACGCCTGTACGATGTCGTTTTGCCAGTGCTCGGCGAGAGTAGCAAACCTTTGACACCCGAAGAGATTGTTGAGGATGGCCGATCGCGATTCGGTGCCGACGCAGTTATGCTGTCGGTCCGCAGTGCGGAAAACGCTTTGGCCGCCCACCCAGATGTTTTTCGATTAGGGCCTCGGTCGTTCGGCTTGCTCAAGCATTTCGAATCGGCGGAAAGTGAACGGCCACGATTGCGGGACCAGTTCGCGGCACTCTTAAAAAAAGAAAAGCGTTCGATTTCGACTATCGAGGTATGTGACAAAGCCAGCATCCCCATTCCGGTTGGCGTTAGTTCTTACGAGCTGGCCGAAATTCTGCGCGCGGATTCACGGTTCATTGATCTCGGCCGCCGCTTATTTGGGCTCGCCGCTTGGGGCATTGAGGAACGACAACATATCAAGGATCTCCTACCCAAAATTCTTTCCCAGGCGGATCGTCCCCTCACGCTTTCGGAAATTCATGAACAGCTAACTAAGTTCCGTTCAGCATCGCCTAACGGTTTGGCGAATATGATGAGCCGCCACCCCAAAATCGTGCGGCTTGGCTTTCAGCATTATGGCCTTCGATCGTGGGGTGATTCGCGAAATGCTTTTTTTGTAGCGAAGCGATCAATTGTCGAGAGGGCGATTCGTCGGACCGATCCGCCGATCAAGTTTGGCGAGCTGTGCGATGTCTTTAAAATTCCTGTTGAAGGCATGGCGGCTGACATGCTGTGGAAGAGTTGCGCCGGTTCCGAGCGTCTACGTCGTGCCCCAGATTCTCGTGGTGCCAATACGTTGCTAATGCATAAAGCGGTCACCCTTGAACAGGCGCTTGCGTCTATAGCGCGCACCATCGGCAGACCGATGCCGGCATATGAGCTGGAATGGGAGCTCCGCGAAAGATTTGACGGCCTCTTTCCAAATGTCCGATTGCAGCAAATTGAAGAACGTTTGAGTAGAGGCCACCAATTCCTGCGCAATGCAAGTGGCGCATTTTTCCTCGATGCAGACTTTGATGTTAGCGACTTCGATGTTAGCGCTATCCGTGCAACGGCCGCGAAAGTGATGCGCGAAGAGCACGAGATTCTTGGTTGCGACGAGCTGCTGGACCGCCTTGAATCAGAAGGTTTCGACTTACAAGAAATGACGCGAGGAATGTTGGCGTCAATACTGCGCGGCAGCGAAGAGCTGGAGGAAGTGGGGCGAGAACGCTTCCGAGCTAAATGAATAGGACGCTGTCAAGGTCTCAGAAAATTCTTGCGGTGATGTTCGAGCTTGCCGGCGGCAAGTCAAAGACCCTGCACTACGAAGATATTGTCGTATTCGCCTTTCGGAAGCACCCGCAGGATTTTCAGCTTAGGGGCTATCCTGAATACCCGGATTCGTCTGACCTCCACAAGCCGCTGTATGCCATGAAGCGCGACGGCCTTGTCCGTTCAGCAAGCGACAAGTCATTTATTCTGACTGCTCGTGGTTTGGAGGTCGCACGTGAGCTGGTTGGGGCTGCAGAGACACCGCGTGATCGCCTAACGAAACAGGAGGAAAATGAGATAAAGCGAATTAGCAAGTCACCGGCTTTTGAACTTTTTCAGACGGGGCAAGGTGCGAGAATTCTCGATACAGATTTTTATGATTATCTTGGAGCAAGCGTGCGGACTCCAAAGGGAGATTTTTTGGGGCGCGTGGCGATCGTGGAAGAAGCGGTTGCTGCGCATCGGCAAAAGATCAATGATGGGATGTCTGACACATTAAATGCGTTGCATAATTGGATGGTGAATCAGTTTCGTCACGAAATCGAGGCGCGAAAGTAAATATGGCAATCAAAGTTCAGCCGTTTGTAATTGACGAGGCGGTCCTCGATATCATCGGAAACGAATTTCGGTTCGATCATGCTAAGGGCCTGGCAGAGTGGCTCAAGAATTCTAGTGACGCGTATCTCCGCGACGGGGTGCCCGATGCACAGCAGGCAATGATTATTCGCCTTACCGAAACCGGAAAAAGTTTAGCGCGCATCGAGTGCATCGATTTCGTGGGCATGACAAAGGGGCAAATCGACGAAGCGTTTAAGCGCTTCTTTGATCCTCAGGCTGCGAAAAAGGGGGCGAAACGACCTGACCTTAAGACCCTCGGGGGCCACGGCAACGGCGGAAAATTCTACATGCGCCAGATGTTCAACAGCTCACGCGCGATTACGTATCGCGCTGGCCTGATGAACATTTTCGGGTTTAACGCCCAACGGCAATACGGTTTCGAACAGGGATTCGAGAATCGAAAGATGAAGGTTGAGGACGCGTTAGCCAAAGCCGGTATCGACAAACTGCACCTGCCTGAAGAGCTAATGAAAGAGCTGCGTGATGGCACGACAGGTTTCACCGTTGTTGTCGGCGAGAAACCGGAGCGAATCAAGGGTACTTCAAGTCTGAAGGTGTTGCTCGATAAGCTCATCTTCCATCCACAAGCGCGACGGTTGATCGAGAGAAAGCCTGTGTACGCAGTTTTCAATGATGAGAAAGAATTGCATAGATTAACAACACCGAAGCTGGAGCCTAAGGAGGGTTTTGAATCCCCTATTATCATCGAAATTCCGGCCTCTCTAACTCACGAAGGTGAGACTGTTGGCTTCTCCAACGCAAAGTACGACTGGCCGGGCCGTTTGGTTCTGAAGACATCAAAGGACCCGTTGCGAGGCAATCTGTCGACTCTGAACACGATCGATTTCATTGGTGAAGTCGGGGTCATCGGCAGCTATCGAGTACATGAACTAGGCGCCACCAGGTTTTCTGGGCAGGCGGAATTCATTTACGGGGAATGTGAATGCCCAATTCTGGAGGATCCGGATCACGACAGCGTTCGGAATGACCGCCAGAAACTACTCGAGAACGACCGCACCAACGCATTGCTGGAGTGGGTGCGTGAACAGGTTGAGGCGGTTGCCGAGCGGATGGAAACGAAGAACCGCCAAGAGCGAAAAGCTCAGGACCTAAAGAACACGTCTGCGCTCAACGAAATCCTTAATCGTTGGAAAGATCGATTTATGAACCAGATTTGGATTGAGATGTTCGCCGGCCAAGGTCCGGCCGGAGCATCGGGCACGGACAAAAGTGGTGGCGGTTTTGGCGAGGGAGATCGGAAACGCACTGGTGGCAGGAAGACCGAAGGTCAGGAAGGTGGGGATGAGAAAATTCGAAAGCCGCGGTTCCCGCAAGTCCTCGTATCTGGACAAGACCCCGATCCGCTGGACCCGCTCGCGACTGTAGCTTTCACGTGCGATCCTCGTCATCCGGCGGTTTATCAAAGGACGAAGGATGTCGGAGCGGGTATTTATTGGATAAATACGGCTCGCCCCTTGGCTGAAAAGGTAATCAACGAGTACACCGCTGACTCGCCGCGCTGGCGCGAGTACTTGTTCCAGAGATATGTTGAGATAATTTCAAAAGAAGCCATTTACCAGCTCGGTAAACTGAATACGTCGCTATCGGCGGACGATGTCATACGGCAACTCGACGAAGTCACAACTCGTGTTCACGACCAAGCAGCGAAGGATCTGGGTTCATTTCTGTTTCAAGAATCCCTAAGCCCGACTGAAAAGTGACGAAGTTCTCTGTAGTGGATTTGTTTGCGGGCGTCGGCGGATTCGCAGAAGGCTTTCTTCGCGCGAATGGTAGCCAATCGAAATTCAAATTTGAACTAAAGCTTCTCGTCGATTTTGATCCAACCGCCGGCTTCACGTTCAAGAAGAATTATCCGCGAATACCGTTCTGGACCGCTGACATAGCAAAACTGGAACCTAGCGAGTTGCTGAAGGTGCTTGGCCTTCGCATCGGTGACGTAGACTTCTTAATAGGTGGTCCGCCGTGCCAAGGCTTTTCGCAGCTTAATGGCAAACTCTGGCTCGAAGATCAACGCAATCGGCTGTTGTCGCGTTTTATAGAATTGGCGCACGAGCTGAAACCTCGGTGCGTCATGATCGAAAACGTCCCGACCGCGCTTTCGGCCTTTGCAAAAATATTCGATGAGCAGATTCATCAAGCTTTCCGCGGATACACGGTTCGTCATGCTGTTCTGAATGCATCGTCATTTGGCGTGCCGCAAATACGACGCCGCGCATTTATTGTGGCGCTTCGTGAAGATCTCGGCGTTTCGGAGTTCGCATTTCCCCGCGGCGAATATGACGCGATCGGCATCGGCCGGGATTCACACACAGACGCAAAAGCCAATCAGCGATTCATAAGTGTGGAGGATGCTATCGGAGATCTCCCAGAGCTAGCGGCCGGTGATGCATTCGACGGCCGGGCGTACACGCACGATTGCAATACGGAGTACCAGCAGGCGCGGCGCGAAGGTTCTATTGCGTTGTTTAATCATGTCGCGCGCGGGCATTCACCTAAATTTCTCGAGAAGATATCCGGGATTCAACCCGGCGAAGGGAATGCGCAGTTACCGGAGGGCGAGCGCTTCTCCGACAATTATTTCAGCCAGGCGTACGCGCGACTTCATCCCCGCGGAATTGGGTTCACGATTACCGCCCATTTTCGCAATCCCGGGTCGGGGCGATTTACACATTATCGTGATAATCGTTCAATCACGGTGCGAGAAGCTGCACGGCTTCAATCATTCAATGATCGTTTTATTTTTTATGGCCGTGATCACGATCAGGAACGCCACGTAGGTAACGCCGTGCCGCCGGTCCTTTCCTCAGTGCTGGCGTCGCACTTTGGTGCAATTGTCGCGGCGGCGTGACGAGAAGGCGCACAGATCACGTCGATTCTGTCACGCGCTCGGCCATTATGCGAGCCGTTAAGAATCGGGGTGTCAGATCAACGGAAATGACGCTCCGCGGACATCTGGTTCGTGCTGGCATTCGTGGTTGGCGAATGTACGTCAAACGTCTACCAGGCACGCCGGACTTTGCGTTTGAGCAACAGAAGATTGCCGTTTTCGTCCACGGCTGTTTCTGGCACGGCTGCCCTCGATGTTATCGGCGTCCACATTCAAGTCGCGGTTATTGGGATGGGAAGCTCGCGCGCAATCGTGCCCGTGATAATTACGTCGCACGAAAACTGCGTCGTGTCGGATGGAAGGTGCTTCAATTTTGGGAGTGCGATCTCAGTGCCAAATCACGCAGGGCGGTCATCGCCAAAGTCGAAAGGGCTCTGCACCCGCGCCGCGGCTAGTTCAGTTCAGTCCGGCAGATCGGCCCAGGCATTTCTCGCCCACTCGATAATTTTCCTTTCGCGTTTTTCGATCTGTCGCTGGGTCCAGTGCTTCTCCGCGATGACCTCTTTGACCATTCGCAGTCCCTCGGACTTTGCGTAGACATTCTTTTTGGCAGCGAATCCTTGCCGCTTTGCTTCTTCGTTGAGCGGCTGAGGCAAAAGAATCAGGTTGCCGATTCGATGCACGTGGTTTTCTGGCTCTTCGCCTTTGTTTAGCTTTCCATCCCATGCTCCGCCGGGTTCCGGCGACTGCGGAAAGATATGTTCGATGCTATCGGACGCATTTCGCTCTTCCCATATCTCTTCGCGCAGTTCCTTGTTGATGTCAGCACCGGCCTGTGCAGCTAGGTGTTCTTCATATCGCCAAAGGATATAGCGCGTTTCTTCTTCGAATCCGTCGTAGCAATCCTGTTGCGCAAGGCGAGCTTTAACAGCTTCAGAAACCGGGTAGTCCCTGCCAATTTCTCGAAGCGCCTGCATGATCTCGCTGTATCGCTCCGCCCCTTTCGCCTTATTGATGACGTTTGTGGCAAGACGAACATATTCGCCAACCCTTTGATCGCGCATCCCTTCCGAAGAGACCATAAATTCTAAAAGTCACGCGCTCCCACTGATCCAGAACTTTGGTCCGCTCTTTATCAGAGAGCGAGTCGGTTAGCATCAGAGCTACTGCTAGAACGCGCGCTTGAAGAATGCCTACTACCGGTTCCCAGTAACGATTTCGTCGGAGTTCCACTAGGTTGTCAGCCGTGTCATAGAGCCACTGCGATGCCGTCACGGTTTTCTCAGGATCTGTGCAGTACCCGCGGAACTCCTCCAACGCAACGTCAGCGCGGACTGGTTTTCCGGCTTCCGGACCGAAGCGGATCGTTGCTGCGGCTCGGAGCACTTCTTGCCCGGGAACCGGCTTCAAAGCCAAGCGTTCGTAAAGTTTTCCCCAAAGCGCATGTAATTCCTCAATCTTTGCTGCGCCGGCTTGAGCGGTTTTTGACAACTCGTACGCCTGCCCCATCAGAACGCTCTTTGTTTTGTCCAGCCAGTCGACAGCAAGACCGCGACTGTTGAGCACTTCAAAGACCGAGTAAACGATTTTGTTATCATCGGTATCGTACACTACAAAGCCCAACCGATTACGAAGCAGACGAAGCAGGCTGAGTTCTTGGCCTTTTTCGCTCCACTGCAGGACGAAGGCCTCACAGTCTTGGATCGCCTGCTTCAGGTTACGATCAGCTTGTGTCTGAATTTGGTTTTTCCACGGCTCTTTCCCCTCTTTCAGGTAATCGTTTAAGAGGCGCTGGTTTGCGTTATTGGTCTGGAGGAGGAGTAGATTTCCGTCTCCTTTAACGAGAATTCGACTGACGTCTTTTTTATCGTCTCCTTCGGGTAGTACCTTCTGGATGGCTCTTAGAAGAAGGATCAGTGTCGTTAGGCGTTGCTGGCCATCGACCATGTCGAAGATTCGATACTCTACAGACCCGACAGGCTTAACATCGCCTGTTCGAAAACAGACGATCGTTGCCATAAAGTGATGCCGATCTTCGCCCTTCGAGGCAAGTTGCTCGATGTCCTTGAACAGGTCTTCGCGTTGTTTCCGCTGCCAACTATAGAATCGCTGATATTTCGGTATGCGAAAGACCCGATCCGTGAACAGGCCGTTCAGCGTGTGGTACTTTGGTTCAATCATAGTGTCGTGCTTAAAGTCGCTTTTTCGGACAGCTTTTCTATTGTGCTGGTAATCCGTAGATAATCCAGCAAATCAGCAGGCTCGAATGCGCATCCGCGTTCAGGATGCCACAGCAGCCAGCCGCGATCTTCAACAGAAAAAACGCGCGCTGCTTTGTAGCGGCGCTCGTTCTGCAGCGTCGTTTCGAAGTCGTTGTCGCGCGAGACACCGACGAGTTGAACGGCTGGCGCGAGCTGTGTCACGCGGCTGAAAGCCAGTCTAGCCAATCAAACCACGCGCAGACTTCTCCGTTCGCTCCAATCGGCGGGAGAAGTTTGCGACGATGGCCGTGTCCGCAGTGGACGACGATAGCCGTGTGTTTCGGCAGATTTCGCAGAATGTGCGGTTTGATTTTGTGTTCTTCTTGCTCAGAATAATTCCGCGACATTTTTCCGCTGTGGTAGCCCCATGATTTTTTGATCACGCGCTTTTTGCCGAGGAAATCGGCGCTCTCCAGTGCGCCTTCTTCGTCGGCGGCTTTGAAGATGAGACGATTGCGGAGGTTCAACGTGAAGACGCGCGCTTTCTCGCGGCCAAGCGGCGGGATGAACGATGTTGATGATTGTGCTGCCGCGACAACGGTGGCGCGAGCTTCGCGGATCACGTCGATGCAGTTGTAGTCGCTCATGCCGTCTTCGCTTGCGGTGACAAACCGCTGCGCTTCGTCTGCCCAAAGGATGAGCAGATTGTCACGGCGGCGTTCCTCGGCGGGTTTGTCGAAGCGGCGAAGCGCGTGCGTGTAAAAGAGCATCTTCAAGAACGTGTTCACGTAGCGGCGCTCAAGCTGAAATTTCTGCGGCATGGCGACGCAGATGATCTTGCCGCGATCGATGTCGGCGAATTCGAATGTGTTTGCGGCAGGACAAAAAATCTGAGCGATCTCGGGCGTGACAAACGCCTGGAGATAGTTCGCGATTGTCTCTTTGACGCCGCCGATCTGCTCTGGTGGCTGAGAAAGGAAACGGTTGGCGAAATGTTCAGTTAGTTCTCGGCGGCGCGTAGTTTGATGCGCCGATGCAAGATCTGACATTGCTTCGTCCAAGTCGCTTTGATCGAGAAGAAGCGAGTAGACGTTCTCCAATGTCACGTCGGCTCCGATTTCGCGCAGTGTTTCCAGCGCAGCTGCAATGTGAATTTGTGCCTGGTTCTTGAAGAACGCTTTATCGCCAGCCTGTCCGAGACTCGACGCAGTATCGACGACCGCCTTCGCGAATGTGTTGTAAGGAATGGTGCGATCGGACGTGAGGTTGTAGGTATGGCGCGGCGCCCAAGTCGCCGGCGCGTCATCGGGACGGACCTGTAGAAGGATGAGGTCGTCTTCACGACTGAAGTGGCGTGCCATTTCCGAGAGCGTTTCCCAATAAATTCCTTTGTCGTCGATGCAAAGGCCGCCCCATGTTGGTTCGTTCTGGAAGACTTGAAAGAGCAGCGGCGTGATTCCTGAACGAGTTTTGCCGGAGCCGGTGTCGCCGGTGATCAGCCAGCCGCGGCAGAAATCGTCCCGCGTCCAAGTAAACCCAGCCAGACGGACAACGACACGTTTCGTGGATCTGCGCGAATATTGGACAAGCAAGAGAGCCACCGCGACCAAGCACAGCCCGGCGGCGATAGTTGGTGTCAGGTCGAACGTCACAGCATGCGACTAATCAACGCGCCGGCCAGCGCGCTTTGAACGGCGATGATGAGAATCACAATGAAGCGCTCCCGGCTGAGCCGCTTCACATCTTGCTCGAAGCGACGTAACTCGCCGGCGAGATCGGTAGCTTGCTGCACAAATCCCTTGGAACGGCGATCAAGCAATTCAATAGTGCCGCGAAAATCTTCGAAGCTTGGCGGGGCGGAATCCGAATCGTTGTCGATCCTTCGAACTTCGTGCAGGTAAATGCGAACTAACTCCAGCGCCGCCATCATTGGATCCTCACCCGCGATGCGATACTTTCGCTGCCAATCACTGACAGCCTGCGCCAACTTATCATCAGCGTTCACGCGTCGAATTTCTCAGCCAGATGCGCATCGATGAGCAATAGATCAGCCGCGCGATAAATTTGACGATAGAAGCGGGTTTGCCAGTTCTTCAGTCGCTGCCGATCAAGAAGATTAAATGCGGAATTTTGCAACGCACTTGTAGCGGTGGCGTTGTGCTCATTCAATGCGGTGACGAGCCAGTCGTGCATGCGCGGCATGGTGATTTCCCGACCCTGCAACGAATCGACAATCTGCCTCCGCGTCTTGCTGCCATCGTAAATCTTGAATGACTCGCTATGTGCTTCGTTCTTCACGACAACCCAGCCACAGCGGTCGTGCAACGCATCGGACAGAGTCCGTAATTGCTCGACGCTGTCAGCTTCATGATTGACCGGGCAAACGACAGTGAGCCGGGCCGCAAATGAACGCAGCACGTCGGGGAGCCCAACTTCATCAAAGAAGTCGATGAACAAATCAGTCGAAGCCGCGCGGCAATCGATTACGAGCAAATCCGACATTTCTGCCGCAGTGAAAACCCGGTCGATCTCGCGGCGGTGTTCGAGATTGATGAACTCGGCTTCTGGATGGAATCGCTTCAGCGTCGAATTCTCGTGATCGCTGTCGATCGCGCGATGCTCGATGGCGCAATCTTTGAGATACTGGACGAAATTCGTAGCGAAGAAGCTCTTTCCAACGCCGCCTTTGCCGTTGATCACGAGATTGATTTGTTTGTTCATGTGGAGGTGCATTGATTCAGAGACTGCGCGGGTCGGCTACGCGCGGTCCGCGCGTGCGCGTCCGTTCGGATGGCGCTGCGGTTTGTTGTGGCGAAACGGGTTGTTGAAGCGTCGGTAGCGGTTCAGTGGGCGCAGCGGCAGTCGCACTTTGCTCGCCATCCGTTCTCGGGATTGGACTACGCGTTCGTGCACACTGTTTCGCCGTACGCGTCTTCGTTTTTCTGCCGTTCACTTCAGCGAGAAAACGCGCGATCGTGTCAATACTCACCGACACATCGACGGTTGCGAGCAGCTCGCGAATCAGCCGCAAAGACGCGCCCTTTTCGCGTAGTTCAACGACGCCTTCTCTTAGCGGCATCAGCTTTGCGTAACGCTTCGGTGGCGGCGGCGTGAATGCGCGGACGGCGTCGCGAAAGCGCTGCGTGCGCGCTGCGATGTCCGTGTTCTCACTCATATGTTCCGCAGGCGTTCAGCGACAGGTCGGTTTCCGTAGCATGGCTACGGGGTAGGGCGTCAAACCCATCTAAGCCCACGGTTACTTCCGTGGGCAAAACCTGTTGAAGCAATGTTGTCATGCACTCTTCATAACGGTAGTGAGTGCGACACCGGCTCTCGCAGTGGAGCAAGTGCGACTCGACTAAGTGCTAACCGTTGCGCTGTGTTATCGCCGAAGACTCAGACGAATCTAAAGAACGCGAAGCAATACTTCGAAGAGCATCTCGCGGTCGGAGATTATTATAGGGAAGC
>JACXTT010008075.1_pt1 | contig 14667 bp, 8 predicted proteins | sample 9270951 | NCBI WGS metagenome assembly JACXTT01 (sample SAMN15532306, study PRJNA645909) | rock metagenome | isolation source: weathered quartz diorite | place: Puerto Rico | collected 2017-06-21
GGGAACTTTCAGCGCATTCAGCCCCATTTTTTCTGCCGCTTGATAGAGATAGTCATATGCGTCTTGGGTCTCCGCATACCGGCCGTAAACGAGATCCCACCATGGGATCTCGACGGCGAGCGCGGTAAACGGACGGCCGTCCACATAGAGCACCTTGCGCCCGTTGACCTGTTCGAAGTGCGAAATCAGGTTATTGCTGACCGGAACATGCCATACACTCGAACTCACACCGGTTCCCTCGGATCGCGCCGATGTCTGCGCCGAAAATGCAAGCAGAATGCACACAAGTGTAGAAATTCCCGGGAGGGACCACTTCCAGTGACGTGCGTTGCAGCCGACGGGTTCCATAGGCCTGTCCCGCTTCATCGCGAGTGATTGACCAGTGGCACTATATCTCACGACCGATTAGATTTGATTCCTGCGACAGTGGAAACGGCAACCAAGGCGATGTCGATTGTAACGAAAAGACACCTTCGCGACATTCGATTCTTTGCATTCGCATTCATGATGGTCGTGGCCGTGCTGGGTTCAGCAGGTTCGCCCGTCAATCAAAAGCCCTTTTCGATTCGCCAACAAAATGGGATCACTTGGTTAGTGAAACCAAGCGGAGAACCCTTTTTTTCCTTTGGCGTTTGCTGCGTTGGTATGGGCATATCCAGGAAACAATACAGCAAGGAAACGCCCGGGTACGCGGCCTGGCAACACTACCCCGACAGCAGGTCATGGGCCAAGGCGGCTTCGAAGCGGCTGGAATCCTGGGGTTTTACCACGGTTGGCGGCTGGAGTGACTTTCAGTCATTGCAGCAATACGGTCACGGGAATCTCGCTTTCGCTCCTGTTCTCCACATCGGCTCGACTGCAGGCGCGCCGTGGTGGGACATGTGGGATGCCAAGGTCATCGAGCGGATGGACCAGGTCGCACGCGAGCAGATTCTGGCCTTGCGAGACGATCCTCAAGTGATGGGTTATTACAGTGACAACGAGATCGGCTGGTGGAATGCGGCTTTGTTCAGGATGACGCTGGAACAAGCACCAACCAGCGGTCAGCGGCAGAGGCTGATGGACCTGCTCAAGGAAACGTACCACCATGACTGGACTGAACTGCTCAAGGACTTTCAATCCGAAGGAGCCAGTAGTTGGGAAGAACTCGATCGTGGGGGCATGCTTTACTTGCGGCCCGGCGGCGACGGCATCCGCGCCATGCGGCAGTTCCTCGAAGTCGTGGCGAAGCGGTACTACCTTCTCATACATGACATCATCCGCAAGTACGACAGCAGGGCTTTAATTCTGGGAGACCGGTATCAGTCATTTTTCTATCCCGAGGTGGCGCGCGCTAGCGCTCCCTACGTTGATGTGGTGTCCACAAACCTCAACGCGAGTTGGAACGACGGAACCTTTCCACATTTTTACTTGGATACGCTTCATGCGCTGACCGGCCAACCTCTTGTAATCAGTGAGTTTTATATGGCGGCACGCGAAAACCGAAGCGGCAACCAGAACGATCACGGCATCTATCCGGTCGTCCTCACTCAAAAGGAGCGCGCCGCCGGATTTCGCACCACACTCCTGTCGCTTCTCAAAATTCCGTATGTCGTCGGTGCTGATTGGTTCCAGTACTACGATGAGCCGACCCACGGGCGCAGCGACGGCGAGAATTTCAATTTTGGACTTGTGGACATTCACGATCTGCCGTACAAAGAGCTCACTACGGCCGCTAAGGCACTCGATCTGGTCAGCCTCAAGAGTCAGCCTGACGTCTCTCGGCTCAGCGCATCGGAAGGCGTGCCGCGAGCCCGAGGGAACCCGCTAGCACAATTGAGGCCCACCCTGGCTCTTAGGGACTGGGACCGTAGGCGTGGATTTGTCACACCTACTTCCGAATTTCCGCTGGCGGACTTATACATTTGCTGGAGCGAGAAGGCGATTTATCTCGGGCTTTACTCGCAAGATATCGTGGAAACCGCATACTATCGAGACAAGATCGTTCCCGAGGTTGACAGGGCCGAGTGGACTGTTTCCGTCGGGAAGCCGGGCGGGGCGATTCGCGCTCGTATTGGCGCAGGCGCAAAACCCATCGTCGACCGGGCGGAAGTACAAATCGTGAATCTGTCTGGTGTAAACCTGAACGTTCGGAACGTCGTTGGCATGGAGCTTCCAGCAGCGATCTTCGGCAAAGAACGGCTTCGCTCTGGGGATAAGATTGACTTTGTTTCTACCCTGCTGACACATTGCCGAGCCTATCGCGTCGAATGGAGAGGTAGTTTCACCTTGAAATAGTGGCTCTGACACTTATCGCGACCGCCATATACAGCGTTTCATGAAGAGGATCCTTCATTAGTTGCGGATCGACGTTCCGGCCGATCATTGCCCCGTTCCAGCGAGCTTGCGCTCGATTTGCTCCAGCGTCCTTCCCTTGGTTTCAGGAACGCGCCAAAACACGAAGAAGAACCCCGCCAGACAGACTGCGGCGTAGGTCCAGAATGTTCCGGCGGAGCCGAGGGTCCGGTTCAGAATTGGAAAAGTGAAAGTCAGAAGGAAAGACGCAATCCAAAGCGTCGATACTGAAATTGAAACCGCAAGTCCGCGAACACGATTCGGGAAGATTTCCGAGATTAGGACCCAAGTGACCGGTGCAAGCGAGAGCGCATAGCATCCGATAGTGCAAAGCGTGAGCACCAGCACCGGCAGGCCCTTGGTTCCGGAGCGGTAGGCGAAGCCGAGCACGGTGTGTGACAAAGCAATTCCGGCGCAGCCGAGCAGCATCAGTGCGCGGCGCCCGAATTTATCCACCAGGCCCAGAGCCAACAGCGTGAACACCAGATTGATGGTTCCGGTGATCACGATGTTGAAAAGGATGTCGCTTACTCCGTAGCCGGCGTTGCGGTAGATTTCCTCTGCGTAGTTAAAGATGATGTTGATTCCGCTCCACTGCTGAAGAACCGCCAGGCAAACGCCGATCAACAACACCTTTCGAATGCGTGGGGCCTGCAGTTCGCGCCAGGCGGTGCGAGTTTGCTCCTCTGTTCCTAGGGCGCTCTGAATTTCTGCCAACGCTTCACCGCTGTACTGTTCGCCGCCAATGCGCGCCAGGGTACGGCGGGCACGCGCGCTGTCCCCGGCTTTTGCCAGCCAGCGTGGGCTCTCGGGAATAAACAGTGCGCTGAGAAAGAAAATCAAGGAGGGAACGGCCACAGCAGTGAACATCCAGCGCCAGCCATACTGTCCGTTCCAGGACTGGCGGATCATTTCCGCGGTTGCGCCTTCAGGAACTTTGTTCGCGATCAGCCAGTTGACGATTTGCGCCGCCAGAATTCCCACGACGATGGTCAACTGATTCAACGTCACCAGCCGCCCGCGCCAGGGCGCCGGGCTGACTTCTGCGATGTAGGTTGGCGAAACATTGGAGGCGATGCCGATGGCCACGCCGCCCGCGATGCGCCAGGTTATAAACTGCGAAAAGCTGTGTGCCCACCCCGTGAGAAGGGACGAACCCGCAAACAGGACCGCGGAAAGAATCAGTAGCTTCTTACGCCCAAAACGGTCGCTGATGGCCCCCGAGACGATGGAACCAAGAAGGCAGCCGACAAGGGCGCAGCTATTGGCCCAGCCAATTTGCTCCTCTGATGTCAGCTGAAAGTACTTTTCGTAAAAGGGCTTGGCGCCGCCGATCACGACCCAGTCGTAGCCAAACAGCAAACCGCCCAACGCGCCGACCGTACAGATGACCCAGACGTACGCCGCGTGGTAGTTTCCTGTGGCTTGCGTTGGAGAGCTGCCGTGGCTGGTGTGCAAGACCTCTCCTCAGATGGGGATGGTGGCGGAGGGCGCCTTTAACTCAGTCAGCAAGTCCGTGGCCGCAGGATGGTTTCGGTCGAGGCGTAGCACTTGGTTGAGTAGTTCCTGTGCCCTGGCGGCGTCCCCAAGCCCGAGCCAAGCCTGGGCCTGGAGGAATGTCGCGGTCACGGTGTTCCGTTTCTGCAAGTCATCCTCAAACAACAGCATCGCGGGAAGCGAGGTGGCAAAGTAATCGATCTCGGCCTTCTGCTGCATGAGTTTCTCGGCATAGGCAAGCAGGTCACGCAAAAGTTTTTCCGCATCCTTTGCTCTGGCCAGCCGTTTGAGTGCCAGCGCGCTGTAATACGTCATTTCTGAAAATGCTTTGACGCTCATTTCCTGGAAGTCACCCTCGTGCTTCGCTGCCCGCTCCCACCACTTTCGGGCTGCCGGACGGTCACCGGCGGCTTCACATGCCGTGCCAAGCAGGTAGAAAACATCGCTTTGATTGGCGAGTAAATGGACTGCTTCGCCAAGGTTCGCAGGACAATCCAGGGCCGCTTCAAACAAACGCCGCGCCTCAGCCAGATTGCCATCGGCCAACGCGCGACGCCCCCACGCCAAGTGTGTGCGGACGTGCTGGCCAAGTGCGAGTCCCTCGCCACCTTCCCACGGCTGAAACTTGCGTGACTTGATCACGGCGAGCGCCTTCTCAGGCTGGCGCGTGTCATTGTAAAGAGTTGCCAATTCAATCGAAAGATCATCTCGCAGCCGCACAAGGTCCGAGAACTTTTCGAGATCGCTTAAACGGCGCTCAGGCGATTCTCCTGTCCGCTTCCAGAGTTGGTCTCGCTCGTAGAGGACACGGGCATCAGTTGGATTGACTTCCAACGCCTTGTCGAACGCCGAACGGGCCAGCTCCGGATTGCCGAGCACGTTGCAATAGCCGATCCCGAGGTTGCGCCAGACCACAGAGAAGGCAGGGTCCAGACGCGCACTCTGTTCCCACAGTGCGATTGCTTCGCGATCCCGGCGGCGGTCATAAAGAAGGTTGCCCAGATAATAGGCGGCGCGCGCATCGTAAGGGTTCGCCGCAATTGCAGCCTGAAGAATAATCAATTCCTCCAGCCGGTTGGGAAAACAGTAATCGGGCAAGGCTCTCGCCGCCTCTGAATATGCGGCCTTTGCACCGTCAGAGTCAGCCATCTGCTGATGCAGATGACCCCTGGCATACAGCACGATGGGAACAGAGCCACCGGTTGCATTGTGATCTGCGGCTTCCAGAATCCTGACAGCTTCCGCATAAAGCCCTGCGCGCGCGCAGTCCAGCGCAAGATCCAGCAGTACTCGATTATCCGAAGGCAATGAGCCGTCGGCCAGATGGCGCGCCCAGAGATCCATCGGATCGAGAGCTAACGTCTCCTGCAGCAGATGAGATGCCTCTGCTTCCCTGTTGAGCTTCCTTAGAACTACCGCCGTCAGATTACGAGCATTGAGATTATCGGTATTTAGCCGAAGCAAAGACTGCAGGTGTGCAAGGGCGAGGTTCCAACACTCCCGCTTTGCATCCAGCTCGGCGAGCGCCATATATGCGGCCGCCTGCCACGCCTGATTCCAAGTGGACTTGTAAAGAGCGGCATAGGCTTCGTCATCGCGGTTCAAGTAGCGCAGCGTGAGACCGAGGTTGTAGTAGGATTCGCCGTCATACGGATTCGGGTTCCGAAGTGTGAGTCTCTGAATTGCGCGTTGGAAGTGCTCCTCGGCTTGCCCGAATTCGCCCCGGCGCAGATGCCAAAGACCGATCGCGTTGTTGCAGCGGCTATCGCCTGGATCACGCCGTATCGCCTCGAGCCAATACGCGTCCGGGTACCGCGTGGCGTGCCGATACTGATGGAGATGCAGGCCAGTCACGTAAAGCTCGTCGTTGCTCTTGATTTCTCCTGGCGGCGCAGGTTCGGTTGCAAGAGCTGGTGCGGGTTGTTGCACGCCCGCTAGCGGCGTGTAGCGCAGCAATTCCCGTCCATCCTGAGTCTCGATCGACACTGCCAATTCTGCAAGCTTTGCGCCCGCTGGCAAATCGACCGCTTCGAGAAATGCGCCTTGGGGAGATAGATCACGCACCCAGTCCGACTGCTTCCTTCCCTCCACGTCCAAGCGTACTCTGGCGGCCGGGAATGACTGTGTGACACAAACGCCAACCTGCGCCTTCCTCTCCGTAACGGTCAAGCTGAGCGCAGCGTCCAAGTTGGCTTTCTGCGCGGGACCGATTTCGCGGATAGGATACAAATACTGGCTGAAGGCCTTCGTTTCCCACGGCGACAAATACGAGAAGTCCGGTTGATTATCAGTGAAAACTCCTGCCATCAGCTCGATGTAGGGGCCGTCTTCGTCAGTAAGATTACGGTCCCACGCATAGCCGAAATCGTGGTTTCCCCAAGTCCATTGTTTCTTGCCGGGCGAAATATGGTGGTTGGCCACATGAACGAGGCCAGCCTTCCGCTTGTGGTCATAGCCTCCGAAGAAATCTTCCGCTGAACCAACGGCCATGTAGCTGGTCGGGACCGGGATGTTGGCGTACCAACTCAAATCGTTCGAAGAATAAGTTCCGGGAGGGACAAATTTTTGTGGGCGTTCTTTCGCGGGGACGCCGCTCTTCGCTCGCGCGCCGTAGTTCACACCATAATAGTGGCCTTCGCACAGAGGAAACCGGCTCACGGCCCGCTTGGCGTGGTCGGCGATGTACTGCACATCGGGTGGAAAGAATGACTGATAAAGCTCGTGAACATGGACTCCAACATTTGCCCACCACAGAAATGTCTGAACAAATGGAGTGCGGTTGTAGAGACGTACCTTCAGTTCAATGTAAGCCTTACCGGGATGCAGGCATATGCCATGCATGCCTTTGAGCCGGTTCATGGGATCAAGGTCGCTGCACCAAATCGTGCGCGATCCATCGGCATGCTCTTCGATCTGAACCTGCACTGACATGAATGTTGCAGGACGATGGTGCTGCGGCCAGTTGAACTCTACGCCGCCGGAGATCCACGGGCCGGCAAGACCAACCAGTGCGGGCTTGATCACGTTCTGGCGGTAGAAGAAGTCATAGCCGTTGGACTTGTCGACTCCCACGTGAATTCGTCCGCCGATCTCGGGCAGCACCATGACCCGCAGAAATTCGTTTTCCAGGTGCACCGCCTGCCAGGCATGGTCCCTCGCTTCGGTGGAAATGCGGTCGATGAACGGCAACGGATAAACTTTCCCACTGCTACCTTGATATACACGCTTCTCAAGGAACATTGGGTTCTTGTCGGGCGGCAGCGTGTGATAAGTGGGAATCTCCACCGGCTCGGACCAGGCTTTTACAGGGCCAGTCTGCTGGGCCGGTGCATCGGCGAGTTCAAATTTCATTGCGCAGTCTCCGGCCGCGACTACGGCTTCCAAACCAGCGAATAGGCAGAAAAATGCGTCGGACGTAACAGATCAAACTGTACATGAACCGGCACTTCGGATTGGGTGAATGCGAGCTCCAGTTTCGCTTCTGCGCCAGGTGCAATCTCTGGAAGATCTATTTCCTGCTGTGCAATTGGGATGCTGCCCTGACCGTAGAACACACCGCGCAACTTGTAGTCCCGAAGTGTGTACATAGGGACATCGCGCCGTGCCTGTATCCACACCTGGAATGTGTTCAGTTTGTTTGCCACTGTCAGGGACTCAACCGGGCTGGACTCATCGCGAAGGAGTTCATAAGACGGTTTCGGCGCGCCAAAGATGTCTACCACTCCGTGAACACGCTGCTGCAGCGCTCCCATCCCGCGATCGCCCACATGTGTGCGGTAGTCGTTGTAGCAGAAGAAGATGGCGCCACCGACGTAGTCCTTGGAGCGGATGACTCTGTCATGGGAGCGAAGGACTTCGAGCCGATGTTCGTCACCCTCCGGCCGATCCTCGGTGCAGGCGCAGTAGCCGTACTCTGAAATCACAATGGGTTTGCCGGGAAATGCGGCGTGCAGCTGGTCGAGATGAGGGCCTAGATTTTCCGACGAACCAGGTTGCCAGCTTCCGAAATATTCGTTCACTTCAATGAAATCCATCAGCCCTGAGACATCATGTTGGGGAGTCTCGAACAGCGAATGGGAAGCATAGGTACACAGCCGGCTGGGATCCAACTTCTTGGCCTCTTCCAGCATCCGCTTAGCAAACTGATATGCCGGAGGGTTCTGGCCGCCGATTTCATTGCACAGGCCCCAAACGACCACTGACGGATGGTTTCGGTCGCGGGCGATCATCTCGCGCAACTGCTCCAGGGCATTGTCCATGATGTCGGAATTGGGCTCGGCGCCCATTCCCTCGAATGTGCCAGGTCCCCACGCCGGGACTTCAGCCTGCATCAGTATGCCGTGCCGGTCGCAATAGTCTAGAACACGCTTATCCTGCGGCCAATGCACGCGCGTGAAAATGCAGTTCAGATACTTCATCTCGTCGTGGTCATGTGTAACCCACTCTGTCGGCTCCGCCATTCCAAACTCGGGATTGCTGCCAGCCATGCGCTCCACGCCCATGAGCCGCACCCGTTCACCGTTGAAGTAAAACCCGCCGTCCCTGACTTCCAGTTTCCGCACTCCGAATGCTGTGGTGAACTGGTGCGACTCGCGTTCATCGGCGATCGAAACTTCAAGTCGATAAAGACTCGGATGATCAAAATGCCACAGCTTTGCCTTAGACAGAGTGGCCCGAAGGGTCACCGTCTCCGTGGCTCCCGCCTTGATTGAGAGGTGTGCAGGCTCTAGACGGTTCAAGACCGTAAGCCCGCTTTCTTCATCCACCACGCGGAACGAAACGCGTCCAGTCCAGGGCCCGGAACTTGTATTTCTGCTGTATGCGCAAACCGTAAGCATTCCGTCTCCACTGGCGAGATCAGGAATAGCCTCAATATCCGCGCGCTCCACAAACGTTTTCGGCGTAATGAGCAGCTGGACTGGACGAAAAATGCCACCGTCATGCGCCCAGTCACTGGAATGCCCTCTTGGTACCATATGCTCCTCGAACGCATTGTTGACGCGCACGGCAATGACGTTGGGTTCGCCCCAGCGGAGCAAGCGGGTAATGTCCAAAGTGAAAGCGGTATATCCTTTGCGTTTGTGCTCGCCCGCCAATTGACCGTTCACCCACACGGTGGCGGTATGGAACACCGCTTCAAATTCAATCCGCACCGCGGATTGCCGCCAGGCGGCAGGGACATCGAATGTCCGCCGGTACCAGGCAATGCCACGAAAATCTACGAGCGCCGCAGTGACTTGCCAAGTGTGAGGTACATTGACTGCGTCCCAGCCAGTACTGGTGTCGCTGGCCTGATACCAACCGTGCCCGGTACCGGCATTTTCTGCATCGATCCGAAACCACCATTCGCCACAGAGATTCACTGTGCCGACGGCGGCCGAGTCCGGCTTTTGGTCAGCCGCCGACAACAAGGTCGCGCGCAGCGTACCCACAGCCAACGCACCAGTCGTGTTGAGGAATTTTCGACGAGAATGCATTGGAGCAACCGCTTACTTGGGTTCCCACTCTACACTTTGGTTATGAGTTTCTGTCAACTCGTCGTCTCCGCATCCCACGATGAAAGGATGTTCAGCAAGCATGACTCGAGTCCCTTGTGAGGCGATCCTGTTCGACATGGATGGCGTGCTGATCGACTCAACTCACGCCGTGGCCAGGGTTTGGCATCAATGGGCGGTCGAGCACGAACTTGATCCTGGCGAAGTGGTTGCACGTGCGCACGGACGTCCCAGCCTGACGACGGTACGGGAATATTTGCCGGATGCCGATTTCGAGGCTGAAAACCGTGAAGTGGAGCGGCGCGAAGTCAGTGATCTGGATGGCGTTGTGCCGCTCGCAGGTTCTCGCGAATTGCTCAAGCAGGTTCCGCCGGTTCGTTGGACAATCGTGACTTCGTCGACCCGGCGATTGGCCGAGGTTCGCATTCGAACCGCGGGATTGCCGATTCCCGAACACCTTGTGACATCCAGCGACGTGAAGAATGGAAAGCCTCATCCGGAGTCGTATCTGAAAGCGGCCTCTCTCCTGGGATATTCCGCGGGAGAATGCATAGTTGTGGAGGACGTGCCTGTGGGTATTCGAGCCGGCAAGTCGGCTGGCGCGCGCGTCATCGCCTTCCGGACTACCGTCGAAGATGAGAAACTGAACGCGGCGGGCGCGGACTGGGTGCTGAACGACTGCAGCGACATTCTAGTGGAGAAGTCAGGTTCGGACTTGGTTCTCCTCCTTGCACGTTAGGGTATCCTGGCGGCGGCCACTACGGCCTCGTAGCCGGTCTAAAATGAGGCCAACAGATATGCGTCAGTTCAGATTCGCTTTTGCAATTCTTATCGTATCTTGCACTCAGTGGCTGGGCGCACAAGCCCCGCTGATTTCGAAGGCTGAAGTAGAGCAGCGCGTTGCCTCGCTGCTCAGCCGGATGACATTGGAGGAGAAGGTCGCGATCATTGGTGGAACCAATACCTTTTACACACAGGCAATTCCCCGGCTCGGGATTCCATCCTTGAAAATGTCCGATGGCCCGCTGGGTGTGCATGACTATGGACCGACCACGGCTTACCCCGCCGGTATATCCCTGGCCGCCTCGTGGGACGTCGAACTGGCGCAGCGTGTCGGCGCCGCGATGGGGAAGGATGCGCGTGCGCGGGGCGTGCACTTCATTCTTGCGCCCGGCATGAATATCTACCGTGCGCCCATGAATGGCCGCAACTTCGAGTACTTCGGCGAAGATCCGTTTCTGGCTTCCCGGATGGCGGTGTCGGTAATCAAAGGGATTCAGGCAGAGAGGGTCATTGCGACAGCAAAGCACTTTGCGGGCAACAACGAGGAATACGGACGCACAGAAGTCAGCTCCGATATGGACGAAAGGACGCTGCGCGAGATCTACCTCCCCACCTTTGAAGCGTCGGTCACGGAGGCAAAGGTGGGCGCTGTCATGGATGCCTACAATCCGGTGAATGGAGTGTACATGACCCAGAACAACCATCTGAATAACGAAATCCTCAAGAAGGAATGGGGTTTCGATGGAATTCTGATGTCGGACTGGGGCGCAACGCACGACGGCATCGCCGCTGCGAATGGCGGCCTTGGCCTGGAGATGCCCAATGCTGACTTCATGAACAAGGAAGCATTGCTGCCGGCACTGCAGGCTGGCAAGGTCTCGATGGCTACGATTGATGACAAGGTGCGACGAATTCTGCGCAAGGCCATTGAGTTCGGTTTCTTCGATCAACCCCAGGAAGACCCGAACATACCCCTCTTAAGTCAGGAAGGCCGGCAGGTCGCTCTCGAAGCTGCCAGAGAGGGTATGGTTCTACTGAAGAACTCTGGCAACCTGTTGCCTCTCGACAGAAAGAAGACGATGACCATCGCCGTGATCGGTCCGAACGCGTATCCAGCTGTGGTCGGCGGCGGCGGGAGTTCTCTGACAAAGCCTTTCAACGCCATCAGTTATCTGGAAGGCATCAGCAACTACCTGGGCACGAGCGCCAAGGTGTTGTACGCAGTCGACGTTCCGCCGCTTGAGGAGGTTTTTAAGGGTTCCGAATTCCTGACGACTCCGAATGGCACGAGCGGCCTCAAGGGAGAGTACTTCAACAACGACAGCCTGCAAGGCTCCCCCGCGCTGGTCCGTATCGATCCGCGAGTCGACTTTCATTGGGGTGACGGCAGCTATACCTCAAACGGACCTACCGATCACTTTTCGGCGCGTTGGAGCGGATACTTTGTGCCGAAGCAGTCGAGCGACTACACCTTCTACACCAACTCTGACGATGGCGTCCGTTTGTACGTGGACGACCAGCAGGTGATCAACGACTGGCAGCGTCATTCGGAGACGGTGAACAGCTATGCCGCCCGTCTGGAGGCGGGGAAGCCATACAAGATCCGTCTTGAATACTTTGTACTGGTGGGGAGTGCAACCATCAGCTTTGGAAGCGCTTCCTTGGAGGCGTACATGGGCCGTGCAACGAGAACTCTCGCGGCGAACGCTGATGCCGTCATCCTGTGCGTTGGGTTCAATGATACTTCGGAGGGAGAGGGCTCCGACCGGACCTTCTGGCTTCCTGCGGGGCAGGACTCGCTTATCCGGATGATCAGCGGCGTGAACAAGAACACAATTGTCGTGCTCACCGCTGGAGGCAATGTCGACATGACGGAATGGATCGGTCAGGTTCCGGCTCTCATTCATGCTTGGTATCCGGGCTAGGAGGGCGGCACAGCGCTCGCCCAGCTCCTGTTCGGCGACGACAGCCCGTACCGCAAATTTGCGGCTTCGTTACAGCGCACTTAGGACGACAATGCCAACTTCCACAGTTCCTATCCCGAGCAGGGCGAGAAGCGCGTGCGGTACTCCGAAGGAGTCTTCCTTGGTTATCGTCACTTCGATCGCTCGAGCACCAAGCCGCTGTTCGCTTTTGGCTACGGACTTTCGTACACCACATTTGATTACAGCAATCTCTCGGTTACGCCGGCCCGAGGCACACTGAAAGAGCCCGTGACAGTTTCCTTCGATCTGCAGAATACAGGTTCCCGGAATGGGGCGGAGGTTGCCGAACTCTATGTGGGTGACCTGCATGCCAGCGTTCCGCGGCCGATCAAGGAATTGAAGGGATTTGCCCGTGTCGATCTGAAGCCGGGAGATACCCGCCGCGTTTCCATCGTGCTGGATCGAAGATCATTTGCCTTCTACGATGTCAATCGCAGAGATTGGAACGCGGAGGACGGCGACTTTTCGCTACTGATCGGGGGCTCATCCGACGACATCCGGCTGAGAGGGAACTTCACTTTGGTCCACTGAGGTTCATGCAACACGGCTTGTACAACAAATTCCGGGAGCGTTTTGGCGGCGCGGCTCGATTGTTTCGCGCTCCGGGCCGCGTGAATCTCATCGGCGAGCACACCGACTACAACGAAGGCTACGTAATGCCGGCGGCGATTGACTTCTCATGCTGGGTTGCTCTCGGACCGCGTGAGGATCGCAAGCTCAGCATCTATTCGGAAAATGTAAACGATTCAGCGGAAGCTGATCTCGCGAACCCCGATCTGCGGCCCTCCGGAAACTGGAGCGATTATCCCGTCGGAGTGGCTGCGCTCCTGACGCAGGGAGGCTATGCTCTGCGCGGAGCGATCCTGTACATTCGGAGCGACGTCCCGCTTGAAGCGGGGCTGAGTTCCTCGGCCGCCCTCGAGGTCTCGGTGGGATATGCACTGCTGAGAGCTTCGGGCTATGACGTCCAGCGGCTTCAGCTAGCTCTGCTATGCCAGCGCGCCGAAAATGAATTTGTCGGAGCTCGTTGCGGCATCATGGACCAGTTCACAGCGTGCCACGGTCAGACCGGGAAGGCACTCATGCTGGATTGCTGTTCGCTGGAATATCGTCCGCTGACTGTGCCGGAGAATATTGCTCTGGTCATCTGCAACACCAAGGTGAAACACGAACTGGCCAGCAGCGAGTACAATCTGCGACGCTCCGAATGTGAAGAGGCGCTACGACGTCTGGCCGAGGTGTTGCCTCATGTCCGCGCCCTTCGCGACCTGAACAGCAGAGAACTGGAACAGCACCGCGACCGGCTAACACCGATCCTCTACAAACGAGCCCGCCATGTCGTCACCGAAGATGAACGGGTCACGTCCGCGGCCGCAGCCGTGGAGCACGGTGATATCGGTGTTTTTGGCGAACTGATGCGTGCGTCGCATCGCAGCTTGCGCGATGATTACCAGGTTAGTTGTACGGAGTTGGACGTCATTGCAATGTTACCCGCTCAGTTCTGCAAAGTGACTACAGCGACCGCAAAACCCGAGAACGTGAGCTGATCTGGCCTCCTAAGCCGCTGACCCATTTCACGGCGGAAGACATCCAGTGGTTCGCATGGTCCCGCGACGGAAAACAGATCGCCATCGTTCGCGGCACCGATACCAAAGATGCCGTGATGATTACCAACTTTCACTGACCGGCATGGATCCAACTACGGATCAATGAGTGCAATGACGATAATGAGATGGTCCGCCGTCTATAAGCAACCAGAGTAATGATTGGGATTGGCAAAAAGCCAGACGGAGGATCACACCATGCAGATTAAGTGGATCGGGATTGATCTAGGCAAGACCACCTTCCACCTCATCGCACTGGGAAGCCGCTCTCAAGTGGTAATTCGCAAGAAGTTCTCCCGCTCACAACTGCTGGTCTGCACAGCAAATTTGCCCGCATCCTTGATTGGGATGGGGGCCGGGTTGGGATCAAATTTTCTGGGGCGAGCTTTGCGGGAACAGGGGCACGAGGTGCGCCTGATTCCGGCGCAGTTTGTGCGACCGTTCGTAAAATCAAACAAGAACGACTACCGCGATGCGGAAGCGATTGCCGAGGCCGTGGAACGGGAGAACATGCGTTTTGTTCCCATCAAGACGGAGGATCAGCTCGATCTGCAAGCTCTCCATCGAGTGCGCGACCGGCTGGTGGCACGACGGACCAGCGTGATCAATCAGATTCGAGCCTTCCTGCTGGAGCGTGGCATAAGTTTCCGCAAGGGGCCGGCTAGCCTGCGTCGGCAGATGCCTGAGATCCTGGAAAATGCCGACGAAAAACTGAGCACTCACATGCGTCGTCTGTTGGATTTCTTGTGGCAGGAGTGGAAAGGCCTGCAGTTGCAGATCGAGAGCCTGAACGCCGACCTCGAACAGATTGCAAGCAGCGATCCGAGTTGTGTTCGATTACAGCAGATCCCTGGCGTGGGTCCATTGGTGTCGACCGCCGTCGTATCTGCCATCGGGAACGGCGCGGCTTTCAAAAAGGGACGGGAGTTTGCGGCGTGGCTGGGGCTCGTACCACGGCAATGGTCAACC
>JACXTT010008076.1_pt1 | contig 14666 bp, 16 predicted proteins | sample 9270951 | NCBI WGS metagenome assembly JACXTT01 (sample SAMN15532306, study PRJNA645909) | rock metagenome | isolation source: weathered quartz diorite | place: Puerto Rico | collected 2017-06-21
CGTCACGCCATCTCATCAATTCCCGCTCGGCATGACGATGAGCCTCGCGCGTAGGACCTTGCTGATCGATTTTGCCCGCGGGCGCGATGCTTACATTTTTGAGGATGATCATAACTCGGAGTTTCGTTTTACCGGGCCGCCGCTTCCCTGTTTGCAGGGGCTTGATAGCTCCGGTCGAGTGATCTACGCCGGGACAATGAGTAAGATACTCTACCCGTCCTTGCGTCTGGGTTACATTCTGGCCCCAGAGCAGCTGGTGGAGCCGATGATCAAAATTCGGGCGGTGATGGATCAACATTCACCGGCGATTGATCAGGCGACGCTGGCGCGATTCCTGGCTGAGGGATACTTCCTCAGCCACATCAAGCGGATGCGGAAATTATATTCCGATCGAAGGGACTTCTTTATCGAGCAATTCAACAGTTTGCTCAGTGATCATTTCATTCTGGAAATTCCGGAAGCCGGTTTGCATTTCGTCGCCTGGCTCCGGCGGAAAACAAATTTGCCGATGATCACACGGGTTTGCGCGGAGATCGGGATCAGGCCGTCGCCCCTCTCGTCATGCTTTATGAAAGCTGAAATTGACCCGGCGCTTACTTTTGGGTTTGCCGCCTGGTCGCGGGCACAAATTCGGGAGGGTCTGACGAGATTCGCTTCGGCGCTCAAGCGAAATAGCGCTTGAGGTCTGGAACCGGTGTTCCCGACCCTTTTTCGGCTTGAGGGCGAGAATAGGACCACGTTAGCGCCAACGCTCAACGCCCAACGCTCGACGCCCAAATTGAGCTTTCAGCTTTTCCCCCGATAACCGATAACAGATAACCGACGCGAAGCGTCCGATTTCAGCTCTATGCGCATCAGTGAAATGAATTGGATGATGGTAGAGGAATTACTCAAGAGCGACGATCGCGTGGTGCTGCCGCTCGGCAGCACAGAACAGCACGCGTATTTGAGCTTGAGTGTGGATAGCATTTTGGCGGAACGCCTCGCGGTCGAGGCGGCTGAGCCGCTGGGCGTGCCAGTGTTGCCAGTTTTGGCTTATGGGATTACTCCGTATTTCCGAGCGTTTCCGGGAACGATCACGCTGCGCGTGGAAACCTACATGTCGATCTTGCGCGATATTCTCAATGCGCTGGCGGAACAAGGGTTCAAGCGAATCCTGATTGTCAATGGTCACGGCGGCAACACGCCAGCGCAGGGACTGGTCGGCGAATGGATGGCCGATCATCCCAGCGTGCGTATCAAGTTTCATAATTGGTGGAATGCGCCAAAAGTTTGGGCGCAAGTTCAATCGATCGATCCAATGGCGTCGCATGCGTCGTGGATGGAAAATTTCCCCTGGACGCGCCTGGAGAAGATCGAAATGCCATCCGAGCAAAAGCCGATGTGCGACGCCGATGTTATCCGTCGGCTCGATCCGAAATCGGTCCGCGCCTATTTGAAAGACGGTAATTGGGGAGGCAAATATGAGCGGAGCGACGAAGAGATGATGAAAATCTGGCGAGTAGGTGTGGAAGAGACGCGCGCTTTGTTAACTGAATTCTTGGAGTAGTTCAACGCCAAGTTGTAGCCGCGATCGTTGATCGCGGCGCCGGGGTCAGCGACCCCGGCTACAGTTGTTACCCGCCGACTTTTCTCGGGAGTATCCTCGCGATCACGGCGTTGGTCGTTTTCTCCAAAAGAATTCCCCACGCGCTTAGCACCGCCAGCGCGGCCAAAAAAATCAAGAGAAACATCAAAATCGGTTGTGGCCGGATGCGAAGGCCGAGCCAGATGACGTATGGCTGGTGAATGAGATAGAGGCCGTAAGAGTATGAGCCGATAAGGCAAAAAACTTTGGTCAAGCTTCTGACATGCGCAACGATTCCGGCGACGCCAACGATCTCGAGGAAACAACATCCACTGCTGGCGAAGTCGCAGAAGACATATGTGGCGCCATTAGCATAAAGCTGCAGGGCCGCTGGATACAAAAGTAAACCGGCGACGAATCCGGTGCCTCGCAGGAGAAACCATTCCAGGCGAGCGGGTGATTGGCGGTGCCACATAGCCAGCCCCATTCCCAACGCGAATTCGGGCAGACGACAAACTGCGAATCCGCCGAGGATCCAGAATCCATGTTGCGGATAGACCTCGAGCAGCAGATACCGCATAAAAAATCCGAGAGCGCACGCGGTTACCAGAAAGATCGACGCTCCAAACCGACGGGCAGCCCAAAAAAGCAAAGGGAAAAGCAAACAGAACTGAATGAGCATGGAGAAATACCACCAGGCGGCGTTCAGGTACATGAAATTCATCGTGATATCGACGAAACGCAGGCCGAGTAGACTTAGAACGATCCGCCCGTCGATTGGTTCCAATCGCTCAACGAATGGCGAAATGAGATAGATCAAATGCGCGACCCAGTACATCGGATAAAGGCGTAGGAAACGAGCGCCGTACCACGTGCTCCACGCCACCTCGTTTCTTTCCGCCCGGTGCAAGGTCGACCGCATGAGCGTCCAACCGCTCAGGATGATAAAAACTCCGACGGCGTGGAACCCAAGCCCCGAGACCTGGAACCAAGCTAAGCGGAGAGCCGTTATCGCGGCGACCACGATGCCGCTCCAGTCGTTAGGCGGGAGTGTGTAATGCTCGAAGCAGGTGGTAAAAAAGTGAAAATAAACGACCCAACAAATCGCAAGCGCTTTGGAAATATCGAGCCACGGCAGTCGCTTCATCGTCACCCGCTTAGCAGCGGGAGGCTGGATTGGTCAAGGAGGTCACGCGAAAACGTTTCAACGCTTTAACCGTGTCCGATGTCGAAGGTATTCGGTTGCCGGTACACGAACATGGTTGAGCAAGAGTATTTGGACAATCTGGAAAAATTAGTTAACAGATAAACGCATCATCAAAAAATAAAGGAGTAGAGAAATAATGACGACTGAAGAAGTAGCAAAAAAGGTAGTAGAATTAACCCGCAAACAAGCATGGCACGAGGCGCTCGATACGTTATATGACAAGGATATCGTGAGCGTGGAGGCGCAGGGGATGGGTGGAGGGTCTCCAGAGATACGCGGCATCGATAAAGTGCGCGGAAAGACCGATTGGTGGGTGCAGAACATGCAGGTGCACACCGCCAAAGTAGGCGGGCCCTTTGTCGCGCACGATCATTTTGTGGTGCAGTACGACATCGACGTGACGGACAAAAATTCGAAAAAGCGAATGCAAATGTCGGAAGTCGGCGTTTACACGGTCAAAAATGGAAAGATCGCGCGGGAGGAATTTCTGCCGTTAACCTAGAACTCGTCTGGGTTTGTTGAGAAGCTTGGCCGAGCTTTGCAACAAGCGTCCCGGAGCCGGAGACGGCCTGCCGTCACAGAAGTAGAGAATTGCCTACATGGGGACCTAATTAGAGCTGGTCCCTGGGGTGGCAGGCGTCCTCGTTTGCCTGTATCGAATCTGACTCGGACCTTTCAACAAAGGAATCTGCAGTTGGACTTGATCATCGCTTGGCGGTAATGTTCAGAGCCGTGAAACATTGTCGGCTGAAACTTTGTGTGGGGTTGTCTTTCCTGGTCCTGTTGATGGGAGGTGGCGTCGCGTACGCGGGAGCATTCGATGGTTTTGTTCCCGCCCTGAAACGGCTGTTCAGCAAGCCAAAACATAAAACGTCCACGCATCATCGTACTCACAAAAGCACCCACGAGACTACGACGCGCGAGGTATCGAAAAATGAGACGCCCGACACCGCACCTCACGCAACGCCGAACGAAACCAATATCCGGACTGCGACACCGGCGAAAAGAACGAAAGGTTCCAAGGGGGACTTGCGTTACGGAATTCCGGTGCCTGGTAAAAAGGGTTTGGTGACCAGCCCGTTTGCGCCGGACAGCGGATACATTGATGTACACAGCTTTCCGCCTGGAACGCCGGTGAATGATCCTTATACTGGGAAGGTGTTTCTGACGCCGTGATTGGAAAAGCCGACGCGTTGCGTCTGTTATCGGTTATCGGAGGAAGCTAAAATGCTGAGAGTTAACGTTCGATACTGGATGTTCGATGTTAGGCGTTGGACGTTTGCTTAACCGACATCTATCGCGACCGACTGACGAGAGCGCCTGGGTCTGAAGCACTGAATTCGCAGAGGTGGAACGCGTTGTCCTCAACGCGTTGCTAAAGCAATGCGGCCTTGCCGCCAAAATTTCTGTGCCCGACGCCCAGGGACACTATCTTGCGCCTTCGGCGATTGGTTTACCATCGTCTCGCAGAGAGACGATTCACCCTTGTGTGCTGACCGATCGGTTAATATAGCCAGTGTTCGAAAAAGCAGTCTAACTTCGACCGAATACGTGGCGCAGCTCGTTCTCGGCGCGCTCAAGAACGCGCTTTCGATTTTTCGGGAGATTTTTGCCGGCGCGGTTGATATAGAAGTTCAACATCGACATTGCCGACTGATATGGCTTGCCTTTACGCCGCTTGCTCTGCTCGGCAAAGCGTTTAAGCGAGAGCGCGATTTTTCGCGGATTTGCTGTTCTAAAAACATTTGGCTCGAGATCGAGCACGTTGCTGTGGTGAGTTACCCGAGCGGACCAGCGGCTTTTCGATCGCGTCGCCGTTTTTTGCTCATAGACATTACGATGGCGTTTAACTCAACGTCCAGCTTCCAACGTCCAATTAAAGAGCGGCAGCGAGGAATTATTGCGTGGGAGTTGATTCCTGGGATACCACCTTGAAGCCGACGTGCCCGGTAAATTGGCCCGGAACTGTCTTTTCTCCATCTGCCGGCTTAGCCGATTGTTGCGCTCCGGTTGGCTTGAATCCATTGGATTGGAAGCCGCAGGAAACGAGAAAATCACGAACCTTATCTGCGCGGCGCCGTCCCAGACCTGCCTGCTTGCCTTCGTTGCTTGAGCTCTCTCCAGACCCAAGAATCTCAACGGTTGCGTCCATGCCGATCTGTTTGGCGGCGTTTGCCAGTCGATTAATCAGATCCGGCAGGCGGGATAAAACGACAAAACCTTCTGGAGAGATTTCATCTTTGCCTGCGAGAAAATTAACAGAGGCCGCTTCGAGCATCGCCTTGGACTGCTGAAACGCCTGCCGATCGAGATCGATCACATTGCGATTGTCAACCGAGGTTACGCCCGGAATTTTGGTTGCTTCAGCCTGCACTCGGCCTAACCACCGGTGAGGCGCTTCACCGGAGAGAGCGAGCACCCCCTTGGCAAAGACAAGGTGCACCGTCTCGACAGGATCAAGTTGCTGCTTGACCCGTGCCAGGACGCTGCCAGGATCGTAAGTGACCTCCGCATTATGATCAACGATTGACGCGATACCCGGCAGAAAGGTGGCCTCGCGTCGCACTCGCTCGAGCCACTCATACGGGACCGACCCGGAAAGGGTCAGCGCACCATCATTTATCGTCACTTCTGTACCCTGCGGTATTTCGAATCGCTGCTTAAAGCGCGCCATGACACTTGCCGGGTCACCCGCGACATAATCCTTCCATTGGAAGTCGATCCCGGCCGGATCGAGCTTCTGCTCACGCGCAATTGGGGCCGGGTTGGCTGCCGAAGCATCGCGCAATCCACTGACCCGCGAGTTGGACAGCCATCCTTTGCGTGCCTCGGTCACGATAAAGCCGGGCTCGGCTCTGAGCCGGTCAAGAAAGCTCTTCCAGTTCAATTCACTCCGGACCGCCTGGAGAGTCGCGAAGATTGCGAGCACACCCGCGACGGCGAATGCCATCCAGGCGCGGCTCGGACGCTCGTCGCGTTTGGTCACGCCATATTGTGAACGAAGACACGATTGCAGTTCCGGTCTGAGCGGTTGGAAGGCGGAAATGTCGCCGTCGAAGGTGGTCAGGGCCGCGGCCTTCAAGACATGAACAGTCCCGATCGTTTTCTCAAGAGCTGCCCGCAGTTCACGAGAGGGAGTTCCGCGGATGACTGCGGCAAGGTAGGCATGGCGTCCAAGAGCTATCCAGACCTGCAGTGGGCCGGCTCGAAATTCCACCAAGGCTGAACCCGCGCTAACTCCAAACGAGTCTCGGGCGAATTCCTGAATCGCGCGCAACATATCGCTAATTACTTTGGAATCCGTTTCTAGATTAGGGTTGGCGCTGACCCGGAGTAGTGAGGCACCGGTTTCACGATGAATAAGAAAGAGTTCCTCTACACGATAGACCAGGCTCGGCTGCGTTTTTAGTTCGGTCGGACTGCGCCCGGTCCGAAGTGTCTCTGCCCGCGATTTCAGCATTTGCCAGGAAAAACCGTGCCGGAAGATCCCGGCAATCGATCGCCACATAAGGGGCCCGATGATGGGCCTCAAAACGTCGATAAAGCTGTCGGGTCTTTTTCTGATCCATTCCTTGATCGAATCTTCCACTGTCGGCTGGAGTGCACTTGAAAGTTCTCCGCTGCTGTTACGACTTCGCTTGATTGCTTCCGGCAGGATCGTCGCGACGTCACTGGAGCGACGCTCCTTGTCAGTGATTTGATCGCGCAGATTGCGCAACTGTTCGCGCTCTCGACTGAGAAGGAGGCGCCGAAGTTCTTCAAACTCCGCTGTCGGATCGCGAGGAACTCGGTGCATGAAAAGCGAACAGCTCGCCTACGTACCTGGCAAGCGAGAGTCGTTTTTCACCCGCTCGGCCATCTCGCGTAAAACCTCGGCCAGCGCCTGGCGGCCTAACATCGATGTCCGGATTTGTTCCGCGTTACGATTCAAATCCGCCTGCATCTGCTCGTGCTTTTCTTTAAGCTCGGCGCTTAAAGCCTTCGATTGCTCGAGCAATTGCCGATGGAGGTCGTGAATTTCGCGCGCATAGTCGTGCAGATTTTTTATTTTTGATTCGAACGTCTTAACCGTTTCACTAAGATCGTGGCCCAGTTTTTCGATCGCCGTGCGGTTCTCCGATTCCTCGGCATTCAGACGCTTCGAGACTGATTCCACTTCGCTTTTCAAGAAGGTCTCCAAACTGTCGAACCGCCTCTGGAGACTGGCGCGAGCCTCGGTCGCTTCCTTGGTCAGACGTTCGTCAATACGTTGAAGACGACCATCGTAATCACGTATCTGCGAGCCGACGAGAATATCGCGGATTCGCTCAACTACGCTGCCTTCCTCGAGTCCCCCGTTGCGGTCGCCCTCTATCGCGTCTGCCCGCTTTTCCGAGTCCTGAGGTTGTTCGGTATTCATGGCAGGATCATGATTTACGTTTATGTCTTTCGCCGGACGATCCGGTGGAACTTGTGCCATTATTCAGTATTCGCTTGTTGGGATCAAGACAGCTTAATTCGTTAAATCGTTGAATCGTTAATTTGGCGTGTAGACGTCGGTTGAGGTCTGGAATCTCGACCCGCTGGCTAGTCGATCTCCCAACCTACGGGACGACTTAACGACCCCAGCGCGGGGCGCGTCCGTTCCACTCTTCGTAGAACGCGCCGACACTGATTTGGAATTTGTCATTGCCGGTCGTACCCAAAATATAACTGCCCGTCGCGTCCCCGCCGAATTTGCCGATCGATCGCCCGTACGAAAAGCCGACTTCACCGCTCACATAGTCCGGAGTCAATCGCATCGGCGCCACCTCGTTGCGGGCCACCGATTTATATTCCGGTGAGGCGCTTGTTTTGTGATTGTCTCCATTTGCCAAGGGCATGACTGGAGAAAGATCGAGCCTCGCCATCCGGCCCAACGGCGTCGAAGTTGGTAAGCGCTGACCATCCAAAAGGGCAAGCATCGGAAGTCCATCAATTAACGTTGAACTATCCACCGTGTTGAATACCTCTGGCCGATAGGGACTCAGCTGTTCGAGCGAGATACTTTGATTTCGTTGCCAAAAGCTCGTTTGCTGCGCTCCGACTGGAACGCAAACACCGAAAAGGCCGAGAAGTGCAACCAGTGCGTCCCGAGTCATGAGGCAATTCACAGCCGAAAACCGATAAACGCCAGCGAAATCTTCGTTTTCGGGGACCACAGGCTGCCAGTCCGCCGGAGAACGGACTCGCTGTGGCGAGCCTGTAGCATTCGGCAGCCTCGCCGAATGCAGGTGGGCGAGAGGTGCGTGTTTGCAACACACGTTCGCAGCAAGCTGCTGCGAACTACAGGCTAGCAGCGTGTGCTGCCCAGAAGCCGGGGCTTCACCGTGGCGCAACCTCAATGTGAAAACGGTGCAGGAGTCGGTGCGCAAACGGTGCAACGACAAGCGATGCGATACCAATGAAACCCAGCCCCGAAAACAGAGCGTAACATGCAGCGAAAATCTTGGCTGCGGATGAATGGAGCGGATCGACTGGTCCCATGCCGCCTAAAATCATGGAGGCGTTGAGAAGCGAATCGATCCAGTTCAACCCTCCGAGGAAGTGATATCCAAGCACGCCGATCTCCAAGGCGACACCGATCAGAAAAAGCGCAAGCAGCAAATGTCGGGCAACACGACCGGCAAACTTCCTGCGGCTTAGGAGCGGGTGGTTTCGGCGTTCATACATCGGTCATTTCTCAGATTATCCTTTGGCGTTCACGTTAGAAAACCGGCAAATGCCACCGATTTTTATTTTCTCGGGAGGGCACGCTTCGGCGTGCCCTTCGCGGTATCTTAGTGCGAACGTTTTTGTGCATACGCATCGCAAAATCAAATCGTCCGGCAAGATGCCGAACGATGCACGCTGGAAGCGTGCGCTCCCCGAAAACGCGCGTTCGCTTGGCACGCCGTAGTCTTCCGAAGGAGGGTGCGAAGGCAAGAACGATTCAACGATTTAACGATTCCTTGAAGTACTCAATCGTTTGTTTGATTCCTTCTTCGAAATTTACCCGCGGCTGCCAGTTGAGGATTTCTTTGGCGCGGGTGATGTCGGGCTGGCGTACTTTCGGGTCGTCCACCGGTAATGGCTTGTATTCGATTGCCGATTTCGTTCCGGTAATCCGAATAATCTCCTCGGCGAATTGCTTGATTGTCATCTCCCGCGGGTTACCAAGGTTGACCGGTTCGTGAAAATTGCTCATGGCCAGCTTGAAAATTCCGTCGATCAAATCCGACACATAGCAGAACGAGCGGGTTTGCGAGCCGTCACCGAAAACGGTGAGAGGTTGTCCGGCTAACGCCTGCCCGATAAACGCCGGTACTACGCGCCCGTCGCGCAACCGCATCCGCGGACCGTAAGTGTTAAAGATGCGCACGATTTTCGTGTCCACTTTATGATAACGGTGATAAGCCATCGTCATCGCTTCGGCGAAACGCTTCGCTTCATCGTAAACGCCGCGTGGTCCGATCGGGTTAACGTTGCCCCAGTAATCCTCCTTTTGTGGATGGACGAGCGGATCGCCGTAGCATTCTGAGGTCGATGCGAGAATGAACGATGCCCTTTTATCCTTGGCCAAACCGAGGGTGTTGTGTGTTCCGAGCGCCCCGACTTTCAATGTCGGGATTGGCAGTTCGAGATAATCTATCGGGCTGGCCGGTGACGCGAAATGAAAGACGTAATCGATCTTTTCCTCAGGCAGGAAGATGAAGTTTGAGACGTTGTGCTTGATGAAACGGAAATTTTCGCTGCCGGCGAGATGTCCGATGTTGGCGGTGTTGCCCGTTATCAAATTGTCGATCGCGATCACGCGATGGCCCTCAGATAACAGCCGATCCACCAAGTGCGATCCCAGGAAACCAGCACCACCAGTTACAACAGAAACAGCGTTTTTCTCTGCCATGCGCGGGGCTTATCTAACGGGTTGGGGGAATATTTGCCAGCGGGAAATGGAAGGAGAATAACGAAGCCCGAATGACCCGCCTTCACCAGAATACGCGACGCGAGCGAATGACGACGGAAGCCGCAATGCTCAAATCAGAACAGCGTACAGAAGCCGCCTCTCATCATTCGGGATTCGTCATTGATTCACCGCTCGATTTGTCATGATGAGCGAGGGATCGAAGAAAGAACGAATGCCTGAGTGAGTTTCGTTATTCGACATTCCGCATTCGTCATTTAAATAAGATCGACATGCGAATCCTTTCCGGCATTCAACCCAGCGGCGTGCTGCACATCGGTAATTATTTCGGCATGATGCGGCCGGCGATTGAACTGCAGAAGGAAGGCGAGACGTTTTATTTCATTGCCGAGTATCATGCGCTCACCACTGTGCGCGACCCGGAGTTGCTGCGCGAAAACTCAAGAAGAGTCGCGATCGATTTTCTTGCCTGCGGTCTCGATCCGGAGCGCGCGGCGCTGTTTCGGCAATCGGACGTCCAGCAAGTTACGGAGCTCGCCTGGATCTTGTCGACCGTTGCACCGATGGGTTTGTTGGAACGCGCCCATTCTTATAAAGACAAGCTCGCCCGCGGTTTGGCGGCGACCGCCGGCCTGTTCAGTTACCCGATCCTGATGGCCGCTGATATTTTGATTTACGATAGCGACATCGTCCCGGTCGGGAGGGATCAAAAACAGCACATTGAAATCACGCGGGATCTGGCAGTGAAAATGAATGAAAAATACGGGTCGATTTTCAAGCTACCAGAAGCACGGATCAACGCTCAAACCGAAGTCGTTCCCGGGATCGACGGTCAGAAGATGAGCAAGAGTTATGGCAACAACCTCGACATCTTCGGCGACGAAAAAGAAACGCGAAAACGCGTTATGGGTATCGTGACCGACTCGACTCCCGTGGAAGCGCCCAAAGACCCAGCCAGATCGACAATCTTCCAGCTCTACGCGCTTTTCGCGTCGAAAGAGGAGGTTAGCGACATGCGCGACCGGTTCCAAAAGGGCGGCACCGGTTACGGCGATTTTAAGAAAGAACTTTTCGAAAAGCTCTGGGAGTACTTTGCGCCGATGCGCCAGCGCCGGGGAGAAATTCTCCGCGATAAATCGTACATCGACAATGTGCTTTCACACAGTGCCAAGCGTGCCAACGAAGTCGCCGATCAAGTTATGCAGCGCGTGCGCACCGCCGTTGGGCTGAAGTGACGGCAGAAGCATACTTCCTGCGGTGAAAGCGACGCCCGGTTAATTCTGCGCGGATGATGACGCTGCGTTTGCATGTTGTTCCCAATGCAAACGTCGACAAGGTTGTTGGCGAGCACGGAAACGCAATCAAAATAAAACTACGTGCGCCGGCCGTGGAAGGAAAAGCGAATGCCGCTCTGCTGAAGTTTCTTGCTGACCAATTGAAAATTCCCGGACGCAGCATCATTTTGGAGCATGGTCATAAGTCACGCGAGAAACTCATTTGTATCGAAGGATTGAGTGAAGACGAGGTGCGACGCCGGCTGTTGCGCTAACTATTATTTCGCCAGTTTAGCTATTGTAATTCAAGCGCTGGCTAAATCGACTGGATTGATCAGGTGTTCGAGATTCATCATTTTGGCTTGGTCGCAGCACCTGACCGAGACTGAGATTCACGCTCCCGACGCGCGCGTACTTCTCGCAGTCTCTCTTGTTTCCGCTTGAGCCATCAACTCGTACGCGCGGGAGTATTCTGCATCTGCGTGGTCCCACTTGTGCATCTGAGCGTAGATATACCCAAGGTATTGGTGGCCGTAGTAGTCCCCGGGGGGCTCTCGAACCATCGTCTTCGCCAAGTCCAGAGCCTGCTCATAATTGTAGTGCCGCATCGCCTCGTGAACCGGAGACCATGGATCCATGTCGCGAGGTCTTTTGTAGACGAGATACATTGCGAGCATCAAAACAGCAAGACTGACTAAAAGGAACCATCGGTTCGTGCGCTGCAATCTGCGTATTTCGGAGAGAATTTGCCCATTCGCGTCTACCGGTTTCTTGGGCTGCTTTGGACAGACGCCTACATCGAAGTCTTCTGGAAGCGCAAGATCTTTCGCTTCCAAGATTCGGTGCGCCTCTTCAGCCTGATCTTCGGCAGCAAGCAGGCGAATTGGCATCGCGAGTGGTGCTCCACCATAACAGTTGACATCCTCATCGGCGAGCCTGCAAAAAATATTGTGACTATCCAGCAACGATTTTGCCATCGCAGCGTCGGTTGGATTCGCATATGAGCGGATCGTGACCATCGGAAAATAGTAAGAGAAATGGATGTGGAGCCCAATCCATTTCGTCAAGCAATCTTGGATTTTAACATCGGAAAATTTTTGAAGCTGAATGATGCGGCTGCACTTGCTCCCTTGCGCTTTGCGGTGTGGCCTCTAGTTTGGCGCGGTGAAGAAAATCGAAGCGATCATCAAGCCATTCAAGACCGAGGCGGTCCGGGATGCGCTCGCTGAGGTGGGAATCGAGGGGATGACGTTGAGCGAAGTGAAAGGGTTCGGGCGCCAGAAAGGTCACAGCGAAATTTATCGCGGCACCGAATACACCGTGGATTTTTTGCCGAAAGTGAAATTTGAAATCGTCGTCCCGGACGATCGGGCCCAGCGGGCCGTGGAAGTGATTCTTCAATCAGCCCGGACCGGAAAAATTGGCGACGGCAAAGTTTTCGTGAGTGACGTCGAACAAGCGATTCGGATCCGGACGGATGAGCGTGGAGGGGATGCGGTGTCGTGAGCGCAGCATTCAGGTTATCGGTTATCAGTTACCAGTTATCGGCATCTCGATGTAACGCTTCAACGTTGTAACTTTGTAACGTTTGTAACTGTTTAACTCTTTCGATGAACGATTTCCTGTTGTCAGTCTGGCTTGGGCTCGTCGAAGGGCTGACCGAGTTTTTGCCGGTCAGCTCAACCGCTCATTTACGCATCGTCGAGGCGCTCTTCCATCTGGATCTTCACGACAGTTTTTGGAAAATGTACACGATCGTTATTCAGCTCGGCGCGATCCTGGCGTTGCCGGTCTATTTTTGGCATCGAATTTTGAATTTTGTCGGCACATTTCCGAAAGGCGAACGCGACCACCGCAATTTGCTGACCCACCCGCTCAGTCTCACTTGTGTTGCTTTTGTCGTCACCGCTGTGCCGTCCTGGGCGCTGACCAAAGTGATCGGGAAAAATCTCGAGAGCCTGTGGGTGATGATCACGGCGTTGTTTGTCGGCGGAATTGTGATGTGGATCGTGGATGCGACTTTCACCCGGCCGCGTGTTACCCACATGGAAGAAATGAGTCTGCCTCAAGCAATATGGATTGGGGCCGTTCAGATTTTGCCGGCAGTCTTTCCAGGGACCTCGCGGTCGATGTCCACGATCGCGGCCGGACAAGTAGCCGGCCTGTCGCGTCCGGCTGCACTGGAGTTTTCATTTTTCTTATCGATGCCGACGATGATTGTGGCGACGTTGTACGACCTCTACAAAACGCTCGCACCGAATCGCCGGGTCGCAGTCGAGGGTGGGATTGCCCCGCTGGCCGTGAACACACATCAATGGATTGTGCTCATGATTGGTTTCATCGTTTCATTTGTGGTCGCGCTTGCCGTGGTCGCATGGTTCATGCATTGGGTACGGGCGCGGGGTTTTGCTCCGTTCGCAATTTATCGAATCGTGCTCGCACTCGTATTGTGTGCTTTGCTGCTGCGCGGCGTTATCTAGATTGTTAATGGAATCTACTGAAACCATTCTTCCCGATTTACAGAGTTGCGTGCTTTGCGAGGATGTGCGCTGCGAATTCAACGGCATGCAAACATTGATCGGCGTTCTGAACGTGGTGGCGGCGCCGGCATTGCCGATCAATTATTTGCGCTTGTGTATCTGGTCACGTTGGTGCAGCGGGACGGGCCGGTTCCGGCAAAGATCGCGAATCGTCGGCGTCGACGAGCAGAACGTATTGGCTCAGGCGGAAGTGGACTTCGAGTTGAGAGAAATGGAGGGCCACGCTACCAACGTGCACTACTTCGGCGGAGTTCAGTTTCAGCAATTTGGATTGCACCACGTCGAGATTTATCTGGGCAATGAATTGCGGCTGCGTTTTCCGCTCCCGGTGGTGCGGGTTGCGCCCAAGGCAGCGGTCTAAAATTTCGGCAGCGCCGGTGTGCCGCGTTCGTTGATTGTAGCGACGGCTCACAGCTTCCCCGCGTGGTAGTCGCCGTGCCGGGCAATAATTCAGAACAAGCGCCCTCAGCCCGCCTACGCCAGGCTTCGGCGTGGCAAGCACAGCCGAGGCTCGCCAGAAGCCTCGGATCGGCACCCAGACTTTTTGAGAATGCCTGTGAATAACTGCTTGTCAGGAAGCAGCGCTTTGTTTAAGACGAGCGCTCCATGGGCGGAAAAATTTCTATCGCCGCACTGCTTTTCAGCGTTGGATCGTTCGCCTGCTTCGGTCAGGTAGTCGAGATTCCGCGCGATGAAAGGACCAAGAGCGCGCGAATTTCATCGGAACAACACCAGGAGGAGGAAGGTCTGACTGGGCCGACCGCGCCGATACAACCAAACGCGTCGAATGCCATAAAACAGACTGCGCCGGGATCGCCGATGAAGCCAGCCGCTGCTCAAGTACAGCCGAGATCGACCAGACCGACGATTGAAGAAATGTGGAGGGCAGGAGCACTCGCCGGCCAACGCGTCAGGAAAGGAAAGTTTGATATCCAATCCCGCGCGACTGCCGCTCCAACTTCGCAAGCGAGCAAGATTGAGACTGTCGTCGTTCGACCGTTAGACGACCAGGCGCGCGAGCCGGAACCGGTATTTGCCCACGTGACCGGTCCTCGTGGCGAGATGGCATTTATCAAGCTAGCGGACGGTTTTGATTTCCCGGTGGGGAAACCGGACGCGAATGGTTATTACAAGGCCCGTGGCTTCCGTTCCAAGG
>JACXTT010008077.1_pt1 | contig 14665 bp, 16 predicted proteins | sample 9270951 | NCBI WGS metagenome assembly JACXTT01 (sample SAMN15532306, study PRJNA645909) | rock metagenome | isolation source: weathered quartz diorite | place: Puerto Rico | collected 2017-06-21
GCTGACGTCGCCGCGGTCACCGTCTCCGGAGCGACGGCGCTGCTCCCCGGCCTGCTCAAGTTGCCGCACGGAGCCCCGTCGTGCGCGCCGTGTGACCCGTCGGGGCTCCCTGCAATCGACCGCTGGGCCGTAAGCCAGTACTCGTCGTTCGCGCAGGCCGGGAGCAACGTGGCGCTGGTCGGCGTCGGCGGCTTGTCGGCCTACCTCTCCACACACGACCTCGCTGGGCCGCAGGCGCGCGGCAATCTCGCAGTGCTGGCCAACTCGATTACCTGGACGTCGGCGACGACCCAGTGGCTCAAGGTGTTGGTGCACCGCAAGCGACCCGTCCTCTACACGAGCAGCGCCGTCGCCGCGGCGGCGAACCCCGACAACCAGCGATCGTTCCCTTCGGGGCACACGTCCGTCGCCTTTTCCATCGCATCCGCCTATCTGGAGATAGGCCGGCGCGAGCATCTCCCGCACTACACGCGCAACTCGATCCTCCTCTTCGCCGGCGCGGCCGGCGTCGGTGCGCTGCGCGTGCGCAGTGGCAGCCACTTCCCGACCGACATCCTGGGCGGTGCCGCCCTGGGCACGGGCATCGGATGGCTGGTAGCCGTATTGCATCCCCACAACCCATGACGCGACGCGAGCGGTGGTGGGGGCTGCCGGCGCTCGCCGTGCCCACCCTGCTGCTCGCCCCGGTGCACCACACTGCTCAACAGCGGTGCGACGAGCCGCACTACCGCTGGAGCGCGAAGACCGACACCGCACTCGTGCGCACGCGGGCAGCGCCGGTCACGATCAGCGCCATCCTGACCCAGTGGCCGGTGCCCGCGACCGGACCGGACGATCGCTGCGCGGTGCGCTCGGAACGCGAACGCAACGTGTATGTCGTACGCGGGTGGATTCGCCGCATCGAAATGACGAAGGACGATGGCGACTGGCATATCGAGCTGACCGCCGGCCCGACGACCCCGACGGACTCCTGCATCGTCGTGGAAATCCCGCTCCCGGCACTCGGCTCGCGGTATGGCCGGTCGCGGGTGCAGCTCACCGAGCTGTTGCGAGGGCGGCGGCTCGACAAGCAGGGAGACCTCGACGCACCGCTCGAGGTGCGCATCGTCGGTGCGGCGTTCTACGACGGACAGCATCGTCGCACGACGCGAAAGCGCGACCGCACGGATGGCGGCCACGGACGGTGCAATTCGTCGCTGCGCGCTCTGTGGGAGCTGCATCCCGTCTACGCGGTGCTACGTCCCTGACCCGTCTCCACCGGCGCCTTTCCCCCCTCGAGTACTTCTGCTTCGGCTTCGGCAGCATGGTGGGGGTCGGGTGGCTCGTCGTCATGGGGGACTGGTTGGGCCGAGGTGGCCCCGCCGGAGCCGCGCTCGCCTTTGCCGTCGGCGGCCTCTGCCTCCTCCCCATCGCGCGTGTCTACGGTGCCCTGGTTCGGGATCTGCCCGATGCCTCCGGGGAGGTCGCTTACTCCGAGGGCGTGCTTCCGCCGGTGGTGAGCTTCGGGGCCGGCTGGGTGATGGTGCTTGCCTACGCCATCGTCTGCCCCTGGGAAGCGGTCGCGATCGGTAACCTGGTCGCCCGTCTCTTCCCCGAGATCAATCACGGGGCGCTCTACGACGTGGCGGGGCGGACGATCTATGCTCCCCGGCTCGCTGTCGGTATCTGTCTGACAGCATTGATCGCCTCCATCAACTACCGCGGTATCCGCTCGAGCGGGCGTCTCCAGACGGTAACGACGATGGGACTCCTGGCCTGTGTCGCGGTTTTCGTCGTGCTCGGCTTCCTCCGCGGAAACCCGGCCGCATTGCCTCCCCTGTTCGCTCGACCTGGCGCGGGGGGCGCACTCGTGTCGACTCTGCTCGTACTGCAGATCGTCCCCTACTTCATGACCGGATTCGAGTCGATCGGCAAGGCCGCAGAAGAAGCGCGGCCCGATTTCGATCCGCGCGGGTTCGGTCGCGCCATGACCCAGGCGGTGGTCAGTGCGGCCGTTTTCTACGTGCTCGTGATCGTCGCCACGGCCCTCGTGTCACCGTGGCGCGAGCTCGTCGACCACGGGCTCGGCCCCGATACGGTCTTCGCGCGGGCGTTCGGCTCCACCGCGATCGCGCGCCTGATCATCGCTGGCGCGCTGCTCTCCCTCATCAAGGTGTTCAACGGCAACTTCGTCGCGGCGACCCGCCTGCTCTTCGCCCTCGGGCGCCGCAACCTCGCGCCACCGGTCTTCGGGCGCGTGCACCCCCGCTACGGCACACCCGCCGTCGCCGTCACCGGTCTCGCGCTCGTGACGGCACTCTGTGCGTGCCTCGGCGACGCCGTGCTCATCCCAATCATCGAGGTGGGCGCTCTCGCGGCCGGACTCGGCTGGTTCGTCGCATGTATCGCGCTGATCGTGCGGCGCCGGCGTGGCGGCGACACAGCGTGGTTCGGGATCGCGGGAGCAGCCGTGAGCCTCGCGATTGTCGTGATAAAACTGTTCCCGGCCATTCCGGGAAGCTTTGGGAGAGCAGAATGGATTGCGTTCGGAGTTTGGTGCGCCGTGGGATTGGGGATCTGGTTTGGACGGGCGAGGAGCGGGAATAGAGGGCGGTAGAGGGCGCCCTCTCCCGTCTCTTATTTCGGTCCCGCCGGCAGGTGCTCCAACAAATACCGCGTCAACAACGTGTAGATGTGCAGCGTCGTTCCTCGCCCCTCGCAGATGCAGTGCGTGCGGTTGGGATACACCATGAAGTCGAACTGCTTGCCGAGCGACACGAGCCGGTTGGCGAGCCGCTCCGAGCCCTGGTAGTGCACGTTGTCGTCGCCTGAGCCGTGCACCAGCAGCAGATGCCCCTGCAGTCCGTCGGCGTGCGTGATCGCCGAGGCGAGCCGGTAGCCTTCGCCGTTCTCCGACGGGAGTCCCATGTAGCGTTCCTGGTAAATCGTGTCGTACAGCCGCTCGTCCGGGACCGGCGCCACCGACATCCCGACGGCGTACACGTCGGGATAGCGGAACATCGCCTGCAGCGTACTCGATCCGCCGCCGCTCCATCCCCAGATCGCCACCCGCGTGGAGTCGAGATACGAGCGCGAGCGGGTCAGCGCGCGCACCGCGTCCGCCTGCTCCCGGCTCGACAGCACCCCGATCTGGCCATACACGACCTTGCGCCACGCCCGCCCGCGGGGCGCCGGCGTGCCGCGGTTGTCGACGCTCGCCACGATGTAGCCCTGGTCGGCGAGCACGCGGTGCCACAGCCCCTGCGGGCCGGACCACGCGTCCCGCACGGTTTGGCCGGCGGGCTCGCCATAGACGTACATCAACAGCGGATACCTTCTGGTGGAATCGAAATTGCGCGGTCGGATCATCCAGCCGTCGAGTGTCGTCTGGTCGCCGACCTTGACCTTGAAGAACTCGACGGGCTGCTCGTGCAGAGAGTCGACGGCGGCGCGGAGCGCGGCGTTGTCCACCAGCGACCGCACGACCTGGTGGGACGGCAGACGGACGAGGTCCGTCACTGGCGGTGCATCGAACCGCGACGTGCGGTGCACCGCCCAGTGCGCATCGGGAGAGACATCGTAATCGTGCGTCCCGCGCGCATTCACCGGGGTGATACGCTCGGCGGTGCCGCTGCCGTCGAGCCGCGTGCGATAGAGGTAGCGCTGCGTCGCGTTGTCCGGCGACGCGATGTAGTACACCCACCCCCCCAGCTCGTCGACGGCGGCGACGGAGATCACGTCGAACTGCCCGCGCGTGATCAGTGCCAGCGACCCACCCTGGTGCGGCACGGTGTACAGGTGTCGCCACCCGTCGCGCTCGCTCACCCACAGGAAGCGCGCATTGCCCCCCAGCCACTGCCAGTCGTCGACCACGTCCACCCAGGTGCTGTCCCGCTCCGTCAGCACGGTGCGCGTTCCGCCGGTGACCGCGTCGGCGATCAGCACCCGGTCGGTGTTCTGCTGGCGGTTCATGCGCTGCAGCACCAGCTCCTTGTTGTCGATCCACTCCATACGCGGCAGGTAGTTGTCGCGCGGGTCGTCGGGGAAGAAAATCCACGTCGGCTGCCCGCCGTCGGCGTTGACGATTCCCGCCTTCACGGCCGAGTTGGGCGTACCGGTCTTGGGGTACTGGATCGGCGTCGTGTAGGGGTACAGCGAGTCAGTGTCGTTGATCAGCGTAAACGTCCGCACGCCGGTCATGTCGAAGTGCCAGAACGCGATCTTCGCGCCGTCGGGAGACCAGCGGAACCCGTCCCGCAGGTCGAACTCCTCCTCATAGACCCAGTCAGTCATCCCGTTCACGTGCAGCGAGTCGCCGTCGATCGTGAGCCGGGTGATCTTGCCGTCCGCCAGGCGCTCGACATAGAGATCGCCGCGCCGCACGTAGGCGAGGCGGTCACCGCTGGGCGAGAACTTGGCGTACATCAGCGACGACGGCGGGGCGTCCGGTCCGCCCAGCTTCTTAAGGGTGCCGCGTTTCGTGTTCAGCACCCAGTAGTCTCCCCGCGTGTTGCGCCGCCACACCTTGCGCGTATTGGTGAAGACGAGCAGCAGCGAATCGCCGCGGGCGAAGCTGTATTCGTCGATGTCGAGCGGGGTTCTCGCGTTCGGCGGTGTGAGCGCGCGCGCCGAGACAAGGACGCGGCGGGCGCCGGTGGCGCTTTCGTAGCGGACGATATCCGACGAGCCGGGCGCCAGCGCCGACGGCTCGAGCGTCAGGTAGGCCGCGCCCCCCTCGATCCAGCGCGCCCCGTTGAAGGGGGTGCCACTGAAATCCCGTGTGGTGAAGATGCGGCGCAGCATGTCGGTCGCCGGCTGCGGTATCTGGGCGCGACTGGCCTGCGGCAGCAGCGTGACGGCGAGCAACAACGCGAACCACAAGCGGCGCATGCGGTCCCTCCAGGACACGATGATGCAGCGGGAAGATGCGGGACCATGGGAGTTGCGCAATCGCCGCTCCGGCGGCATGGTGGTGGTCGAAACAGGTACCAACGACCGGCACCCGATCGGGAGGCACTACCCATGAGTCTGATGGAGCGGGCGAAGAACATCCTGCTGCAGCCGAAGACCGAATGGCCGGTGATCGCGGGTGAGCAAGCGACGACCGGCAGTCTCTACACGGGGTACATCATTCCGCTCGCCGCGATCGCCCCGGTCGCGTCCATCATCGGCTGGACGGTCTTCGGATTCAGCGTGCCCTTCGTCGGCGCGATCCGTTACCCCATCGGGATCAGCGTGCGGAACGGGATCGTGATCTACGCGCTCAGTCTGGTGGGGGTGTTCGTGCTGGCCCTCATCATCGACGCCCTGGCCCCGACGTTCGGCGGACAGAAGAACCAGATTCAGGCGCTGAAGACGTCGGCCTACTCCTACACGGCGGCGTGGGTCGGTGGCATTCTCAATCTGTTCCCTTCGATCGCCCTGCTGGGAATACTCACCGCCCTGTACAGCTTCTACCTGCTCTACCTCGGGCTCCCCGTCCTCATGAAGGCACCCGAAGACAAGGCGGTCGGTTATACCGCGGTCGTGATCATCGTGGCGATAATCTTGTACTTCGTGATCGGCGCCGTTGTGGCGCAGTTCGCCTGGCGCCCGGGCTTAGGAATGACCGGCATGTGAGCCGGAGAGAACGGACCGGGGCGTCTGCGTGGCGGCGGGGTTTACACCCGCCGCCATTTCGTTCCCTGCGGGGTGTCTTCGATCTCGATCCCCCTGGCACGCAGCTCCTCGCGGATGCAGTCCGCTTCCGCAAAGTTCCGGCCCGCCCGGGCTGACTTGCGCGCGGCTATGCGCTCTTCGATCCACTTCACGAATTCCGGATCGAGCTCCGTCGGTGAGGGGCACACATCCAGCACCTCGTCGATCAACCGCCACGTCTCGAGCGCCGCAGGGCCGGGTTTCGACCCTTCATCCATCAGGCGGTTGCCCTGCGTCACGAAATCGTTCACCGCGGCGAGTGCCCGGGGCGCATTGAGGTCGTCGTCCAACGCTTCGCGAAATTGTTGCGCCACCTGGCCCGCGAGGGCGTCGAACCTCGCGTCGCCCGTCCCCGCCGCGCCGCGCAGCCGGTCGCGGAACACGCCGAAGCGCCGCGACGCGTCGCGCGCTCCCGCCAGCGCGTCATCGTTGTAATCGAGCTCTTTGCGGTAGTGCGTCTGGAAGGTGAGCAACCGGATCGCGCCCGCGTCCACCCGTTCCTCTCTGAGGTCGCGCGCGGTAAGGATGTTGCCATAGCGCTTCGACATCTTCGTGCCGCGGATATTGAGAAACGCGCCGTGCATCCACAGCCGCGCGAACGGCTGCCCCGTCACCGCTTCGGACTGCGCGATTTCGTCCTCATGATGCGGAAAGATCAAGTCCACGCCGCCCGCATGAATGTCGAGCGTCTGCACGCCGAAGCGCTGGCCGATCTCGCCGAGCGACATCGCCGAGCACTCGAGATGCCACCCCGGCCGCCCGCGGCCGAACGGCGCGTCCCATGCGGCACCGACCTGCTCATCGGTCGCGTCTGCCGCCTTCCACAAGGCGAAGTCGCTCGGATTCTCCTTGGCGTATTCGTCGCTCGCGACGCGCGCGCCGACCTTGATCTCCCGCGTATCGAGCCGCGACAGCCGTCCATACGTCGGGAAGCGATCGATCGCGAAATACACCGAATGGTCGTCGCTCGTGTACGCGACGCCCTTGGCGAGCAGCTGTTCGACGAGCGCCACCATCCCCGGGATCCACCCTGTGGCGCGGGGATACACGTGCGCCGGCTCGATCCGCAGAAAGTCCCGGTCCTCGAAAAACGCTCGCGCGAACGGCTCGGTGTGGGCCGTGAGCGGCTTCCCCGCCGCGGCCGCCGCCTTGATCGTGCGGTCGTCCACGTCGGTGAGGTTCATGATGTGGAAGACGTCGTACCCGGAGTGCTCCAGCCAGCGGCGCAGCAGGTCCTCGAACAGAAATGTCCGGAAGTTGCCGATGTGCGCGAAGTTCCACACCGTGGGGCCGCAGGTGTAGAGCGTCACGCGCGGCGGAGCGAGCGGGACGAACGGCTCCAGAGCCCGCGTGAGCGTGTTGTAGAGTCGCAGCGTCATGAGGACGGGAGCGGCATCGTGGCCGAAACGTAGAAACGCTCCCGCGGAGCGTCAACGCGCCGCCACGTCCGCGTCGTGTGTCGCTTCGTCCAATGTCTTCAACCGCACGCGCGAGGCGCGCACGTGCAGCTTGTGGGCGCGGCACACGGCGAGGGCCGACTCGGCACTGCGCCAGCCCAGATCGGCCTCCAGGCCGGTCGCCGTCAGTCGAAATCCCGGTGGCGCCTCGCGGGGCGGGACGTCGAGCACCACCTCGAGAATCCGTCCGCCAAGCAACGCCGTCGCGGGTGCGTCGACGACGAGTCGCCCGGCGCGCAGCACAAGTACGCGGTCGGCCAGCCGCTCCAGCCCCACCGGATCCGCCGACGACAGCAGCACGCTCCCGCCCGTCACCACGAGCCGCTGCAACCGGTCGGACAGATCGCGTCGCGTCACCGCATCGAGTCCCGCGAACGGCTCGTCCAACAGCACGATGCGCCGCCCGCCGAGCAGACTCTGGGCCAGGAGCAACCGCCGCCCGTCGGCGAGCGGCAACGCGGCGGCACGCCGCGTGGCCCGGTCGCTCAACCCCGTTGCCTCCAGGGCATCCGAGACCTGCGCCTCGCGTTCTCGTCCCCCGGCATGGGCGCGGGCGTAATACGTGAGCACCTCGCGCGCGGTGAAGCCGGGTGGAAAGGATGGGTCGCGGGGAGCGAAGCCGACGCTCGAGCGGACATCGGATCCAGCGCTCACTCCCGCGATCCGGATGACGCCGGACGTCGGGGCCAGCACGCCAGCGACGAGACGTAACAACGTCGTCTTGCCGCTGGCAGCAGCTCCGACGAGGCAGACGACCTCCCCCGCCCCGATCTCGAACGTCGCTTCCGAGACCGCCACCACCACTGGTCGGCCCCAACCGCGCCGGAAGATGCGCCGCACGCTCCGGACCTGGATCACGCCGGTCATCGCTACCTGGGCGTCGCTCGAGCGACGCGCGCGCGCGCCGCGGTGAGCCCGATCGCGATCCAGACCGCGGCATGAGCGGCCGCTCCCGGCTCCCCGATCGCGAGCCCGCGGTATCGCCACAGCGCCGGCAACAGCTCGAGCGCCCCGGCGACGGCGTACCGCCCGGCACCGGGATGCGGATGTGCCAATACGGCTTCGGGCGACGCGCCGCCCGCGAGCGCCAACCAGATCAACCACGCGCCGACGACCACGTTTCCGCCCCACCACGCGAGCGCGAGCGTCCAGGCACTCATCGTCGCGGCGGTGACGACGCCGGCCACCGCGACTCCTACTCTCGAGTGGATGGCGGCGACGAGCACGAGGATGACGGCACCGCTGGTGGCGGCGAGCCAGCGTCCTACGGTCACGGCACCGGGGACTCGTGGATGCAGCAGCGCCAGCCCGAGCGCGGTGCGGTCGGCACGGGCCCCCGCGAGATACGCGACGCACAGCGTCGCGCCGCCGCTTGCCACGAGCAGCGCAGCAGCGAGCGGATCACGGGCGACGGCGGTGCGGTCGAGCCGCAACACCGCCGCGAGGAGCAGGACGAGCCACAGCCCGAGCCGCGTGCGCAGCAGTCGGATCCTGAGGAAGGGCCATTCCGACAGGGCGCAATGCAGGAAGCCCATGCCGGAAGGATGGGATGGTCCGTGCTGCGAAGTGGTACCGAATTCTTGCGGGGGGGCGCGAAACGACGCGACGTCAGTCCCGCCGGGTCTCCCGCCAGGCCCGAGCAGCCTCGCTCACCGCGCGAGCAAGCGGCGTGGGATCGAAGCGGACAGGGTCGGTCGCCGGGAGGCCCGTCTCCTCCTGTGCGCTGCGCATCGCGGCGCGGGCCGCGACGTCGTCGAGATCATACGTGTTGAGGCAGATCCCGATCACTTTCGTTGGAAACACCGGCTGCGCCGCGTCCTCGTACAGCGTGATCAAATCGGCGAGGGGCGGGATCTTCACCCACGGCGTACGGCCGTGGTAGTCCCCGATGTACTCGCGCGACGACTGGTGGCATAGGATCAACCCGCGCGGCATCGAGCCGTGCAACAGGCCGAGGGTGACCCCGGAGTATCCCGGATGCAGCAGACTCCCCTGGCCTTCGACGAGCACGATGTCGGAGTCCTGCGCAGCCTTGAGCACGAGCTCTTCGGCGGCGCCGGCGATGAAGTCGGCGACGACGGCATCCACCGCCGTGCCCCAGCCCTCGATGAAGATCCCCGTCTGACCGGTGGCGACGAACCGGGCCTTGTGACCGCCGCGGACCAGCGCGTTCCGGACCTCGAGCATCGCCGTCATTTTGCCGACGTTGCAGTCCGATCCCACGGCGTGCACGACGTACGCATCGACTTCGCCGGCTCGGCCGTCGGCGATCGGCAGGTGGGCCGGAGGTTTGCGCGCGTCGAGGATGCGCACGCCGAGCCGGCGCGCGAGGGGCGCGAACTCGGCGTCGTCCGAAATGAAGGTATGGAGACCGCTCCAGACCTCGACCTTGCGCTCGATCGCGAGCTTGAGCCAGGCGCGCCATTCGTCGGGGAGTTTCCCGCCCGCCGGCGCGATTCCCACGATCAGCGCCGTGGCGCCGCCGCCCGTCGCGAGGGCACCGGCGAAGTCCCCCACCACGGGAATCGCCCCTCCGAATCCGAGCACGTCCTCCACCGTCTTCCCCGCCTCCTGGCGGTCGAACACGGCGACAATGCGCTCCGGGAAGTAGCGGATGCACGAGTTCGCCGTCTTGGAGGTCATCGGACCGAATTGCCCGTCGGCAACGACGAGAAAGCGATGGTCGGCGGGTGCAGTCATGGCTGGGACGCGAGCGGGACGCGGCGTGAACGGCTGGCCCGAAGCACGGCCGGCTGGAAATCGGTGCCCTCGCCGTACACCTCGCCGTGGAGCAGGTGGCGGACGAGGACGAGCGTGATGGCGAGAACCGGTACGGCGACGATCAAGCCGATAGGCCCGAGCAGCGTACCCATCGCGAGGACGCCGGCAATCGTGAGGGCGGGCGGGATCGCGACGGTGCGCGCCATGATCCACGGCACGACGATGTGGCTGCCGAGGACGTGCACGACGATCCCGAGCATGAGCACGGCGAACACCTGCAGCCAGCCTTGCTGGATCACGAACAACGCCGGCAGGATGGTGGAGATGATGGTGCCGAAGAACGGCACCAGTGCGGCGAGACCGGTGAACAGCCCGAATGCGAGCCAGAACGGCACGTCGAGCAGCCACAGTCCCAGCGCTGTGAAGAACGCGAAGATCGTCATCGCGACGAGCTGGCCGGTGACCCAGGCCCGCAGCGTCGCGGCCATATCGGTCAGGATGCGCGCCGCGCGGTCACGGTAGCGCGGGGTCACGAGGGCGAGCAGCCCGTCGCGATAGATCGTGGGCCGCAGCGCGAAGTACACCGCCATGACGAGGACGGCGGCGCCGTCGATGAACAGCCGCCCGCCGGCGCGCAGATACAGCACGATGGCGCCACGCAGGTACTCGGTCACATCCGCCAGCACCGAGGCGATGAGCCCTGATTGCTGGTCGGTGATCGCCGTCTCCCGCAGCAACGGGTACTGCACGGCGAGGCGTTCCAGCGCTCCCTGCAGCGACGCGAGCGTCTGGGGCATGCCGCTGATCAGCGCGCGCGTCTGCACCACGACCGGCGGCACGAGCAGCGCCGCGAGGCCGACCATGCCGCCAGCCGATACCACGACCGCGATGGTCAGCCCCCATCCGCGAGCGAGGCGAAAACGGCGTTCGAGCACATCGGTGACCGCGCTCAGGAACACGGCGATGAGGATCGCGAGCAGCACGATGAGCAACACCGCCACCACCCGGATCGCGAGCCACACGACCAGGGCGCCAACGAAGAGCGCCACGAACGTGGCGCTCGACAGGCGGCTCCGCGACGGCGCTTCGGTCAGGAGTGGTGCTCGTCGTCATCGACCAGCTCGGCCTCAGTCGCGCCTTTGCCGAGCTGCTTGGTTTCGGGCGGTGAGCCGGCCCCGAGCAGGCCCATCCGCTGCTTCAATGCCAGGAGCTGCTGGTCGGCGTCGGCCTTCTCGAGCGACTGGAACTGCTGCTTCAGCGAGTCGCCGGACAGGTCTTCGTTCACTTCCGCCGCCGCGATCAGCTTGCGCTCTTCGTGCTCGATCTGCTCCGCCATGCGGTCGAACGTCTCGAAGGCGCTCTTGTCGGACATCGACGACATCGTTTCCTGAATGCGCTTGTGCGCCTCGGCCCGCTTGGCGCGGGCGATCAGGATGTTCTTCTTGCGTTTCGCTTCTTCGATCTTGTCGTTGAGCTGGCGCAGCGAGTGCTTGAGCTTTTCGGTTTCTTCGCGGTGCTTCACCCAAGTCTCTTGCAACTGCACCGCGCCCTGGACGTGCTCGTTGTAGCGCAGCAGCGCTTGCTTGGCGAGATCGTCACGGTTTTCCCGGACGGCGAGCTCGGCGCGCTTTTCCCATTCCTCCGCCAGCTTCTTCTCCTGCTCGGCCTGGGACGCAAGCCGCTTCTCGTCGGCGATGGCCGAGGCGACCTGCTGCTTCGCCTTGGCCAGCTGACTGCGCATGTCGACGATCAGCTGGTTCAACATCTTTTCCGGATTCTCGGCGCGTGAAATCAGGTCGTTGATGTTCGACCGGAGCAGCGTCGAGAGGCGGTCCCAGATCCCCATGGCGGTCCTCGATCTCCGACTTTAAGAGCCCGCGCCGATGCGGCGTTCGCGTTGCGTCGCCAGCATCCGCTCGGTGAAATCTAAACGTTCCCCCAACTCCCCGACTTGTGCCGTGAGCAGGCGCACCTGCTCTTCCAGCGCGGCGACCCGCGGCTCCTCCGCGCCGTCCGTCAGGCCGTAGCGGCGGCGGCGGCGCAGCCGGATCCCTTCCGCAAGAGCCTCGCCGATCGGCGAATGGAAGAACCAGCGCGCGACGAACACGACCATGATGCCGACCGCGATCACCGCCACCAACGGAACCACCTGATTCACGATCAGGTTCGGATCGACCGGGATCGTCGGCACCGGCGGCGGCGCCTGCACGATCACCGGATCCGGCGCCGGGGTTTGCAGCATCAGCAGTAGTGCCATCATCTACGCCATCCTCGAGAGGCGTGTTTCATCCGGAAACCCTAGGGCCAGGCGGCAGCTTCTCCGCCGCCTGCTTCTGCGCCAGGAGTCGCTCGGTAAAATCTACCCGCTCGGCCAGTTCCGCCACCTCCCGCCGCAATTCCTCTACCGTGGAGCGCAATTCCTCCCTGTCGCCACCGTCGTCCTCGCGCTTGATGCCGTGCCGCAGCTTCTCGGCATACGCCCTCCCCATCGGGGAGAGCGAGATCATCCAGGCAAAAAACCCGCCGACCGCGATGATCGGAATGAATACGCCGATGACCCCAGGATCCATCGCTCAACTCCCTTTCGGTTCGACCCGTGCGGGCTCGCCGCCCTTGGCGAGGAGCCGCTCCGCGAAGTCGACGCGTTCCGCCAGCTCGGCCAACTCCTGACGCATCGCCCGCACCTCGTCCACCAGCTCCTGCGACCCTGCGGCGGGCAGCTCAGGACGGTGCCGAATCCGGTCCGCCAGCGCGGCGACGAGCGGACGGAGCAGGATGGCACCTGTCCCGAGCATCGCGAATACGATAAAGAATCGGGGGTCCACCGCTACCCGCCCTGTCCGATGCGCGGCCCGTCACGTTGCTTTGCGAGCAGCCGTTCGGCGAAATCGACCCGTTCCGCCAGCTGATCGACCTCCTCGCGCAACCGCTGCAGCTCAGACTGCACCGCCTCATCTACTTCCGGAGCGTGCGGCCTGAGGACCTCGCCGCCAATGCGCTTCGCGAGCGCAGCAGCGATGGGCCGGAGCACGATGAAGGAGCCGGTGAAGAAGACGACGCCAAGGATTGCTTCGTCGGGGCTCAGCGCTCACCTCCCGGACCGACGCGCGGACTCTCGCGCTGCTGCGCCAGCATGCGTTCAGCGAAATCGAGCCGTTCGGCCAGCTCCGCCACCTCCTGGCGGACCTGTTCCAGCTCGCTGCCATGGGCGTCGCGCGCCTCTGCGAGCTCGGAGCGCAGATCCTCGATGTCCGGCAGGGCGTGTTTGCCACGAATACGATCCGCGACCGCTTTCCCGACCGGAGAAAACCCCAGCGCGACCGTCGCCCCGCCGCCGAACAGAAAGATGATTGCGAGAATGCCTTCAATGTCCACGGCTACCGCACCGGCGGGAGGCGCTCAGCTTCCCGCGTCCTGGCGAGCATGCGCTCGGTGAAGTCGAGCCGTTCCTGTACTTCGGCGAGCTGGCCGCGCAGCTCGTCAACTTCCGAGCGCAGCTGCTCCGTTTCCCCGATCGTGCCGCCGCCAGATTCCCGCATCTTCGCTTCGATCCACTTCGCTTCGTTGTGGTTCCAACCGCCGATCCACTGGGCGAGCGCTTTCCCCACCGGGCCGCGGAGCACGAATGCGGCCGAGATCGAAAGCGCGATGATGCTCACCGTCAGCGCTGCAGCCCATTCTTCGCCCATACACCGTCCTCCCGCTGCCGTGCAACCTATGCCTCAGTCCTCCACCCGCAACACCTTGCGCAGATACTGTCCCGTAAACGAGCCGCGGACCTGCGCCACCTCCTCGGGTGACCCAGCCGCCACCACTTCGCCGCCGCGCCCGCCCCCTTCGGGGCCGAGATCGATCACCCAATCCGCGGTCTTCACGACGTCGAGGTTGTGCTCGATCACCACGACGGAATTGCCTTTGTCCACCAGCCGGTGCAGCACCTCGAGCAGCAAACGCACATCCTCGAAGTGGAGGCCGGTGGTCGGCTCGTCCAGGATGTACAGTGTGCGGCCGGTATCCCGTTTGGAGAGCTCGGTCGCGAGTTTGACGCGCTGGGCCTCGCCCCCGGACAGGGTCGTCGCCGACTGACCCAGGTGGATGTATCCGAGTCCTACGTCATTCAGCAGTTCCAGTTTCGCACGGATCCGTGGCTGCGCTTCGAAGAACTCGAGGGCATCGGCGACGGTCAGGTCGAGCACGTCGGCGATGCTCTTTCCTTTATAGCGCACTTCCAGCGTTTCGCGGTTGTAGCGCCGGCCTTTGCACACCTCGCAGGGGACGTAGACGTCGGGGAGAAAGTGCATCTCTACCTTCACGAGACCGTCCCCCTGGCACGCCTCGCACCGTCCCCCCTTCACATTGAAAGAGAACCGCCCTGGCCCGTAGCCGCGCAGCTTCGATTCGGGAAGGAACGTGAACAGCTCGCGGATCGGGGTGAAAAGTCCCGTGTAGGTGGCCGGGTTGGAACGCGGGGTGCGGCCGATCGGGCTTTGATCGATGTCGATCACCTTGTCGATGTGCTCCAGCCCCTCGATGCGCTGGTGGGCGCCCGGCATGACCTTCGCCCGGTAGAAGTGCCGCGCCAGCGCCCGGTACAGGATGTCGGTCACGAGGGTGGACTTGCCCGAACCGGAAACGCCGGTGACGGCGACGAACAGGCCGAGCGGCAGCGTCACCGTAAGATCTTTGAGGTTGTGCTGGCGGGCGCCCACGACGCGCAGCAGGCGTTCGCCGTCGGCGACGCGACGCTCGGGCGGCAGCGGGATCCGCAGCTCGCCGCGCAGGTAGCGCGCCGTCAGGGAATCGGGGTGCCG
>JACXTT010008078.1_pt1 | contig 14661 bp, 16 predicted proteins | sample 9270951 | NCBI WGS metagenome assembly JACXTT01 (sample SAMN15532306, study PRJNA645909) | rock metagenome | isolation source: weathered quartz diorite | place: Puerto Rico | collected 2017-06-21
GTGGCCGCGGGGTGACTGTGAAACGATCGTTCAGGCGCTACGCGAGCAGGGGATTCTGGTCCGGAGCATGGCGAAGAAGCCGGTCATCGAGGGGAGCTTTCGCCTCACGATCGGCACGCTCGCCGATATGCGCCGCTTCGTCGGTGCCTTCGCGGCGCTCGTCGCCGCCCGAACGTGATCGGCCGCTCAGACGCGATCGGCGCGGTAGTGCGTCGCGTAGGCGTGCCGGCAGCGCTCGCGTAGCTCGGCCTCGTCGATCTCGCGGCCCGCGAAGCGCGCCGTGGAAATCTCCGACAGGTCGAGCTCGGACCGCCCGTTCACGATCCACTCGGCCAGCGCTTCGCCGAGCGCCGGCGACGCGCTGAGCCCGCCGACGCAGCAGCCGCTCATCACCCAGGCCCCCGCGACACCCGGCAGCGGCCCGACCAGATAGCGGTCGTCGGTCGTCAGGGTCGGCAGCCCGCCACGATGCTCGGCGATCTGGATCGCCGAATCCTGGAAGATCGGGAACTGGTCGGCGACGCTCGCGGCCAGACGCCGGAGCACCGCGATGTCCAGCGGTAGCTCGCTCATCTCGAACCCCGGCGAGAGCGCGGCCACGTCGATCTGCAGCGGGTCCGATTCGTAGCCGCCCAGCATGAGGCCGCCCCGCTCGTGGCGAACGTAGACGTTGGCGTCGATGACCCGCGCGATCGGAAACTCGGGGCTGACGCCGGGAATGGGCTCGGTGATCAGGAGCTGATGGCGGGTCGGCACGACTTGCAGTGCGGCGCCGAGGCTCTCGGCCACGAGCCGCGACCACGCCCCGGCGGCGTCGACGACGATGCGCGTGGCGATCGTGCCCTGCGCCGTACGCACGCCCTCGACGCCGCGCGCGCCGATCTCGAACCCGGTGGCCGGGGTGTGGGGCAGCAAGGTCGCGCCGATCTTCTCGGCGGCGCGGCAGTAGCCGAGCGGCAGCTCGGACGGCTCGACGTTGCAGTCGGTCGGGCTCCAGGTGACGGCGACGATGCCGCGCTCGCGAAGGATGGGCAGGCGGCGCTGGGCCTCGACGGTCGAGATGAAGTCGATCGGCACGCCGGTCTCGCGCCCGCGCTGGACCTCACGCGCGAGCTGAGCGGCGTCGCGCTCGTTGCGCGCGATCTTGAGCGCGCCGCTCTGCGTGAAGCGCAGAGGCTGGCCGGTCTCGTCGGCGAATGCGGCAAGCTTCACCACCGCGCGACGGGCGATGGCCGTGAGAGCCGGGGTTGCGCGAACCTGGCTGGTGAGCCCGGCCGCGCGGGGCGAGGTCTGCGAGGCGAGCTTGGAGCGCTCGAGCAGCGCCACCCGGAGGCCGTGCCGGGCCAGGTGATACGTGACGCTCGAGCCGAAGGCGCCCGAGCCGATGACGACCGCGTCCGCCGCGTCGATCATCGGCCCGGCCGCCTCATCGGCCTTGGAGCCTCAGTCGCGAAGCGTGTCGAGCCGCTTGACGATCTCGCGCTTGGGCGCCGCGCCCACGAGCCGGTCCTTCTCGACTCCGTCCTTGAAGAACACGAGCTGCGGGATGGCCTGCACACCGAACCGCGAGGCCAGCGCCGGCTCTTCGTCCACGTTCACCTTGGCGATCGTGGCCTGGTCGCCGACCTCGCGCGCGATCTCGTCGAGCACCGGACCGATGACCCGGCACGGACCGCACCACGGCGCCCAGAAGTCGACCACGACCGGCCGCTCGCTCGTGACCACGCCGTCGAACGTGGCGCTGGTCACGTGTACGATCTGGTTGCTCATCGAATCCACCCCCTCCGACGTTGAGACGCTACAATGCCGCGCATGGATTCCCGGACGGGCCGGCGGCCGTCAGCTCGGGCGGCACTCGAGGAACCGCGCGAGCTCGTTCATCTCCTCGTCGAAGAACGCGAACACCGGGATGGAGCGGTACCGCCCCTTTTTGAGGTACTGATCCATCAGATCGAGGTTCGCGTCGCGAGGGAACAGGCGCATCTCGATGTTCGGCCGGCCCTCGACGAGCTTGGCCACGTAGGGGACGTGGGCCATGCAGGTACCGCACCAGTCCTCGCTGATGACGAGCACGCGCTTCGTGCCGGCGAGCCGCTCGAGCAAGCGCGTGTCCTCGGGCCCGAGCGTCGTCTCCTCGATCGCCTCGACGAACTGCTCCCGATTGAAGCGCATCTTGTCGACATATTCCCGCAAGGTCAGCCCTTGCTCGAATCGTTCCTTCGTGACCACCCGTTCTCCCCCCTCACCCCAGTCCGGCTACCGTATCACGGAAGCGCGGAGGCGCTGCCCGCATGAAGATCACACGAGTTCAGACGCTCGTTCTCAACATGCCGATGCTGATCGAGGGCGCCACACCGATGATGGCGGGCCGGCCGCGCACCAGCATCGACATGCTGCTCGTTCGCATCGATACCGACGGGGGCGTCACCGGCTGGGGCGAGGCGTTCGGCCACCGGATCTTCCCGGCTACCCGCGCCGCGATCGACACCGTGCTCGGGCCCATGGTGGTCGGCCGCGACCCGAGCCAGATCGGCGCGATCCACGACGAGATCCAGCGCCTGCTGCACGGGATCGGGCGCAACGGCCCGACCCTCTACGCGCTCTCGGGCATCGACATCGCGCTGTGGGACATCGCCGGCAAGGTGGCCGGGCAGCCGATCTATCGGCTGCTCGGCGGCAGCCCGCGCGCCGACCTGCCCGCCTACGCGAGCTTGCTCCGCTACGGCGCCGCCGACGCGGTCGCGCGCTACACCGAGCAGGCGCTCGGGCGCGGCTATCGCCTCATCAAACTGCACGAGATCACGGTGCCCGAGGTGAAGGCAGCGAGGGACGTGACTGGCTCGGGCGTGCCGATCATGGTCGACACGAACTGTCCGTGGACCGTGCCGCAGGCGATCGAGATGGCGAAGAAGCTCGCGCCCTTCGACCCGCACTGGCTCGAAGAACCGGTCTGGCCGCCCGAGAACCTCGCGGGGCTCGCCGAGGTGCGCGCGAAAGGTGGGATCGCGACGGCCGCCGGTGAGAACTATGGCACCGCGTGGGAGTTTCGCCGCGCGATGGAAGCAGGCGCGATCACGTACGCCCAGCCGAGCGTCACGAAGCTCGGCGGCGTGAGCGAGATGCGCAAGGTGATGACGCTCGGCGAGATGTTCGGCGTGCAGGTCGTGCCGCACTCGGCCTACTTCGGGCCGGGGCTGCTGGCGTCGATCCACTGCATCGCGGCGCTCGCGTCGGACTCGCCGGTCGAGCGCTTCTATTGCGACTTCGCCGACAATCCATTGAACGACGCGATCCAGCCCAAGAACGGTCGCATCGCGGTGCCGCAGGGGCCGGGCCTCGGCGTCGATCCCGATCCGCGGCTGCTCGAAAAGCTGCGGACGAGCTAGGCGAGCATGGCCGACGCCGCGACACCGACCTCGAGCGATCCCGGCTACCTGCCAGGCACGGACATGCCGCGGTTCATCCGCGACATGATGGAATTCGTCGGGATGACCGAGGCCGACGTGGCGGCCATCGGCCGATCAGCGCCGATCGTGCTGAGCCACGAGAGCGAGCTGACCGGCGCGCTCTACGATCACTTCGTGAAGTTTCCGCGCTCGCGGGTGTTCTTTCTCGGCGACGACGGTGAGGTCGACCGCGTGCGGATCGAGCGCCGCAAGCACAGCCTCGGCCGCTGGCTGCGCGAGACCGCGCAGGTGGCGCTGACCCAGGAGTTCTCGTACTACGTGCTGAGCGTGGCGCTGGCGCACGGCCATCGCGAGCGGCCGCCGGGGGTGATCCCGCAGCACCTCGTGGTCGGCGCCATGAGCCTCACGCAGAGCGCGCTCGCCGCGGTCTTCGCAGCCGAGCTCGGTGCCGAGGAGGCGGCCGCTGCCAGCGTGGCGTGGAACAAGCTCCTGCTCGTGCAGCTGAGTGTCTTCATGCTCGCGTACGTGACTCCGCGCCGAGTGTTGTGATCGTCTTCCGCTCCTGAAGATCGGTTCAGGAGCGTGCGAGTCGCCGCGTGAGGCTTGCATGGCGACCTACACTCGTGAGCGGAGGGCAGCCATGAATGCTTCGAGTGCCGCGGCCAATCAGGCGATGATCGAAGGCGCATATACCGCGTTCGGGCGCGGCGACATCCCGGCGGTGATGAAGGCGCTAGCCGACGACGTCCTCTGGCACGTACCCGGGCGAGGGCCGATCTCGGGCGACTATCGCGGCCACGCCGAGGTGCTCGGGTTCTTCAAGCACTTCATGGAACTCTCGGCGGGAACTTTCCGAGTGGTCGTCGACGACGTGCTCGCGAAGGGCGATCGCGTGATCGTGCTGGTCACCGAGAGCGCCAGCCGCAACGGGCGTCAGTGGTCCTCGCCGCAGGTGCACGCGTGGACGGTGCAGGGCGGCAAGGCGAAGGTCTTCTGGCAATTCCAGGGCGACCAGCAGACCGAGGACGAGTTCTGGTCCTGAGCCGGTCGCACTAGGCGTTCCACTCCCGCGGGCCGTCGTCGTCGTACCCGCACTGCTCGCACGGGCTGAAGTAGTGCGTCGCGGGCGGCATGGCCACGGCCAGACGCAGCGAGTTCTCGGTGCCCACGGTCTTGATGTGATGCACGGTGCCGCGCGGCACCCAGACGATGTCGTCCTTGCGCGCCTCGACGACGACACCGCCCGTGAGCTCCCAGGTGAATTCGCCGGCCAGAACGACCCACCACTCGTCGAAGTCGGCATGCCAGTGTGGACGATTACCGCCACCCGGGCGGTTGGCGATCAACGTGACAAGGTTGCGCTCGTCCTGGATGACCCGCCGTGACCAGGGCGGCGTACCCATCTTGGCCACGAGCTCGGAGACGCGCGTGCGCAGCATGTTGGGTCCGTCGGCGCTCGCGGCGCGCGGCGGCGTCGGACCGGTCGCGAAGTGTGGAATGGTGATCGTCGTTATCGGCACGTCTGCTCCTCCGATTCGAACCTCGGGAAACCTGCTGCGATCGCTACAACACCCGCCGGATCGCGGCCTCGATACGAGCCCGATCGGGCAGAGCCGCCTGCTCGAGCGGCGGGCTGAACGGAACTGGAACGGGCGCCGCGCACACGCGCTGCACCGGCGCCTTTAGCGCCCGGAACGTCTCGGCATCCTCGGTGACCAGCGCGGCGATCTCGGACGCCGCCGAGCAGGTAGCCGGCGCCTCGTCGACGACGACCAGCCGCCCGGTACGGCGCACCGAGGCGCGGATGGCCTCGGCGTCCATCGGCACCAGGGTGCGCGGGTCGATCACCTCGATCGAGATGCCTTCCTTCGCCAGCGAGTCGGCGATCGCGAGCGCCTCGCGCACGTAGTACGCGAGACCGACCACGGTGACGTCGCGGCCGGCCCGCTTCACGTCGGCCACGCCGATCGGCACGATGTGATCGCCGTCCGGCACCGGGCCGGTCACATTCGCCAGCCGGCTGCACTCGAAGAAGATCACCGGATTGTTGTCGCGAATGGAGCTCTTCAGCAGGCCCTTCGCGTCCGCCGGCGTGGACGGCAGGATGATCTTGAGACCGGCCAGGTGCATGAACATCGAGTAAGGGCTCTGCGAGTGCTGCGCGGCGATCTGCGCTCCGCCGCCGGTCGTGCACCGATACGTCACGGGGAAGTCGGCCTGGCCGCCGAACATGTAGCGGATCTTGCTCGCCTGGTTGACGATCTGATCCATCGCGACGAACGAGAACGTGACCATGCCCCAGTGCACGACCGGGCGCAGCCCGCTGCCCGCCGCGCCGAGCCCGATGCCGGTAAACGCCGCCTCGGAAATCGGCGTGAAGCGCACGCGGCGGTCGCCGAACTTGTTCTCGAGCGCGGGCGCGCGCACGGTGGCCATCGTGATGACGCGCTCGTCGCGCTCCATCTCCTCGATCATCGCCTCTTCGAGCGCCTGAGTGACCGTAATCTCTCGCACTGTGTCGCTCCTTACTTGGCGAACATGTCGACGAGCAGATCGGCCGGATCCGGGTAGGGGCTCTTGTCCGCGAACTCCACGGCCGCCTCGAGATCGCGCTTGACCTGATCGCGGATCGCCGTGACGTCGGCCGCGCCCACGAGGCCGCGCGCGATCAAGACGTCCTCGAAGCGCGCGACAGGGTCGTGGTCGCGTGCCTTCCACTGAGCCAGGAGCTCGGGCGCGCGCGTCTCGGGCGGCGGCGCATCGCGCATGGCGTGGAAGAGCGAGCGGAAGGTCTTGCAGTGGAGCAGGGTGGGTCCGTCGCCGCGCCGCGCGCGCTCGACCGCCTGCGCCGTCGCGTCGCGGACGGCGAGCACGTCGTTGCCGTCCACGCCGACGCCGGCGATGCCATAGGCCGGGGCGTGCAGCTCGATGTCGGTGACCCGCCGCACCGACTCGACGGCGTTGCCGGCGCCGTAGCGGTTGTTCTCGCAGACGAAGATCAGCGGGAGCTTCCAGATCGAGGAGATGTTGAGGGCCTCGTGGAACTCGCCCTCGCCGGTGGCGCCGTCGCCGAAGAAGCACACGGCCACGCCGCCGCGATCTTCCATCTGAGCGGCCAGCGCGGCGCCGCAGGCGATCGGCATGCCACCGGCCACGATGCCGTTGGCCCCGAGCATCCCGATGGCGAAATCGGCGATGTGCATCGAGCCGCCCTTGCCCTTGCAGTAGCCGTCGACGCGGCCGAACAGCTCGGCCATCATGCGGTTGATGTCGGCGCCCTTGGCGATGCAGTGCCCGTGGCCGCGGTGCGTGCTGGTGATACGATCGCTAGGGGCCAGCGCCGCGCACACGCCCACGGCGATCGCTTCTTCACCCACGTAGGGATGGAGCGCGCCGTAGATCTTCTTCGCCTTGCGCAGCTCGATCGCGACCAGATCGAACTCGCGGATCATGATCATCTTGCGGAGCATCTCGACCAGCGCGGGTTTGCTCTCTGTCACGTCACGTCCTCCCGGCCCGGGATGGGTCCAAAACCGCGCTCAGTGTAGGCCAGATCGCCGGTCTGGGCCAGACGACCCCACCGCCGATGGGATGCGGAGCCGGGAAGGCGCGTGGTATAACTTCGCTCGCCATGCATTTCGGGCTCTTCGTCGAGGAGATGCGCCGCGGCGCCACGCCGATCTCGGCGTTCGACGACGCGTTCGAGCTGGCCGACATCGCCGAGCGCTGGGGCATGGACTGTGTCTGGCTCGGCGAGATCCACTTCACGCCGACCCGTTCGGTCATTTCCGCCTCGCTCCTGGTGGCCAGCTCGGTCGCCACCCGGACCACACGGGTACGCGTGGGCACGGCCGTGCAGGTGCTGCCGCTGAACCACCCGCTGCGCATCGCCGAGGAGATCGCGACGATCGATCAAATCAGCAAGGGGCGGTTCGAGTTCGGGGTCGGCCGGAGCGGCGTCGTGCGGAGCTACGACGTGTACGGCGTGCCCTACGCCGAGAGCCAGGCGCGATTTCACGAAGAGCTCGGAATCATCCGGCAGGCGTGGAAGGGCGAGCCGTTCAGCCACCGGGGCGAGTTCTACCGCTTCGAGAACGCGACCGTGTCGCCCAAGCCGTATCAGGTTCCGCATCCGCCGATCCGGATGGCGACGACCTCTCATGAAACGTTCGGCGTGGCCGGCCGGCTCGGTCTGCCGATCTTCGTCGGGCTGCGCGCGACCGACATGGACGATCTGAAGGTGTCGCTCGCCTCGTATCGCAAGGCATGGAGCGAGGCGGGGCACACCGGCACGCCGAACGCGTACGTGCGCATCCCGGTCTATGCCGCCGCCACCGAGCGCGCCGCGGTCGAGGAGCCGCGCGAGAGCATCGCGGCGTTCTTCGAGCGGCAATCCGCGCTCGCGCGCTCGTCGGTGGGTCGCGCGGGCGCCGGGCCCGCCGAGCAGCGGAGTTTCCAGGCCGAGCGCATGGCCAATCTCTCGTACGAGGACGTGCTCGAGAAGAAGGTGGCGTTCGGCACACCGGCCCAGCTGATCGCGAGGCTGACGAAGCTTCGCGATGAGCTCGGCATCGACGGCATCTTGCTGGAGCCGAACTCGGGCGGGCTCATCCCGCCCGAAAGGGAGCGCGAGAGCCTGCGGCTGTTCACGCACGAGGTGATCCCCGCGTTCAGGAGGACGTAGCCATGGCGACGGTTGGGTCGGGCAAATACCGGTATGAGCTGACCGAGAACTGGGCGCAGCTGCCGCAGGGCTACGCCTTCGGTAACACCAGCGCCGTCGCCACCGATTCGCAGGACCGGGTCTACGTGTTCCAGCGGAAGGACCCGCCGGTGATGGTGTTCGAGCGCGACGGCAAGCACCTCGGGGCGTGGGGCATCGGCGCCTTCGCGAGCCCGCACGGCATCTACATCGCGAACGACATTGTGTACCTGACCGACCGCGACGACTCCGTTTGTCTCATGTACACGCTCGATGGCAAGCCGCTACAGGTGGTCGGCAAGCGCGGCGCGCACTCGGACACCGGCTGCGAGAAGCCGGGCGAGCTGGTCCCGCGCTCGGCGGGGCCGTTCAACTATCCGACCGAGATGGTGCCGTCGCCGTCGGGCAATCTCTACGTGACCGACGGCTATCGCAACGCGCGGGTGCATCGCTTCGAGGCCGACGGCCGCCTGCTGGGCTCGTGGGGCCACCCGGGCAAGAAGGAGCCGGATCATTTTCACCTGCCGCACAGCCTGGTGGTCGACAAGGCCGGACTGGTCTACGTGTGCGACCGCGAGAACAACCGCATCCAGGTCTTCGCGGCCGACGGCAAGTTCCTGACGATCTGGCCCGACCTGCGCCGCCCGCTCGATATCTCGATCGACCGCGACGGCATGTTCTGCATCAGCGAAGGCGGCGTCAGCGGGCTCTCGCCGCGCGTCAGCATCATGGACCCGCAAGGCCAGGTGGTAGCGCGCTGGAATTCGCTGTCGGCGCACGGCAGCTGGATCGACGGGCGCGGCGATATCTACATGGCGCTCGGGTCGCGCAACCGCATCGACAAGTACGTGCGTCAGAGCTAGCGTCGCGCCGCAGCGCGCGCCGCTGTGCTTGCCGCGACCGCTGCTTGTTCGTGACGCTACTTTTTCGTGACCGCTACTTCTGCGCGACGGGCACCGGGACGCCGGGAATCTTCACGTTCACCGAGCCGAGGTGGTTGCGGCTCGTGAAGTAGAGCGTCTTCCAGTCGTCGCCGCCGAACGCGATGTTGGTGGTGGCCGGCGCGCCGTGGATGATGCGCCCGAGCTTCTTGCCGCGCGGATCCATGATCCAGATACCGCCGGCGCCGCCGCAGTAGACGTTGCCTGTCACGTCGACCTTCATGCCGTCGGGCACTCCCGGCTCGTCGCCGCTCAGATCGACGAACACGCGATCGGTTTGCTTGGCGAGCGTGCCGTTCGGTAGGAGGTCGAACGCCCGGATGTGCTTGCGCCGGGTGTCGTTGATGTAGAGCACGCTCTCGTCCGGTGAGAACGCCAGCCCGTTGGGCAACACGAAGTCGTCGATGAGCAGGGTGTAGGTGCCGAGATCCGGGGTGAGGCGATACACGCCGGAGAAGGTGAGGTCCCACTGCTCGGGCGCGAGCGGACTGGTCCACGGATCGGTGAAGTAGATGCAGCCGTCGGACTTGACGACCACGTCGTTGGGGCGGTTGAGTCGCTGCCCCTTGAAGCTATTGGCCAAGACGGTGAGGCTGCCGTCGAGCTCGAGGCGCGTGACCCGCCGGCTGTCGTGCTCGCACGCGATCAATCGCCCCTGCAGATCGCGCGTGAGCCCGTTGGCGCGGTGGGTCGGCTCGAGGAAGATCGAGACGCCCTGGCCCGGGACATACTTCATGCGCCGGTTGTTGTGGATGTCGCTGAAGAGCAGATAGCGACCTTCCTTCCACCAGAGTGGCCCTTCGGCCGGGCCCTGGGCGCCGCCGAATCCGTCGGCCAGCGACTGGATGGGCTCGGAGGTCGAGATGATCTTTTCCAGCTCGGGCGCGAATTGCTCGATCGTCGTGGCCATCGGAACCCCTCCGGCGCCCGGCGAATCGATCGCCGTGGCCAGTTTCGCTGTATCGGTTCGTCGACTCTTGCCGGCTGTTTCGAGCGGCGCCTATTCTCCTATCAGCTATGGCGGCCGAGATCAATGGGGGCGCGCGCCCGGCGCGGCTGCTCGACCGCGTGCGCGAAGCCAATCGGCTCCGGCACGGCAGCCGGAGCACGGAGAAGTCCTACGTCGGGTGGATTCGCCGCTTCATCCTGTTCCACGGCAAGCGCCATCCCGCCGAGATGGGCGCCACCGAGGTCGCGCAGTTTCTGAGCTCGCTCGCCGTCGAGGGGCGGGTGGCTGCGTCGACCCAGAATCAAGCGTTGAGCGCGCTCCTGTTCCTGTACCGCTACGTCCTCGATCAGGATTTGCCGTGGCTCGAAGACGTCGTGCGAGCCCGCCCGACCAAGCATCTGCCGGTCGTGCTCACGCGCGACGAAGTGCGCGCGGTCATCTCCAAGCTGGACGGCACGGCCCGTTTGATGGCCACGCTTCTCTACGGCTCGGGCTTGCGCCTGCTCGAATGCGCCCGCCTGCGGGTGCAAGACGTCGACTTCGCGATGAATCAGATCGTCGTCCGAGACGGCAAGGGCGCGAAGGACCGGGTCACCGTCCTGCCGGCCGTGGCGAAGGCGCCATTGGCCGAGCACGTGTCGAAAGTGAAGCGCCAGCACACTGCCGATCTGGCGCTCGGCGCCGGCTGGGTCGAGCTGCCGTGGGCCCTGGCACGCAAATATCCGAACGCCGGCCGAGAATGGCCGTGGCAGTGGATCTTCCCGGCCACGCGGCTTTACGTGCACCGGCCCACGGGCCAGCGGCGCCGGCATCACCTACACGAGACCGTCCTGCAGCGCGCGGTGCTCGAGGCGGCCCGCCAGGCGCACCTCGGCAAGCGGGCGACGCCGCATACCTTCCGCCACTCATTCGCGACACACCTGCTCGAGGACGGGCGCGACATTCGCACCGTCCAGGAGCTCCTTGGCCACAACGACGTCAGCACCACCATGATCTACACCCACGTGCTGAACCGCGGACCATCCGGCGTGACGAGCCCTGCCGACCGCGTGCTCGCCCCGTGACCCCACACCCGGTTGTGGCACCAATAAGTGAATATGCAGACCTGGATATTTCGGGCGGCGGCGCGGCGCACTTGGGGCAAATTGGCGTCGACGCGACGGAATTTGCGCTGGCGGCGGCTCGCACCAGTCGAGTTATGCTGCGAGATATGCTGCAACGGCGCGATATACAGGTCTGTGGAATTAGAAGTTATGCGGCAGAGCAATGACTACTGACTGGTTCCGCAACACGACATGGAATGATTCCGTCGAACGCGCCTTCGAGGACAAGTTACGCCGAGCGCGAAGTAAGGAACAGTACTTGCGTATCCAAGCGAGTACCCTGGCGCGCTCCCACCCGCAGGTTGCCTTAAAGCTTCTGGACCGGTATTTCGACTTGCCCGACTTCAGCCACGCTCAAGCCTATGTTGACCGTGCCACAGCCCTGTTGGCGCTTGGTCGCGTCAGCGACGCCATCGCCGCATACGAAGAGGCCCTCATATGCGAGGCGGCCCTTCCTAGTTTCCAGACCCAAGCGCACCTCGAGCTGCCGTATCTCATCGCTACACGGGGAGTGCGAGATCAATACCACCGCGCGCGTGAACTCCTGCAGGTTTACGCGGAGCGCCTAGGCTTTCCCGTAGATCACTTCCGGTGGCACGCCGCGCGGTCACTGATGGCGGCAGATTGCCAGGAGCCCGGAATCGCGAGGATGCATGCTAAGCGGGCTCTCGATGCGGCGGCCCTGGAGCACGCCGGCTTCCGCAACCATCCTTCAGTGGGTCTCGTCACGGAGCAGTACGACGATGTCATCAGAAAGCTGGAGCGCTACCTTGCCGCATAACAACCGGTTGCAGCGGACGGCGCAGCGCGCCGCCGCTGAACCAGAACGTTATACGCCATCATGATGAGTCGCCGCGACATCGAAGCATGGGCGACAGCCTATATCGAGGCCTATTCGACTGAGCGTTCTCCGACTGATGATCATCCGCTTTGGTGGGCCATTGAGAAGGCGATGTTCGTCCTCCAGGAAGCCGATGCCGAAGCGTTTTGGCAATTCATTCTGGAGGTGGTGTCGCGGAATCCGCCTGAAGCCGTTGTCGGAATGCTCGCGGCAGGCCCGCTGGAAGAACTCATCGCGTACGCGGGCGAGAGTTTTGTTGATCGGATCGAGGCGGAGGCACAGCGTAGCCCTGCGTTTCGTTACGTGCTCAACGGAGTGTGGCGACTCGGCGACAAACCCTCTGACGACATCTGGGCTCGCATGGAGCGTGCAAGAGGTAGTGTGTGCGAACCGGGTGTGTAAGCGCGCATAACTTCGGTATGCAGCCGCCGGCCTTCGGCCGCGGCTGATCCCGAGCGTTAGGCGCCAGAGCAAACGTCCGTGGTGAGATCTACGGTATCTAAGTTGCGACAGGCGCAGCCTGACTTCCAGGCGCTGTTCTTTGCTCATTTCGGCCGCAGACCTCGGCCTCACAGATACAAGGTCCGGTTCGGAACGAGCAACGTGTATCACGATGTCGTCTTCCTCGATAGTTTGGTCCACGACGCTCGGCTGTCACGCGGCTCGGTGCGTCGACAAGGATCAACGGTCACCATTCGACTTGAGCGTGAGACCTGGGAGGTTGGAACGCTCGTGCTCAAGGGGGCGCCCGCGCTACACCACGTCGGTTCCTTTTTAAAGATCAAAGGCGTGTCACGACTGGGTTGGCGTTTTGCGAATTCAAGGGCGAGGGCCTGGAGTGAACTCTCGCTGCGCGGCGCCTATCTGCACCCACCAAGCAACTCGGAGGCGTATGAATTCATTCTGGACGGTTATCCCTGGCAGCTACGACTCCGGCTCAACGAGTATCAAGCGGGCATCGTGCTCCAGGACACTGGGACACCGAGGCCGTACCCGGTCCGCGAGCGGTCTGGCGCCTAACAAGCCGCTGGAGCGGACCGGCTGCGCCGGCCGCTCAGCGCCAGGTCGTTAGACCGTGAAGGACACGTCACATGGGACGAACCCGACACAAGCTTGACGAGGCGGCCTTCTTCCTCGAGAAGGTGCGAGATCACTATTTTGATGTTCTCGAGGACGATGGGCAGGGCCGTCCGTTCCTGTTCTATCTCAGCGCCTTTGTCAGCGCTGCTCGGAGTGTGGCTTGGGTTATGCGGAGTGAGTACGGCCGATCCGAAGGTTGGGAGTCCTGGTACAAGTCAAGGCAACCTGAACTCGAGGATCGGACGTTACTCCGGCGGTTCGCCGAAGTCCGAAACAAATCACAAAAGACGGGCCCGTTGCAGGTCGGTATTCGGCTTCGTTTGTCGCAGACGGCAGAGGGCGCGGCGCAAGGTGGCGAACCATCAAGCGTCCGCCATCCGAGATTGCAACAGTATCGCGTCACGATCACTCAGGTCGATCCGCCATCCGGCGCCCCACGTTCCTTAGAGGCGTCTATTGACGCCCTTGAGTGCGCCCTCCCAGAACTTGGGGATGATGACCTGCTTCAGTGTTGCGGCCGTTACTTCGATCTTTTGAACGGGCTGGTCGAGGATTGCGAGTCACGGTTCTCGATTCCGGTCTAACAACCGGCTGGAGCGGACCGGCTTTGCCGGCCGCTCAGCCGGAACGTTAGGCAGATATGACACCGGAGGCAGCGATCGTTCTTGGCGGGGTCGTGCTCATCCTGCTCTCGTTGCTCTTGGCCTCCTTCTTCGCATTCGACCGCGTCGTGCGTTTAGAATACGCGGCGCATCGATCGGCATGGGAGTCAGACGGTAGACCAAGGGGGTTCTTCTGGCGCCCTTCCGAGTGCGCCTCGTTCGGGAGCTACATCGCGCAGCAACGCCTCTCCTTAACGTGGCTGTTCTCGACACCGACCTGGGCGCGGCACGATGAATCTGCAACTCGCTTGCTCAAGCGGCTACGGAGTTTGGTGTTGGGATGGACCTTGGCGATCATTCTTTTGGCGGGGGTTGCGTGGTTATGGGGCGTACAAACCGGACGAACTGCCTAACAAGGCCATGGAGCTGACGGCGCTCCGCGCCGCAGCTCATAGCCGACGTTAGACCGACTATGTCTAATCAATCCGTTGTCGAGCGTCTTCGCCATGACATCGAAAGGTTTAGGGCGGGCGACCTGAGCCTTGAGCAACTGCAAGCAGCTGTGAGCGGACACAGTTCAGCGTTGGAGGGCATGCCGCCAGAGTGGTTAACGCTTGCGCTGCAGGTGGAGGGACGATTGGATGCCTTGAGATTCACGGCCGATCCGGAGACCCTCGTCGAGGAGGTTCTTCGGGAGATCGCCCACCTTGAAGACTATCTTGCGGAGCATGGGCTCTAGGCGGTCTAACAAGCGGCTCGAGCGGTCCGGCATGAGTGCGTGAGTCGATGTTGGTGCGTTCAGCGCCGGCCGCTCAGCCGCACGTTAGGCCGACATGAGTGAGGGGTCGACCATGGTTTCGCGGGGCGTTCGTCTGCGGACCGCCTTTAAGGTGCTGGGTAGCGTCTACCTCGCCTACCACGGGCTCGCGGCCAGCTGGCTGGTCGTTGAGTTCGTTGTCAACACACGTCCGGGATACTGGAGGGAGTCGGGAGTTCTCACTGAACTGGCCTTAACCATACTGGTCTACCCACTCGC
>JACXTT010008079.1_pt1 | contig 14659 bp, 13 predicted proteins | sample 9270951 | NCBI WGS metagenome assembly JACXTT01 (sample SAMN15532306, study PRJNA645909) | rock metagenome | isolation source: weathered quartz diorite | place: Puerto Rico | collected 2017-06-21
CCAGGCGAGATCCGCGACCGTCATGTCGTTTCGCTTCAGGATCTCCTCGGTCACTTCGGCCATGCCTATGACGGCGGCCTTGTACACCGCGGGCCCATCCTGCACGACGTAGTGCCGTCTCTCCGCGACTGAAGCGGCGCTGGAGGGCTCAACGCTCCCCCCGGCCGGGATGTAGAGAGCGGATTCCCCCTCACCGTTCATGTGACAGACGTGGTCGAGAATCCCGACCGACTCGTCCTCGACAGGCTCGATCAGGACCGTCCCGGCGCCATCACCGAAGAGCACGGCGGTGGCGCGATCCTCCGGATTGACGACACCGCTCATCCGATCCGCCCCACAGAGTAACACCCGCCGCGCGGCACCCGACTCGACGAGCTTCGTCGCCACGATGAGCCCGTAGACGAAGCCGGAGCAGGCCGCGGCCAGGTCGAAACCCCACGCGTGGATCGCTCCGAGCTTGCGCTGGACCACCGCAGCCGTTGACGGGCACAGTCGATCAGGGGTCATCGTGGCGACGATGATGCAATCGACGGCCGCCGGCGAGATGCCACGGGCGTCGAGGCAGCGGTGAGCCGCCGGCACGATCAAGTCTGACGTGCCGCCCGTCGACGCGAAGCGGCGCTCGGCAATCCCGGTGCGCGATTGGATCCACGCGTCGGTCGTGTCCATCCGCCGCTCGAAGTACGCGTTGGGGTAGACGTCGGGAGGAAGGTAGTGGCCTGTCGCGGTGATCGCTGCGCGCATCATGTCTCCCGTGGTGGCGGAACGCCGATGCTGACGACAACGGTGAGAGCGGGCTTCGCGAGCCGGGGTGGTGTCACCTGGGCCTCAGTCTACACGAGCATCGGGCGTATTCCCTTCTGGTCAATGATCCCGGAGTCGTCCGCCAGTGCTAGCCCAGCGCCATCTGAGAATACGAAGGGCTCCGGGAATTGCTCCCGAAGCCCTTGTATTCCCGTGGTTACGGGTTAGGGGCTCCAGCGTCCGCTCACCCCTTGTCGTCGATGGCTGCCTCCCTCAGTTGCCGGACGGCATCGGAATGGTGATGCCTTCCTTCTGCAGCTGCTCGCGAATGTACTGGAACCGCTCGTACTGGCCGAGGGTGATCGGACCGGTGTAGCTCTCACTCTGCTGCTTGCGCGGTGGATACTGTACGTAAGTCTTCATGAGTGTCTTGATGGCGTCGCTGACGGTGATCATGACCCAGGTGCGCTCGGTGTAGTTGTTCATGAACAGGTCATAGCGCTCCTGCGGGTCCTGCCAGAGGTCGAAGACCTGCGGCACGGTGGCCACGTACTTTTCGGGGCCCTTCCAGCCCAGGTTCGAGTCCACGGCGAGCCCGCCCGTCGCCTGCCCGTCGTCGCCCCGCAGATTGAACACCGCCTTGTAGTTGCCCACCCGCGCCGCGCCCGGCGTGAGCTCGTTCTCGGTGAAGTAGAACCACGAGGTCCGCGCCGACTTGCCCGTCCCGAAGAGCACGGGGGACATGTCATAGCTGTCGAAGATCGTGGGTTGTCCCGCGCGGTCCTTGTCTGGTAGCTTCACGCCAGCCAGCGCGGCGAACGTCGCCATGAGATCGAGGCCGCCCACGATGTCGTAGTTGCGCGATCCCGTCTTGATCTTGCCGGGCATCCAGGCGAGCGCCGGCACGCGGCTGCCGCCCTCGCGCACGGTGCCCTTGGTGCCGCGGAACGGCGTGTACCCCGCGTCGGGATAGACGTCCTGCCAGGCGCCATTGTCCGACGTCCAGAAGACGAGCGTGTTGCCCTTGTCGAGCCCCAGCGCCCGGAGCTTGTCCATGATGCGCCCGATGCGCGTGTCGTTCTCCACGACCGAATCCGCGTACTTCGTCTTGTTGAGCGACTTGCCGATGAAGTCGGGCGCCGGCAGGTTCGGCTGGTGCACCTTCATGAAGTTGATGCTCATGAAGAAGGGCTTGCCGCTCTTGCTCGCCCGGTCGAGATATTCGAGCGAAGCCTTCTCCACGTAGTCGTCGAAGAACGGAATCCCCACCACGCCCTGCGCCGGCGTGTTGACGTACTGGCCGTTGATCTTGAACACCTCACGCGCGGGTTGCCCGGCATTGCCGTCGAGAGCGCCCTTGGTCACCTTCGTGAACATCGCCCGTAGATCCGGGGTCATGTCGGGGAACCAGGTCGCGTCGGCGTAGGTGTAGGCGTTGAGATGGTAGAGGCCGACGTATTTCATCTCGTCGTAGCCGTGCGCGTTCGGAAGGGCGTAGTCCGCCTCGCCGAGGTGCCACTTGCCGGTGAAGAAGGTCTGGTAGCCCCCGGTCTTCAGCACGGAGGCGAGCGTCCACTCCGCCGCGGGCAATCCACCGCCTTGGCCCTGGAAGCTCACGGTGGTCATTCCGCTGCGATTGGGGATACGGCCAGTCTGGACGGCGGCCCGGCCCGGCGTGCAGCTCGGCTGGGCGTAGAAGGAGAAGAACGTCATCCCTTCGTCGGCGATGCGATCGAGACCGGGAGTCGGCATGCCACGGCCCGGGCCTCCGCCGTAGGGACCCGAGTCTCCGTACCCGAAGTCGTCGGACAGGATCAGGATGATGTTCGGCTTCTGCTGGGCCTCGGCCGCGCCGCCCGCGCTCATGAGCAGGACGAGCGCGGCGAGTGCGGTCGCCGCTACGTGGTACCACCTGTTCGTCTTCACCGTCGTCCCTCCGCGTTTTTGCAGGAGATCCCTTTCGAAGGACTAGCGCCTGCAGGAGGCTGGCAGACAGCGAGTCAGTGAACTATGGGACCTTCGTCGCAGGTGGTAGGACAGTCGGGGACTCCTTGCCCCCGTATGTAACCTGTACCATACGAGGTAGGAGGTCAGCGATGAGGATCCGGCTTGCTCTCCTTATTGTTGTTGCGCTGTTCGCACTGCCTCCGCTCGATGGAGTCGCTGGAGAGAAGCAGATCGCCGACGTAAAGGAGCTCGCGGGGAGCTGGCAGGGTTGGGTCACGAGGGAGCAGGGACAGGAGCGCGCGACGCTGATCGTCTCTCCGGACGGAAGCTATAGAGCTTTGACCACGGATGGCGCGACGACCGAGGGAAAGTTCTACCTTCGAGACGGCAAGCTGCGATATCGGTCGTCGAGAACGACAGGGGCGGCGAATCTTTCCGAAGATCAAGGCAAGACCATGCTCAAGGTGATGCCGGAGAACTCCTACTATAAGACCGGCGAGGCACAGTACGAACGGGTCAAGTAGCCGCGCCGGGCGCCCTGAAACCAAAGAGGTGAGCGATGACTGACGTGCGCGCGGTGCACACGGTGCAGATCGATGAGGCCGCGGTTCGTGTCAGCGAGTGGCGTCTCGCGCCCGGCGCCGTCATCGATTGGCATCGCCATGAGTACCCATACGTGGTGGTGCCCATGACGACCGGTCGCCTCGCCAGCAAGGGCAGAGACGGTGAGACCATCGCCGACCTGGTCGCCGGCCGCTCCTACTCGCGGCCGGAAGGCGTGGAGCACGAGGTGCGCAACCCGAACCCGTTCGAGTTCGTGTTCGTCGAGATCGAGATCAAGCCGCGACCGTGACGCGCGAGCCCCGCGGCTCGTCGACGTCATTCGCGGGGAGCTCAGCGCCTCGGGACCAGAAAGCGCGGAGAGAATTTGTAGATGGTCAGGGACGTGAACCACTGCCCGGGATTGAGGGTCGTCGTCGGAAAGCTCGGCTTGTTCGGGGAGTCCGGGAAGTGCTGCGTCTCGAGGCAGACAGCGCTGCGGACGGGATAGGACTTGCCGCCTTTGCCGATGTCGTTTGGCGCCTGGCCGTTGAGAAAGTTTCCGGTGTAGAGCTGCACGCCTGGCTCCGTCGTGTAGACCTCCATGATCCGGCCAGAAACAGGCTCGGAGAGGCGTGCGGCGAAGCTCAGCTCGCCTGCCGTCTTGTTGAGGACGTAGTTGTGGTCGTAGCCCGTGCCGAACTTCAGCTGTTCGTCGGCTTCGTTGATTCGGGCCCCGATGCGCGCAGGGCGCGTGAAGTCCAGCGGCGTGCCCTTGACGGCCCGCAGCTCGCCGATGGGAATCGACGTGGCGTCGATCGGCGTGAAGCGGTCGGCGTTGATCGTCAGATCGTGGTCGAGGATGTCGCCCTGTCCTTCACCGCGCAGGTTGAAGAACGCGTGGTTGGTGAAGTTCACGACCGTGGGCTTGTCGGTGACGGCCTCGTACGTGATCCGGAGCTCCTGATCGTCGGTCACCGCGTAGACGACCCTGAGCGTGGTGTTGCCCGGGTAGCCCTCTTCGCCGTCCTTGAAGTTGTAGGTCAGCTCGAGCGTTCGCCCGTCGAGCTGTCGCGCATCGAACACGAGGAACTGGGTGCCCTTCCCGCCGTGTAGGTGGTTCGGACCGTTGTTGACGGGCAGCTGGTAGTCGCGCCCGTCGAGGGTGAAGCGGCCCTTCGCGATGCGATTGGCGAACCGGCCGATGATCGCCCCGAAGGACGCACGCCCCGCGACGTACTGGTCGACGGTCTCGTAGCCGAGCACGACGTCCCCGAGGCGGTTGTCCTTGTCCGGCACCAGGATCTGGACGATCTTGCCGCCCTGGTTGGTGATCTTCACCGTCATCCCCGTACTGGTCTGGAGCGTATACAGATCGGTCTTCTTGCCGCCGATCTCCTTCTGAAATGCCTCCCGCTTCAACTCGACGTACCCCGGCCCGGTCTGGGCCCACACGCCCATCGTCGCTCCGAGGAGGATTCCGGCCACGATCATCGTGAACATTCGTCTCGTCATCTTGACCTCCTGGGCTGGCGCTGGTCGCCGGTGACGGTCGGGGCGCCGGGGTACAGGTAGCATGCAACGGCTCGATCAGGATCGGTCTGGAAGAGAGATGGGGCGGTTTCCCGGCACGAAGCCACGACCGACGGGCACCGCCCGGCGAACTTACAGCCGGGGACGTTCGCTTCCCTCGCCGCGACGGGCGCGGATTGCATCTCGGTCATCCAGGTCCGCTCGGGACTGGCCAGTGGGATCGACGACAGGAGGAGCTGCGTGTAGGGATGCTGGGGCCGTTTGACCACGAGCTCCACATCGCCGATCTCTACCACCGAACCGCGGTAGAGCACGACGATGGTGTCGCTTATCTGGTAGGCCGTGGCGAGATCGTGCGTGATGTAGATGATCGAGATGCCCAGGTCTCGGTTCATGGTGCGCAGCGACGCCAGGATCGTGGCGCGAAGCGACGCGTCGACCATCGACACCGGCTCGTCGGCCAGGATCACACGCGGGCGCAGGAGCAGCGCGCGCGCCACCATGATCCGTTGCCGTTGTCCGCCGCTCAGCTGGTGCGGAAAGCGGCCGAGCGTCTCTTCTGGACGAAGCCCGACCGCGCGAAGGACGTCGTCGATCAACGCTCGCGCTTCCGCTCTGGACGTCGCCAGGCCGAACTTCGCGATCGGTGTCGTCAGCACGTGATCGATCCGGTAGAACGGATTGTAGACGCCGTACGGGTCCTGGAAGATGACCTGGACGTCGCGCCGGAATGCGCGCCCGTCCGCGCGCGACATCGCCCGGAGCTCCTGGCCCTTGTAGAGGATCTGTCCTCGCGTCGGCGCTGTGAGGCCCAGGAGCAGGCGGGCCAGTGTGGTCTTGCCGCTGCCGCTCTCACCGACGACGGCGATGATCGAAGGCCGATCGCCGTCGATGGCAAGCGAAAAGTCGTCGAGAGCGAGCGTCGACCTCCTATCGAAGTATCCGCCCCCGAAGATTCTGGTCGCGTGCCGGGCCTCGAGCAGCGTCGTCATACCAGATGACACGCGCCCCAGCCATCCGGTCGTACCTCGCGCAGCGCCGGCGGCTCGGTCCGGCAACGCTCGACGGCATCCGGGCATCGCGGATGAAACGCGCAGCCCGGCGGCAGGTCGCGGAGCAGAGGGATGAGCCCGGGGATGCCGTTGAACGCTCCCTTCTGCCGAAGCGAGGGCAGGCTGGCGATGAGCATCCGCGTATATGGGTGCAGTGGCCGAGTGAAGACCTCGCGAACCGGCGAGACCTCGATCAGCCTGCCCGCGTACATGATGCCGAGCCGGTCCACGAACTGGGCCATGAGTCCCATGTCGTGCCCGACCAGGATCACCGACGCGTCGAGATCCTTCTGCACTCGGGCCAGGGTCTCCATCACCTGCTTCTGTACCACCACGTCGAGAGCACTGGTCGGCTCGTCGGCGATGATGACGCGAGGACGAAGACTGATCGCGATGGCGATGCAGGCGCGTTGTTTCATGCCCCCGCTGAGCTCATGCGGAAACATCGCCGCCACTTCGGGCGGCAGCCCGACCGACTCGAGCAGCTCGCGGACCCTCATGTCGCGCTCGCGCGTCGACATGCGGATCTCATGATCCCGGAGCGCGTCGATGATCTGATCCTTGATGCGCATGACCGGATTCAGCGAGTTCATCGACCCCTGAGGGATCAGCGCGATGCGCGCCAGCCGTACGCGGCGCATCTCCTCGTCGCCGAGCGACAGAAGATCGACGCCGTCCAGCCGGACCTCGCCGTCGTCGATGCGACCGGGCGGCTGGATCATTCTCAGGATTGCCAGCGCCATCGTCGATTTTCCCGAGCCCGATTCTCCGGCGAAGCCGAACCGCTCCCCGGCGCGCAAGCCGAAGCTGATGCGATCCGTTGCTCTCACGGCGCCGTGCGGGGTGTCGTAGTGGACGGTCAGGCCACGCACGCTGAGCACGTCGGTCGTCAGATCGCCCTCCGCAGCCTCGGATTCGCGATCTCGTCCAGCCCCACGGTGAGAAAGAACAGCCCGAGGAAGACGATGACGATGATCGTGATGGGTGCGGTCCACCACCACCACCAGCCATTGATGAGCGCAGCGTTGAAGTTCACCCAGTAGAGGGTCATGCCCAGCGTCGGAGAATCGATCGGTCCGAGCCCGAGCACCTCGAGCCCGACCGACGCGAGGATCGCCGACGACACCGAGTTGACGAGGGTCGCGGCGAGATAGGGCAAGAGGTTGGGCATCAGCTCCTTGACGATGATCTCGGGTCCACTCATCCCCGAGAGCCGAGCCACCTCGACGTAGCCGCGCTCACGCAGACTCAGCACCTGGGCCCGGATCGTGCGCGCGGGATTCAGCCAGGCGAGCGACGCGACGATGATCGCCATTTGATTCACCGTGAGCCCACGCCTGAGAGACACGGCGATGAGAATGAGCACCAGCAGCCCGGGGACGGTGAGCCCGATGTCCACGACACCCCGGATGACGGCGTCGAGCCGACCCCCGTAGTAGGCGGAGACGAAGCCGAGGACCGTGCCGATTCCCACGCCGAGCAAGCCCGCGATGAACCCGATCCGGAGTGTCAACGGAGTGCCCGCCACCATGACCGCGAAGAGATCGCGCCCCTGGCGATCCGTGCCGAACGGGTGCGCGATCGAGGGCGCCTGGACGGAAGGCGCGGAGAGAGGGCGGCTCTTGCTCGTGTCGACGACCAGGTGGCCGATGATCACGAAGAGCCCGAGGGCGGAGAGCAGGGCGATGCCCCCGACCAGTGAAAGATTGCGCCTGAGGTATCCCACGCTTTACGTCCTTCGATAGCTGATGCGTGGGTCGAGCAAGGGATAGACGATGTCGAGGATCAGGGTCGTGACCCCGAGAGCCACGATGATCGTGAACACGATCCCCTGGATGAGGAAGTGATCGTTCTCACGAATGGCATGAAAGAGAATCGTTCCCACGCCGGGGTAGCCGAAGATGACCTCGACCAGCACCGCCCCCGACAGGATGTTGCCGAGGGCGAGCGCCAGCGCGGTGGTCTGAGGCAGGATCGCGTTCCGGACGCAGTACCGCAGAAAGATCGTCGAGCGCCGGAGCCCTTTCGCTTCGGCAAAGAGGACGTAGTCCTCCCCCTGTGTCGTGACCATCATTCCCCGCATGCCGAGCGCCCACCCGCCGGTCGCGACCAGCACGATGGACAGCGCCGGCAGAATCGCGTGCGCGATCACATCGCCGACGAAGGTGACGGTCAAAGCCGGGAAGGCGCCCGGGCTGTAGCCGCCGAACATCGGCAGCAGCTGGATCCGGAACGCGAAGACGTACATCAGAATCAGGCCGAGCAGGAAAAACGGAATCGCATGGAGCGCCCAGAGAGGCGGCATGAAAACCCGCATCCAGCGAGGGGCGCCGGGCCACGCCAGGAGCGCGCCGAGCGGGGTTCCGATGGTGAACGACAGCACCGTGGTGGTTCCGAGAAGGCCGACGGTCCAGGGAATCGCCTCGGCGATGATCTCGTTCACCGTTCTCGGATAGTTCGAAATCGAGTAGTTGAAATTGAAGCGGGAGACATCGCCCAGATACGTCATGTACTGAACCCAGAGGGGCCTGTCCAGGCCGAACCGGTGCTCGTATTCCTTCACCATCGCTTCGAGACCGGACTGCACGTACCCGCCGAGTTGTGCCTGCTGGAGCAGCGTCGCGCGGACGGGATCCTGCCCTGACAGACGAGGCAGGAAGAAGTTGAGCGTGGCGGCCAGCCAGACGATGAGGACGAACACACCCAAGCGCTTGAGGAGATAGTCAGCGCGCACGGAGACCCCTCGGCGAGCGCCGGCCCGCGCGCGAAGCACCCAGGGCGCGAGCTACTGAGTGGGTTGCAGGTTCCAGAGGACCATGGCGTACGTCAGATGCCAGAAGGCACCGTTGACGTATGGATTCTGCTCGGTGGGCCAGTTCGTCCAGAACGTCGTGTTCATCGGGATCCGATGGAAGTTGTGCACGAGCGGGATGTCGGGAAGCTCGGGAATCCAGATCTCCATGGCCTTGCGGAACAGCTCGGTGAGCCTCGACTTGTTGCTCATATCCGTCACGAAGACGTCGTCCACGATCTTGTTGTAGGCTTCGTTCTTCCACCGAGCGAAGTTCACGAGGTGAGCGCCGGGCACTGCGACGCTCACGCTCTGGTAGAGCCGCAGCGTGTGATAGGGATCGTTCACGCTCCCGCCGTGCCCGTAGAGTGCGCCCGTGTACTGTCCCTTCTGAAACCGGTCGTCAAAGTCCGGGGGCAGGCTGAAGCCTACATCGACGCCCTGGCGCTTGAGCTGTTCCGTCAGCACCGGACCGATGGCGGGACCGCTGGCGCCGAACCCGATGATGTCGAGCTTGAGCTTGTTGCCCTGCGCATCGGTCCAGATTCCCACGCCGTCCTTCTTCCAGCCTTTGTGAGCGAGGAGGTCGTCGCCTTTCTTCGGGTTGAATTCGAGCGTGTTGTTCTTGGCCAGCAGGTCCTTCACCGATGCGATGTAGGGACGCAGCGGCGGGTATTCCGGCAAAGGCAACGGGGCCGCCTGCGAGGCGCCGACATAACCGACGTCGATGATCTGCTGCCGGTCGATGAAGTAGCTCAGCGCCCACCGCACGTCCTTGTCGTTGAACGGCGGCTTCTCGTTGTTCACGTAGAGCGAGATCGGCCACCAGTCCATGTAGCCGTAGGGTGGCTTCTGGCCGGTGTGAGTGACGATCTTCGGGTTCTGACGGAACACCGTCGGATAGGTCGCGGGCTGCATGCCCTGGCTGTAGTCGACCTGGTTGGTGATGAGCGCCTGGGCGAGTTGCTGCTCCCCCGCCGACGGCAGCCACACATTGCGCTCGACCCTCGGCATCGGGGCCAGGCCGGCCTTGGCGGCCCACCACTCGTCCCGCCGATCGACCACCTTCTGCTGGGGCGACGTGAAGGCCACTTTCCAGGGGCTCGTGGTGACCGGCCAGTCCTTCGACTGATCGAAGTGCTTGAACGTCGTCCAGTCCTGCCCCTGGAAGATGTGCTTGGGCACGATGTAGACGCCGATGTCGTACTTGTACGTCATGAAGTAGAAAAAGCGCGGTGCCGGAACTTTGAACTTGATGAGGACGGTGTTGGGCGCGCTGGTTTTGGCCTCCTGCATGAACTGCTGCACGTCCACGCCCCAGCGCACCTTCGGCCCGAGCTCCTTCAGCGTATTCAACGTGTAGGTCACATCGTCGGCGCTAAAGGGCATGCCGTCGCTCCACTTGATGCCGGAGCGGGTCTTGATGGTCAGCTCCTTGAAATCGGGGCTGTACTTGTAGCTCTCGGCCAGCCACAAGTATTCCTTGTCGGCAAACGCACTGTAGTACGCGAGCGGCTCGTAGAAGATCCCGGGGCCATTTTGGTGGTTCGAACCGATGGCGTAGGGATTCCACAGCTCGTAGTCGATCCACCGCCCCTCACGGCTGCCGGACCACACGAGCGTCAATGTCCGGGTCCGCGGCACGCTTCGCGGCTGGGCGGACGTCGTCGTCACCGACGGCAGGGCGGCCGCACCGACCGCCAGCGCGCCGATCTTGACGAATTTTCGCCGGCTGAGCCGCCGACGCCGCGTGCGATTGTCCATGGCGTTCTCCGGGCTCGACCAAGGCTCCCCGGTCGTGGTCATTCGGTTGTCCGTGGCCATCCGATGGCGTTCGGGATCAAATGTTGCGGTAGCGTGTCACGAGGCTTCACAGCCTGTCAAGGATCGAGACTTCGGCCCGACAGAATTGCCTGGTAGTTTCTACCGGGCGGAGCGCCGCCCGTCGCGTCGCGTCGTCGCAAGTCGCCAGAAACTCAGCCCCGGCTCGTTCGGCATAGTGCTTGCCCCTGGATGCGTTCGTGGATGATGCGAAACAGAAAGACTCGCACGATCGTCTGCTCCTTCAGCGGAAAGAGAGCGTTCTCATGAACAAGTGGTGGCTCGCAGGACTCCTGTGCTTGCTGGGCGCGGCCGGGCCGGCCGACGCGCAGGTCCGCGTCAGCATCGGCGTGCCGTCGATCGACATCGGCATCCACCTTCCGGCGCTGCCCACGCTGACGGTGGTCCCGGGCTCGCCCGTGTACTACGCGCCGAGCGTCGGCACCAACTTCTTCTTCTACGACGGCATGTACTGGGTCTACCAGAACGACAACTGGTACTCGAGCTCCTGGTACAACGGCCCGTGGGCGCTCGTCGGTCCCGACATCGTGCCCGCTTTCATCCTGCGGGTGCCGGTCAGGTACTACCGCCGGCCGCCGGCCTATTTTCACGGCTGGGCGGCGAGCGCGCCGCCTCGATGGGCCGAGCACTGGGGCCCCACCTGGGCACAGCGGCATAGCGGCTGGAACCACGCCTACCACGCTCACGTCCCGCGCCCTGCGCCGGTGCCGGCCTACCAGCGTCAATACGGCGAGAAGCACTACCCGACCGTGGGGCAGCAGCCCACGCTGCACGCCAAGAATTACAAGTACGAGCCCCACGAGCCCGTGGTGCGGCAGCACTACGAGCAGCACGCGGCGCCGCGAGAGCACGCACACTCGTGAGCACGCGAGGAATACTGGAGAGGAGACAAGGAATGCGTAGCAAGATCGCGGCGATTCGGTGCTGTCTACCGGAGCGCACCGATTCGCAGACTGCGCGGTTCGTCGAGTGGGAGGAGCAGCACCACGCGGCAGGTCAGTAGCCGCGCGTCAGCATGAATCGGGCGAGCGCGGCAGAGGTCGGACGATCACGGCAGCCTCGCCGAGCTGCACGCTGCTACTGACGATGAGCGATCACGACGCGCTGGAGTGATGGGCCGAGCTCCCGCAACTCGGTCCGCGTGAACCCGGCACGGCGGAACATCTCCTCGAGCTCCCGATAGGTGTATACGTCCCCTCTGGGCGTTTGAGCCAGTAAGGACAAGGCCAGTGAGGGAGCGGGGGGAGGTGACAGCCGGTCGTCGTCAGGTATCCACTGCAACGCCACCACGCGTCCATCGTTCGTGAGGGTGTGCCGAATCTTTGTCAGCAATCGCTCGCACTCCGCGGGGCCAAAGTCGGGCAGGAAATTCGTGACGAGTACCAGGTCGTAGCGCTCGCGGAAGGTGATGCTGAAGACGTCCCCGGGTATCGTGCGGTATCGCTCCGAGACGCCGGCGTCGCGCGCGTTGCCAACCGCCACGTCGAGGACCGCCGGCCAATCCTGGGCGAAGATCTCCGCGCGGGGGTTCGATTTCGCGATCGCGATGCCGTGGTGACCGTGTCCGCACGCGATATCGAGGACCCGTATCGCTCCGAACGAAAAGCTTTCCAGCAGTGCTGCGAGCCGCTTCCCGTTTGCCGCCCCGATTGGCGTGCGCGCCCGCGCGAATTGCACCCAGCAGGGATGCTCGGGCGCTAGAGTGCCCGCCGACGCGAGCGCCGTTCCTCCGCCCCGTACGGCTTGCGTCAGATGTTGAAAGCCCTCCGCGAAGGGCCCACCAGCGGACATCTGAATTGCGGCATCCGCGATGAAGTGAGGCGAGTGTCGATCGAGGTACCGCGCCGCCTCGTCTGTCTGCCAGTAACGCCCCTGCCGCTTCTGCAGGAGTCCCAGCACGCAGAGATAGTCGCAAAGCACCCGCACTCCGCGCGCGGACGCATTGCAATGAGCGGCGATGTCGTCCGGGGACGACCCCTCATCACCAATCGCCGTGAAGAGATCGAGCTCGACGGCCGTCGCGAGCGCCGCAGCTCGATGCAAGGACTCGAGAATGCCAAAAATGGTATGCGGTAGCGTTTCGGGCGCCGACTCGTCGTGCATCTGCGTCCCCTCGACTGGCTGGTCCCGTGGAGCTGGACTTTGCAATGGTGTGTCTTTATAAAAGGCGGTTGACTTTGTCAAGCGAGTTCTTTATATAGTCTCGCCATGCCAGCGCGCGGCAAGAAAACGACGGCCATGGTTCGCTCGCGGCGGGCCATCGTCCACATCCTGAAGGAGGAGGGCGCGATGGATGCCGGGGCGCTGGCCGAGCGGCTTCAGGTCTCGGCCATGGCGGTGCGACAGCATCTGTATGCCTTGCACGGCGAGAAGCTCGTCACGTATCAGGAACGGCGCCAGCCGCTGGGCCGGCCAGCGAAGCTGTGGCAGTTGACGGCCGCCGCCGATCATCTGTTCCCCGACGGCTATGCGGAGCTGACGCTCAGTATGCTCACGTCAGTGCGCGAAGCCTTCGGGGCGGCGGGATTGGCGCGGCTGCTCGAGCTTCGGACCCGCGATCAGATCGCGCTCTATCGCCGACGCGTCCCGGAACGCGGCGCGCTGCGAGACCGGGTCGAGGCGCTCGCGGCGATCCGGACCGCCGAAGGGTACATGGCCAGCTCGACACCTGGGCCGGACGGATCGGTGCTCTTGTTCGAAAACCATTGCCCGATCTGTGCGGCGGCGGTGGCGTGCACGGGTCTGTGCGCGAAGGAGCTAGAAGTCTTTCAGGCGGTCCTGGGCCCAAAGGTTTTGGTCGAGCGAGCCGAGCACATCGTCGCGGGTGCGCGTCGCTGTGCGTATCGCGTGGTCACCCAGGGGATGGGCGGGCGACGACGGCCCAAGAGGTGAACCGGCCGGGGACAGGCTAGGCGAAGGAGCCGGTGAGGGCAAGGAGCTGTGCGCGAGGCCTCACCGACCCGGCGTCGCCGGCTGGTACGATCTTAGGAAAGCGCACACCTGGTCGATCGTCTTGTCGAGCAAGTCCTTCGGCTCGCGCCAGGGAAACACCGTCGACTGCGCCTTCGGCGCGAGCGCGGCAATGTCCACGGATGTCTGATAGGGGTGCGCCGGGGTGTCGTCCGGCATGACGAGGAGCGGCGTTTGGCAGGACCGGACGAACTCGCGCGACACGCTGTACACGAAGTCCGGGCGTCGGCGATACAGGTCGTGCAGATAGGCCTGGATGCTCTCCGCCGTGATCTCGGGTCGCCGGGCTCGCAGCTCGGGGCCCCAGACATCACGCCCGGAGTTGTACATGACGTCGGGATTCTCCGGCCGATGCCCGACCGGTTGGCACAGCACGGCGGCCACGACGCGCTCGGGGGCCCGCTCGATGAGCTTGAGCCCGAACGGTCCGCCGATGCAGTAGCCCATGTAGAAGAACTTCTGCGCCCCGAGGTGGTCCATCAGCCCGAGCTGGTCGTCCGCGAAGGCGCCCCAAGAGTCACTGGCGGGAATCGGTCCGGTGGACTCGCCGCCGTTCGCATTGCGCTGATCCATCGTGATGCAGCGGAAGTCACCCTTGAACGCTTCCATCGCGTTGAATACCGCGGTGGGCCAGTTGCTCACGCGGGAGTTCAAACCCCCGCCGGGCGTGACGAGCAATGGGAAGCCCGAGCCAACCATCTCGTAGCGGATGCGGACGTCACCTTTTTCGTAGAACGGCACGGCAGTCTCCTTCTAGCGCCTGACAGCCGAGCCGGCCACCGCCGTCCGCATCGGCGCATCGAGTGTGTCGTCGATCTCGTCGAAGGTGCGCCCCTTTGGCTCGTACCCGAACACCCAGAAGCCGATCAGCCCGAGCACGTACCACGCCGCAAAATACACGAAGGCTGGGCCGAGCATTACTAGGTTAGGCGCCGCCGGCTTGATGAAGTCGCCGGCCCCCATGATCAGCGCTAGCCCCAGCGGCCCGACGAACTTGCCCAGGTTGCCAACGCCATAGCTGAGCCCCATGCCGCTGGCGCGCAACCGAGCGGGCCAGATCTCGGCCATGTACGGCCCGACCACCGAGTAGTTGGCACTGCCGAAGAAGGTCTGGAACAGGAAGAGCAGATAGAACACCGACCAGGAGCCGATCGAGGCGTCGTACAGATAGCCTTGCGCGACCATGCCGAGGCCGCTGCACACCATGCACAACGTCGCCGAACCGCGGCGGCCCAGTGGC
>JACXTT010008080.1_pt1 | contig 14658 bp, 14 predicted proteins | sample 9270951 | NCBI WGS metagenome assembly JACXTT01 (sample SAMN15532306, study PRJNA645909) | rock metagenome | isolation source: weathered quartz diorite | place: Puerto Rico | collected 2017-06-21
GCGGGGCGCTCGCGACCGCCGTGGGCCGGCTCGACTCGCTGTCGCCGCTGGCGGTGCTCGGCCGCGGCTACAGCCTGACCCGCACGACGACGGGCGACATCGTCCACAGCCCGGCCCAGGTGCAGGTGGGCGACGCGATTCGCGTGCTCCTGCAGCGCGGGAGCCTCGACGCGCGGGTGACCGATACGAAGGAGCGGGATGACCGACCTCAAGTTTGAAGACTGCCTGGCGCGGCTCGAGCAGATCGTGGGTCGGCTCGAGACCGGCAACCTGCCGCTCGAGGAATCGCTGAAGATCTTCGAGGAGGGCATCGGCCTGGCGCGGAGCTGCGCGCGCTATCTCGAGGACGCGGAGAAGCGCATCGAGGTGCTCGCCAAGGACGACAGCGGCGCCCTGGGCGCGCGCCCGTTCGCGCTGGAGTCCGAGCGGGACCAGTGAGCGCCTTCGACCTCGACGCCTATCTGAAAGAGCGGCGCCGGCTGGTCGACGCGGCGCTCGACCGCTTTCTGCCGGGCGAGGACACGCCGCCGCCGTCGGTGCATCGCGCGATGCGCTACAGCGTGCTGGCCGGCGGCAAGCGCCTCAGGCCGATCCTCGTGATCGCTGGCGCCGAGCTGGTCGGGGCCGCGCCCAGCACCGTGATGCCGACCGCGTGCGCGATGGAGATGATCCACACGTACTCGCTCATCCACGACGATCTGCCGGCGATGGACGACGACGACTATCGGCGCGGCCGGCTGACCAACCACAAGGTGTTCGGCGACGCGATCGCGATCCTCGCGGGCGACGCGCTCTTGACCTACGCCTTCCAGATGATCGCCCAGAACGCGGCGCTGCCCGGGGTGGACGCGAAGGTGGTCTGCGACGTCGTCGCCGAGATCGCCGAGGCGGCCGGCACCCTGGGCATGGTGGGCGGCCAGGTCGTCGACATCGAGTCGGAGGGCAAGACGATCACGGCGGCCGAGCTCGAGTACATCCACGTGCACAAGACGGCCGCGCTGCTCCGCGCCTCGCTCACGGTGGGCGCGAGCCTGGGCGGCGCCGACGCCGCGGCCCTCGCCGCCGTCGCCGACGCCGGGCGGAATCTCGGCCTGGCGTTCCAGATCGTCGACGACATCCTGGACGTCGAGGGTAGTCTAGAGACGCTGGGCAAGACCGCCGGCAGCGACGAGCGCAAGCAGAAGGTGACCTATCCCGCGCTTCACGGCATCGAGGCGTCACGCCGTGAGGCGCGGCGATTGATCGAACGGACGAAGAGCCGGCTCGACGTGTTCGGCGCCCGATCGGCGCCGCTCTGCGCCCTGGCCGACTTCGTCGTGGAGAGGAAAAGCTAGTGTCGTCGATCACGGGGCTCTACGCGCGCGAGATCCTCGATTCGCGCGGCAATCCGACGGTCGAGGTGGAAGTGCAGCTCGAGTCCGGGGCCTGGGGCCGCGCGGCGGTGCCTTCGGGCGCCTCCACGGGCAAGCGCGAGGCGATCGAGCTGCGCGACGGCGACGGCCAGCGCTATCGCGGCAAGGGCGTGCGCCAGGCGGTGCGCAACGTCGAGGACACGATCGCGCCCGAGGTGGAGGGCATGGAGGCCGCCGAGCAGGCGGCGCTCGATCAGGCGCTGCTCGAGCTCGACGGCACGCCCAACAAGTCGGCCCTCGGCGCCAACGCGATCCTCGCGGTGTCGCTGGCCGTCGCCCGCGCGGCGGCCGACGACGCCGGGCTTCCGCTCTACGCCTATCTCGGCGGGGTCGGCGCCCGGCTCATGCCGGTGCCGATGCTCAACGTGCTCAACGGCGGCGCCCACGCCGACAACGGCATCGACTTCCAGGAGTTCATGCTGGTGCCGGCCGGCGGCGAGAACTTCTCGAGCGCGCTCCGCATGGGCGCCGAGATCTTCCACACCTTGAAGGACATCTTGCACGAGAAAGGCCTGGCGACCGGCGTGGGAGACGAGGGCGGCTTCGCGCCGAACCTGGCCAGCAACACGGCCGCGCTCGACCTGTTCATGCAGGCGGTCGAGAAGGCGGGCTACCGGCCGGGCGGCGACGTGTTCTTCGCGCTCGACGTGGCGGCCAGCGAGTTCGCCGAGCCGGGCGGGCGCTACCGGCTGCGGCGCGAGAACCTCGTGCTCTCGAGCGACGAGATGATCCATCGCTATGAGCAGCTGCTCGACCGCTACCCGATCGTCTCGATCGAGGACGGCCTCGGCGAGGACGACGTGGCCGGCTGGGGCCTGATGACGCGCAAGCTCGGCGGCCGGGTCCAGCTGGTGGGCGACGATCTCCTGGTGACCAACCCCGCGATCATCCAGCAGGCGATCAAGAACGGCCTGGCCAACGCCGTGCTCGTCAAGGTGAACCAGGTGGGCACGCTCACCGAGACGCTCGAGGCGATCGAGCTGGCCAAGCGCGCCGGCTACGGGACCGTGATCTCCCACCGCTCGGGCGAGACCGAGGACACCTTCGTGGCCGATCTGGCCGTCGCCGTCAACGCGGGCCAGATCAAGACGGGCTCGGTGGCCCGCAGCGAGCGCACCGCCAAGTACAACCAGCTCCTGCGCATCGAGGAAGAGCTCGGCCACTCCGCGTCGTGGCCCGGACGTTCCCTCTACACCCGCGTCGCGCGGTGAGAGCGCCCCGGGTCGATCTCGAGCGGCTGAGCCCGAGGCGGCTCGGCACCATCGCCATGGTCGTGCTCGCGGTCGGCCTGGCCGTGTTCGGCGTGAAGGAATCGGTGCGCGGCTGGCAGATGCGGCGCGACATGCGCGCGGTGGAGCGCGAGGTGGAGGCGCTGCGCGCCAAGCAGGCCGAGCTCACGCGCACGGTCGAGCGCCTGCGCAACGATCCGCTCTACATCGAGAAGCTCGCCCGCGAGGAGATGGGCATGGTCCGCGAGGGCGAGACCGTGCTGAAGTTTCCGTCGCAGACCTCTCCCGGCACGCCTCGCTAAGCTCAACCGTGGACGCGTTCTGGGCCTGGTTCTGGGGCACCGGTTGGTTCTGGTTCGCGATGTTCTGGGCGGCCCTGCTGGTCAACGGCCGCGCGGCCTTCAAGCTCTTGCTCGACTGGAAGGGTATGCTCACCACGTGCCGCTTCGTCGAGCAGGCGTACGAGAAGCTCGCGGCGCTCCCGGACGAAGCCGCGCTCGAGCGCGACGCGCAGGCGCCGATCTTCGTGCACCTGGTGCCCGCCTGGCAGGAGCCCGAGATCGCGACGACCCTTCGCGCGCTGCTCGACTCGCGCTATCCGCACGCCAAGGTCCACGTGATCGTCGCCGCCCGTGAGGACGAGGAGCGCTCGCCCCATCCGGCGATGGGCGTCTCGACCGCCGAGATGGTGCGCCGTTTCCGCGAGGGCCTGCCGCCCTGGCAGCAGAAGATGCTCACGCTCGTCGCGATGCCGGGCGAGGGCCGCAAGGCGCACCAGCTCAACTGGGCGCTGCGCCCCGAGGTGCTCAAGCCGCTGCTCGATTTGCGCTACGATCCGGCGCGCGTGTGGATCGGGCTGAGCGACGCCGACTCGATCCCCGACCCGAACGTCTACCGCTGGATCGCCGCCGACCTGGCCCAGAACCGCGGCCGCCTGGCCTACCAGGGCGTGACGCTCTCGCTGGCCAACTTCGATCGCCTGGACGTCCGCGGCCGCGTGTGCGCCGTCCAGCAGTCGTCGATCTTCATCCGCGTCTCGATCGCGCGGCTGATCAACGAGCGCCGCCGCCTCGCGGCCTTCGCGCGGCTTCAGGCGCGGGCCCCGCGCGCGGCGCGCCTGCTGCGGCCGATCTTCGAGCTGTGCTTTCGCCGCTCGCAGATCTGCCTCGGCCACAACCAGTTCGTGCGCCTGGACACCCTGCAGAACCTCGGCGGCTTCCCCACCTCGGGCGCCACGGAGGATTCGACGCTCGGCTACGCGCTCGGCGCGCGCGGCGTCCTGATGGCCGCGATGCCGCTGCTGGAGCTGGTCGACATGCCCGAGTCGAGCGACGGCATGATTCGCCAGAACGCGCGCTGGTACAAGGGCGTCCTCGACGACGTCGCGTTTCTCCGCCGCGTGTGGCGAGGCCGGCCGACGGCCTACAACTTCGCTCAGCTCGCGCGGCACGTGGGCAACAAGGTGGTCGAGTGGCCCATCGCCGCCGTCGTCTATCCCGTGCTCGGCTTTCTCGGCTGGCATCTGGCCTATCGGTTCTCGTATCACCCCGCGTGGTTCCTGCTGGGCGTGGCGTTTCCGTCGATCTCGCTCGGCCTGACGATCTGGGTGGGCGGCATCGTCACGCAGGACCTGATCGAGAGCCTCACGCCCCACTTCCCGCGCCGGGTGAACGTGGCCCGGACCACCCTGAAGGCGAAGTTCTTCGGCACGTTCCGGTGCCAGACCTACTGGCTTCTGGCCACGCGCGGCGCCTGGCGCGTGCTCTGGTCGATGGCCCGGACCGGGCGATTCGAGCCGATCAAGACCAACCGCGTCGTTCGGACCAGCTAGCCGCGCTCGCTCTGCCCGCTTCTCGGGCAATCGCCCGATATCCGCAAGAATCTGAGAGCTAAATCAGCCCCTTGTGACGCGTCGTGCCCCGGTTTCGCGCAGCTGCGCCTTCCGCCCAAGCGTCGTTCTCGTCTGAATTCGCGGGGAGGGCTGGCCTGGCTCGGTACGCTGGAGCTGGAGGGAGGAAAGAGCCATGGCGACGAAGACTCTGGAAGGGACGGCGCACCGATGAGCGCCGGGGCGCTCGCGATCCTCGTCGGCGGCGGCCCCGCGCCCGGGATCAACGCCGTCATCGCGGCGGCCACGATCGAGGCGCGCAATCGCGGACTCGTCGTGCTTGGCTGCCACGACGGGTACCAGTGGCTGATGAACCGGGATACCGGCCACGTCCAGGAGCTCGAGATCGCCTCGCTCTCGCGCATCCACTTCGAGGGCGGCTCGGTGCTCCGGACTTCGCGTGCGAACCCGGCGCGCTCGGCCCAGACGCTCCAGAACGTCGCCGAGTCCCTGCGGCAGCTCGGCGCCTCGTACCTCTTGACGATCGGCGGCGACGACACCGCGTCGGGCGCGGCAGCGGTGGCGCGCGTGCTCGGCGGGAAGCTGGCGGTCGCGCACGTGCCCAAGACGATCGACAACGATTTGCCGCTGCCGGCCGGTGTGCCGACGTTCGGCTTCACGACGGCGGTCGACGTGGGCAAGGACCTCGTGCGCAATCTCATGAAGGACGCGGCGACCACCGACAAGTGGTTCTTCGTCACGATCATGGGACGCCACGCCGGCCATCTGGCGCTCGGCATCGGCAGCGCCTCGGGCGCGACCTTGACCGTCATCGGCGAGGAGTTTCCGCCCGGCCCGGTCAGCCTGGACCAGATCGCCGACATCCTGGAAGGAGCGATCATCAAGCGGCGCGTCGGTGGCCGCGAGCACGGTGTGGCGCTGCTCGCCGAAGGACTCATCGAGCGCCTCGATCCCGACACGCTGAGCCAGGTCGAGCGCGATCCCTACGGCAATGTCCGACTGGCCGAGCTGGAGCTCTCGCGCCTGCTCAAGGAACGCGTGGCGACGAGCTTGCGGGCGCGCGGGGTCGCGATCAGCATCGTCGCGAAGGATATCGGCTACGAGCTTCGATGCGCCCCACCCGGGGGGTTCGACATCCACTACTGTCGGGGCCTCGGCTACTGGGCGACGCGCTTCCTGCTCGAAGGCGGCACCGACGCGATGGTGACGATGCAGGGCGATACGTTCGTGCCGGTCCCGTTCCGCGACCTCATCGACGCGAAGACCGGACGGTTCCGCGTGCGCCACGTCGACGTGAAATCGGCCGCGTACCGAATGCTCGCCGCCTACATGATTCGACTCACGCCCGCGGACCTCGACGATCCCGAGCAGGTGAGCGCCTTGGCCCACGCCGGCGCGCTCGACGAGCCGACCCTGGTCAAGCGGTTCGGCGACGCCGTGACGCCGGGCCGCCGGACCGGCTGACGCTCGCGCCGCGCGAGACGGTCGCGCCCGAGAGGCGCGCCGCGCCTTGACTTCGCCCTGGTCACGGCGTTAATCGTCACCCGTCCCCGTTGTGGGCTCCCCCGGGCCCGCGCTCAGTGACGAGGAGGGACATGGCGAGTCGCCGGGGCTCATCGAAGAGGGAGGCGCCTGATGCCGCATTATCTCAGCGACGCAGAGCTCAAGCGCACCGCACCAGCCGAAGTCGCGGCGTTTCGAGGGCCGATTCCGACCCAGATCGTCTCGAACGGCGAGTACAACCCGCTTCCGCAGACGAAGGAGCAAAAGCGCGTCGAGGCCCGGGTGGCGCAGCTGGCGGGTGACCTCGCGCCCAAGCACGGCCTGAGCCGGCGCAAGTTCCTGGCCACGAGCGCCGGGATGGCCGCGGCCTTCATCGCGATGAACGACGTGTTCGGCCGGGTCTTCGACGTGAGCCGCGCCGAGGCCGCGACGCCGGGTGTCGCCGACCTGCGCGCCCAGGCGCTGTCGGGCCAGTTCATCGTGGACTGCCAGACGCACTTCGTGCGCGACGACTTCAAGCAGGAGGGGCTCCTCGACCTCGCCAAGTACGCCAAGAAGAACTGGAACCCCGTGCTGTGGGGCGAGAGCAAGCTGGAGCGCTACAAGTTCGAGAACTACGTGAAGGAGATCTTCGTCGACAGCGACACGAAGGTGGCGCTGCTCTCGGGCGCACCGTTCGACGATTCGAGCTGGGATCTCCTGAGCAACGACCAGATCGTCGCCGCCCGCACCTCGATCAACAAGTTCGCCGGCTCGCGGCGCCTGCTCGGCCATTCCGTGTTCACGCCGAAGCGGGACGGCTGGATGGAGCAGGTCGACCGCGCGATCTCGACCCTGAAGCCGGACAGCTGGAAGGGCTACACGATCGGCGATCCGCTGTTCCCGTCCAAGCTCGAGTCGTTCTGGTGGCTCGACGACGAGAAGCTCGTCTACCCGTTCTACGAGAAGGCCGTGAAGTCGGGTATCACGACGGTCTGCATCCACAAGGGCCTGCTGCCGGCGGACTACGAGACGTCGTGGCCCAAGGTGTGGGAGTACGCGACGGTGAAGGACCTGGGCAAGGCCGCCAAGGACTGGCCGAAGCTCAACTTCATGATCTATCACGGCGCGCTCCGCAACTTCCTGGAGACGCCCGACGCGTCGCTGGCCGAGTTCGAGCAGACCGGGAAGATCAAGTGGGCGAGCGACCTGGCCGAGATTCCCGCCAAGTTCGGCGTGAAGAACGTCTACGGCGAGATCGGCACCGCCTTCGCGACGGCCGCCGTCGCCAACCCGCGCTTCGCCGCGGCCTTCGTCGGAACCTTGATCAAGGGCCTCGGCGCCGACCACGTCATCTGGGGCACGGACTCACTCTGGTACGGCTCGCCCCAGTGGCAGATCGAGGCGATGCGCCGCCTCGAAATACCCGAGGACATGCAGAAGAAGCACGGCTTCAAGCCGCTGGGCGCCGCGGACGGCCCGGTGAAGCGCGCGATCTTCGCGGGCAACGCCACACGCATCTACGGCCTCAAGCCCAGGCTGGCGCAGCACGGCATCACCACCGACAAGATCGCCGCGATGAAGGCGGAGTACCTGGCCGCCGGCGGCGAGCGGACCAACGCGCGGTATGGGTACATCGCTCGCTCGTCGCGGGCGTAAAGGGCTTGAGTTGTTGACAGATCCACCAGCGTCGGGTACGCTGCGTGGGTCATCGCGGGGTGGAGCAGCCCGGTAGCTCGTTGGGCTCATAACCCAAAGGTCGTCGGTTCAAATCCGACCCCCGCAACCATGAACGGCGAGGGGTTAGCGGACGCTGAAGCCGCTAACCCCTTTCGTTTACCCAGACTTCACCCAGGAATTGGTTGGTTGGCTGCCGTGTCCGCCGGCTCACCTACCGTTGCCGTCGTCGCGGACACCGAGAAACTTGGCCCGCAGTGCGGAGCGGACGGGCGCGTCCGCCTCCGTCGCTCGACTGGCACGCTACACTCTGTTCATCGACCGCCCCGCCGACCGGCACGAAGGAGGACAGTGCCATGAAGACCGTAACGATCAGGAATCGGGACATGTACTGGGACATCGCCGCCGACATTCGTTTCCCACCCGGCTTCGACGAAGGAAAGAAGTATCCCGCCATCATCAGCGCCCACCCGATCGGCAGCTGCAAGGAGCAGACTTCGGGCAACGTCTACGGCGAAGCGCTGGCTAAAGCAGGGTTCGTCGTGATCGCGTTCGACGCCAGCTTCCAGGGCGCCAGCGGCGGCGAGCCGCGCTCCATCGAGGATCCAACGCTGCGTGTGGAGGACTTCCGTCACGTCGCCGACTATCTGGTGACGCTTCCGTATGTCGATGAGGATCGCATCGGCGTGCTCGGCATCTGCGGAGGGGGTGGCTACTCGATCAACGCCGCCATGACGGAACGCCGGATCAAGGCCGTGGGGACCGTCACCGGCGCGAACTACGGTCGCCTGATGCGCGAGGGATTCAGCGGGTACAAGCCGCTGGCCGCGCTGGAAGCGATGGCCAAGCAGCGCACCGCCGAAGCCCGTGGCTCCGAGCTGCATGTCGACGATCTTCTCCCGCCGTCTCCAGAGGAAGCGCAGCGTCGCGGCCTGACCGAGATCGACCTCTACGAGGCTACCGAATATTACCGTACGCCACGTGGGCAGAAGCCGAACGGTCTCAACCGCTCGCTCCTCTCGCATCAGGCCGCCGCCGTAGGATGGGACGCGTTCCACCTTGCGGAAGTGCTGCTCACCCAGCCGCTAATGGTCGTCGTCGGTGACAAGGTCGGCGCTTTTGGCGCCTATCGGGATGGCTGCGAGATCATCGGGCGCGCCCGCTCGGAGAAGAAAGAGCTCGTCGTCCTGCAAGGCTGGTCGCACTACGACCTGTACGACAAGCCTGAGCCCGTGGCGAAGGCGCTCGGGAAGCTGATTCCGTTCTACAAGGAGCATCTGGGTCTGGCGGAGGCCCCCCAGAAAGCGCAGCAGCGTGAGGCCGTCGCCGCCGCGTGATCGAACGGCGTCCGGATTCTCCGGGGTGTCTCGTCAGTACAGCCAGGCATTCATCGACTGGATAGTGGAGCAGTCCCAAAAGGACAAGACGTTCTTCACGAAGGCCCGGAAGAAGACCAAGGATCTGGCCAAGGCCAAGTCGAAGATATCAAGGCGTCAGAAGTAGTTGGGTGATCGCGCGACCCAATTGGCCGGGCTTAGAGTTGACGGCGCCCGTCAGGGCAAATAAGGGCCGAGCCTCAATAAGACCGTCACGTGATTAGTCCACGATAAGACGATCATAGTGGAAGGGTCTTCGGCTTTGCGTTCGGCTCGACATGAGAGGGGATTGCAGGGAGGCCGCACGCTTCTACGTGACTCAAGTGGCTGATCAAAGGAGAGACGTTCCTCAAAGACCGGGCGATCTAGGCTCGCAACTCATCGCCGCAGTCGCGGAATCCAGCGCGGGACGCGGGCGCAGTAGTCTTCGTAGTCCTTCCCGAATTTTCCGCGCAGCGTCGGCTCTTCAAAAATGAGGACCCAGGCAAAGAACCCGAGCCAGACCGCCAGCCCGTACTCGAGCACACCGACGCTCGAGAAGAAAAGCCCCTGGCCGAAGATCAGCGACACGAGGGCGACGTAAATGGGGTTGCGCACGTAGCGATAAAGTCCGGTCACGACCAGGCGTTGGGGAGGCGCGACGGGAGCCGGCGTCCCCAGACCTTGAATGGCGAAGCGGGCAAAGGAATCGAGCAGTACCGGCAAGCCGGCGGCGATCAGGAGCACGCCCACCATGCGAATCGGGAAGAAACCGAAGAAGGGCGGCGCCATGCGCCAGCGGCAGATTGCCCACGGGCCATAGCCGGCGAGGGTTCCGGGAGCAATCACCAGAAATATTGCCGAGCCGAGAATGGCGAGCGCGCGTTTCATGGGCACTTCAGCCTTTAGCACATGAGGATCGAGGATAGCCAACATCAACGCCCTCCGGCGGCGGTGCCCCCGTCCTTGGCCCCGGTCCCCGCGACATAACGACCTTCCTCGCGAGGGAGATCGCTGACTGAGAATGATGCCGTCGCCGTGACTACCCAGACTTCACCCAGGAATTACCCAGGAAGTTGCTCCAAGGCGGCGACGTGAGAACCGTCAATCTACGAGGTGTGGTCTAAAGGTCCACGACCTTCACCACGCTGCCTTATTCTTTTGAACCGCGGTCGCGGCTTTTCGGATCACATCTAGCACGAAGTCCGGCTGGGACAACATCGGCACGTGGCTGCTATCGGTCTCGAACACTGTTGCTCCCATACGCTTCGCGACGAAACGCTCCAAGTCGGGCTGGATAGTACGGTCCTTCGTAGCTACGATGTACCAACTCGGCTTCGATCTCCACGCCGTACCGTCCACTGTTTGTGTGAACAGATCTGCTACAGGTGCGGCATGAGTGGCCCAGACCAACTTCTGCTCTTCCTCTGGGAGATCACCTGCAAAGGATGGGACGCCATCCCTTTTCAGCCAAACGCGGCCGTCGGCAACCTCGATATGGGAAAAAATGTCGGTTGCCGGGAATTTCTCTTGCAGACTTTGTGTTGTCTCGTCGGCATCCGGGGCGAACGCCGCGAGGTAGACAAGCGCTGCAACTCGCGGGTCGGTGCCGGCCGCCGTGATGACCGAGCCACCATAAGAATGACCGACCAGGATCGCGGGGCTGCTTACCCGGCCCAAGGTTCTCTTCACGCAATCAACGTCGCCGGCGTGTGAATCGAGTCCGTGCTGAGAAGCGATCACTTCGAATCCTTCATTCAGGAGAGCCGGGATCAGTTTGCTGAAGCATGAGCCGTCGGCCCATAGACCGTGAACAAAAACGATGCTGGGTTTGCGTTGCAGGGACATAGAAACCCTCCTGAGGGTAGTTGGTGGGCAACAAGTAGCGTTATCCGTGTTGTTCGGACGATGTGCTGTTTCGTGGCGGTTAGCAAATACTTTGTGCGATGGAGATATGCTTTGAAAGTATGGGGTGGCTACTATGGAACTTCGTCATCTGCGCTATTTCGTTGCAGTCGCTGAGGAAGGTAGCCTCACGAATGCGGCGAGGCTTGCTCCCCGCACCCTGAAACGTGGTGAACGAGATCGCGGGATCAGCCGCCCCTCAAGCGCTGGAAGCGCGTCGCAGAGTTATCGTCGGCCGTGGCTCCCTTGACCCTAGTCTTCGATCTTGATCGGGAAAGTCGTCGCGTGCACAACCTCGGGATCGGGACCGGATCGCAATCCCGTATCGAGGGCGTCAATGGCGGAGATATCTTCGGTGGTGAGCGTGAAATCGAAGACGTCGAAGTTCTCGATGATGCGTTCGGGTCGGAAGGACTTCGGGACGGCAGACCAGCCACGGTCGATGTGCCAACGGAGGACCACCTGAGCCGGGGTCTTGCCATATTTCTTCGCGAGCCCGACGACGGTCGGGTGCCCCAGCGGATCGCCGGCCTTGCCCGGCTGACCTGTACGACGAACGCTGCCGCCGAGCGGCGACCACGCCTGAGTGACAATGCCGATGCGCTTGTGCTCGTCGCGTAGATCCCGCTGGGTGAAGGCCGGATGGAGCTCCACCTGGTTCACGGCGGGCATCACTTCGGAGCGGTCCATGAGGGCCGTGAGGTGTGTCGGGCCGAAGTTCGACACACCGATTGCGCGCGCGCGACGCTCGCCGAGGAGCCTTTCGGCTGCCCGGTATGACGCGACGGTCGCATCGAAGTTCGACGGAAGCGGCCAGTGGAGAAGGTACAAATCGACATAGTCGAGCCCGAGCCTTCGTAGGCTGGCATCGAAGGCTCGGAGCGCTCGGTCGTAACCGTATTCGCTCAACCACAGTTTGGTCGTGATGAACATCTCAGAGCGATCGATCTCACTGCGCGCGAGCCCTTCGCCGACGTCGCGCTCGTTGAGATAGGAAGCGGCGGTGTCGATGAGCCGATACCCGTTGGCAATCGCGGCCTGGACGGCGCGCGCCGTCAGTTCCCGCGCTTCCCGGCCCAAGACACCGAGCCCGAGAGCCGGCATCTTGACCCCGTTGTTCAGAGTGATAAGAGGACTTGCTCCACTCATGTCAACCCTCGCTTCGCAGATATTCGAGCCGATATCGGAGCCACACCACACCGCCGTCGAGCACCTCGCTGCTCTGCAAGCTCATCGCGCGGAGCGGGGCAGGTGCGCTGGATTCGTCGTCGTCGGAGTCGAAGCCGCTCGGCGCCCCCTTGGCTCCGTCCACGGCCGGAAAAATCGCCAGGCTGATCTCATCGACCAGCCCGGCGCGAAGAAAGGAGCCGTTCGTGCGGCCCCCACCATTGACCTCCAGGCGCTCGATGCCCAGCTCCCGGTTCAGACGCTCGAGTGCCAGCCGGAGATCGAGCTCGCGCTCGCCGGCGAAGATGTAGGAAACGCCATCCTGCCGCAGTCCCGCCAGATGCGCGTCGGATACCCGCTCGGTCAGCACCACCACGATCGGATCGCCGTCGATATCAGTCCGCCCCCATGCGATCGCGCCGTGCGTGTCGAGGACGATGCCGTGGGCCGCCGCGTCACGTCGAGCGATCCACGGTTCCCTTGGATAGGTCCGGGTGGTGTGGCGCGGGTAGGCCTGCAAGGTGGCGTATTCCTGTCCCGTGACGCGACCCACGAGCCACGCGTCGGCGCCGAGCAGCTCGTGCAGGCGGTCGAACAGCCCGTGACGGTGGGCGTCGGCGGGATGCCACCGAGGTATGAGAATGCGGCCGTCGACGCTCGCGACCATGTGACAGATGACGTGCGGCTTCATCGGCCTCTCGCCCTCATGAGGCCCCTTTCAGCTGCGGCTTGTCCGTTGGTGTGACGGTACCCATGTGATGCGGCGGTGGCGGTAGGACGATCCGCGGAGATGCTTGTACAATCCTCCAAACGACGTCTCCGCACGGCGGCTGACCGGGAAGGTGGTTTACGATGCGGACGATGAGAGACGCTACGACCGAACGAGAGGACCGCCGCCGGCAGGCCGATCAGGAGGAGCTCGTTGAGCGGATCGCCCGGGCGCTGCCGCACGACGGGACGGTCGAGCCGCAGCCGGGTCTGCACTTCCGTAGGTGTTCGAGACCGACCGAACGGATCCACGGCTTCCACGAGGCCGCATTCTGCGTGATCGCGCAGGGCAGCAAGGATCTCATCCTCGGAGAGGAGCGGTTCCGCTACGATCCCGCGCATTACCTGATCACGACGGTCGACCTGCCGATGATCGGTCAGGTCGTCGAGGCGTCGCCCGAGCGGCCCTGGCTTCGGGTCCGGCTAGTGCTCGATCCGTCCGTGGTAACCTCGGTGATGACGGAGTCGGGGGTCGTGCAGGCGCGCGGCGACGGCGTCGGCGTGAAGTCCATCGATGTCAGCCCGCTAGACGCGAACCTCCTCGATGCGACGCTACGGCTCGTGCGGCTCATCGACGCGCCGGATGAGTACCGCATCGTCGCGCCGCTCGTGATCCGGGAGATCATCTATCGCCTGCTGATGGGAGCGCAAGCCAGTCGGATGCGTCACCTGGCCAGGTTCGGAGGTCAAGCCCACCGGATGGTTCGTGCGGTCGAAAAGCTACGCGAAAACTTCGACAAGCCGATACGGATTCAGAAGGTCGCGCGGGAACTTGGCATGAGCGTCTCGGGGTTCCACGCCCATTTCCGGGCGATGACCGGGATAAGTCCGTTGCAGTTCCAGAAGCACCTGCGGCTTCAAGTGGCACAGCGCCTCATGCTCAGCGAGGATCTCGACGCGGCGGAAGCCGGCTACCGCGTCGGTTACGACGACGCCTCGCACTTCAGCCGGGAGTACAAGCGGCATTTCGGCGAGCCGCCGATGCGCGACGTCGAACGACTTCGAGAGCTCGCGACGGCCTGATACCGTCGTCGAGTCGCGACATCGAGGAGGTTCACGCATGCCCGCGTACTTCATCGTCGACAACGAGGTGACCGATCCGACCGGGTTCGAGGAGTACCGGAAGCAGGTACCAGGCACCGTGGAGCGATACGGCGGGAGGTTCCTCGTGCGTGGTGGACAGGTACAGACACTCGAAGGCGACTGGAAGCCCAAGCGCGTCGTCGTGACCGAGTTCCCGAGCATCGAGCAGGCCCGGCGCTGGTACGACTCGGAGGAATACGGTGCGCTGAAGGCGCTCCGGTTGCGCACGGCGAGGGGCAGCGTGGTCCTGGTCGAAGGGGTGTGACGGAAGAGCTGATCGAGACGATCGGCGGTAGGCCAGACTAAGATCTGCTCATGGGCGCGAGGCCACCGATGAACCGCCGACTCGCCGCCATCCTCGCCGCCGACATCGCCGGTTACAGCCGGCTCATGCACGAAGACGAGACCTCCACCGTGCGCGACCTCAAGGCGCATCAGAGCGTGGTCCTGCCGCTGATCCCGCAGCACGGAGGTCGGATCATCGACACCGCCGGTGATGGCATCCTCGCCGAGTTTCCCAGCGTCGTCGGTGCCACCGAATGCGCGATCGAGATCCAGACCATGATGGCCGCGCGCAATCAAACCGTGCCCGAGCATCGACGCATGCGATTTCGCATCGGCATCAACCTCGGCGATGTCGTTCACGACGACACGAGGATCTACGGCGACGGCATCAACATCGCCGCCCGGTTGGAGGCGCTCGCGGACCCGGGCGGCGTGCTCGTGTCCCG
>JACXTT010008081.1_pt1 | contig 14657 bp, 13 predicted proteins | sample 9270951 | NCBI WGS metagenome assembly JACXTT01 (sample SAMN15532306, study PRJNA645909) | rock metagenome | isolation source: weathered quartz diorite | place: Puerto Rico | collected 2017-06-21
GCGGAGCTCGAGGCGTTCGTCCTCGAGCACGAGCTCAACGAGGACGAGGCCGAGGCGCTGCAGCGCGAGCTCGAGACCGTGGGTCTCGAGGTCGGCGCGCCGCAGAGCGCAAGCGAGAAGGAGGAGAAGGAGAAGGAGGCCGCCGAGTCGGAGGTCTGGGCGGCCGAGGCGCTCACGGGCGCAGCCGACTCGCTGCAGCTCTTCCTCGCCGACGTGGGACGCCACAAGCTGCTCACCGCCGCCGAGGAGGTATCGCTCGCCAAGCAGATCGAGCGGGGTGACCCGGTCGCCAAGCGCCGCATGATCGAGTCGAACCTGCGGCTGGTCGTGTCGATCGCGAAGGGCTACCGCGGTCTCGGCGTGCCGTTCCTCGATCTCATCCAGGAAGGCACGCTCGGCCTCAACCGCGCGGTCGAGAAGTTCGACTGGCGGCGGGGCTACAAGTTCTCGACCTACGCCACGTGGTGGATTCGGCAGTCGGTGCAGCGGGCCGTTGCGAATCACGCACGGACCATCCGCGTGCCCGTCCACGTCGTCGAGCGGCAGCAGAAGCTCTCGCGTGCAGCCCGCCGGCTCGAGGTGGAACTCGGCCGCGAGGCGACGAAGGAGGAGCTCGCAGAGGCGACCGGCCTGCCCATCCAGCACGTCGACGAGGCGCTCGGCGCCGCCCATGCGTCGGTCTCGCTCAACCAGACGGTCGGCGCCGACGACGAGGGCGAGCTGGGTGACCTGTTCGCCGACCGCGAGGCCGCCGACCCGTTCGACGAGGCGGAGGAGTCGCTGCGCCGCCAGGGCGTGCGCAAGGCGCTCGACGCACTGCCGGAGCGCGAGCGGCGTATTCTCGAGCTGCGATTCGGCTTCGAGGGCGAGCCCTGGACGCTCGAGGCGATCGGCCACGAGCTCGAGCTCACGCGGGAGCGTGTCCGCCAGCTCGAAGGCCAGGCGCTGTCACGGCTCGCGGCACTGCGCGAATTGGCGTCACTCGCCGCGTAATCAGGGGTCTGGCCTTCCGGCCAGACCCGTCTTTCCTGCCTGCGCTAACCTGCCCGCGAAAATCGGGTCAGACCAGAAGCTCTGACCCCTAGCCAACTTTCGGTTCACCGTCGGGTCATAATTGGCACCCCCGGCCGCTTGTCGGGGGGTCCCCAGGGGAAAGGAGCAGGATGGGTAAGTTCCTGAAGGTAGGCCTCGCGGCATGTGCGGTGGCGCTCGCTGCCGTCGCGGCGGCGTTCGCCGCGGTCGGCAGGAGCACCGCGAGCGACACGCTCGTCTTCGGTGCGGCCTCGGATCCCGTGATCATCGACGGTCCGCTCGTCTCGGACGGCGAATCGCTCCGGGTCGTCGACCAGATCTTCGAGGGCCTTGTCGGCCTCAAGCCGGGCACCACCGTGATCACCCCCAAGCTCGCGCTCAGCTGGAAGGCGAGCACGAGCGGGCTGATCTGGGTGTTCACGCTGCGCAAGGGCGTCCTCTTCCAGGACGGCACACCCTTCAACGCCGCTGCGGTCTGCGCGAACTTCGACCGCTGGTACAGCTTCCCCGGCCCGCTCCAGACCGATGCAGTCACGTACTACTGGAACACGGTCTTCGGCGGGTTCAAGCATCCGGCGGCCGGTAGCCCTGGCCCGAGCAAGAGCCTCTACAAGGGTTGCAAGGCGTCGGGCAAGTACACGGCGAAGATCATCCTCAACCGCCGCTCGTCGTCGTTCCTCGGCGCCCTGGCGCTGACGAACTTCGGGATCGCGAGCCCGACCGCGCTCAAGAAGTACCAGGCGGACGCGGGCACGGTCAGCTCGGACGGCGTCTTCACGCCGTCGGGGACGTTCGGCACGCAGCACCCGATCGGCACCGGCCCGTACATGCTCAAGTCGTGGAAGGTGGGCGACCGGCTCGTCCTGACGCGATTCGACAAGTACTGGGGCCAGAAGGCGAAGCTGAAGCAGATCATCTTCCGGGCGATCTCCGACAACACCGCCCGCCTGCAGGCTCTGCAGACTGGTGAAATCCAGGGCTACGACCTCGTCGCGCCGCAGGACATCGCGACGATCAAGGGCAACTCGAAACTGAAGGTGCTCGACCGGCCGGCGTTCAACGTCGGGTACGTCGGCATGAACCAGGCGATCCCGCCGATGAACAACCTGCTCGTGCGCCAGGCGATCGCCTACGGCCTCGACAGGAAGTCGGTCGTGAACGCGTTCTACGCGGGTCGCGGCCAGGTCGCGGATCAGTTCCTGCCGCCGCTCGTCGTCGGCTTCGCCAAGACCGGCGTGCCGCAGTACCCGTACGACCCGGCCAAGTCGATCTCGCTGCTCAAGCAGGCGGGTCTCACACCGCCCGTGAAGATCGACTTCTGGTACCCGACGAACGTCTCGCGTCCGTACATGCCGGACCCGAAGCGGAACTTCGAGGCGTTCTCGGCCAGCCTCAGCAAGGCAGGCTTCCAGGTCGTTCCTCACAGCGCACCATGGCGTCCGGACTACCTGGGCGCCACGCAGAGCGGCAAGGCGCAGGTGTTCCTGCTCGGCTGGACGGGTGACTTCGGTGACCCGGCCAACTTCCTCAACGTGCATTTCGGCTCCAAAACGGATCTGTTCGGCTTCGACAACCAGAAGCTGTTCGATCTGCTCCAGAACGCCGACTCGGAGCCGGACATCGACGCGCGTACGAAGCTCTACCAGCAGGCCTCCATCGAGGTGATGAAGTTCCTGCCGGTGGTGCCGTACGTGCACACGAAACCGGCGCTCGCGTTCCAGAAGAACGTCCAGGGCTACGTTCCCAGCCCCGTCTCGCTGGAATCGTTCGCGACCGTCTCGTACACGAGCTAGCAGACGAGTGACAAACAGCCGGCGGACGACGACCGACTAGATGCTCCGGTTCATCGTCCGCCGGCTGATGCTGCTGGTGCCGATCCTCGTCGGGCTCTCGATCCTGATCTTCATGTGGATCCGGGCGCTGCCGGGCAGCCCGGCGCAGGCTCTGCTCGGCGAGCGGGCGACGCCCGCCGCGGTGGCGCAGATCCGCCACCAGTACGGGCTCGACAAGCCGATCTACGACCAGTACTGGCTCTACGTGAAAGAGACGAGCCAGGGCCATCTGGGCACGAGCATCGTCTCGCGGCGTCCGGTCACGACCGAGCTTCGCGAGCGCTTCCCGGCAACGGTCGAGCTAAGCCTCGCCGCGATGTTCTTCGCAATCTCGTTGGGGATCCCGCTCGGCTTCCTGGCGGCGAAGAAGTACGGGACGCTGTTCGACCACGGAAGCCTCGTCGCGTCGCTGATCGGGGTCTCGACACCGATCTTCTTCCTGGCCCTCTTACTCAAGTACATCTTCGCGGTGCGCCTCGGCTGGCTGCCGAGCATCGGCCGGCAGGACGTCCTCCTCGACACGCCGCACCCGACCAACTTCTACATCCTCGACGGCCTCGTCACCGGCCACTGGGTGGCGGCCTGGGACGCCCTCAAGCATCTGATCCTGCCCGCGATCGCACTCGGGTCGATCCCGCTCGCGATCGTCGCGCGGATCACGCGCGCGGCCGTGCTCGACGTCCAGAACGAAGACTACGTCCGCACCGCGCGCGCCAAAGGGCTGTCGCCACGGGTCGTCGACTCACGCCACATCTTCCGGAACGCGATGCTCCCGGTCTCGACGATCATCGGGCTCCAGACGGGCCTGCTGCTCTCGGGTGCCGTCCTCACCGAGACGGTATTCGCGCTTCCCGGCATGGGGTCGTGGCTCGCGAACGCGATCTTCAACCGTGATTACCCGGTGATCCAGGGCGGCATCCTCTTCACGGCGATCGTGTTCGTCGTCGTCAATCTCCTCGTCGACATCTCGTACGCGATCATCAACCCGCGCATCCGGGTCAGCTGATGTCGGTCGCCGAGCTCGAGGCTCACGAGCTGCCGATGGAGGGCGGCAGCGGGCTCTGGCGGGAAGCCTGGCAACGGCTACGGAGAAACCCCGGGGCAATCGTCGGGTTCGTCTTCGTTGCCGTCTTCGTCGTCGTCGGGATCTTCGCGCACTGGTTGGCGCCGTACGGCCCACTCGACCAGAACCTCAGCCTGGTCGGGAACGGCTGCTGCCCGGGCCCGTCCGTGCACCACTGGTTCGGCGTCGACGATGTCGGCCGCGACGAGCTCTCGCGGGTGCTCTATGGAGCCCGCTCATCGCTGGTGATCGGGGTTGTCGCGGTCTCCGTCGCACTCGGCACGGGCCTCGTGCTCGGTGGCATCGCCGGCTATCTCGGCGGACTAGTCGACGCCACGATCATGCGCGTGATGGACGTGATGTTGGCGATTCCCGGCCTACTCTTCGCGATCGGCATCGTCGCCATGCTTGGTCCGAGCCTTCTACACATCATGATCGCGATCGGAGTTACGAACATCCCGATCTTCGCGAGGCTTCTTCGTGGATCGATCCTGTCTCAGCGAGAGAACGACTTCGTCCTGGCGGCTCGATCGGTCGGAGTCCCGCGCCGTTCGATCCTGTTCTCACACATCCTGCCGAACGCCATCTCGCCGGTGATCGTGCAGGGAACGCTGGCACTGGCGACGGCCATCATCGACGTGGCCGGTCTGAGCTTCCTCGGGCTCGGCGACCCCGACCCCTCGCGCCCCGAGTGGGGCCAGATGCTGACGGGCGCGAACAACTACCTGCAAAACGCTCCGTTCCTGGCGATCATCCCCGGCCTCGCGATCGTCGTCTCAGCTCTCGGGTTCAACCTGATCGGCGACGCGCTGCGGGAGGCGCTCGACCCGAAGCTGCGGGGGCGGATCTAGTTGGCGGGCGGCGAGCCGCTGCTCTCGGTCCAGGATCTCCAGGTCGAGTTCTGGACGAGCCGCGGCACTGTGCACGCCGTCAACGGGATCTCGTTCGACGTCTCGCCTGGTGACACGCTCGGCATCGTCGGCGAGTCCGGGTGTGGCAAGAGCGTCACCTCGCTCGCGCTGCTCGGCATCCTCCCGCGGGCCGGCAGGGTCGTCGCCGGGAGCGCGACCTTCGAGGGTCGGAACCTCGTCGGGCTCTCGGACTCCGAGCTGCGCCGGGTGCGGGGCAAGGAGATCGCGATGATCTTCCAGGATCCGATGACGAGCCTGAACCCGGTGCTCACGATCGGACGCCAGATCCGGGAGGCGCTCGAGACCCACTTCGGCATGGACCGCGGCCCTGCCGACGCGCGCGCAGCCGAGCTGCTCGACCAGGTCGGCATCCCGAGTGCGAGGAGCCGCCTGCGGGACTACCCACACCAGTTCTCCGGCGGCATGCGCCAGCGCGCGATGATCGCAATGGCGCTCGCGTGCGAGCCGAAGCTCCTGATCGCCGACGAGCCCACGACGGCGCTCGACGTCACCATCCAGGCGCAGATCCTCGAGCTCCTACGCCAGCTCATCGCCGACCACCGGACCGCGTTGATCCTGATCACGCACGACCTCGGTGTCGTCGCCGGCATGTGTGAGCGGGTGAACGTGATGTACGCGGGCATGTTCGTCGAGACGGGGCCCGCGGACGATCTGTTTGCACGGCCGCGCCACCCCTACACCGTCGGGCTCCTGCAGAGCGTCCCACGCCTCGACGCCCATCGCCGTGCCAAGCTACAGCCGATCGAGGGGTCACCGCGAGACATGCTCAGCGCCCCTTCCGCGTGCCCCTTCGCGCCACGCTGCCGCTACGTCATCGACGGCTGCCTGACCGAGGTCCCGGCGCTTCGACCGATGGAGGCTGGTCACGACGCACGCTGCATCAACCCGGTCCCGGCTGATCTGTGGCAGCACGCCAAGGAGAGCGTGGCGTGAGCGACGCACTCGTCGAGCTGGAGAACCTCAAGGTGTGGTTCCCGGTCAAGAGCGGGATCGTGCTCGATCGCCACGTCGGCGACGTCAAGGCCGTCGACGACGTGTCGCTGACGATCGAGCGCGGCGATACGCTCGGGCTCGTCGGCGAGTCGGGATGCGGGAAGTCGACGGTCGGACGCACGATCATCCGGCTGTACGAGCCGACCGCCGGCCGAATCGTCTTCGACGGCGTCGACATCACGAACGTCGGCGAGGCGCGCATGCGAGAGACCCGGCGGGAGATGCAGATGGTGTTCCAGGACCCGTTCGCGTCGCTCAACCCGCGGCACAGCGTGGGCCGGATCGTGGGCGAGCCGATCCGCGTCCACGGACTCGCCTCGAGCAGGAGGGAGACGGTCGGCCGCGTGCGCGAGCTCCTCGAGCGCGTCGGGTTGCCGGGCGACGCTGGCACGCGCTACCCCCACGAGTTTTCCGGCGGGCAACGACAGCGGATCGGGCTCGCGCGGGCTCTGGCGGTGAACCCCGCGTTCATCGTCTGCGACGAACCGGTCTCCGCGCTCGACGTCTCGATCCAGGCGCAGATCGTCAACCTGCTCGAAGGGCTGCAGGAGGAGCTCGGCCTGACCTACCTGTTCATCGCGCACGACCTCGCCGTAGTTCGTCACATCTCCGACCGGATCGCCGTCATGTATCTGGGCGGCATCGTCGAGATCTCCCCAGCCGAGGAGCTGTACGACAACCCGCTCCATCCGTATACGATCTCGCTCCTGTCGGCAGTCCCGATCCCGGACCCGGTGGTGGAGAAGCAGCGGTCGCGGATCTTCCTCACCGGCGATCTGCCGAGCCCGGCGAACCCCCCGAGCGCGTGCCGCTTCCACACGCGCTGCCCGTATGTCCAGCCGACGCGCTGCACCGAGGAGCGGCCGGCGCTGCGCACGCTGTCGACCGGGCACTCGGTCGCCTGCCACTGGGCCGAGGCGATCGCCGACGGCTCGATCGTCCCGGCCTCGGCGAATGGAAAGCGCTAGCCGGTCTCGACGATCTCGATCCGGTACTGATCCGGATCCCTGACGAAGCAGATGCGCGAGCCGCCGTCGCGGACCGTGTACGGGGGCCGCTCGGGCTCGATCCCCTGCTCCAAGAGCCGGGCGAGCGTGCCGTCGAGATCCTCGACCCCGATCGCGACATGACCGTACGCCGTACCCAGCTCGTACGACCTGCCGTCGTGGTTGAACGTCAGCTCCAGCACGTCGGGCGTGTCGCCGACGGAGAAGAAGTAATTCGTCGCCTCGAGCTCGCCGTTCCGGACGATGTCCATCTCGCGGCTGAACGTGAATCCGAGCGCCTCGTAGAACTCCCGGCTGCGTGCCGGGTCGGTGACCCTGACCATTGTGTGGAGATAGTGCGCCATGCGGCAGAGGCTATCCGTTCGAGCCGGGGGCGTCCGCGAGATCCTCGGCGACGAAGCCGTAGAGGATCCCGTCGGTCCAGCCGTCGCCGTACCGGTACGCCTTGCGACGCACACCCTCGCGTGTGTATCCCGAAAGCTCGGCGTGCGCCTGGGCGCGCTCGTTGAAGCCGTAGATCTCGAGCTGAAGGCGGTGGAACCCGAGATCGACGATCAGGTGTCGCTGCAGCAGGCGTGCCGCCTCGACCCCGACCCGGCGGCCGCGGAAGCCTGGAAGGACTGCCAGGTTGCGCAGCTCGGCGATGGCCGAGCGCTCGTTCGCCTGCTCGAAGGCAACCGTTCCGGCCGGCACGCCGTCGACCTCGATCACGAAGCAGCCGAAACGGCTCGGCTCGGAGGCGGAGCGCTCGATCTCGGCGACGAGCGCGTTCCGGGAGCGATCGCGCCCGGCGGCGAGGAACGGCGAGACACCCTCGTCCGCACGGAGCGCGTCGAGGAAGTCGACGTCGTCGAGCCGCGCTCGGCGGAGAGCCACCGTCATCGGGTCACCATTCCACGGCGGCGACTCGCAAGCCCCGTCGCCAGCGCCACGCCACCGAGAACCAGTGCGAGACCACCGACTGCCGATGCAGAGACTCCCTCGTCGAGGAAGACTGCCCCGTAGACCAATGCGAAAGCGGGCACGAGATACGTGACCAGAATCGCTCGCGAGGCTCCTGCGCTCGCGATGATCGCAAAGTAGAAGAGGTACGCAACACCTGAGCCGAGCGCGCCGAGGGCGACGATTGCGGCGATCGTTTTCGCGGCGGGCAGTTGGCCAGGGAGCTGCGCGATCCCGAACGGCGCCGTCAGGATCGCCGCGCACCCCAGCTGGCCGGCCGACACCTGCAACGGCGGCAGTCCCTTTAGCGCGCGACCGGCAAATAGGACCGATGCGGCATAGCAGAGTGCCACCGCGACGACCGCGAGCGCAGCCATCACGTGTCCATGGCGCTGGATTCCCACGAGCAAGGCAACGCCGACGAAGCCGACACCGATCCCGGTCAGCCGACTGCCACGGACGTGCTGGCTGGGGTCGATCCAGCCCGCGAGCAGCACCGTGAAGATCGGCGCCGCTGCCTGGATCACGGCGGTCAGCCCCGTGTCGAGCCTTGTCTCCGCAAACCCGAGGAGCCAGAACGGGAGTGCGTTGTTGAGCGCTCCGAGCGCGACCATGGAGCCAACGTGCCCTCGCAACGGCGCCAGCCCGCCCCGCGTCGCGACAAGAGGCACGAGCACGAGCGTGCCGACGACCAGCCGGCCGAGAACGACGACCGAGGGCTCGAGCTGATCGACACCGAGCTTGATGAACAGGAAGGAGGCCCCCCAGATCGCGGACAGGCAGAGCAGCAGGAGTGCGTCACGGCGGACCAAATGTCTGCCAACCGTAAACGTCCGTTGCCCCCGACCGGTGAGCCGACGGGCGAGCCGCGACCGTCACTAGACTGATGCTCTCTGGGTGCGGTCGCCGAACAGCCCCTCCATCGTCTGCTCGGTCTCACGGACGGGGAGTTCGACCGTATCTGCGCCCTGACAGGCTCCGAGCCGAACGACTTCGAGCTTGCCGTCTTCTCGCTCCTCTGGTCGGAGCATTGCGGGTACAAGCATTCGGCGCTGCTGCTCGAGCGGCTCCCGAGCTCGGGCGAGCGTGTGCTGCAAGGACCGGGCGGGAACGCCGGCGTGCTCGATCTCGGAGAGGGGCTCGCGGTCGCGTTCAAGGTCGAGAGCCACAACCATCCCTCGGCTGTCGAGCCGTTTCAGGGGGCGGCGACCGGCGTCGGCGGCATCCTGCGCGACATCTCGGCGATGGGCGCCCGACCGGTGGCACTTCTGGACGGGCTCCGATTCGGGGCGCCCGGCGACCACTTCTCCCGGGCGGTCGCGGGCATCGGCCACTACGGCAACTGCGTCGGTGTGCCGACCGTCGGAGGCGAGGTGGTCTTCGACGAGGCGTACGCGGACAACTGCCTCGTCAACGCGATGTGTGTGGGACTGCTCCCGTCCGAGCGGGTCGTGCGCGCCAAGGCGACAGCGGTAGGGGCCCTGGTGCTGTTGTACGGCGCCACGACGGGCCGCGACGGCATCGGCGGTGCCTCGGTACTGGCGAGCCAGGAGCTCGGTGACGGATCGGCCGAGAAAAGACCGTCCGTGCAGGTGGGGGACCCGTTCACTGGCAAGAAGCTGATCGAGGTCTCCGTCGAGCTCGTGGAGAACGGCATCGTCGAGTCGCTGCAGGACTGTGGCGCAGCGGGCCTCGCGTCGTCGCTCTCGGAGATGGCGGCGGACTGCGGCATCGACGTCCACCTCGACCGGGTACCGCTGCGAGAGGATGGGATGGAGCCGTGGGAGATCATGATCTCCGAGTCGCAGGAGCGCATGGTTGCGATCGTCCGGCCGGAGCGGCTGGCCGACGCGACGGCGATTTGCGACCGCTGGGAGCTCCATCACGCCGTGATCGGCGAGGTCACGGGCTCCGGTGAGCTGCGGGCGTACTGGGAGGGCGACGTGGTCGGTGCAATCCCGGCCCGGTTCCTCACCGACGAGTGCCCGCGCTACCCCGTCGAGCGCGAAGCGTGCACGCCTGCGCCCGAGGAACCGATCGGGCCGCTACCACCGGCCTCTGACGTCCTGCTCGAACTGCTCGGCTCTGATGCGCTGCGCTCCCGGGAGTTCGTCTACCGCCGCTACGACCAGCTCGTCCAGTCGCGGACCGTCCGGAGGCCTGGGCTCGACGCTGCCGTGCTGAGGCTGCGCCCTTCCTACAGGGGGCTCGCGGTCACGCTGGACGGCCAGGGCCGGATCGCGTCGCTCGACCCGTTCACCGGCGGTGCGGCGGCGGTGCTGGAAGCTGCGCGGAACGTCGCCTGCGCCGGCGGTGAGCCTGTCGGGTTCACCGATTGCCTCAACTTCGGCAATCCCGAGAAGGCAGACGTCGGATGGCAGTTGGCACAGACGATCGAGGGGATGGCGCGGGCCTGCGAGGCGCTCGGCGTCCCGATCGTGTCCGGGAACGTCTCGCTCTACAACGACACCGACGGACGCTCGATCCACCCCACTCCTTTCGTGGGGTGTGTCGGCCTGGTCGCCGATGTCCGCCGAGTCCCGAGCCGCTGGTCGGCGGGCGACGCGATCCTGCTGGCATCTGCCGGGCGCAGGACGTTCGCCGGCTCAGAGCTCCAGGCCCGGTACGGCAGGACGAGCGGGCGGCCTGCTGCGCCCGACCTCGCGGCGGAAGCCGCGCTCGTCGCGTGGCTGTGGCGGATCGCTCCGAGGGCGTCGCTGACCCACGACGTCTCCGAAGGCGGTCTCGCGGTGGCGCTCGCCGAAGCGGCGATCCACTCCGGGCTGGGTGCCGAGCTCGACCTCCCCGACGATCCGCTCGCGCTCTTCGGCGAGGGTGGAGGTCAGGCGATCGTGGCCGTGCCACCAGGGCTCGCAGTCGACTCCGCGGACACCGCGGTGCACCGCATCGGAACGGTCGGCGGGGAGATGCTCCTCGGCGTCTCGGTCGATGAGCTCCGAGCCGCATGGGAGAGTGAGCACTGATGTGCGGGGTCTTCGGCGTCAGGTCACACGAGCGCGACGTTGCGCGCCTCGCGTACTTCGGTCTCTACGCGCTCCAGCACCGCGGGCAGGAGTCGGCAGGGATCGCCGTCTCCGACCACGGGCGGATCACGACGCTCCGCGACATGGGTCTCGTGGCGCGCGTGTTCGACGAGGAGCAGCTTCAGGCTCTGCCGGGCGAGGTCGCGATCGGTCACACGCGCTACTCGACGACAGGATCCGCACGCTGGGAGAACGCACAACCGGTCGTTCACCACGGACCCGAGCGCAAGATCGCTCTCGGACACAACGGCAATCTCACCAACGCCCAGGCGCTGCGTGACGAGCTGCGCGCGGAGGGCGTCCGACCGTCCTCCACCTCCGACACCGAGCTGATCGCAGCGCTGGTTGCGCGCGACGACGGCCTGTTGCCGGACGCGGTGGCACAGACGATGACCCGCCTGGAAGGCGCCTACTCGGTCGTCGCGATCGCCGAGGAGACGCTTTTGGCGTTCCGCGACGGCCACGGCATTCGCCCGCTCGAGCTGGGACGCCTCGGCGACGATTGGGTCGTCGCGTCCGAATCGTGCGCGTTCGACCTCATCGGCGCCGAGCACGTGCGCGAGGTGCGCCCCGGTGAATTGGTATGGGTCGATGCGGACGGTCTGCATTCGCAGCAGGCGGTGCCGGCGGGCCGCGAGGCGATCTGCATCTTCGAGCACGTCTACTTCGCACGACCCGACTCTCGCCTCGGCGGGGTGGCCGTTCACGCCGCCCGCGTGCGCATGGGTCGCAGGCTTGCCGAGGAAGCGCCGGTCGATGCCGACCTCGTGATGCCGATCCCCGACTCGGGGACGCCCGCCGCGATCGGTTTCGCGAAGGAGGCCGGGATCCCCTACGAGGAAGGGCTGATCAAGAACCGCTACGTCGGGCGCACGTTCATCCAGCCCGACCAGGAACTCAGACGGCAGGGGATCAGGCTCAAGTTCAACCCCCTCGACGAGATCGCCGGCAGACGCGCCGTCATCGTCGACGACTCGATCGTCCGCGGAAACACGATGCGACAGCTCGTCGCGATGCTGTTCGACGCCGGCGCTCGGGAGGTGCACGTTCGCGTCTCCTCGCCACCGGTCGTGTCGCCGTGCTTCTACGGGATCGACATGGCCGACGAGGATCAGCTCGCCGCGGCGCACCGCTCGGCCGAGGAGATGCGAGCACACATCGGCGCCACATCTCTCCACTATCTCTCGGTCGAAGGCATGCAGTGGGCCACGGGACTCGAGGCGGACTCGGTCTGCCGGGCGTGCTTCACGCGCGAGTACCCGACGCACGTGCCGGACGAGCGGAACCTGGCCAAGCTCCGTTTCGAGCCCACACCGGTTTAGCTCATGAACGGCCGCGCCGACGTCGTCGTCGTGGGCGGCGGGATCACGGGGGTGGCAACGCTCCGGGCTCTCGCGCGCGCGGGTGTAAACGCCGTCCTGCTCGAGCAGTTCGACCTCGGTCACGACCGCGGCTCGAGTCACGGAACGTCGCGGATCTTCCGGCTTTCGTACCCCGACGTGAGGTACAGCCGGCTCGCGCTTGCAGCTCGGGAGGGATGGCGCGAGCTCGAGCGCGAGTGCGACGAGCGTCTGATCGTGCAGACCGGGACGCTCGACGTCGGGGAGGAGACACCGAACGTGGAGCAGGCGTTGCGCGAGCTCGACATCGCCTTCGAGCTGCCGTCCGCTGCCACTGCAGCCGAGCGCTGGGGAATGGAGTTCGAGGCTGACGCACGGCTCGTGTTCCAGGCGCAGGGCGGCTACTCGCTCGCCGACCGCTCGCACGCGGCGCTGATCGCAAGCGCGCGCGCCGCAGGCGGGACATTCGTCGAGAACGAGCCTGTCGTCCACATCGACCAACGCCCCGGCGGCGTTGCACTCACCACACGCTCGGACGGGATCGACGCGCGCGCGGTCGTCGTGGCTGCCGGAGCATGGGCGCGCGGGCTCCTCGCACCACTCGGGATCGATCTTCCCGTTGTCGCCACACGGGAGACTGTCGCCTACTTCGACTTGCCCGGAGCCGAAAGGCTGCCCCCGCTGATCGAGTATCCGTCGAGCGTGAGCCCGCTCCCGGTGGGACAGGCCTACTACGCGCTGCCCGCACCCGGGCACGGATTGAAGGCAGGCATCCACCACTCGGGCTACGACACCGATCCCGGCGACGAGGGGACACCCGATCCGGCGGTCGTCGATGCCACCAGCACCTGGCTCGAACGCCGTTTCCCGGCGGCGAATACGACGCCCAGCGCGACGGAGACTTGCGTGTACACGAACACCGCCGACGAGAGCTTCGTGATCGAGGCCCACGAGCGGATCGTCGTCGCGTCGGCGTGCAGCGGCCACGGCTTCAAATTCGCGCCGCTCCACGGGTCGGTGATCGCAGCCCTCGCAGTCGAGGCGGCGGGTTGACGCACGACGTCACTCGAGCGCTCGCTGTGCTCGGCGTGGTGGGGCAGGTGATTGCAGCCGCGCTGCTCGTGATCGCTCTCGGCGCGGCGGCAGGCAGGCGCGGCCCCCTCGACGCGCTGCGCCGCGCCGTGTGGGGCTACGAGCTGTGGCTCGCGTTCGCCGTTACGGCTCTCGCGACCGGCGGCAGCCTCTTCTTCTCCGAGATCGCACATTTCGTCCCGTGCGAGCTCTGCTGGTACCAGCGGATCTGCATGTACCCGCTGTCGATCCTGACGCTGCTCGCGGCGCTGGCGAACGACCACCGCGTCGCCCGCTACCTACTGCCACTGCCCCTGATCGGTAGCGGCATCTCGGTCTACCACCTGCTCGTCGAGCACGGCGTCGTCAGCGAGACCCAGGCTTGCCGGATCTCGGCCCCAGGCGGGTGCGCGGTCAAATGGGTCGACGAGTTCGGCTACGTGACGATTCCCGCGCTCGCGCTCACCGGTTTCGCGCTCGCGTTCGCGTTCCTCGCTCTCGCCGCCGCCGGCACGAACGCGGTGGGCGAGTCCACGCCGCCCGGTTGACACAGCTCGGGACTGCCGGAACGCAACATCTCCGCCGGTACCCTTGACCGGAGATGGCGAGCGGCAAACAGGCAAAGCGGCTCAGGCGAGAGGCGGCGATACGCGTTCCGCCGCCGCGCGTGCGCAGCGCGGGCGACCGACGGCAGGCTTCACCGAAGTTGCTGCTCGGCGTCGCAGGCGTTCTCGTCGTCGCGGCTGTCGCGATCGCGCTCGCGGTGACGCTCACAGGCAAGGGGACGTCGAAACCGCCGACCGCCGTGACAGCCGACCTCGCGCCGATCACCGGCATCCAGCAGCACGGCTTGCTCCTCGGAAACCCGCTTGCCCGTGTGACGCTGACGGAGTACGTCGACACGTCCTGCCCGATCTGCCGCGAATACGTGCTGAGCACCTTCCCGGCTGTCGCGACGCAGTACGTCCGCACCGGCAAGGTGAAGATCGAGGCCCGGCTTGTGTCGTTCGTCGGGCCGTCTTCGCCGCGCGGGCGTGAGCTCGTTCTCGCCGCCGCGCGCCAGAACAAGGCCTGGTCGATGCTCGAGCTGCTGTATCAGAACCAGGGGAACGAGACCCAGACGTGGCTGACCGACTCGCTCGCACGGAGGCTCGGCGCCAAGATCCCCGGGCTCGACGTCGACAAGCTGATCGGGGACGCGTCGGGCACCGCCATCACCTCCGAGGCCTCCAGGATGGATCAGCTGATGCAGACCGACGGGGTCTCGGCGACGCCGACGTTCGTGCTCACGACGGTGGACGGCAAGCGTCACCTGCTCGGCGCCGGAAACTTCCCGCCGAGCGCGTTCGCTTCGGCGTTCGACCGGGCCCTGCAGGCCTAAGTCGCACGTTCTAGAGGCTT
>JACXTT010008082.1_pt1 | contig 14656 bp, 10 predicted proteins | sample 9270951 | NCBI WGS metagenome assembly JACXTT01 (sample SAMN15532306, study PRJNA645909) | rock metagenome | isolation source: weathered quartz diorite | place: Puerto Rico | collected 2017-06-21
AACATCGCGGTTTCGCGCGCAGAGGTGCTGAGGACCAAGGCCCAGGTGGCGCAGGCGCAGGCGGCACTCGAGCGGGCTGAGGAAGACTTGCGGAATTCGACGATCGTGAGCCCGATCGAAGGGATAGTGCTGTCGCGCGACGTGCAGGTGGGCGACGCGGTGAGCTCGATCCTGGTGCTGGGCTCGCAGGCGACGCTGATCCTGACACTTGGGGACATCAGCGAAGTGTACGTGCAGGGCAAAGTGGACGAGGCGGACATCGGCAAGGTGTATCTGAACCAGCCGGCGCGGATTGTCGTGGAGTCGTTCAAGGACAAGAAATTCGTCGGCAAGGTGACGAAGATTTCGCCCCTCGGTAAGGAGAAAGACAACGTGACCACGTTTGAGGTGCGCGTCTCGATACAGAATCCCGGGGGCGAGCTGAAAGCCAACATGAGCGCGAACGCGGAGATTCTGCTCGAGGAAAAGAAGAACGTGCTCATGATTCCGGAAGCCGCGCTCATCTACGACAAAGAGCGCAACGCTTCCGTGGAGACGCCCGATGCCAAGGCCGAAAAAGGCCGGAAAAAGCTCAACGTGAAGCTGGGTATCTCCAATGGAGTGAAGACCGAGATACTCTCCGGTCTCAACGAAAAGCAGCAGGTCATCCTTCAGTAGCCCACGAGGCGGACGGATATGTCCTTCCGCGATCTCCTGGCCGACACGCTAGCAACGCTGTGGGCGCACAAGCGGCGCACGTTCCTGACGATGTTCGGGATCGCCTGGGGAATCGTCTCCATCACGCTGATGGTAGGGGCCGGAACGGGGCTGGGCGTCGGAATCCAGCGCAATGCGGAGACGTTTGGCAAAGACGTGATGATCGTTTTTGCCGGGCGCACCAGCATGCAAGCGGGCGGAACGCGCGCTGGGCGGCAGATCCGGTGGGAAGACACCGACTATCTGGCGGTACGGCGCGAAGCGCCGGCTTGCAAGTACGTCATGCCGGAACTCGGGAACGAGGTGCAGACGCGCAGCCTGTACAACAGCGGCGGGATCACCGCTGCAGGCGCGCTGCCGCCGTTCGCGGAGATTCGAAGTATCGACGTCGCCGAAGGCCGCTTCTACAACGACCAGGATAACGCCGAGGGCCGGCGCGTGGCGTTTCTCGGAAGCGACACGAAGAAGCAGCTTTTCGCGGAGCGCTCGGCGCTGGGAGCGACGGTGTGGCTCAACGGGATTCCTTACAGCGTCATCGGCGTGATGAAGGCCAAGGATCAGAACTCGAGCTACGACGGGTTCGACACGCGCAAGATCTTCATCCCCTTCAGCTCGATGATTCGGGATTTTCCGAACAAACCTCCGGCTCCGGCCCATTCGGTGGACCGGCTGCTGGTGGCACCCTGGTCGATCGATACACATGAGGACTGCGTGCGGCAGCTGCGGAGGACGCTGGGCCGGCTGCACAGCTTCGACCCGCGAGACAAGGAAGCCGCGGGCATCTGGGACACCGTGAAGGACGCGCAGGCGAGGGCGATGATCATCGAAGGGATGAAGTATTTTCTTGGCGCAGTGGGAATCGCAACGCTGTTTCTCGGCGGGCTGGGAGTGATGAACGTCATGCTCGTATCGGTGCGCGAACGAACGCGGGAGATTGGCGTGCGCATGGCCCTCGGCGCGACGCGAAGCTCGATTCTGCGGCAATTCTTCGTGGAGACGATGATCGTCGTTTTTCTGAGCGGGGGCATCGGGCTGGGCATTGCTTACGGGTTCTGCGCGCTGGTGAATCTGGCGCCGTTGCCGCCGTTTTTCGCGGGCCTGCTGGCGAGCTGGCAATTGGGCCTGGTGTCGCTCGCGTTGCTGGGGGTGATTGCGGTGCTTTCGGCAATTTACCCGGCGAGCAGGGCGGCCGCGGTGGATCCTATCGAAGCGCTGCGGTTTGAAGCGGGAGGCTAGATGTTCCGCGAGATTCTGCGACAGGCGTGGGCGGCATTGGCGAGAAACCCTGTACGCAGCCTGCTGACAATGATGGGAATCGTATGGGGCATTGTGGCGGTAACGCTGCTGCTGAGCTACGGGTCGGGCTTCCGCGGCGTGCTGATGTACACCTTCGAAGTTTTCGGCAAGGGGGCCGTGGTGTGCTGGCCAGGGACAACGAGCGAGCAGGCGGGCGGCGAGCGCGCAGGCAAAGCAGTGCGTTTCGAGGCAGAAGACGCCGAATGGGTGCAGGCGCAGTCGCCGCTGGTGAAGCGTGTGACGCGCGAAACGGTGAGGTTCAGGGGCATCAGCTACGGCGAGCGCCTCTCGGATACGGCAATTCGCGGGGTCTTTCCGGAGTACGGCGAGATGCGCAACGAAGTGCCTATGGAAGGCCGCTGGATTTCTCCGGAAGACATCGCCGAGCGGCGTCGCGTGGTGTTTTTGGGAGCACGGCTGCGGAAGAAGCTCTTCAGCGGGCAGCCGGCCGTCGGTGAGGAAACACGTATCAACGGCGTGCGCTTCACCGTGATCGGTTCGATGGACACGAAATTCTCCGACAGCAATTACTTCACGAGCGACGATGAATCCGCCTTCATTCCGTACACCGCAGCCGGCGACCTGTGGGACACGAAATATGCGAGCGTGATGCTGTTCGAGCCCATCGCGCCCCAATTCGAGGCGCAGGCGATGCAGCAGTTTCGCGCCGCGGTAGCCAACCGGCAGCACTTCTCACCGAATGACAAGCGCGCCATCACCATGTTCGGCCGGCAGGAGTTCAAGCCCATTTATGACGGGATCACGATCGGTATCCAGGTGCTGCTGTTCTTCATCGGCGCGCTGACGCTGGGCATCGGTGGTGTGGGCGTGATGAACATCATGCTCGTGTCGGTGGAGGAGCGCGTGCGCGAAATCGGCTTGCGGCGGGCTCTCGGTGCGAAGCGCAGCCACATCCGCTGGCAGTTCCTATCCGAGGCGCTGGCGCTGACGCTCGTGGCCGGCGCCATCGGCATCCTGTTGTCCGTCGGAATCACCTCGGCAATCGGCACGCTGCCGTTCCTAGGGCCCGCCTACGAAGACGACACAGGCAAGGTGGACATCAAACTGGTGATTTCCTTCACCACGCTGCTTCTTTCGACAGGGATTCTCATCGTCGTCGGCGTTATTAGCGGGCTCTTCCCCGCCATCCAAGCATCGCGCCTCGACCCGGTCGAGGCGCTACGCTACGAATAGCTTCAGGTTTGTCCGAGAAGGGAATCGAGATAGGCGACGAGTTCGGGGGAGTCCCACTGCTGCGGGCCGATGATCTTGCGAGCGATGCGCCCGTTGCGGTCCACGATGTATGTCTCCGGGTACATGGAGCTGCCGTATTCGAGTGCGATCTTCCTCGAAGGGTCGCGGTACGTCGGATAGATCACTTGTTGCTGCGTGAGGAAGCGCTCGTAGGCCGCGGCGTCCTCGTCTACGCTAACCCCCAACACCATGCCGCCCCGGGAAGCAATGCGCTGCTGGAGGCGATTGAGCGCAGGCGTCTCTTCGACGCAGGGGGGGCACCATGTGGCCCAGAAGTTGAGCACGACGACTTTGCCGCGCAGGTCGGCGAGACGCGTCGGTTTCCCGTCCCGGTCGAAAGTGAACTGCGGGGCTGACTTGCCGGCGATGCTAGCCTCGCCCTGGCGGTAGTGTGGTGAGGCAAAGAGAGCGAGCAGGCCGAGAGCTAGAGCAAAGCTCAACCAGCCAGCCGCCTTTTTGATGCGATTCGCCACGCTGTTATAATAACAATTCTGCTCCCCAACGGCCGACGCAACTTTGGCGAGCAAAAGTGCTCGAGGCTTTCGACCACCGGTATTTGAGCGACGATGTGAACGCCTTCCGCGAAGCTCGAGCGCATTCGCATGGAGGAGACAGATCCCGACGGTTTTCAGTACACTGGATAAGCGGCCTGAGGGGGTAGGTTGTGACTAAACCAACGGAAGAGATTCTGCTGCACGACGTGCGCAAAGCGGCCTCGGGGGAGACGATCGCCGACATGGTTCGCCGGATGCTTGTCATGATCGGCGAAGATCCCCAACGCGAGGGGCTGCGCAAGACGCCGGAACGTTTTGAGAAGGCGCTGCGCTTTCTCACCAGTGGCTACCATCAGAATGTGGAGCACATCCTGAACGGCGCGACGTTCAGCGTGTGCTACGACGAAATGGTGGTGGTGAAGGACATCGAGCTATTCAGTTTGTGCGAGCACCATCTGCTGCCGTTCTTCGGCAAGTGCCACGTTGCCTATCTGCCGAACAAGCGGGTCATCGGGCTGAGCAAGATCGCGCGGCTGGTGAACATGTACGCGCGCCGGCTGCAGATTCAGGAGAGGCTGACCAGCCAGATCGCCAAGGCGATCGAACAGAAGATCAGCCCCGAGGGCGTCGGCGTGATCATCGAGGCGCGCCACCTGTGCATGGTGATGCGCGGCGTGGAGAAGCAGCACTCGCAGGCGGTAACCAGCGCGATGCTCGGCGCTTTCCGCGACAGCAGGCAGACGCGGGACGAATTTCTCGCTCTGATCCGCACCAACCGGAACGTCAATGGCGGCTGAAGCGAGCGGCGAGCGGGCTGTTCGATTCGACCGCGCTGTCTTTCTGCTGGAAGGAATCTACGACGGAGCCTGAGAGAAAGGGCGTGTTTACATCGGCAGTGAGCTTGTGATAGCCTGATTGAGGTCGAAGAGAAGAGAACAAGATTAGGTCGGGGGACGACGGAGAGGGCGACTTGAGCTACGCGAAATCGGTGTTGATCGAACAATTCCGGAGCCATCCCAAGGATACCGGTTCGCCAGAAGTGCAGATCGCGCTGCTGAGCGAGCGAATCAATTACCTGACGACGCATCTCAAGTCCCACGCGAAAGACCACGCATCACGGCGCGGCTTGATCATGATGGTCAATAAGCGCCGCCGCCTGCTGGACTATCTCAACCGTCGCGACCCGGATCGGTATCGCGAGATTGTCGAACGGCTCAGTTTGCGCAAGTAGTCGCCGGACCGTATTTCTCCGGCGCGCCAGCAAATCGGCACAGCCCAGGCGGAATCTGCTTCGCAGCCCGCGGCCCGGAGAGCGTTGTTTCGGGTCGCTTTTTTTGTAGTTGTTCGTCTTTCCTCGTCCGGCCGCTGTTGGTTCTCTTCCCGACAACTTAATCCCCTTTCCTGCGGGAAGGGCGCTCATCGCAACGGCGAATGAGCAGAAGGAACCGAAGAGATGATTGAAAATTCGCATTTACCCGCGCCCCATCAGGCCGCCGTGGAAGTGGGCGGCCGGACGCTGACGTTTGAAACCGGCAAGATCGCCAAGCAGGCCAACGGCGCTGTTCTGGCGCGCTATGGCGACACGGTCGTTCTGGTGACGGCCTGCATGGCATCGACGCAGAATGAGCGCGACTTTTTGCCCCTGACCGTGGACTACCGCGAGTACACCTACTCGGCGGGAAAAATTCCCGGCGGGTTTTTCAAGAGAGAAGGACGGCCCACGGAGCGCGAGATTCTGGTCTCACGGCTGATTGACCGGCCGATGCGCCCGCTGTTTCCGGACGCATGGCGCAACGAGACGCAAATCGTCGCGATGGTGCTTTCGGCCGACAGCGAGAACGATCCCGACGTCATCGCCGTCACGGGAGCTTCCGCCGCGGCATTTTGTTCGGACCTGCCGTTCAAAAATCCGATCGCAGCAGTTCGCGTCGGCTTGCTCAATGGCCAGCTGGTCGCCAATCCCACTGTGGCGGAGCAGAAGACCAGTTTGCTGAACATCGTTGTGGCCGGCTCGGAAGATGCCATCGTCATGGTTGAGGCCGGCGCGCTCGAGGTGTCCGAAGAGACCGTGGCCGATGCCCTCGAATTCGCCCACGCGCAGATCAAGCGGATTATCGCAGCGATCCGCGAGCTCCATGGGAAAGTGAATCCGACGAAAGTCGTCGTTGAACCGCTGCCGTTCGATGAGGCGCTTTTCCGGGAGATCGAGAAGAAGTACGGAGAGCGGCTGCACGACGCGCTCGATACGGCCAAGCACCCGAAAAAGGAGAGCTATCACCTAGTCGACGCGCTCAAGGAAGAAATTCTTTCGACGATTCCGGAGGAAGAAGAGGAGAAGCGCGGGCTGGCGGTGCGTGCGTTTGAGCATCTCCGCGAAAAATACTTCCGCGACGACATCCTGATCCGGCGCCGGCGTCCCGACGCGCGGCCGTTTGACCGGATCCGGCCGATCACCTGCGAGGTGGGCCTGCTGCCGCGCGTGCACGGCTCGGCGCTCTTTACGCGAGGCGAAACTCAGGCGCTCGCGACGCTGACGCTTGGCACGAAGGAAGACATGCAGCGGCTCGACTTGCTCTTCGAGGAAGAAGCCTTCAAGCGCTTCATGCTCCACTACAACTTTCCCCCCTTCAGCGTTGGCGAAGTGAAATTCCTGCGCGGGCCGGGCCGGCGCGAGATTGGCCACGGCGCATTGGCCGAGCGCGCGCTGATGAACCTGCTGCCTGCCGAAGCGGACTTCCCCTACGCCATGCGGCTGGTTTCCGACATTCTCGAGTCGAACGGCTCCTCGTCGATGGCCACGGTGTGCGGCGGCTCGCTGGCGCTCATGGATGCCGGCGTGCCCATCAAGTCCGCGTGCGCCGGGATTGCCATGGGCCTGGTCGTCGGGAACGACGACAAGTACGCCATCCTGACCGATATCGCCGGGGCCGAGGATCACTACGGCGACATGGACTTTAAGGTCGCTGGGACCCGCTCCGGGATCACCGCGCTCCAGATGGACATCAAGGTGACCGGGATCGGTATCGGAATGATGCGCGAGGCTCTGGCCCAAGCGCAGAAGGCACGGCTCGAGATTCTGGACACCATGGACCAGATGCTGGCGTCTCCGAGAACGGCCATATCCCCTTACGCGCCGCGGCTGTACTCAGTCACGATTCCAGTGGACAAGATCCGGGACCTGATCGGCCCGGGGGGCAAGAAGATCAAGTCCATCATCGAGGCCACCGGCGTCAAGATTGATGTCCTGGATGACGGCAAGGTGCACATCTTCGCGACGAACGGCTCGGCGGGCGACGCGGCGCTGCAAATGGTCCGCGAGGTGACCGCAACGGCCGAGATCGGCAAGACCTACCTCGGCAAGGTCGTCCGGCTCGCGGACTTCGGTGCCTTTGTCGAACTTTTCCCGGGAACCGACGGCCTGCTGCACATCAGCGAAATTTCCGAGCACCGCATCCGCGACGTCCGCGATGAGCTGAAGCTCGGCGACCAAGTGCTCGTGAAAGTGCTCTCGATCGAGGGCAACAAGATTCGCCTGTCGCGGAAAGCGCTGTTGCGGGAGCAGCGCGAAAAGCAGAAACGCGAGGCGCATGGCGGCGGGGCCTGATCCGCGCCCATCCGGAAAACAGAAGCGGCCCGGCGTTGCTCACGCCGGGCCGCTTTTCGTTTGGACTGGAGACTGCAGCTACCCACGCCCGGGGAACGTGCCTGGCCTCCCGCGGCAGACCTAGCGGACGCGCTCAATTCGGGCGCCGACGGAGCGGAGCTTTTCTTCTATGTGCTCGTAGCCGCGGTCGATGTGATAGACGCGATCAATCAGCGTCTCGCCGCTCGCCACGAGCCCCGCAAGGACCAGCGACGCGCTGGCACGCAGGTCGGAGGCGATGACGTTTGTGCCGCTGAGCGGCGAGGGACCGCGCACAACCGCCCGGCGGCCGTCGATCGAGATGTTCGCGCCCATGCGCATCATTTCGCTGGCGTGAAGGAAGCGGTTTTCAAAGATCGTCTCCGTGATGACGGAAGCTCCATTGGCCTGCGTGGCGAGAGCCATGTATTGCGCCTGCATGTCCGTGGCGAACCCCGGATACTCCTCCGTGATCACGTCCGCTGCGGCGAGCTTGCCCGAGGAGCGAACGCGCAAGCAGTTCTCGCCGTTCGGTTCGATAATCACGCCGGCCGCTTCGAGTTTGGCGATGACCGCGCCGAGGTGTTTTGAGGCGCAATTCATCAATGTCAGCTCGCCGCCGGTGATCGCTCCGGCGACGAGGAACGTGCCGGTTTCGATCCGGTCGGGGATGACCGAGTGCTCGGCGCCGTGCAGCCGCTCTTTTCCGCGCACCCGCAGCGTCGAAGAGCCGTCACCGGAGATGTCGGCGCCCATCTTGCGAAGAAATTCGACGAGGTCGGTCACCTCGGGTTCGCGCGCGGCGTTTTCGATGAGCGTTTCTCCATCGGCAAGCGCGGCGGCCATCAGGACGTTTTCCGTGCCCGTTACCGTGATCTTCTCGAAGACGACGTGCGCACCCTTCAAGCGGCCGCGATTCGGGATCGCGGCTTCGATGTATCCGTGAGAAGTCGTGATGGTGGCGCCCATTTTCTCGAGCGCCGCGACGTGGAGATCCACCGGCCGTGCGCCGATGGCGCAGCCGCCCGGCAGCGACACGCGTGCGTAACCGAGACGCGCGACGAGCGGACCCAGTGCCAGGATCGAAGCGCGCATCGTGCGCACCAGTTCGTAGGGGGCCCCGGCGTCGGCGAGCGTGTTCGCCGTGATGACGTAATCCGTGGCCGGAAACTCCGATGTGGTGACGTGCACGGACAAGTGCGCGAGCAGCTTGCCCATGGTGATGATGTCGCGCACGCGGGGGACGTTGTGCAGCGTCACGGTTTCTTTCGTGAGCAGCGCCGCCGCCATTGCAGGCAACGCCGAGTTCTTCGCCCCGCTGATGGCCACGGTGCCATGAAGAGGCGTTCCGCCGCGAATCAGGAATTTGTCCAAGCCGAGCCTTTCACCGAACGGGTCATTCGCCGAGCGCCCGACGCAGGTCACCGCGGGCGCGACCGAGGAGATTTCGAGCGTGTTCGGCACCGACATTTCGTTTCAGCATCACCAGGGCCACGCGGAGGTCGTGTCCCGACTGCCGCAATGCGTGTCTCGCGGCAGACACCGGCCTGCCGCTGGACTCGGCCAAAATCTGCAGGCCCCTTTCCCGGAGCTTCTGGTTTGTCAGGGCTACGTCAATCATCCAGTTGTCGTAGACGCGGCCGAGACGAATGAACGCTGCCGTGCTGAGCATGTTCAGAACCATTTTCTGCGCCGTGCCCGCCTTGAGCCGCGTCGAGCCCGCAAGAATCTCCGGACCGACTCGGAGCGCGATCACGATTCGCGCGGAGCGCGCCAGGGGCGACCGGCGATTCGACGTGATCCCAACCGTTGCCGCGCCGCGCCGACGGGCAAATCGGAGAGCGCCGAGGACATACGGCGTCGATCCACTCGCGGCGATCCCCACAACAACATCACGGGAGTCGATTTTCCTTGCAGCCAGGTCACGCGCTCCCCGAACGGCAGAATCCTCGGCACCCTCGACGGCGCCGACGAGCGCGCGTTGCCCGCCCGCGATCAGGGCTTGCACTTGTCGCGGGAAAGTGTTGAACGTTGGCGGGCATTCCGCTGCGTCGAGCACTGCTAGGCGTCCACTTGTGCCCGCGCCAACGTAGAAGAGCCTCCCGCCGCTACGCAGCGAGCGTACAATCGCGTCCACGGCGCGCGCGATGGCAGGCAGTTCTCGGCCGACGGCTCGCGCGACTCCGGCGTCCTCGCGATTCATGAGGCGCAGAATCGCGCTGGTCGGGAGTTTGTCGAGACCGTGCGAACGTAGGTTCCGCTGTTCGGTGGCGCGGGACTTGCGCGGGGAAGCTGCCACCGCCGCATTATACCCGCCCGGGCTTGCGATGCGTCGGCCCCTCCGGTTGCGCGGCAATAGCAATTCGCGCGCCCTGTTCAGGGTCTTGCGACGGCGGCCGGAACCAACCCCAGCGCCTCAATGACGGCGTCGTGGACCGCGGGCCGTACCTGCTGAATCTTGTGGTTTTCCCGCGTGGGATGGACGCGGTTGGTCAGCAGGATGACGAAGAGCTGCTTTTCCGGATCAATCCAAATAGAGGTCCCGGTGAAACCCGTGTGACCGAAGCTGTGCGGGGAAAGGTAATGGCCCCCCGACGAGTTCTCCGTCGGCACGGCCCAGCCGAGCGTGCGCGCATTGCCGGAGACCGACTGGGGCGCAGTAAATTCGGTGATCGTGCTGCGGCGCAGAATGCGGTGATGCGCATAAACGCCCCCATTCAGCAGCATTTGGCAGAAGGCAGCCAGATCATCAGCAGTGGCGAACAATCCAGCATGACCCGCCACGCCTCCCATCGCATAGGCATTCTCGTCGTGTACTTCGCCGCGCAGTAGCCGCTTGCGGTAGGTCAGGTCGTTTTCGGTCGGCGCGATTCGCGGCAGCAGCTTCTTCGGCGGCAGGAACGTCGCGTCCGCCATGCCAAGGGGGTGGAAGATCTCCGCCTTGGCAAGCTCGTCCAAAGGTTTTCCCGTCAGGCGCTCGACGATTTCACCCAGAAGAATGATCCCCAGGTCGGAATAGGCCTCCTTCGTTCCGGGGGGCGATTCGAGAGGCTCGGCAAAGATCTTTTGGAGCATCTGCCGCTTGTTCTTGCAGGTCAGATAGTAGTCGCGATGCGGCGGAAGTCCGGACGTGTGCGTGAGCAGATGACGCACCGTAACCTGATGGCGCCACTCGGGCTGTTGGCCGGAGCCCCATTCGGGCAGATAGCGCTCGATCGGCGCATCGATCTGAAGACTGCCATTCGATGATTCGACGAGCCGCGCGACCAGCGTCGTTGTGACAACGACTTTAGTCAGCGAGGCTAGGTCGTAGAGCGTGTCCGGATTCACTGTTGCGGCGCCCTCGTCGTAACTCAACTTGCCGAATGCGCGCACAGCGAGCTGCCCTCGGTAGCCAACGGCGAGGACTCCGCCGGGAAAGGCGCCATCGACGACCGCGCGCTCCATCGTTTCGTAAGCCGGGCGAAGGCGGGCTTCTGCAAAGGGGTCCATCGAAGCGAGCTTCATGGGAGTGGCATTGAGCGCGATCCCGTCGCCTACTTTGAGCCGCGCGCCGGGAATACTGACGGGCAGCCGGCCGCGGATGGGGATCTGGCCGAAGAGCGCGCGGGCGGCGGCGATCTGGGCGACTTCCGAAATGCCGAAAGCGGACAGCCACGCCGGTGCTTCGGGGAACTGCTCGATCAGATAAGGGCTGCCGAAGGCGAGAACAACCGTGGCTCGGCCCGCGGCGAGAACTTGCCGCGCGAGCGCCGCCTGATCGTCCGGCAAACCGATGCTGCCTTTCCGGTCGCTCACCCGAACGAAGATGGCGACGATAGCGAGGTCGTACCGGTCAAGCGGCGGAAGCTTGACGGTCGACGCCCTGACAAATTTTGTGTCGCTGCGGATCGTGTCGAGCCAATCGACGCGCCAATGGAGCTCGCGTTCGAGATCCTCGGCGGGGTAGGGTTCCGGGTCGCCGGACAGCGCGACGAGCAGCGCGCGCGTCGGTTTCGTTGCGTCGAGCGGCAGCGCGTGGACGACGTCGCGCAGCAACGTGACGCCGCGATCGCTCATCTCCTGCGCTTCGCTGGCCCATTCGGGGCGCGCGAAACGCGCGTTTAGGTCATTGACATTGACGAAACGCTGCTTGTGCAGTTCCAGTCGAGCCTTGGCTCGCAGGATGCGCCGGACGGAATCATCTAGGCGCTGGCGCGAGATGCGGCCCGACACAACGGCCTCGCGGAGGCCGGCGAAAGCCGCATCGGGGACGGGCGAAAACAGCAGCGCGTCGGCGCCTGCCAGGAAGGCGAGTACGGCCGCTTCGCCGGGCGGGTACCGCCCCGTGACCGCACCCATGTTGAGCGCGTCGGTGATCACCAGCCCATCGAAATGCATTTCCTTTCGCAACAGGTCAGTAAGAACATGTGGCGACAAGGTCGCCGGAACGTCCGGGTCGGGCTCGAGGGCAGGCACATAGAGATGCCCCGTCATGATCGCGCTAACACCCGCCCCAATCGCAGCGCGGAAGGGAACCAATTCGAGTGAATTAAGACGATTCCGGTCGGCGCGCACCACCGGGAGATCGAGGTGCGAATCCGTGGCGGTGTCGCCGTGGCCGGGAAAATGCTTCGCCGTGGCGAGCGCACCATTGTCTTCGACGCCGCGCACATAGGCGCTGACGAACTCCGCCACGCGCGCCGGATCTTCACCGAAAGAGCGCGTGTTGATGATCGGGTTCGTCGGATTACTGTTCACGTCTGCGTCGGGCGCGTACACCCAGTGGACGCCGACAGCCCGTGCCTCAAGCGCTGTGATTCGCCCCATCTCATAGGCATCCTTGGGGTTGCCCGCCGCGGCGAGGGCCATAGCCGTCGGGAAAGACGTGCCTTCGTCCAGGCGCATCGCCGTGCCGCGCTCGAAGTCCGCGCCGATGAGCAGCGGCACGGCCGCTCGCGACTGGAGTTGATTTGCTAGCACCGCCGTCGGATAAGCTTGGCTCTTAACCACGCCGAGTGGCGAGCCTTCGGTAACCACAAGGAAACCGCCAACGTGCAGCTTCTCAATCTCACGCACCAGTTCCTTGTAAGCTTCAGCTTCCGTGGAGGTCAGGGCGCCGTGGTAGGTGGTGAAGAGAAGCTGCCCCACCTTTTCGTCCGCGCTCATCTTGCGCAGCGTCGCCTCGACCCAGCGCTCCGCGTCGGCCGGAAGACGCATTTTGGGGGCAGCCGGGTGTGAGACGCCGGCAGACGATTTCGCAGAGGATGTCTTCTTGTTTTGTGCGCGGCCTTTTGTCGCCATGAAGAGGAAAGCGGTCAGCAGAAGGAGCCAGGCGCGACGCCGGTTCATCGAATGCGGCCCCCTCAGGTTGACGCCCGCATGCCGAACTTGTATATAGCACACGGCATCTGGCCTCACCACGAAAACCTGCACGTGGCTTTCCAGCCCATCACCGAGCCGGCATGAGACTCCGCCTGAGAAGCTCCCCGTCTGTTGCTTGTCTTAGCGTGTTGCGTGCGATGCCCTGGCTGCTACTGCTTCTGCTCGGCTTGGTTTCTCCTTCACAGGCTGCGGGACGAAAAGGCCGGGGCGCTGTACTCACCGGCCTGGACGTTCTCGAAGAGCAGCGCCTCGCCCCTCTCCGCGGCAAGCGCATCGGTCTGATCACGAACCAGACCGGCGTGGACCGCCGGGGGCGAACCAGTGTGGAACTCCTGGCCAAAGCCGCTGGAGTGACCCTAGTCGCGCTCTTCAGCCCCGAGCACGGCCTCGTCGGCAGCGCGGACACTAAGGTCGCCTCGACGAAAGACCCCGCCACTGGCCTGCCCGTTTACAGCCTCTATGGCGACACGCTGCGCCCCACTGACGCGATGCTTCAGGGCATCGATGCCCTGGTCTTGGATATTCAAGACGCCGGCGTGCGCTTCTACAGTTTCATCATCACGATGGGGTATTGCATAGAAGAGGCCGCACGGCGCGGGATTTCGTTCTATGTCCTCGATCGGCCAAACCCGCTCGGCGGCGAAATCCTCGAAGGCCCGATGCTGGACCGCGAAAGGCTCAATTTCAAGGCGTACTTCCCGATGCCGGTGCGATACGCGATGACCATCGGCGAGCTCGCGCAGATGTTCAACGCTGAAAACCGCATCGGCTGCGATCTCCACGTCATTGCGATGAAGGGGTGGAAGCGAAATCAGTTCTATCAGGACACCGGCCTGCGTTGGATTCCACCATCACCCGCTCTGCGCACACTGAACGAGACGGTGCTGTATCCCGGCCTCGAGATTCTGCAGAACGCCGGCGTGTCCGTCGGCCGCGGCACGCCGATACCCTTCGAGCAAATCGGCGCGCCTTGGATCGACCCGGAGGCGCTGGCCGGCGAACTGGCCCGGCGTGATCTGCCTGGCGTTCGCGTGAAGCCAATCGTGTTTACTCCGGCCTCGGCGCCGCACGCGGGGAAGCGCTGCGGCGGCGTCGCCTTCCGCGTTCTCGACCGTCGCGCCCTGCGGTCGATGCGAATGGGAATCGAAATCGCGGTCATTCTACGCAAGCTCTACCCCAAGCAGTTCGACTCCGACAAACTCATCCTGCTTCTCGGTAACTCACAAACAATTGAGAAGCTTCGCTCGGGCGCTTCGCCAAGCGATATCGTCGCAAGCTGGGAAGTGGATCTCAAAGCATTCCAGGGTGTGCGTGCCAAGTATCTCCTCTATCGCTGAGCTGAAACCGGCAGGTGCGGTTGTGTTAGAGTCACGCCATGCGCATCGTTTCCCTGCTTCCGTCGGCCACTGAAATGCTCTTTGCGCTCGGTCTGGGCGACGAAGTCGTAGGAGTCAGCCACGAGTGCGACTTTCCTCCCGAAGCGCGGACCCGGCGAGTCGTGATCCAGTCGCGCCTCTCCCATGGCGCGTCGCCGGGCGAGATCGACCGGATGGTGAGTGAATACGTTGCGCGCGGCGAAAGCCTTTATTCTGTCGATGCCGAAGCGCTGACGGAGTTGCTGCCGGACCTGATTGTCACGCAGGACCTGTGCCACGTCTGCGCCGCGTCGCCAGATGATTTGTCGGCCTCCACGAGTCGCCTGCCCAAAGCACCCGCCGTCCTCTCGCTGAATCCTCGCTCGCTCGAAGACGTGTGGGAGGACATCCTGAGAGTCGGCAACGCCACACGCCGAGCAGATGCGGCTCGGGTGCTCGTTTCCGAATTGCGTGAGCGTGTGGCGCGGGTGAAGAGGTTTGCGCGTAGGATCGCCGGGCGGCCTCGTGTTGTGTGTCTTGAATGGCTCGATCCATTCTTCGTCGCTGGTCACTGG